>Ga0209415_10002621_pt1 | contig 33606 bp, 21 predicted proteins | sample PeaSoiSIISIP2007_FD_187696 | JGI IMG/M metagenome (GOLD analysis project Ga0209415, IMG submission 187696) | Peat soil microbial communities from Weissenstadt, Germany - SII-SIP-2007 (SPAdes) (version 2) | ecosystem: Environmental > Terrestrial > Soil > Wetlands > Peat | place: Germany... | reverse complement strand
CTCGCGATCGAAGCGGCCTGTTTCGTCGGGGGCTTCGGGGCCGCCGTCGTCGGCGCGGCGCACGTCGCGGAAGAACTCGAGGAGCTCGTCGCGGCGGGCCTGTGCGTCGGCGCGGCCCATCTCGATAAGCCTCCGGCAGAATGGGCCGTCGAAGAGGAGGTAGCTCGCGAGGTCGGCCTCGCTCTCGACCCCCAGGTCGAGGAGGTTGAAGAGGCGCTTGGTCAGGATCGGATCCCCGCGGAGCCGTCCGCGCTTCAGGTGGTCGTTGGCAAGGCGCCCGATGTCCTCGCTCGGCCGGACGCGCATGCACTTCACATAGCGGTACTCGAGCGCCCCGCGCTTGCGGGCCTGCGCGCTCAGCGAGTCCGGGAAGCCGGCGCCGTAGGCTCCCGTGCCGTCGACGAGGACGTTGTTGATCCTCGTGAGGAGCTCGATGTCGACGTCGACGTGGTCGAGCAGGAATGCGTTCAGCACCTTCCCGAGGAGGAAGGCCGCGCCCGGGGCGCGAACCGCCTTCTGGTGCCCCGCCTCGCGGACGACGCGACCTTGGATCTCGCGCGAGCTCCCGATCGCGAAGATGTGCGTCGCGCCGAGGCGGATCGCCGGGGCGATGGGCGTGTTCTGGCGCAGACCGCCGTCGAGGTGGAGCTCGCCATCGATCCGCACGGGCGGGAAGAGCAGCGGGATGGCCGCGCTGGCCAGGGCGTGATGGGGCCCGATGCGGTCCGCCCGGAAGAGCGTGCGCGGCGGGGCGGCGCGCGGGATGGCGAGATCGGGCGAGACCTGCATGAAGACGACCGTGCGCCCCGTCGACACCTCCGTGCAGGACACCGTGAGCGCCCTCAGCATGCCCCGGCGCAGGCAGCGCGAGACCGCGCGCCAGCTGATCTCGCGCTGCACGAGGCCCGCCATCGGGCGTACGTCGAAGAGCCCGTAGCCCTCGCCGCCCCCGAGGAGGACGCGCGGCAATGTCACGACCTGGCGCACGCCGAAGCCGAGCACGCGCGTCAGCTCGACGTCGCTCCACAGGTCGACGAGACGGCGCAGACCGAGGACCGGATCGCCCAGGTGCGCGGCCACGTAGCACGCGTTGATCGCCCCGACGCTGGTCCCGCACAGGATGTCGATGCGCGGCGCGGCGCCGAGGATCCGGGTGAGCTCGTCGAAGATGTACCAGAGGACGCCGACCTCGTACGCCCCGCGCGCGCCGCCGCCCGAGAGGATCACGGCGATCCGGCGCTTTCCGCTCGCAAGCGTGGCGGTGGCGGTCATGCGCTCTCGGGGACGTCGGTCTGGGGCGCTGGAACGGACGACGGGCGGACGTCGGAGACGGAGGGCAGCGGGACGGGCGTCGTCTCGAAGAGCGCCGCGTTCATCGGCCGCCTGGCGAAGAGCATGCGCAGCCTGGGGTCGCGCACCTGCAGCCTCAGGGCGTTGGCGTAGTCCACCGCACGCTGGTGGGCGTTCGCGGCCTGCGGCGAGCCCGCGCGCTTGAGGGCGTCCGCGCAGAGTGATCGGATCTCGAGGCCGTATTCGCACCCCTGCAGGTTCTCGACGGCGCCGAGCGCGGTCGTGGCGAGGAGCGTTGCCGCGTGCATCTCCCCGAGGTCTACCCGCGCGGCTGCCTCGATGGCCATCGCAAAGAAGTGGAAGGCCACGAGAGCGGCGTTCTCGGCGTCGTGGCGCGCCTCGAGCGCGTGGTGAACGGCCTCGTCGGGACGGCGCCGCACCCGGGCGAGCAAGGCCCTGACGACGCCCTCGTAGACCCTCTCGTACATATTGCCGGTGGCCGCGGTGAGCGCGCCCGCGTCCCGGACGAAGCCCTCGGCCGTGTCCGTGTCGCCCAGCTCGATCATCACGTGCGCGCTGACGAGTAGGGTCTCTGCCCAGCTGTCCTGGTCGCCGTATCGCTCGTGCGCCTCGCGGGCCCGCTCGAAATACGCGAGCGACCGAGCAACGTCCCCGAGTCGGAAATAGGAGTGTCCGATGTTGGTGAGCGTCTTGGCGATCTGGAACCGGCCGCCGATCGAGAGGTCGATCTGAATCGACTCGAGGGCGAGGGCGATCCCATCCTCGTACCGCCCCTGCACGAACATGGCGTACGCGAGCGCGTTCTTGACGCGCGCCTCCATCCTCCGGGCGCCGCACTTCCTCGAGATGGCGATGGCGTCGACGTATGCGTCCACCGCCTCGCGCACTCGCCCGACGCGGCGCAAGAGGACGCCCTTCGATCGGAGGACCTCCGCCCTCAGGAGCGGCGGCACCTTGCCGTACGTGGAAGGCCCCAGCGCGGCGAGGGCCCTGTCGCACGCCGCGAGCGCGCCCTGTACGTCGCCGAGGTCGCACAAGAAATTGCTCGCCAGCGCCTCCGCCTCGACCTCCAGCGCCTCGATCTTCGAAGCGTGCGCGACCTCGGTGGCCTGGCGTGCCAGGACGATGCCGTGCGCGAGGTGCCCTTCGTCGAGATCGTACCGGGCGCTGCGCAGCAGGCCGAGGCAGACGGCGCGAGGCGTGCCCAGTCGCCTGACCGCGCGGCGAAGGGCCTCGAGCTGCCAGAGCCGCTCCCGGCGCCGACCGAGCATCCGGTACGCGCTCTCCAGGGCCTCGTGACCATCCACCGCGCTCTTGTCGTCCGGCGCGAGGTACGAGAGCGCGCGCCGGTAGTAGCGGATGGTCAGCTGCGTCTGGTGGCTGTCGCGCGCGGCGGCGGCCGCCTCGAAGTAGAACTTGGCGGCCCGGTCGTAGCTCTCTCCTCGCGCCAGGTGGCGGGCGACGATCGCGGCCGAGAGGCCCCGCGCGAGAGACGTCTGCGCCAGGTGCTCGCCGAGCTCGCGGTGCATGCGGACGCGGTCGTCCGGGCGGATGGCCGCATGGGCGACGTCGCGCGCCATCGGGTGGCGAAAGTCGATTTGGTCTCCCCGCTGATCGCAGAGGCCGCGCGCGCAGAGGCGGTGGATCGTCATGTCGTCCTCTCGCCCCGACAGCTTCTGGACGACTGCGACAGGCAGAGGTCCCCCGGCGATCGCGAGCCAGCCGACGACTGCGTGCTCTTCCTCCGGGAGCTCGGCGAGGCGATCCCCCAGAAGCTGCTCGAGCGTCGACGGCAGCGCTCCGAAGCCGACGTCCGCGCGCTCCGTGCGAACGAGCGTGGCGACTTTCACGCCCGCATCGTTCGCCGCCTCACGGATCTCGAGCGCACCGCGCTCGAGCAGCGCGTCGACGACCTCGAGCAGGAAAAATGGGTTGTCGCCGACCTTCGGCAAGAGGTCTGCGCAGACCTGATGCACGCCGTGGCTGACGCCGAGGCGGGCCTGGACGAGGCGGACCTGCTCGTCGGGGGTCAGCCCGCGGAGCTCGATCCGCACGACTCCCTCGAGCGAGGGCTGCACGCGGTCGTCGGGCCGCGTGACGAGGAGCGCGAAGATCGGCAGCGGATCAGGGGCGTGAACGATCTCACCGATGACCTCGAGGCTCGCCTTGTCGGTCCACTGCATGCCGTCGACAAGCAGGACGACCGGGTGCGCAATGGCGATCGCGGCGATGAGGTTCCTGATCGCGCCGAGGATGTTCCTCCTGCGGGAATGGGCGTCCTCGTCCCCGCCGCCGATCCTGCGGTTCGTCGCCAGCTCGGCCAGCCGGGCGACCATCGGGCTCGCGGCGTCGCCGCCCTCCGCCGCGCCGCCGGCCCTGGCGATGAGAGACGCGACCTCCTCGTACGGCTCGTCCCCGGTCGCGCCGATGGCGTCGCGGACGAGCCCGGCGATCGCGGCATACGGCACTTCCGTCCTCGCCGGCGTGCACTCGATGCGAACGACCCGGGTTCCGGCGGGCAGCTCGTCGAGGAACGCGCCTACGAGCGCCGTCTTGCCGATCCCCATCTCGCCGACGACGGCCCGCGACGCGAGCTGCCCGGTGCGGCCACGGCCGTTCACCGCCTCGTGAAAGCCCGCATGCAGGTCGGCCTTCTCGCCATCGCGCCCGACGAGATCGCCGGTGCCACCCTGGACCTGGGCGCCGCGCTCTTCCCGGGAAAGGCTCCGTTCGAGCGCGTAGAGGCGCATCGTCGAGGGAACGTCCGGCATGGCCGCGGCGTCGAGCTCCAGGCTGGGCACGTCGCCCCAGAGGAAGTCCTTTCGCACGAGGCGGTACACGCCGCCCGCGACCCACGTCCGCCCCTCCGGCGTCGCCCGCCCGAGCACGCCCGAGAGGAACGTCGTCGGCTCGTGCAGGACGTAGCGGACCAGATGGCCCTCCGGGTCGCGCGTGCCGCTCGCGATGCCGCGCACGATGCCAATCGAAGCGGCCACCGGGGAGGGTAGCTCGTCCTTGAAGCCGGAGACGGCCTCGTGGACGTCCAGGGCGAGGAAGGCGGCATCGACGGCGGCCCGCGACGGGTTTGCCATGAGGCCGACGATCGCCCGGGCGGCCCCGTCGAGCTCCCATGCCCAGCGCGTCCCCCGCTTGAACGCGAGATCGTCGAGCAGCGCGCGCAGATGGTCGATCGTGCGCCGCGGGACGGCGCCCGCGTCCAGGCCGCTCAGGCGGAGCGTGAGGACGGCGACGTGGCGCACTTCGCGCGGCCCCTCGGCGACGGGCGGTGCGGCACCGGAGTCCGCGGGCGTCGGGCTCCGCTGGGACGGCGACGGCCGGTCGCTCGCCCTCCCCTCGGCCAGGCTCCGCGCGAGGGGGACTGCCGCCTGGGTGCGCGCGTCGTCCGACCGGTCGCGCGAGTCTTGTGCCTGCGACGACGGGGGCCCGCTGTCCGGCGAGCGCGGGGCCAGCTGCGCGAGGGTGGCCTCGAGCGCGCCGGCGTCGATGAGCTCGCCCTGCCTGACGATCGCCTTTCCGATCGCCGCCGCCATCTCGCGGCCGGTCGCGAAACGATCCTCGCGCTGCGGCGAGAGGGCCTTCAGCGCGATCTGCTCGAGCTCCTCGGGGATGTCGGCCGCGTGCGTCGTCGGAGGCTCGACGATTCCGGAGCGGACGATGTCGAGGAGAGCTTCTCCCCCCAGCCCGCCGTGGATGGGGCGACCAGCGAGGACTTCCCAGAGGATGACGCCGAGCGCGTACAGATCGCTGCGACGATCCACCGACTCGCCGCGCGCTTGCTCCGGCGACATGTACCCGAACTTGCCCTTGAGGACGCCCTTGTCCTCGGTGAGCACGCGCGCGCTCGCGATCCCGAAGTCGGCAATCTTCACGCCTCCCTCCGACGAGAGCAGGATGTTCTGCGGGCTGACGTCCCGGTGAACGATCTCGAGCGCAAGGCCTGCTTCGTCCTTCTTCTCGTGCGCGTAGTGCAGTCCCTTCGCCGCCTCGGCGATCACCCAGGCGCCCACCCACGGCGGGATGCGGTTGCCGTTCGCCTTCGCGCCGCTCGTCAGGCGGCCGAGGTCGCAGCCTTCTACGTACTCCATCGCGAGGAGCAGCCCCTCGTCGCCGAAGTCTTGAAGCTCGTAGACCTGGACGACGTTGGGGTGATTCAGGCGCGTCGCGAGGCGGGCTTCCTCGATGAACATCGCGCGAAACCGCCGCGACGCGCCGTGCACCGGCAGGATCCGCTTGAGGACCAGGACCTTGAACGTGCCCTCCGCGCCGCGCTTCTTCGCGAGGAACACCTCCGCCATCCCGCCGGCCCCGAGGCGCCGCACGATCTCGAACTGGGCGATCTCTTTGGGCGCTGCCGCGGCGAGGATCTTGGGCATTCGAGCCGGCCTTATCTACTGGTCGAGAGTCTACCATCCGAGGCGTTTTGCTCGCGCCGGGCGGCCCTCCTGAGGTACGTTTGCCAACTCAGCTCGCTCCGCACATGGGCGACTCCCTCGCAAACAGACCCGCGCTCGCCGCGAACGGAACGCTCGCGAAGACGCCGCTTGTGCACCTTCTTCTCTACGTCCACGGCAAGAAGCTGAGCGGGACCATCGAGCTCGTGACCCCGGACAAGGCCGGAACGGCGGCGGTGCACTTCCTGAATGGCGAGCCCGCCAAGGTCCGGACGAGCGCGCCGGTCGCGTACCTCGGCGCTGTGCTGCGCGACCTCGGCTACCTCACCGAAGAGCAGCTCACCCGGTCTCTCGCCGACCTGCAGGTGGCGAAGGGGAGGGGGCCAGCCCTGCACGGCGAGCTGCTGCTCGCGCAGCGGCTCATCGACCGGGGGAAGCTCGAGGCCGGCATGCGCGAGCAGGTCGCCCGCAAGCTCGCCCACATCGCGGCGATGCCCCCCGCGACGATGTACGGCTTCTACGACGGCTTCGACGGACTGCGGGGCTGGGGGATGGACGCCGAGCAAGGGTTCGACCCGATGCCCATGCTCTGGGAGATCCTGCGCCGAAGCCCGCCAATGGAGCACGTGGCCGCGGGCCTCGCCCGAATCGGGTCCGCCCAGCTCAGGCTCGCCACGCTGGCGGATCCTGGCCGGTTCGCGCTGAGGCAGGCGGAGAGCGCCGCCGTCGGGATCCTCAGGACGCACCCGATGCGCATGAACGACCTCGCCTCGGCGAGCGGGCTCCCGAAGAACGACGCCGAGCTGCTCGCGTACTTGATGCTCGTCACCAAGCAAGTCGAGATCATGGGCTCCCGAAGCCCCATGCCCGCGGGATCGGTGTCGAGAACCCACTCGTCTGCGAACGCGGTCCCTGCCGCCGCTCCGAGGACCACGAGCAAACCCCACATGTCCGCCACCATCGGGCCGCCTCCGCCCACGCTGGCGCCCGAGCTCGCGGCGCGCTGGAACGAGGTCGTCGAGCGCGCAGGCACGATCGAGCGCGCCGACTATTTCATGATGCTCGAGATCGCGCGCGACGCGAAGCACGATGAGGTCGAGGCCGCCTTCTTCGCCCTTGCGAAGAAGTGGCACCCCGATCGCCTGCCCGCCGAGCTCGCGCCCGTGCGCGACGCTTGCTCACGCGTCTTCGCGCGAATGAGCGAGGCGCGGACGACGCTCGCGGACGACGAGCAGCGCGCGCGGTACATGGGCCTCTTGGCCGACGGCAGCGGCTCTCCCGAGTCCCAGGACGCCGTGGCCAAGGTGATCGAAGCGGCGACCGATTTCCAGAAGGCCGAGGTCTGCTTCAAGCGCAACGATCTCGTCCAGGCCGAGACCTGGTGCAGAAAGGCGGTCGAGGCCGACCCGACGCAGGCCGGATACCACGCGCTTCTCGCCTGGCTCATCGCCATGAAGCCGGAAAACCAGAGCGCCGAGAAGACCGCGCAGTCGATCAAGATGCTCGACCGCGCGATCGCGCTCAACAAGAAGTCGGAGAGCGCGCACTTCTGGCGCGGGATGCTCAACAAGCGCCTCGGCAAGCACGACGCCGCGTTCGCCGACTTCAAGTTCGTGGCCGAGCACTACCCGCGGAACATCGACGCCGCGCGCGAGGTGCGCCTCCAACAGATGCGCGGCCGCGGTTCCGGCTCGTTGAATCCTCCCTCTGCTTCGCGGTCGTCGCCGCCGGAGCGCTCCAGCTCGCGACCCGGCAAGGAGCAGGACACCGCGAAGTCCGGACTACTGAGCCGCCTTTTCAAGAAGCCCTGAGCGCCCTGGTGGTGGCGACTTTCGGGTATTCCGGACGTCCACGCTGCGGTAGATAGGCCCATGAGCTCGCTCGGGCGGACGAAGTCGATCGCGCTGCTGCGCGCGGAGGCCCTGGCGGTCGGCGAGGGCACGCTCAAGAAGACGCTCACCGCGTGGAACCTCGCCGCGCTCGGCGTCGGGGCGATCATCGGCGCGGGCATCTTCGTCCTCACAGGGCTCGCGGCCGCTCGCTACGCCGGGCCCGCCGTTCCGATCTCGTTCCTCTTGACGGGGGTCGTCTGCTCGTTCGCGGCGCTCTGTTACGCGGAGATGGCCGCCGCGGTCCCGGTCGCCGGAAGCGCGTACACGTACGCGTACGCAACGCTTGGCGAGCTGATGGCGTGGATCATCGGCTGGGACCTCGTGCTCGAGTACGCCATGGGAGCCAGCACGGTGGGCGTCGGCTGGAGCAGGTACTTCGTCGAGCTCCTCAAGGACTTCGGCGTGAAGCTCCCGGCGTCGCTGACCGGGGCCCCATTTCGCTGGTGCGAGGCGTCCGATCTGACGAGTCACGTCGCGGCGTGCGGAGGCACCACGGGCCTCCACGCGACCGGCGCCCTCGTGAACCTCCCCGCCGCGACGATCGTGCTCCTGATGACGGCGGTCCTCGTCGTCGGGATCCAGGAGTCGGCCACCGTCAACAACGTGATCGTCTTCCTCAAGGTCGGCATCCTCCTGCTCTTCCTCGGGGTCGGCGCGCAGTACATCCGGGTCGCCAACTACGCGCCCTTCGTCCCGCCGAACGCGGGCGACTTCGGGCACTTCGGCGTCTCGGGCATCTTGCGCGGCGCGGGGCTCATCTTCTTCGCGTACATCGGCTTCGACGCGGTGAGCACGGCGGCGCAGGAGGCGAAGAACCCGCAGCGCGACATGCCAATCGGCATCATCGGGTCGCTGGCGGTGTGCACGGTCCTCTACATGCTCGTCTCGGCGGCGCTGACCGGGATGATCCCGTACACGGAGCTCGACGTGCCGCACCCGGTCGGGTACGCGGTCGGGCACATCCCGGGCATGCACTGGATGGCGTGGATGGTGAACCTCGGCGCCGTCCTCGGCCTCGCGTCGGTGGTCCTCGTGATGCTGCTCGGCCAGGCGCGCGTCTTCTACTCGATGTCGCGCGACGGGCTGCTCTGGCCCTGGGTGGGGCGCGTGCACCCGCGGTTCCGGACGCCGTGGGTCACGCAGATCATCGTGGGAGTCTTCGCCGCCGCATTCGCCGGGGCGTTTCCCATCGAGCTGCTCGGAGAGCTCGTCAACATCGGGACGCTCCTGGCCTTCGTGCTCGTGTGTCTAGGCATCCTCGTCCTCCGGCGGACGAGGCCCGACCTCCCGCGCCCCTTCCGGACTCCGCTCGTGCCGGTCGTGCCGATCCTGGGCGCCCTGATGTGCCTCGGGCTCATGCTCACCTTGCCCCTGGACACGTGGATCCGCCTCGGGGTGTGGATGGCGATCGGCCTCGTAATCTACCTGGGCTACGGGCGCCGGCACTCCACCCTCTCGACCGGACAGGACGACCGGACGCTCGCCGGGATGGGCGGGGAGCCACCGCACCTTGCGCCGGAGCCGAAAAACCGTCATCTGTAGCGGCACGTGACGTCTCCCACGCTGCGCGAGCGCATCCGTCGGCGCCTGGCCGACGAGACGGGACGGATCGCGAAGCAGGCCCCATTCACGGTCGCGCTCGCGTACCCGTCGCCGTATCGCGTCGGCATGAGCTCGCTCGGCTTCCAGCGCATCTATCGCGCCCTGATGGAAGCCCCTGGGCTCGCGTGCGAGCGCGCGTTCCTCGACGACGAGTGTGAGGAGAGCGGCGCTCGGGCGACCGAGCACCCGATCGCCTACGAGTCGATGCGGCCCATCGAAGAGCTGCCCCTCATCGCGTTCAGCGTGGCCTACGAGCTCGAGATCGCGGGCGTCGTCCGGATGCTCCAGGCGGCCGGCATCCCGCCGAAGCGGGCGGATCGGGACGCGCGGCATCCCCTCGTCGTCGCCGGGGGACCGCTCACGTTCTCGAACCCGCTGCCGCTCGCCGCGATCGTCGACGCGATCGTCGTCGGCGAGGCCGAGTCGCGCACCGTCCTCGTCGTGCGCGCGATCGCGGAGGCGACCGGGCGCGACCGCCAGCTCGACGCGATGGCCGCGATCCCTCACGTCTTCGTTCCGGCGCACCACACGGCGCTCCCCGAGGTCGGCGCGGAGGACGACGCCGTGCTCCCAGCGTACTCGGCGATCCGGACGCCTCACACGGAGCTCACGAGCATGTTTCTCGTGGAGACCGAACGCGGCTGCTCCCGCGGATGCACGTATTGCGTGATGCGGCGGTCGACCAACGGAGGGATGCGCATTGTCCCCGCCGAGCGCGTGCTCGAGGTCATCCCCCGCGACGCGCACCGGGTGGGGCTCGTGGGGGCGGCGGTGAGCGACCACCCGAAGATCGTTTCGATCGTGAACGCCCTGGCCGATCGAGGGTGCGAGGTGGGCCTGTCCTCGCTGCGCCCGGACCGCCTCGCGACGCACGAGGGCTTCGTCGCGGCGCTGGCGCGGGCCGGCACCCGCACGCTGACGACCGCGATGGACGGGACCAGCGAGCGCGTGCGTGCGACGCTCGACCGCCGCGCCCGGCCGAAGCACCTGATCCGCTGCGCCGAGCTCGCGAAGGCGCACGGGATGGATCGGCTAAAGCTCTACCTGATGGTCGGCACGCCCGGCGAGACGGACGCGGACGTCGATGAGTGCATCGATTTCGCCGCGGAGCTCTCGCGCATCTTGCCGCTCGCCCTCGGAGTCGCCCCGTTCTGTCCGAAGCGAAACACGCCGCTCTCGGGCGCGCCGTTCGCCGGAATCGCCGCGGTCGACGCACGCCTCGAGCGCCTTCGCAAGGGCTTGCGCGGCCGCGCGGACGTCCGTGCCACGAGCGCGCGGTGGGCGTGGGTGGAGTACGTCCTGGCGCAGGGGGGAGAGGCCGAGGGGCTCGCGGTCATCGACGCGGTCGCGGCGAACGGTTCGTTCCGCGCGTACGAGCGCGCGTTCGCGAGCATCAGGAAGGGGCCGGTCCGTGCGCTGCCGCTCCTCGCCGGCGACGGAGCACGCGATGGAGCACCGTAGTCGAGCGCGTCGGCTTGACAGACGCTCGACGTTTGATAGAAGCCGGACTCGCTATCGGTGCCCGGCGGGGTGTCGCCTCGACGGGATTAAAAGGGAACCCGGTGTAAGTCCGGGACTGCCCCGCAGCGGTGAACGGGAACGAAGGTTGCCATCGAGCACTTGGTCGCGCGTGCACGCGCGTGCGCCCTGGGAAGCGGCAGCCCTTAGGAAGTCGGTCGACTCTGGCCGAAATGCCCGCAAGTCCGAAGACCTGCCGACGGTGCGCACGTCGAATTTTGGGCGTGCGCTGCTGTCCGGAGCCTTCGTGGGGAAGGCGGGCAGGCTTCGACGACGCATCGTCCTCGCCGGCTGTCCACTGACTCCTCGTCTGGCTCGCGACCTTCTCGAGAGGGTGCTGGGAGCCGCATGGACGCCGTCGCCATTCCCATTTCGAACGACTCCGCATCGCCCGTGCAGGAGGTGCAGGTGCACGCGGACGGGTTCAGCGATCCGGTCGCGCCGAGGGACCAGGCCGTCGCCGGGTCCGTTCTCACGCGCGATCGCCTCGTCGGCCCTGGGCTGGAAGCGCAGGACGTCCTGCGCACGCAGCCGGGCGTGGCCGTCACCGAGTCCGGCGGGTTCGGCGCGCCGGCGACGGCCGCGATTCGTGGCGCGACCGCGGCGGACACGCCCGTCTATCTCGCCGGCGTCCGTCTGAACGACGACGTTGGCGGCACGGCGGATCTGTCGCTCGTTCCGCTCTGGCTCATCGATCACGTCGAGGTGTATCGCGGCCACGCCCCGCTCGAGGCCGACCGGCTGGGCGCAGGGGGCGCGATCTTCTTCGAGCCGCGCCAGCCGACGAAGGACACGGGCGGCTTCGGCTACTACGGCGGATCGTGGGAGACGAGCAAGGGCTGGGTCTACGAAGGCATGCACGCCGGACACGTGAGCGCCCTCGTCGGCGTGAGCGGCGACCGCGCGACGAATCGCTACCCATACGTGAACGACCAGGGTGAGCTCTTCGAGCCCCAGGCGGCCAGGCCGACGGTCCGGCAGAACGCTGACGAAGGCACCCTGGAAGGCTGGGGGCTCGCGCGCGTCGACCTGGGTCGCGGCGCCCGCGTCGACGTGCTCCTCAACGCCGTCTCGCGTGACCAGGGGGTGCCCAGCTTGGCGCTCGTGCCGACACGGGAGGCGCGCGAGCAGGCCGACCGCACGCTCGCCTCCGCGAGCGTGCATACACCCATCGGCGATGGAGATCGCGCGACTCTGAACGCGCGCACATCGGTCCTCGTCGGCCGGACGGATTTTCACGATCCGCTCATGGAGCTTGCGCTGTACACGCGCGAGCTCGACATCGTGGGCCGGCGCGTCGAGGAATCAGTCGACGCGACGGTCGCCGTCACCGACACGCTGCGCATCCGCCCGCAAGTCGACGTGGCGCACGAGGGGATCGAGCGCGACCCGGACACGACCCCCCTCGGCCGGGCGCATCGCGACTTCGCGCGCATCGCGCTCTCCGCTCAGGAAGAGGCGACGCGATGGCTCACGCTCCACGCGCTCGGTAGCCTCGAGTGCCACGACACCGGCGCTGCGCCCACCGCGATCTGCGATGTCTTCGCACCCACGGGCCGCGTCGGGGCCGAAGCGGGGACACGCCGCCTGCGCATCTTCGGCAACGTCGGACGTTACGTCCGTGTGCCGACGCTTGGCGAGGTCTACGGCGACTCCGGGATCATCCACGGCAATCCCCAGCTCCAACCCGAGTCCGGGTACACGGCAGACATGGGGCTCCGGGGGCAGACGCGCCCTCTTGGAATCGTGCGCGGCGCGTACCTCGACGCGTTCTTCTTCGGGCACTGGGTCGATGGCCTCATCGCCTACGAGCACGTGGCCCAGGGGTTCCTGACGCCCTACAACGTCGGGCGCGCGCGCGTCCTCGGCGCCGAGGTCCTCGCGGGGCTCGCGCTGACCCAGGTCGTTCGCGTCGAGGTCGCCACAACGTCGCTCGATCCGCGCGATACGACGCCCACCCGCACCACCGTCAACGACATTCTTCCGTTCCGATCGCGCCTCATCGCCGCTCCCCGCGTACGAGCCGACTGGAAGCTCGAGAGCCATCGCGGACCGAGCGCCCTGGGGGCCGAAGTGCGCACCGTGTACCAGTCGAGCCGCTACGTCGACCCGGCGGGTCTCGCCATCATCCCGCAGCAGACGAGCGTGGACGCGGAGGTCGACGCCGGCTGGTTCGACGGGCTGCTCACCGCGCGCCTACGCGTCGCCGACCTCTTCGACGCCAAACGCACGGACATCATCGGTTATCCGCTCCCTGGACGGAGCATCTACTTCGGATTGGAGGCATCGTGGTGAAAAGGGTCTTGGGCAACGTGGGAACGTGGCTCGCTGTCGCGAGCGCCGTGGGCTGCAATGTGTCGTCGCCGCCAAGCGGCACGGGAGGAGTCGTGCTCGAGGGAGGCACACGGGAGATGACGGAGCCGGACGCCACGCCGGACACGGGATCCGCGGTGGCCGCGGGCGACTCCGGTGCAGACTCCCCCGTGAATGCTGGCGACTCGGGCACGGACTCGGGCGAGGGCGGCGCCGTCGCGGTGTGTCCGCGCGCCCTCACCATCGTTTGCAGCGACTACACGACGACCAACATCGAGATCGCCAGCTTGGACGGGACGAGCCTCTCGAGCTCGTTCGTCTCGAGCGGTTCGACGCCCACGGGTTTGACGACGACGCTCTCGGGCGACGTCGATGTCCCCTTCGTGCCGCCCGCGTCGGGCCGCGTCCTGATCATCGACCGCTACGGCACGAACGTGCTCACGTGGATGACCCTCTCGAGCGCGTCGGTCTTGGGGCAGCTGGCGGTGGGGACGGGCTTCGACGCCAATCCGCAGGACTACATCGAAGTCGACAGCTCGCGAGCGTACGTGAGTCGGTACGGCACCAACCCGGATCCTGGCCAAGAGATGTACGATACGGGCGGCGACCTGTTGATCCTGGACACGAGCAATTACTCGATCACGGGACGCATCGCGATGCCCGAGGAGAATACCGCGCTGCAGCCGTGCCCCGCCGGAATGAACTGGATCGGCTCGGACGTCGTCGTGACGCTACAGCGATTCTCGTCGGACTTCAGCATGGTCGGCGATGGGCGCTTCGTCGGCGTCTCCCCCGCCAGCAATAGCGTCGAATGGACCGTGAACATCACGGGCTTGCAGGACTGCGGGCGGGTGTACGTGTCGCCCTCGGGCAAGGTCGGAGCGATCGCTTGCTCCGGTCAGGCCGACTCGGACGGCAACTTCGATCCCAGCGGCAGCGACATCGTGCTTTACGACCTGACGCAGTCACCACCCGTCGAGACCAAGCGTCTCGGCCTTGGCGCGTCGCTGAACGAGAGCGTGCAGCAGCAGCTCGCTTTCGCGAGCGAGACGTCGATCCTCGCGCTGACGTACGGGAACTTCTCGCCGATGACGGGCGACACGGTGTTCGCCGTCGACACGGGGACGGCGACCGTCACGCATCTCGCCTCGGAGACGATGGCGGACGCGTACGTAGGGCCAACCTGCTCGCCCGGTTGCAGCGACTACTGCGTTGTGGCGGACGCCCGGGCCAATGCCATCCTGCGCTGGCAGTTCGCGAACGGGACGTTCACCCCCGTGAGCAACGCGGCGGTGGATACCACCATCGGCTTGCCGCCCCGCGACATCGGCGGGCTGCTGTGACGGCCCTGCGCTCTCAGCGCAGGCGAAACTGTACGGACCAACCCATGCGAACCCGAACAGGGCGGCCCGCCTGGGTCGCCGGCGCGAACCGATACTGCCGCACGGCGTGAACCGCCGCCTCGACGAGGCCGCCACCAACGCCCTGGACCAGGCGCACGCTCTCGACCACACCCGCCAGACCCACGACGAGCTCGAGGCGGACGTCGCCCTCGATACCCTCGGTGCGCGCCACGTCCGGATAGACGGGGGACACGCCGCGGACGAGTCGTGCTTTGCCATCGACCGACTGCTCCGGAACCGGCGCCGCTTCGACGTCCGCTTCGTGCGGTGGCGCCGCGCCGCCGGGGGAAACGACGCCGTACGCGACGGATGCTTCGGCGGTAGCGATCGTGAAGCGCGGCGCGTCGGCGGCGGCGGTCGTCGCGGGTGCATGGGCGCTCGTCGCCACCGACGCGGCTCGGTGCTCGAGGTTCGGTTCGTGCGAAATGGCATGGTGTTCGAACGGAACCGGGGACGGATGCGTGTTCGCGGACCAGCCGGGAGGGCGATCGGCCGGCGGCGGAGCGACGGGCTCGGCAGCTTCGGGAGTGGGTTCGATCGGGTCGATCAAGTCGACCGATTCTTCGGCGGTGACGGGCTTGCCGATCCCTTGGGGCGGCCCCGGGTGACCCATCGGCGCGAGTAGCGCCGCGGCGTGGAGCGCCGCGGAAACGCCGAGCGCGGCGAGACTCACGCCGAGAGACGTCACGCACGTCATCGAGGCACCGGGTTCATTTGTTCTCGAGGACCGCCTGGTTTGCACGAACGCTGCGGCCGGCGCAAGGACGCCGCGCGCGGAGGCCGACTTCTTCGTAACACTTCCATCTACGATCGTGCTACCTGCGCTCGTCGTCAAGCTGAGAGACCCGATGAGACGATTCGTTTCGCTCTCGATCGCGGGCGTCGTCGCGCTCGTCTCGCTCGTCGCCGGGGCGCAGCCGGACCCGACGGGCGGCAGAGGCGACGCCGCCCCGCCGGCGGCCGAGCTGACCCCGCTTCCGATCCAGGAAGGCCCCGATCAATCGACGCTCGTGATCGCCGAGCGCCCCCAGGTGCCCATCGGCGCGGCGCCCGAGCGCAATGCCGCGTCCGACTCGAGCACCAACCAGGACGAGCTCGCGCTGCGGCCGCGCTTCCGCGCGGAGGGGTTGCTGGAGGTGGTGCCGGGCCTCTTCTCCGTGCAGCACGCGGGCGGCGGCAAGGCGCAGCAGGACTTCGCGCGTGGTTTCAATCTCGATCACGGGACGGACATGGCGTTCTTCGTGGACGACGTGCCCATCAACGCCGTCAGCCACGCGCACGGACAGGGTTACTCGGACCTGCACTTCATCATCCCGGAGACCGTCGCGCGCGTCGATTCGACGAAGGGCACGTACGCGGCCGGCGTCGGCGACTTCGGGACCGCGGGGTCCACCAGCTTCCGCATGGCGGACCACACACCCGAGAGCATCGCCCGGCTCGAGCTCGCTCCGTCGATCGGGCACGAGCGCCTCGTGGTCGTCGAGTCGCCCGACTTCGGCGACAAGTGGCGCATGGTGGTGGCCACCGAAGTGTTCTACGAGAATGGGCCGTTCATCCATCCCGACGACTACGGGCGGCTCAATGGGTATGCGAAAGCCACCCGTGCGCTCGACGAGCGCAGCGAGGTCTCGTTCATGGCGATGGCCTACGGCGGCTCGTGGAACATGTCCGGCGTGCTCCCCGCGCGCGCCGTCTGTGGTGAGGGCGATGGGACACCGCGGCCCGCAGCTTACTCGGAGTCGAACTGCATCAGCCGGTGGGACTCGGTCGATCCGACGCAGGGGGGCGCCTCCCAGCGCGTGATGGCGTGGACGGAGTACCGGCGGCAGATGGACGACTCCTGGGACATCAAGGCGACGCTGTATACGCTGCACTCGAACCTCCAGCTCTTCCCGAACGACGGCATCGCGGCCTCGTTCCAGCCGGACGGCACCCTGTACGGCTCACAGATCGAACAAGACGACACACGCACCGAGTCGGGCACCGACGTGCGCCTCACCAATCGCACGGTGTTCGGCGGCATGCCGATGCGCACCACCCTTGGCCTTCAGATCCGCGACGACAGCATCGAGGGCCAGCTCCACCGCACCCAGCACCGCGTACGGCTCGACGGCATCGATCCGGTGCACATCCCCGGGCCCATCTTCGACGGGCAGATCAACGAGCTCGAGACGGGCGTCTTCGTCGAGGAGGAGGCGAAGCCCGCGCGCTGGCTGCGGTTCGTGCTTGGCGTGCGCGGCGACCGCATCGACGGGGCCGTGAACAACGAGAGCCCCGTGGCCGTCCACCAGCCCGACGGCACCATGGGCGCCGCGCAGCTCTCCCCGAAGGGAACGGCTGTCTTCTCGCCGCTCGCCACGTGGGACCTCTTCGCAAACTACGGCCGCGGCTTTCACTCGAACGACATCCGGAGCATGTTCATCAACGCGCCTATCGGCGCGCTGCCGCGCATGGAAGCGCCATCACCGGCCGGCGTGCTCATGGCGCCGGCAACAGGCTACGAGGTCGGCACGACGGTGCGCCCGATCGAGGGCGTGTCCCTTTCGGCAATGGCCTTCCTCATCGACGTCTCGTCCGAGCTCCTCTTCGACGGCGACACGGCAACGACGACGCCCGCCGGCGCTACGCGCCGCTATGGCGCCGAGCTCGCAGGGCGTTACCACTTCATCGGTCGCAGCGACACGCGGCAGCGCGTGTACGCCGACGTGTCGTTCACGGCTGCCCACGGGCGATTCACGGACGCCGCGGACGTTGCCGCCGGCACGGTCTACCTGCCCGACGCCCCGATCCGCACCTTCAGCGCCGGCCTGGGCGGGCGCCAGCCAGTCGCCCGTGACTGGACGTTGCAGGCAGATATGACCGTACGCTCGATGTCCAACCGCTACGGCGACCAGGGTCCCACGCCTCTCGTCGAGACCGGCTGGACGGTCGTCAACGCCGGCGTCGGCGCTCGGTGGAGGTTTCTCGAGATCGGCGCGGACCTGCTCAACGTCGCCGACGTGAAGTGGCGAGAGGGCCAGTTCGAAGTTCAGTCGCGGCTTCCCCAGGAGCCGCTCAGCCCGGTCCCCGTGCCGGGAATCAGCTTCACGCCTGGCCTGCCGCGAACGCTAATGACCCACGCGGCCCTGCACTGGTGAATGGAGACCGCCTGCGCGTCCAAGGCAACGCCGAGACGCGCGGCGCATGGGCTACCCTGCGCCCCCATGAAGGACGACCTGGTCCGCTTCGGTGTCGCGATGGAGCAGTCCCTGCTGACGGACTTCGACGCGATCGTGGAGGCGCGGGGCGTGACCCGCTCCGAGGCGCTACGCGATCTGGTGCGCGCGGAGATCGTTCGTTCACGCGCCGAGAAGAGCGTCCCGGTCGTGGGTACCCTCACCCTCGTCTACGACCACCATGTCCGCGAGCTGACCGAGCGTCTCACCGAGTTCCAGCACCGCCTCGGCGACCAGGTACGGGCCACGCTCCACATCCATCTCGACGAGGACCGGTGCCTCGAGGTGATCGTTCTCCGCGGGCGGAGCGATGACTTGCAAAGCGTGGCCGAGCGCCTGCTCGCGACGCGCGGGGTGACGCACGGGCGCTTGGAGATCGTCACGGACGAGCCGGGCGTAGCGCCACACAGTCACGGCCGGCACCGCCACCACGGACACAAGACCATTCGGAGGCAGCATCGGTTGGGATAAGCGCGGGGCGGACGCGCCATTCGTGGAGAGGCCCTTCCTCATGATGAGGACGCACCCTTCCGTGATGAGGAGAACACGATCACCCGCATCCCCTGGCCCACCCGGACGGTGCGGGCTAGGGCCGCGTGGTGGACGCGCTTGGCCCAGCGGATCGCGGCAAGCAGGTCGTCACGCCGGACAGTCCTGCGCCCCGGAGCGCCCAGCGCCAGGCGGCCGGCGATGAGCGACGCGAACGTGCACCCGGTCCCGTGCGCGGGCCCGACCGCGAGACGGGCAGCGCGAAGCTCGACGACCTCGCCATCCACCGCGAGCACGTCGATTGCGCTGGGCCCGGCCATGTGCCCGCCCTTGATCAGCACGGCCCGGGCGCCGGTCCCGCATAGCGCGCGGGCGGCGTCGTGCGCTTCGCCGACCGTCCGTACGGGGTCGCCGAGGAGCGCCTCGGCCTCGGGCCCGTTCACGGTCACCAGGGTGGCCACGGGCAGGAGCTCGCGCTTCATGCTGATCAGCGCGTCGCGTGCCAATAGCCGGGCTCCCCCGCGCGTCGGTCGCATGGGCGTGTCGACTACCACCGGCAGGTCCCGGTGGCGGGCCAGCAGCCGTGCCACCGCGTGCACGTTCGCCCGGCTGCCCAGCGCGCCCACCTTCGCGGCGCCCACCCGCTGCCTTCGAAGGACCTCGGCCACCTGGGCCACGACGTCCTTCGCCGGGATGTGACGCACGCTCCTCATTCCGGCGCTCGACTGCACCGTGGTGAGCGTGATCGCAGCGCACCCGAACGCGCCCGCGGCGGCGAATGCGCGGAGATCGGCCACGATCCCGGCGCCGCCACCCGGATCCAGGCCGCCTATGGCCAGGGCGCAGGGGAGACCCGGCCGGTCCGCTTTCATCGCCGCTGACTCTGACGCGTGGCCCGATCGCGCGTCCAGCGCGATTGACACATTCGCGCGCACACTGTTACGTGGGGTGACGGCGAGCATGCGCGTGCGCTTGGGAACCCGTCGCGGCGCCGCGCTCGCAGCCGCCGCAGCAGGGCTAATCGCGGTTCTGGCGGCGGCGCCTTGCCGGGCGCAATGTGTCGACGAGGAGCTGAAGCAGGAGCTCGTGGGCGGCCGCCACTACCGGGGGGTCCAGGAGCGCCTGTTTACCAAGACGTTCCGGCACGAGCTCTCCGTCATGGGGGGCGTCTACGCCGGGGATCTCTACTCCGCGAGCTGGCTGGCCGGCGGGGCCTACACCTTCCATTTCAGCGAGGACCTGGGGCTCGAGGCGAGCGTCGACTTCACGCGCTTCCGGAGCGCCGTGACCGAGTCGTACGAGCGCCGGTACCCGCAGATCCAGGTCCTCGACAACCCCGACAAGCCCGGCACCCTCTACTTCGGCCACCTCGTCTGGTCGTTCGCCTACGGGAAGCTGCGCTGGATGGGCGGAGGGGTGAGTCGGTTCGACTTCAACCTGGCCTTCGGGGCGGGCGTGACCGATGACTCCACGTCGCGAGGCGTGACGGGGAGCGCGGGAATCGGCACGAAGTTCTTCTTCGGACAGTGGTTCGCGCTGCGGATGGACGTCCGCGATCACGTCCTGCGGGAGGTGCTTGTAGGTGACGAGCACCTGGTCAACGACGTCCTCGTGACCCTGGGCGCGAGCATCTTTTTCCCCTTCGGGGGATGAGGGCCCTTGGCGACGGGCGACCTTCGGAGGCACCATCGGTCCATGCCGAAGGCGCACGTGCTGGGGGGTGGGACACTCGCCGCGACTTTTGTGGTCGCGGCCGTCGCCTCGGGGCAACCGCACGGAAAGCCCCCGCGCGCGCAGTCGAAGCCCAAGCCTGCGGCGTCCGCCCCGGAGAACCCTTACGAAGACAAGGGCTCACCGGGCGCCGCTCCTCCACCGGGCAGCCCAGCCGCCTCGGCGCCTGCCCCCACGGCCGACGCGGGCCCTCCGCCGCCGCCGCCGCCGCCGGCGAGCGAAGGCGGGGACGCCGGCAGGCTCTCCCCACTGAACCCGGCCTCGAACGAGTTCTCCGACGCCGGCGCCCCCGCTCCTACGGTCGATTACGACGCCTTGCTCGCGGACATCGCCGCGCTGCGGGCGCGCGTGGCCGCCGTCACGGACACCCTCTTCCGTTCGCGCATGGCAATCGCGCTCGAGACGAGCGGGGATCACGGTCGCATCGCGAGCCTGAGCGTGTCGCTCGACGACGGCGTCGTGTGGACCTCGCCGGCGACCTTCCGCGCGGAGGACCCCACGGTGGTCTATGACCACGCGGTCGCGCCCGGCCACCACGCCGTGACCGTCGACGTCGAGCGACGCGACGACCGCAACGACACGTTCCGCACCGCGCAGCGGTCGCGCTTCACCGTCGAGGTGCCGGCGGACGGACGGCTCTCGCTCGAGATCAAGCTCTGGGACGACTCCAGCATGGGAGCCGATTTCCCCGGCGACAAGAAGGGTGAGTACGAGCTCCGCGTTCGAGCGCGGGCCAAGGCGCAGCCACTCGGGAGGTGATGCGATCATGAAGGCACTCGTTTGCCGCGCGTACGGCCCCGTCGATTCATTGCGCCTCGAAGACGTGCCGGATCCGAAGCCGGACGCGGGGCAGGTGCTGGTGGGCGTCCGCGCGTGCGGGATCAATTTCCCTGACGTCCTCGTCGTCCAGGGCAAGTACCAGTTCAAGCCGACGCCGCCGTTCTCGCCGGGGGGAGAGGTGGCAGGGGTCGTCGAGGCCGTGGGATCCGGCGTGAAGGCCGTGGGCGTGGGGGACCGGGTAGTCGCCTTCGGCCCTTACGGCGGGCTCGCCGAGAAGCTCATCGTCGACGAGCTTCACCTCGTACGCGCGCCGGAGGGCCTCGATTTCGTCACGGCGTCCTGCCTCGTCACCGCTCATGGCACGACGCTGCACGCGCTGCGCGACCGGGCGCAGCTTCGCGCCGGCGAGACGCTGCTCGTGCTCGGAGCGGCGGGCGGAGTGGGCCTCGCGGCGGTGCAGATCGGCAAGCGCATGGGAGCGCGCGTCATTGCGGCGGCGTCGAGCGCGGAGAAGCTCGAGATCTGCAGGGCCGAAGGCGCCGATCTCACGATCGACTACACGAAGGAAGACCTGAAGGAGCGCGTGAAGGCGCTGACGGGCGGAGGAGGGGCCGACGTCGTCTACGACCCCGTCGGCGGCGCGTACACCGAGGCGGCGCTCCGCGCGACGGCCTGGAACGGGCGCTTCCTCGTCATCGGGTTCGCCGCGGGCGACATCCCGAAAGTGCCGATGAACCTCGTGCTCTTGAAGGGCTGCTCGATCGTGGGCGTCTTCTGGGGAATGGCGATGGCGCGCGACCCCGCGCACGGCCGCGCGCAGCTCGAAGAGATCCTCGCGTGGGCTAAGGACGGCAGCCTGCGCCCGCACGTGCACGCCCGGTATCCTCTCGCCAAAGCTCTCGACGCGCTCCGCGACGTCGAGCAGCGGCGCGTCCAGGGCAAGGCGGTGGTGGTCGTCGGAGGAAGCCAGGCGTGAAGCGCTTCGTGCCGCTCGCGCTGCTCCCGTTGCTTGCGTCCACGTCGTGGGCGCAGGAGCCCCGGCCAAAGGAGCCCCCGGCGAGCGCGGCCCCGGCAAGGACGGCGTCCGACGCGGGCAAGGTCTTCGCCGAGGCGCTGCGCGCCTACCACGCGGCGCTGCTCGCGCGGCGGCTCGGCCAGCCGGATCTGCGACGCGAGGAGGTTGGCGCGCGCGTCGCGGAGACCGAGCGGCTCATGGCAGCCGGTCGGCTCGACGAGGCCATCGCGCGCATCGCCGATGTCGTCGAGCATCCGCAGTTCGATCTCTTCGCCGACTCGGACGAAGGGCGCGCGGCGGTATTCCGCCTGGGCGACGCGCTGGCATCCGCGGGGATCTACGAGCCATCACGGGCATACCTGCGGAGGCTCATCGAGGCGAAGGGGACGTGGGACGCGGGCCCGCCGGGCCGGTCGGTCGAGGTCTGGGCGCGTCGCGCCGTGCGTCGCCTCGTCGACGTCGCGGTCGAGAGTGAGGAGTACGCGGAGGGCGCACGAGATCTCGCGAGCGTCCCCGCGAGCGCGCCCGAGGAGGTCCGCGGCGAGGTCGCGTACATGAACGGCCGGGGCGCCGAAGCCGCGGGCAACCCGGAAGCGGCCCTCGCGGCCTACGGCTCGGTGACGCAGCGATGCCGGTTCTGGGCCCAGGCGACGTATCTCTCGGGCCTCATCGACGTCGAGAAGGGGCGCCTTGCAGACGGCGAGAAGCTCCTCTGCAAGGTCGCCGATCCGAAGCGGAGCGCGAGCACGACCCCGCTCTTCGCGGACGAGAGGTTCTTCGCCGTTCGCGATCTCGCGCGCCTGGGCCTCGGGCGCATCGCTCACGAGCAGTTCCGGAACGACGACGCCCGCTACTACTACTACTTGGTTCCGAGCGACTCGAACCGCCTCGCCGAGGCGCTCTACGAGGCCGCCACGACGCGCTACGAGAAGAAAGATTACGAAGGCGCCCGGCAGCTGCTCGACGAGCTCGCCGGGCTCGGCATCCGCCATCGGTACGAGGACGAGGCGTGGGTCCTGAGCGCGTGGGTCGACCTCGCCCGCTGCCGGTACGCCGAGGCGGACAGGGCGGTCGTCGGGTTCATCCAGCGCTACGAGCCCGTCCGCGACGCGGCGCGCCGGATCGGCCAGAGCGACACTGCGACGCAGCGCCTGCTTGCCGCTGCGCACACCGGCACGGACGCGTCTGGCCCGGGCGGCGCGGAGCTCGGCGGCATGAGCCCCGAAGTCGTCCGCGCGGTTGCGGTCCTGCTCCGGGTCGACCCGGCGTACGACCGCGCGCTCCACGAGCGGGCCGTGCTCGATCGCGAGGCATCCGGGCTGGTGAACGCCGCGGGCGCCATCGGCGACATGCAGCGCGTCCTCGCGACGAACGGCGGTGTGCGCCCGGCGGCAGAGCTCATGCCGGCCGGGGCCGACGTCGCCGAGAAGGCGCGGGTGGTCCGTGACGCGATCGGGGGCGCCGAGCGGCAGATCGCGGACCTCGAGGCTGCGCACGCGGCCGACAGCCGGATCGCGCCGCTGCGTCAGGAGCTGGCGGGCCTCGAGGCTCGCGCGGCGCAGGGCGCCGTGGCCCCACCGGCGGCTGCGCGCGGGGCGGCCGCCGGCACCGACTTGCCGGACCTGCTCCGCGCCGACGAAGCGCAATCGGCCGAGCTGAGATCGCGCGTATCGGCGGAACGAGACGTCCTGGCGCGCGCCGAGACCGCGCTTGCGAAGGACGCGCTGCATCGCCTCGACCTCCGTCTGTCGCGGCTCCTGCGCCGCGCGCGCCTCGGACGCATCGAGACGATCCTCGGGCGCAAACGGGCGCTCGAAGTCGAGGTGGAGGCAATCCGCCTCGGGTATCTGCCGCAGGACGCCGTGGACTCGCTCGACGCCGCCCGCTTCCTCGAAGACAACGAGGAGTACTGGCCATTCGAGGGGGACGACTGGCCGGATGAATACGTCGGCAGCGAGGTGAAGTAGCCCGCCATGCCGAAGCCGCCCTTCCGCCGCCTTCGCGGTCCACTGGTGCTCGCCGCGTGCGCCGCCCTGACGGCGAGCAGTCCCGCGGCGCGCGCCGCTCCCGGGCAGCCGGGGACCGCGAAACGGCCTGCCCCGCCGGCAACCACACCATCGGCCCAGTCGGCGGGACCGGCCATCGCGCCGGCGGCCGAGAGGACGCTGTCCTCCGAGGCCTCGACCGCGCCCGGCGTCCGTGGAGGGGCTCGCGCGAACGGCTCCGCCGACCCGGCGATCCGGGGGCCCAAGATGCCGGACGCACTCCGCCAGCGGATGCGGGGGCAGCTCGAGGCGCGCGTCCAGGCGGACGTCGCGTACGCGAAGCGCCTGCGCGCGGAGGCGATCGACCTGCTGAAGACGTTCGTCGCCGAGACCCCGCGCGAGGCGCGCGAGATGCCCGAGGCGCTCGTCCGCCTCGGTGAGCTCTACTGGGAAAACGAGCGGGAGCAGCTCGTCGTCCGCTTTGAGGAGTGGGACAAGAAGCCCGTCGCCCTCCGGGGTCCCGCGCCCGAGCTCGACTACCGCCTCCCGCGAGACCTCTTCGGCCGCGTCATCCGCGACTATCCGTGGTTCGACCAGTACGACTTCGCCCTCTACATCGACGGGTTCCTCGCGTTCGAGCAGGGCAAGGAGGACGAGGCGCGCACGCGGTTCGAGGTCATCCTCCGCGACTTTCCGGCGAGCCGCTTCGTGCCGGACGCGCACATGGCGAAGGGCGAAGCCATCTTCAACGGCAGGTTCGACTACGCCGGCGCGCTCGCCGAGTACGAGCAGGTCCTGTCGTACAAGTCCCGGATCGATCCGGCGCTCTACGGTCTCGCGCTCTTCAAGAGCGCGTGGTGCCACTGGCGGCTCGGCAACAACGACGAGGCCGCGAAGCGCTTCGTCGGCGTCTTCGAGGCCACCGACGCCGGGGACGCGACCAAGGGGGTCAACGCCGCCCAGCGCAAGCAGCTCGACGAGCTCCAGGGCGAGGCGCTCAAGTACGTCGTCGAGGTCTTCACCGAGGACGAGAAGAACACCGCGCAGGACCTGTACAATTTCCTCACGAAGATCGGGGGAGAGCGGTTCTCCGACAAGATCGTGCGCGCGCTCGCGGAGCAGTTCTACGACCAGGCGCACTACGAGCGCGGGATCCAGGCGTACGAGCTCCTGCTCAAGCTGCAGCCGACGAGCCGCGACGCGGGACGGTGGGTGCTGAGCATCGCGGCCGGATACCGCGCTATCGAGGACTGGCCGCACCTCAAGGCGACGTTCGAGCGCGCGATCGGCGAGTACTCGGCGGGCGGGCCCTGGTCCCACACGCAGGCGGACGCGGCCAACGTCACCGATACGACGGCCGCCATCGAACGGGCGCTCGAGGACGACGCGACGGCGCTCCATGCTCGCGCGCAGAGGGACAAGAACAGCCGCGCCGAGTTCGAAGGCGCCGCGGCGCTCTACGACGTCTACCTGTCGAAGTTCGGCCAGCAGCCCAAGGCATACGAGGTGCACTTCCACCTCGCCGAGATCGACTTCTTCCGCCTGGACCGGAACCTCGACGCGGCGACCCACTACATGGCCGCAGCCCGGGGGATCCCCGCGAAGGTGGAGCGCGGCGACCAGGCGACGATGCGCCATGACGCCCTCTTCAATGCGCTCGTCGCGCTCTCGCGCGAGATGGACACCAAGCGCGGATCGGCGTCACCGTCCGCCGGCGACGCGAAGGCCCGCGACTTCGCCCGCGCCGCCGACGAGTACGCCGAGGTGCTGGACCTCTATGCCCAGTTCTATCCCAACGACCCCGAGCTCCCGGCGATGTTCGACCGGCAAGGCCGCTACTACTTCGACGGCGGCAACTACGACCTTGCCGTGAAGGTGTGGGGGATGTTGCTCGAGAAGTTCCCGAACAGCGAGCACGCCCGCGACGCGGGCGACAGCATCCTCGAGTCGTTCAGCCGGGCGAAGAACTACGAGAACATCGAGACGTGGGCCCGCCGCCTGAAGGCTCTGCCCAGCTTCGGAGCGCCCAAGCACCAGGAGCGACTCGACGGGCTCATCGTCGTCGCCGTCTTCAAGCAGGGCGAGCAGAAGGCCGCGGCTGGGGACCACGCGGCCGCGGCGAGCGCGTACCTGCGCGCGGCGAAGGAGTTCCCCCGCGATCAGCGCGCCGCGCAGGCGTGCGTCAACGCCGAGCAGGAGGCGAAGCTCGGCGGCGACGCGAAGACGCTCGAGGAGGCCGCCGAGCTGGCGATGGGCCCCCAGTACCGCGACAAACCCGAGTCCCCGGCGGGCGCGTGGATCGCGACCACGACCTTGCAGGCCATGGGCCTCTTCGGCGAGGCAGCCGACATCGCCGAGAAGATGGCGGCCCTGGGAGACCGCGAGCACCCAAGCTACGCGAAGTTCGAGCACGAGAAGGACGCGGCCTACAACGCGGTCGTCCTTCGCGAGGCGACCGGTGAGCACGAGAAGGCCGTCGCCGACGGGACGAGATACCTGGCCGCCTACGGGACGACGCCGGAGGCGGATGAAGTCGTCTTCCAGATGGGCCGCGCGCACCAGAACGCGGGCCGGCCGAAGGACGCCGCGGAGCTCTACCGGCGCTACATCACGCGCGCGAAGAACCTCGATCATCGCGCTTCGGGGCTCGTTCTGCTCGCCCAGGCGCAGCTCAAGATCGGCGACGACCGCGGGGCGGAGGCGTCGCTCGAGGAAGCGGTGACCCTCGGACGGCACCGGTCGCGCGATCTCGGAGCGGACGGCAAGTACGCCGCGGCGCACGCGCGCTACATGCAGGGCGAGCGCGTCGTTGCCAGGTTCGAGCAGATCCAGATCCAGGGGGACGTGAAGCAACTCAAGGCGCGCCTGAAGCAAAAGACCGAGCTCCTCAAGGACGCCGCCAAGGTCTTCCTCGACTGCGTGTCGATGGGGGTCGCGGAGTGGACGACAGCGGCGCTCTACCAGATCGGTCACGTCTACGAGGCGTTCGCCAGATCGCTGCGCGACTCTCCCCCTCCTCCCGAGGTCAAGACCGAGGACCAGAAGGCCGAGTACCAGGCGCAGATCGAGGAGTTCGCCGTACCGATGGAAGAGCGCAGCCTCGACGCGTACGAGAACGGGTGGAAGAAGGCGACCGACCTCGGCATCTACAACACGTGGACGGCGAAGATGCGCGACGCGCTGGGCCGGTTGAACAGCGAGCTCTATCCGCCGTTCAAGGAGACGGGCTTCGAGGTGCGGTCGCGAGGGCCGCTGCCGATGCCTGCCCTCATCGACGCTCCGAACCGACCGGTATCGTCAGTCGCCACCCAGCCCGCGGGGAAGAAATGACCCCGCGATCGACCGCCGCCTTCATGCTCTGCGCATGCGCGCTCGTCGCCTGTGGAGGCGGGAGCCACGCAGTGAAGCCCGAGGCGCGCGCTGCCGTCCACCTCCCGCCAGCGAACCCGACAGCCGTCGGCAAGATGGTGCAGGGAGTGCAGGCCGCGAAGGACGGCCAGCGGGACCGCGCCGTGTCGCTCCTGCGTGAGGCGATCCAGGTCGACCCGAACCTCTGGGAGGCACGCTACGACCTGGGCGTCGTCCTTGCGAACGCGGGGGATCTCGGGGGCGCCGAGGGCGAGCTCGGGACGGCCGCGAAGCTCGCGCCCGATTGGCCGGACGCGGCGGTCGCGCTGGCCGAGGTACGACGACGCCGTGGAGAGCACCGCCTCGCCGCGGACGGCCTGTCCGACTTCGTGCGCGATCACCCTGCTGCGGTCGACGCGCGCACGCTATACGTCGCGGCCCTTCGCGAGAGCGGCCAGATCGACAAGGCGATCGTCGAGGCTCGCGAGGTGCTCGTGCGCAAGCCGGCCGACGCGACGGCCCTCGCGGAGCTCGCCCTGTCCCACCTCGCCAAGGGCGCGAAGGAGGCGGCTGCGCTTCTCGCGAAGCAGGCCCTGGACGCGAGCCCGACCAGCGCCGTCGCGCACCGGGCCACGGGCCTGCTCGACCTCGCGAACGGCGACGACGCCGAGGCGTTCGCCGAGTTCCGCAAGGCCGCGCAGTCGGACCCGCACGACACGACGTCGCGCCTCAACATGGGCGTCGTCCTGCTACACGCCGGCGCGTACGCGAAGGCGGAGGAGCAGTACCGGGAGATCCTCAAGGTCTCGCCCGACGACCGCGAGGCGCAGGTCGGGCTCGCCGCCGCGCTTCGTGGGGAGGCAGACGCGCAGCACGCTCAGAAGCTCGATGAGGCTCGCCTGCTACTCGACCGGGTGCTCGCGGCGGACCCGCACGACGTGAGCGCGCTGTTCAACCTGGGCGTCCTCTACGCGGACTTCCTCAAGAAGCCCTCGGACGCGGCCCCCCTCTTCCGGCGCTTCCTGAGCGACGCACCCGCGGACCATCCGCTGCGCGCCGAGGCGGAGAAGCTACTCTCCGCGGCATCGGCCGGCGCATCACCAGCACCACCATCACCACCTGCGCCGGCGGCGCGGTAGACTGGGGGCCGGATGGAGAGGTGGCGCGTGCGATCGAGCGCATCGAGACGGAACCGCGCCATGTGCCTCGCGGTGCTCGTGCCTGGGCTGATGGTCGCGCTCGTCGCGGCGGCCACCGCGCAGACGCGGAAGCCCGGCACCGCGCCCGCGGCCCGGGCCGCGCAGGGGAGGAAGGCGCCCGCGGCGGACTCGGGCGCGGGGACCGGCCATGTCTCGGCGGCGCCCGTGGCGGCTGCCGTCTCGCAGGGGTCGAGCTCGATCGACGCGGGCGTCGTGGAGTCGAGGACGCTCGACGGAGGGACGCGCGTTTTCAAGTTCAGCGAGCTCGACATCGAGGGCCGCCTGAAGAGCCCCCAGCTCGTGTACTTTCTTCGGCGGGTGCGCGCCGAGTTCGCCGCGGAGGAGCTCGGCCATCGCACGTTCATGCGCGAGATGTCGGAGACGCGAAAGGAGTCGAGCTTCTGATGAACGCTCCCGCGTCCTCCCCGCTAGTGCTCCGTGTGGCGGCGGTGTGGGGAACCACGATCGTCGGGGTCAAGTTCCTGACGCCCGGCGAGAGCTGCATCCTCGGCGAGAGCCCCGGGGCGCTCGCCCCAATCCCGGACGGCCTCGAGGCGTCGGAAGCGCCCCTTAGGGCCGTATCGAGCGGATGGGAGCTCGACGCTCGCGGCGCCGTGAACGGGATGCTCACGTTGCGGGGCCGGGAGGAGAACGTCGTCGGCCTCGCCCGCTCGGGCGCGCCAGTCCCCGTCGTTCCGGGTGATCACGGCCTCATCCAGTACGGAACCTTCGCCGTCTTCTTCCAGTACACGAGCCCTGCGCCCGCGCTGCGCAAGCGCGACTCCCGCTGGGCCGCTCCTTTCGCGTTCATGTTGCGCGCTCTCCGCGCCGACCCGCTCGCCGCCCTGTCCCAGTTCTCGAGCGTCGTCTTTCACCTGGGTATCATCGGCCTCCTCGTCATCAACTGGACTCCGCCCGACTACCAGCTGCCCCCGGAGCTCGTCAGCCCCGAGGACTACGCCGAACGCTTCGGGCTGAAGCGGATCCTCCCCGAGATGGTCGCCGCCGCCGCGGCGAAGAAGGACGACGGAGGGGGCGGCAAGGGCATCAAGGATCCCGGCGCCAAGGACCCTCGCAAGCAGGGCGGCGGTCAGAAGATCGTGGGCAAAGAGGGAAAGGCCGGCATGAACGGTAAGGAGGACCACACGGAGCTGCCCGGCGAGATCAAGCCGACGACGAACTACGGCGGTCTGAGCGAGGCGCTCGCCGACACGGGCACCGAGATCAAGAAGACGCTCAACGAGATCCAGACCGTGGCCGACGCGCTCGGCGGCCTGAACTCGGCCAACGTCGTCCTCGGCAGCGGCCCGGGCACCGGCCTGCGAGGTGCCGGGTCGGGGGGAGGCGGAAACGGCGCCGGGGTCATGTTCGGCTCGGGCACGCTCGACACGGGCTGGGGCCCCGGGTCAGGCGGCGGCTTCGGATCGGGGACCGGAGGCGCCGGCGGCCGCGGCAGCGGCGGTTTCGCGGGCGGCGGCAACGGGAACGGTACCGGAGGGGGCAACGGCAACGGCAGCGGTCCCGGCGAGCACGGGCTGCAGGGGGCCGGCGCCGGCACCACCCACGGAGGCCTCAACCCGGAGCAGATTCGCCGGGTGGTCATGGCCCACCGTGGCGCCCTCCAGGCCTGCTACGAGATCGAGGCCCAGAAGGATCCGTCGCTTCGCGGTGGCGTCACGGCGGCGTGGACGATCGACGGCACCGGCGCGGTGACGAGTGCGAACCTCGCGGGGTCGACGATCCACAACGCCCGCGTCGAGGGGTGCGTCCTGAGGCAGGTGCGCTCATGGCACTTCCCGTCGAGCGATGGCACCTCGCAGGCGACGTTCCCGTTCTCGTTCGGGATAGGGCGCTAGTTGAGCGCTCGATCGCGCAGCCCGGCCAGGCCGGCGTCCACCCGCCACAAGGTGAGCCTCGTCGGCCTCGGCGTCATGGGCGCCAGGCACGCCCGCGTGCTCGCATCGCTTCGCGACCGCTTCGACGTGGTCGGCGGCTACGACACGAACGAGGACGTCCCGATGCCGCCGGGCGTGGCGCGGCTGTCCGGGGAGAGCGAGGCCATCGAGCGCGCCGAGGTGGTGGTGATCGCGACCCCGATCGAGACCCACGAGGACCTCGTGGCGCGCGCCCTCGCATCCGGGCGGCACGTCCTCGTGGAGAAGCCCCTTTGCGCAAACGCGTCGGCAGCGCATGCGCTGTGTGCACCTGCCCGGTCCGGGGCCATGCTGTTCGTGGGTCACTCGGAGCGGTTCAACCCGGTCGTCCGAGCGCTGGCCAGGCTGGCCCGCAGGGACCCCGTCGTCGCAATGGACATGCGGCGCGTCGGCCCCTCGCGGCCGAGCGACTGGGGGGTGCTCGTCAACCTCGCGGTGCACGACCTCGACCTCGCGGCCTACCTCGGCGGAGGCGAGGTCGCCGTCCGCGGGGGAGTGGGCGGACCGAACGCTTCGCCGGCCGCGGACATGGCGCACGTGCTCTTCTCGACCGCCGCAGGCGCCGTCGGGCACCTCTTCGTCGACAGCACCGCCCCGACGCGGCAGCGAACGATCCGCCTGACGACGTCCCGGTGGATCTACGACGGAGACCTGCTCGCAGCGCGTCTCGCGCGCACACCGACGGCGGGAGGACCCCGCACCGACGTGCCGCTCCCCCTTGAGGAGCCGCTCGCCGCGCAGGCGAACGCGCTCGCGGACGCCCTCGACGGCGCAGCGATCCGCGAGATCGCCACCGGCCCGGAGGGTGCGCGGGCGGTGCACCTGGTCGAGCGCGCGGCGGCCATCTGCACGGGCCGCGCCGAAAAGTTGTCGCTCGCCTCGGGCCCCTGATACGCGCTGGTACATGTCCAGAAGCGTCCAGCTGGAGCGCTTTCGCCCGGTGCTCCGCGCAGGAAACGCCCGCTTCTCGCGCGAAGCCGCCGCTCGCCCCATCCTGGTCTTCGAGGAGGTCTACAAGTCGTACCGGCAGGGGTCGCCGGTGCTCCGGGGGATGAGCCTCGTCATCGAGCGCGGCGAGTTCGTGTTCGTGACCGGGCCGAGCGGGTCGGGCAAATCGACGCTGCTGCGCCTCCTCTACCGCGCGGAGACCGTCGACGACGGGCGCATCCTGTTCCTCGGCCGCGACGTGGCGCGCCTGCGGGACGACGCGATCCCATTCCTACGCCGGAACGTCGGGATCGTCTTCCAGGACTTCAAGCTCGTCGCGTCGTGGAGCGCGTACGAGAACGTCGCTGTAGCGCTCGAGGTGCTCGGCCTGCCGCAGCGGCTGATCCGCGCGCGCGTGGGCGAAGCCCTCGAACGCGTGGGCCTCGCGGGGCGCGGTGACGACCCCGCGGCCGTCCTCTCGGGCGGCGAGCAGCAGCGCGTGGCGATCGCGCGTGCGATCGTCGGCGAGCCGGCGCTCGTTCTCGCCGACGAGCCCACCGGCAACCTCGACCCGCAGCTCGCGATCGACATCCTGGGGCTGTTCGAAGAGGTCCACGAGAGCGGCACCACGGTCCTCTTCGCCACACACGATCGCACGCTGCTCGAGGTGCGCCCGCGCCGCGTCGTCGTGCTCGACGAGGGCAAGGCCATCGACGTCCCGCACGGCATAGCGGCCGAGGACTACGACAACCGGCTTCCGCTCTAGGCGCAGCCTGCCCGGAGGAATCATGCTTTCGAATGGCACGTCGAGGAGGGTAAGGCGAGGGATGGTGCGCGAGTGGCGCCTGCACGCACTCAGCGTCTTCTCGCTGGCGGTCGCGTTCGTGTGTCTCGGCTCGGCGTTGCTCGTCGTGACCAACCTGCGCGCGGTCGAGCAGCGCTGGGCGCACGCCGGGCGCGCGTCGGTGTACCTGCGGGACGGCGCGAGCCAGGAGGAGGTCGACGCGCTGCGGGACGCCCTCTCCCGCGTGCCCGGGGTAAGGGGCGTCCGCTACCTGTCGAGCGGCGACGCGCGGATCGAGTTCGGGCAGCGCGAGATCGACGGCGACCGCAAGCTCGCCGCGGTTCCGGTCGAGGCGTTCCCCGCTTCCATCGAAATCGAGGTTGCCCCCGAGACCCCCGAGACCGACCTCGCGGACATGGTCGCCAAGATGAAGCAGCTTCCGTCCGTCGACGGGATCGAGACGTACCGCTCGTGGACGGAGAAGCTTGCCCGCCTCGTGCGCGGGGGCGTCGCGGCGTCGGCCCTGCTGGCGCTCGTGGTCCTCGCCGCGGTCCTCGCGGTCGTCGGCTCGACGATGAGGCTCGCCTTGCAGCGTCGCCGCGCCGAGGTCGAGGTGCTCAAGCTCGTCGGCGCGACCGACGGCTACGTGGGAAATCCGTTCGTGGTGGAGGGGAGCATCCAGGGCGCGCTCGGCGCATGCTGGGCAATCGCGCTCCTCGCGGTCCTCTTCTTCCTGGTCCGGGGGCGCCTCGACGCCGAGCTCGCGGCCCTGGTAGGCGTCGAGCCGAGCTTCCTCCCCTGGCAGATGGGAATGGCGATGGTGGTGCTCGGCGCGGTCCTGGGGGGCGTCGCGGCGTTCGCCAGCGTGCGGAGGCTAGCGGCCATATGAAGCGCGCGCTGGTCGTGGCGGCCACCGTCGCTCTTGCGTCGCCGTTCGTCGCCAGCAGCCACGCCGCGCCGCTCGCGGGGTACAGGGCTGCGCAGGACCCGGCCCTGGCGCTCGCCGCGCTCGACCGCAAGATCGCCGATCTGGACTCCGAAGAGCAGTCGGACAAGCAGGAGCTCGGCCGTCTCGCGGGGGAGGTCGCGGCTGCCCACGCCCGCGTCGTCGCCCGCGGGAGGGCCTTCTACAAGCTGACGCGCGCGGGCCTCCTGCCGCTGGGCGGGGGCTTCGACGCGCTGGTCACCCACGCGATGCACGTCGAGCGGGCTCGCAGGGTGCTCGTGTCGGACGTCGACGAAGATGCGCGCCTCCACGTCCGTGCGGGCGACCTCGCGCGTGAGCTCGAGCGCGTGGCCAGGGACCGCGTGGCGCTGGCGAGCCAGCGGACTGCGATGGACGCGGCGCGGCTGGCCATGGACGACGAGGTGCGCCGCCAGGCGGCGTTCGACAGGGCCTTCGAGACGTCGACGCGCGGAGAGGCGGGCTTCGTGGCGGTCAATGGTGGCACGTCGGGGGTCGTGCCCGACGTGGTCACGAGCGGCTTCGCTGCTGCGCGCGGGCGCTTGCTCTTCCCCGTCGTCGCCCGCGCCGAGGCTCACCCCGCGCACCGCGAGGGAACGGACGGACCGGGACTCGAGATCCGCGCCGCGGCCGGCTCGGTGGTCCGCGCCGTGTTCGCCGGCCGCGTCGCCTTCGCCGACCGCTACGGGCCGTACGGACGCATCGTCATCCTCGACCACGGCGACCACTACTACACGGTGAGCGGCGACCTCGACGAGATCGACGTCAAGATCGGCCAGGACAT
>Ga0209415_10002620_pt1 | contig 33638 bp, 31 predicted proteins | sample PeaSoiSIISIP2007_FD_187696 | JGI IMG/M metagenome (GOLD analysis project Ga0209415, IMG submission 187696) | Peat soil microbial communities from Weissenstadt, Germany - SII-SIP-2007 (SPAdes) (version 2) | ecosystem: Environmental > Terrestrial > Soil > Wetlands > Peat | place: Germany... | reverse complement strand
TCAGTCCTGGACGGCCAATCCCGTTGGCCGGTTTTGAAGTGATAACCGTTGGCCGCTTTTGAAGTGATCACTGAGGTTAATCTTCGAGAGACCAACTCTCTGAACGGCCTCAGGCGCCAGAACTGTCCTTTGTGCGCCAGTATCTATCAAGGCGTCTGTTTCGGTGAAGCGGACTCCCGTTGCCGGCGAGATCGGAGACTGGCCACCAATAGGGCTCAAGATTGGAGGCCCTATCTTGATTTTCAGGCGGGGTCCGTGGAGCTTGAGATCACGGAAACTGCGACTTGGCGAGTGGTAAGTCGGCACGGCTAAAAGACAAAAAAGACGGGCTCGTGCTCGAGGATCTGCTTGACCAAGAAATCCGTGTTTAGCCCGTAGGTTGCCGCACCAGCCCGATATGCGGCCTCAAAGTTCGGATAAAAGCCAAGGAGTCCACTGTCTTTGATGACTACGTAATGGCCCGTTTGCTGCTCGAGCCATTCTGCCTTGTGCTGAGCGTAGTATCCAAGCTCAACCGCCAAGCGAGCCTGCTGATTCGCTGCCATTCCACCAAACTCCCGCCACAAGTTTAGATGACAACTTGTAGCCTTTCGCGTATCGTGATTGGATTCTTAAAAAGCATGATTTTTAAGAAGCATATTGAGCTTATGTTCCAACTTAGTCAAGGCCTTTATGAAGCGAACTGAGGAAGATCAACAGTTCGGAGCTGAGTTCGCAAAACGTCTGAGGCCTTTCTACGAAAAAGCGCTCGCTGATGGACAGACCGAGAAAGAGTTCGCCCGACGCTTGGGAGTCGACAGAGGCGGTCTCCAGCGTTACTTAAGAACAAGCGCGATGCCGAGTTTCCGAACGATCGTGCTGGCCTACCGGGAGTTCGGAATCACCATCCCCTACGCCAGCACCGAGTCCGGACCGCTGATTTCGGGGAGAGGCAAGCGGCGTCGAAAAAGTTCAGAATTGCAGATGGATCTCCCCCTCACGATAGAAGCTCCCCAGGGCGAGATAAGCGTCACCATCAAGAGGAAAAGCCCGCAAAGAATCAGATTACAGCTTCGGGCTCTAAAGCTCGGATGATCCTTCCTTGCCAGCTTGTCCCGTCTTGGCTCTGCCCCCGCTAAAACCCCCGTTTTTCCCTCCTTCCCCCCTCCCCTTCGTGCTATATTCTTCCGCACTGGCTGTGGGGAGTGCTCCTTAGACAATCTGTCGGCCAAGGAGGTCGTATGCCCTGCAAGTCCCTGCTCGTCGCCCTCGTCGTCTCCGCTTTCGCCGTCATTCCTGTTACCCAGGCTGCGGCCAGAGAGATTATTCCAGCCGGAACGCTCCTCAACTGCACCGTCAGCGAACCCAACTTTTCCGCCAAGACCGCGCAAGTCGGCGATCCCGTCCTTTGCCATCTCGGCCCGGTCGGCGCCTTCGGCCATTCCGTGTTTCCGCGCGGCGCAGAACTCGGAGGCCAGCTCGAAGACGCCCACAGCCCCGGCCACTTCGTGGGCAAGGGGTGGCTGCAGCTGAGCTTTGACCGCGTGATCCTGCCGGGGGCAGAGATTCTGCCGCTCTCCGCCAAGATCATCGCCACACCGCACATGAAAGTCGATGCCGAGGGCAAGATTCACGGCAAAGGCCACCCCGTGCGGGATTCGGTCGAATGGGCCATCCCCGTTTTATGGCCGATCAAGGTTGTGACTTTGCCGGCGCGGGGGCCGTATCCGGCGCTGAAGGGCGAAACCCGCCTCTCGCTGCGGTTGATGGAGGACATTGAGGTCCCGTTCCCCGTCGCCCGCAATATCCCCATGCCGCCGTGGGCCAGCCCGAGCAGCTATTACCAGCCGTCTTCGTACCAGGACTCCCGGCCAGCCGCCACTTCACCCGAAGTCGCGATTACAGTACGCACCGCCGACTACCGCCAAGTCTCCGCATCTCTGCCCGTTGCGGCCCAGCCGGCTGTTCAAAGAACTATTCAGCCCGCGCCCCAAGCCGCGGCTGATCCGCCTTTGACGGTGATCGCTCTGGTTGGCGGCGCAGCCTACCTGGCCCGGGATTACTGGGTGCAGAATGGGCAGGTCCACTGCTTGTCGGCGGAAGGAGAGGTCAAGGCCTTCCCGCTGGATCAGATTGATCTGTTCCAGACCGCAAGCCTCAACCGCCAGCGCAACGTCAAGTTCGTGCTGCAATCGCGAGGAACGGTCGCACAATAGCGGGTAGAAGCAGTCTGTTGAGAGACGTTGCAGGGCAACTCACGATCATCCGTAGAGACGTTGCTTGCAACGTCTCTGCCTTTCATCTGCGCTTGACCTACCCCCGCCAACCCGCTAGGCTGGGCCGTCTCAGAGGAGGCGCACAATGCTCAGCGGCTTCAAGCAATTCATCCTTCGCGGCAACGTGGTCGATATGGCAGTCGGCGTCGTTATTGGCGCAGCTTTCGGCGGCGTAGTCGGCGCTTTCACCAAAGACCTGCTCACGCCGACCATCGCAGTCTTGGTGGGAAAGCCAGACTTCTCGAATGTTAGCTATAACATCCATGGCACGGCCTTTCCCGTCGGCGACTTCATCAATGCCGGCATCTCGTTCCTGCTGATCGCGGGTGCGGTCTATTTCTTTGTCGTGACGCCGGTCAATGCCTTGGTGTCGCGCATGCGCAAAGCTCCCGCGCCCGCCGACCCCACCACCAAGAAGTGCCCCGAATGCCTAAGCGAGATTCCCATCGACGCCCGCCGTTGCTCTCACTGTTCGCAGCCGGTGGCGGCGCGCGCGGCCTAGCCGCTGTAGCATCGTTAGAATGCCCAGCTTTCGTAAGAGTGCCTCACTTGTACTAGCCGCATGCTTGTGTGCGGGGGCGCTGGACGCACAACAGGCGAGCAAGCCGTCATCGCCCAGGTCTTCTCCAATCGCAAGCGGAACTTTGGATGGCGGTATCTACCGTAACCCCTCGTTTGGCTTCTCCTACAAAGTTCCCTTCGGCTGGGTTGATCGCACGGCAGAGATGCAGGAGAGCGACAACGACAGCGGCGCAGCCCACCCCGCGACCGATCCCGCGAAAGCGCAAGTGCTCCTCGGCGTCTTCGAACGCCCTCCCGAGGCCATCGGCGAAACGGTCAATTCCACCGTCGTGATCGCCGCCGAGAGTGTTTCTTCCTATCCCGGACTAAAAACCGCAGTCGACTATTTCGATCCGCTGGAAGAAGTCGTTACGGCCAAGGGCTTCAAAGTTGTGAACCAGCCATACGAGTTCGCGGTCGGCGCGAAGCAACTTGCGCGCGAGGATTTCAGCCAAGAGCGTGGCAAGTTGACCATGCATCAGTCGACGCTGGTCCTGCTATCGAAGGGGTACATCTTGTCGTTCACCTACATCGCCGGGAGCGATGACGAAGTGGATGAACTCATAGAAGGGCTAAGCTTCTCGTCTGTTTCCAGACCCGGAAGCGCGCACTCGCAAACGCCCTCCGCGGCGCCCAAGAAATGAGCTTTCCCGTTCCGGTAAACCGCGCCAAAATCGAGAGTTACCGGCCCGATTCCGGGGTCGAAAATCAGGGCTTTTGTATGCTATAATTTAGTTAATCGCCAGACCACGTAAGTAATAGTAATTTCAGCAATTTGGGTGAGTTCAAAGCAGCGGAAATAAGACCACCAGCCAGGGCGCAAATCCGGCACTCTCCACGGAGCGGAATGGCCACCAAAGAAATCAACGTATCCATCGCGGACACAAAAGAAAAAAACGGGAAGATTGCCCCCATTAACGGAGGCAACGGCGACTACACTGCCGACTCCATAAAAGTCTTGGGCGGCATGGAAGCGGTGCGCCTGCGTCCCGCCATGTACATCGGCTCGACCGGCGATCTCGGTTTGCATCATCTGGTCTACGAGGTGGTCGACAACTCCGTCGATGAAGCGCTCGCTGGTTACGCCGACAAGATCGAAGTCACGGTTCACATCGACAACTCCATCACTGTTGTCGACAACGGCCGCGGCATTCCCGTGGACGCGATGGAAATCGACGGCGAGAAAATCCCCGCCGCGCAAGTGGTGATGACCACGCTGCACGCCGGCGGAAAGTTCGACAGCTCGTCCTACAAAGTTTCCGGCGGACTGCACGGCGTGGGCGTCTCCTGCGTGAACGCGCTCAGCGAAGAATTGAATCTGGAAATCTGGCGCGACGGATTCACCTGGGAGCAGAGCTACTCCAAGGGCGAGCCCACCAGCAAGCTGAAGAAAGCTGGAGCCAGCAAGAAGCGCGGCACCAAAGTTCACTTCCTGCCAGACCGCAGTATTTTCACCGCAACGGAATACAACTTTGACACACTTTCGCAGCGCTTGCGTGAGTTGGCGTTCCTGAACAAAGGCCTGCTCATCACGCTGACCGATGAGCGCACCACCGACGCGAAAACCGGCGAGCCCAAGACCGCCGAGTTCAAGTACACCGGAGGCATTGCCGAATTCATCAAGCACTTGAACCGCGGCAAACAAGTGCTGCACGACAAGCCGATCTACATGGAAGCCGAGCGCAACGGCGTGAACATGGAGATTGGGCTGCAATACAACGACGCCTATTCGGAAACGCTGTTCAGCTTTGCCAACAACATCAACACCGTCGATGGCGGCACGCACCTTTCCGGCTTTCGCACCGCGCTGACCCGCACCATCAACTACGCCGGTCAGCAGATGGGCCTGTTCAAGGATGTAAAAGAAAACCTGACCGGTGACGATGTGCGTGAAGGCCTGGTCGCGGTCATCAGCGTGAAGCTGCCGCAGCCGCAGTTCGAAGGCCAGACCAAAGGCAAGCTGAATTCCGATATCGCCGGCGTTGTCACGGCTTTCGTCAACGAACGGCTGGGCGCTTTCTTCGAGCAGAACTCAACCGTCGCACGCAAAATCATCAACAAAGCCATCGACGCGGCCCGCGCCCGCGAAGCCGCCCGCAAAGCCCGCGACCTAACCCGCCGCAAAGGCGCACTCGACGGCGGAGGGCTGCCGGGCAAACTGGCCGACTGCTCCGAACGCCAGCCCGACCGCTGCGAATTGTTCCTGGTGGAGGGCGAATCCGCCGGCGGCACCGCCAAGCAGGGACGCGACCGGCGATTCCAGGCCATCCTTCCGTTGAAGGGCAAAATCCTCAACGTAGAAAAGGCCCGTTACGACAAAATGCTGGGGCACGAAGAAATTCGCGCCATGATTACCGCGCTCGGCACCGGCATCTCGAAAGAAGATTTCGATCCATCGAAATTGCGCTACGGCAAAATTATTCTGATGACCGACGCCGATGTGGATGGAAGCCACATCCGCACCCTGCTGCTGACGTTTTTCTTCCGCCACATGCAGGAGCTGATCAAGCGCTCGAACGTCTACATCGCGCAGCCGCCGCTCTATTCGATCAAGAAGGGCAAGACGCTGCAATACATCAAAGACGATGACGCGCTGGACAAAATCATCCTGAAGCGCGCGGCCGACAGCATCGTCGTCCGTTACGGCGAGGGCGCGGCCAAGCTCGAAGGCGCGGGCCTGCTGAAATTTGCGGCTGGGCTGAAAGAATATTTCGGCTTCTTCGACAAAGTGAACAAGCGGCTGCGCGATGAGCGCATCACCGAGCTGCTGCCCAAGCTGGATCTCTCCAAGCGCGCCGACTTCGAAGGCGAAAAGAAAGCGCCGCCCAAGAAAATCGAGCGCCTGGAGAAAGAACTTAAGAAGCTGCAAAAAGAACGCGACTTCAAAAGCGTCGAGACTCGCTTCGACGAAGAACACAATCTCTGGGAGCTGCGCTATGTGAATTCGCAGGGCGCCGAGCACCCCATCAACTGGGAGCTGGCGTCCACCGCCGAATATCGCCAGTTGCTCTCGAAGTTCAAGCAGATTGAGCCGTTCATGGAACCGCCGTTCGTGATTGAGTCGATCGACAGCGAAGCTTCGTCGAACGAGAAGGCGGAAGAGGCCGGCGCCGCTGAGGGAGAGGAATCCGCGGGCGACGAGAAGGCGCAAAAGAAAGCGCAATCGCGGAAACCGGCAGCCAAAAAGAAATCCGTCGCGACCGAAACCGTGGAGAAGGCCAACGTCCGCGAGCTATTCGACTACATCAAAGAAGCCGGCAGCCGCGGCTACGAGAAGACGCGCTACAAAGGCCTGGGCGAAATGAACTCCGAGCAGCTATGGGAAACCACCATGGACCCGGAGCGCCGCACCCTGCTCTCGGTAAAACTCGAAGACATCGCCGAGTGCGAGACCATCTTCTCCACGCTGATGGGCGAAGACGTCGAAGCCCGCCGCAAGTTCATCGAAGACAACGCGCTGGACGTGAAGAATTTGGATATCTGAGGCGCATCTCTCTCGTTTAGAGATAGCTCATGTGGGGACGGGCGCCCTCGCCCGTCCAGGCCGAGCTAGGCTCGGCAGTCTCTGGTCCGGCAGCGCGCATATCCCAAAATAATCTCTGCAATTTCGCCTCACCATCCCGTTCCTCCTCTGAAAGCGCGGGGAACAAATACGCCCGGTCGCTGCTCTAATCCTTGAAAGACAAGTCGCCCCATGTCCGCGCGGGCGACGGAGGAATGCCATGCGCCTCACCTGGAAATCGTTGCGTGAATCGAGCCCAAAGTGGCTCCAGACTCTCGTGCTCGTAGCGGCTGGAGTGGCGGCGCTGTACGTCGGCGCATTACAGCCTATGAGCCGCACGCAGGAAATTGCGTCGCAACGTGAAACAGGCCTTGCCGCATGGCGCCCCACGTCTTTCTATCAAGAGGGCGCACTGAGCGGTCTTGTTGCTAAGAACAGGCCGGTCGCCGAGGGCATCGTTGGAGGAGTGCCCGGCGGCGAAGACCTTAAGCCGCAAGAAATACTAACCGCACTAGAGGAACCAGAGCCCCTGCCCCAACCGTCAACCACTCCCGACACTCCCGACCGCAAAATGGTCCGCACCGATTCGCTTGAGTTGGTGGTGCAGCATCCGGCGGACGCGGCGGAAAAGATCGGGCAACTTGCCACGCGTCTTGGCGGATTCCTGGTCACCTCGGAGGTCAGCGGGGATCCGGATTCACCTAGCGCCTCGCTGACCGTTCGCGTTCCGGCGACGCGCTTCGAAGAAGCACGCACGGAAATCCGCAAGCTGGGTCTTCGGGTCGAAAGTGAACGGGTCGAAGCGCAGGATGTCACCCGGCAATATGTCGACCAGGAAGCGCATCTGCGCAATCTGCGTGCCGAGGAGCAGCAGTATCTGACGATCCTCAAGCGCTCGGCGACGGTGACAGATACGCTCGAAGTGAGCGACAAGCTAGGCGAGGTTCGCGGCAACATCGAGCAACAGCAAGCCGAGTTCGAGGCGCTTTCCAAGCAAGTGGAAACCGTGGCGATCAAGGTATCCCTGAGCGCCGAAGCCGACACACGGGTTTTGGGCCTGAATTGGCGCCCCAGCTACCGTCTGAAGACGGCAGCTCGCAATGGGTTGGATAGCGTCGGCGACTACGTCGGCAGCATGACCGCGCTGGCCTTCAATCTGCCTGCAGTTTTGCTGTGGCTTGCCACAATTCTGGTGGGGGCTGCGCTGGGCTGGCGCATCTTGTGCTGGGCTGGGCGCTTCATCTTTGCAACCCGGAAGGCGACGGCTCCCGGCAGTCCCAGCGCCTGACTGATTTCTGTTTCCCCTGAACTCCGCGCCGGGCTCCCGGCTCCGGCGCGCCTTCTAACCTTTCGCGAATTCTCCACGCAAGATCTGGCCATGTGCTCGTTCCTTTGATGAGACAGGAATCATCCTCCAGTCGTTGTCTGCGAAAGGAAAACCAGATGAATAAACTGCTGACGCTGATCCTTCTATGCGGGCTGAGCGGTCTAGCGGTGGCGCAGGAACAGGCGGCGGACAAGACCGCGCCTGCGCTCACCATCTACAACCAGAATTTCTTCGTGGCTCGCGAATACGTGCCGCTCGATCTAAAACCGGGGGTGAATCACGTAGACTATGCCGGTGTAGCGGCTCATCTCGAGCCCGACTCGGTAATCCTGCGCGATCCCGCCGGGCGTTCCCTGCAAGTGCTGGAGCAGAACTACCGCAACGATCCCATCTCACAAGAGCTACTGCTCTCGTTCTACGAAGGTAAAACGATCGATTTTCTGGTGCAGCCCGGCCAAGTCGTGAAAGGCCGGGTAGTGCGCAGCGGCTACATTCCCAGCTCGTCGTACGCGCAAGGATACCCTCAGCCCGTCATGGGCCAGCCCATCATCGAAGTGGATGGCGTGCTGCGCTTCGGATTGCCTGGCCAACCGCTGTTTCCCGCGCTGAGCGCGGATTCCATCCTCAAGCCGACGTTGAGCTGGCTATTGCAGACCGACCATCCCGGCAAGTTTGATGCGGAGGTTGCCTACGTCAGCGGCGGCATGAACTGGGAAGCCGACTACAACCTGGTGGTCTCCGATAAATCGAACACCAAGACCGACATCCTCGACATGATCGGCTGGATCACCATGCGCAACCAAAGCGGCAAGACATTCGAGAACGCCACTATCAAGCTGATGGCGGGCGACGTGAACAAGGTCCAGGATCTCCAGACAAGTGGCCGGGCGTTCGCCATGAAAGAGGCCGTCACGGTGGAGGCGAATGCAGTTGCGGTTCAGGAGAAATCATTCGACGAGTTCCATCTCTACACGCTGGAACGGCCGACCACGCTGCGCGATCAAGAGACCAAGCAAGTAGAGTTTGTGCAGGCCACCGATGTGCACGCGCAGCGGCTGTACGTCTACGACGGCGCGGAAATCGCGCAATATGGCTACTACAACCCGGAGCAAATCCGCTCCGACCCAAACTACGGCACGCAGTCCAACCGCAAAGTCTGGGTCATGGAGGAATTCAAGAACTCGGAAGGCAATCATCTCGGCATCGCTCTGCCCAAAGGCAAACTGCGCTTCTACCGCCGCGACACCGACGGACGCCTGGAATTCATCGGCGAGAACACGATCGACCACACGCCCAAAGACGAAACCCTGCGCCTGTACACCGGCAACGCCTTCGATGTGGTGGGCGAACGCAAGCGCACAAACTACCGCGTAGATACGAATCAGCGGTGGATGGACGAATCGTTTGAGATCCGGGTGAGGAACCACAAGAAAGAAGCCGTCAATGTCCGCGTGGTTGAACATTTGTACCGCTGGGTCAACTGGAAGTTGGCCGACACGTCACAGCAGTTCAACAAGAAAGATGCGCAGACCATCGAATTCCCAGTCACGATCACGCCCGACGGCGAACAGGTCATCACCTACACGGTGCATTATTCGTGGTAACAAACGGATTAAAAGGGCGCCGGTTGACCAAGTATCAGCGGGCGCCCCCGTTTTCGAGTCGCGGAACGACATACTTCACCTCGCGATACACGCGCCCAAAAGCGACCCACAATAGAACCAGAAGACCGAACACCAGCGCGCTCCCTTCCGGACCAACCGATCCGCCACTCAGCCAATTCGGGCCGTGGAAGGATGCTCGCAGCAGATGCCCCGGCGCCAGTCCGCCGCTATCCGGAACGGAATAGAGAAAGCTTTCTCCCCAGTCCCAAGCCGCGTGAAAGCCAACCGCGAACCAGAGATTTCCCGTACGTCGCAACGTCAGGCAAAAGAAAAAGCCAATGCAGCCGGCGGCCAGCGCGCCGGCCCAGGTTTCGTGCGGGTTGCGCAAGTGAATGGCAGCAAACCCAGCAGAGAGCAACACCGCCGCCGGCCAAAACCCCAGGCTCCCGGCCAGCACGAACTGCGTATACCCGCGGGTGATGAATTCTTCGAAAAACGCGGCTGCAAGAAAGAAAACGCCCCAGTAGGCCGCGAACTTCGCAATCCGCCCGCCATGCAGGGAAAGTCCAGCGAAGTCGTAGGCGCCTGTGCTGCGCAGCGCGAGCATTAGGATGCTGAGCGCGCCCAGCCCCCACAGCGCACCCAGCCAAAAGAGTCTCCCAAAGTCCGGCGAGCGCGGCAACCCGTAAGCGCCAAAGGGACGCTGCTCCAACCGTCCCATGACCACCGCCGGCAGCAAAACGGAGAATGCCGCTTCGAGTTCCGCGGAAAGCTGTAGCCAGAGGGGCGGGAGAGAGATGAAGTAGAGCAACGAGTCGAGGACAACAAACATCGCGGCGCTCATGCCCAGGTACAGCAGCACGCGCCACACAGGTCGCGGGCCCTCGCAGTCAAAAAAAACCGCCTGCATGCTCTCCGGGAAAGACCGCCGGGCCGCCTTGATGGGGCCGCTGTTGCTGTTCGGTGGATTGATGTTCGCGGCCTCCGCGGAGAAGTTTCCTGAACGGTCCCCGGACATGGTAAAACACTCGCCTCCGCCTCATGCGCCGATTTTTCACCCGCGAACGCTTTGGCCAACCGCAAGTCGTGGCCGGATTGCTGCTCCTGGCCTTCTTGGCGCAGTGTGTCTGGCTGGCGGACCGCGCCATGCGGCGGGTTGCGGTGGACGAAGCCGAGCTGTTCCGCATCGAGCAGGGCCTGCGCCAATGGCACGGCGCGGGCATCGCCGGAACTCCATATTGCTTTCCGGCCGATCAGCGCCCGCTCGAAACCAGCGACGCCACGCCCTGGGAATTCAGCAACAGCGGTGGCTACGATGAATACCACTCGCCGCTCTGGTACCTGACGGCGGCGGCCCCAATTCTGTTCTGGCCGCACGCCTGGCAATCGAAATCGATGGCCGATTGGGGATGGCTCACGCGAATTCCTTATCTCGGTTTCGGATTGCTGCTGGGCGCATCGCTCTGGTACGTGTCGCGCCGGCTCTACGGCAATATCGGCGGCTACATCGCGCTCACGCTGTACTGCTTTTCGCCGGCGATCATTCGTTCCGCCGCGCTCTGGTTTGCGCAGCCCGAGTTGGGCGCGGCCTGGGGAGCGTTTGGCGCCATCTTTACCGCCATCGCCGTTGCGCACACGCTGTACGCGCCGCGCGAGGTGGTGCTGTGGAACTGGCGGCGCATCGGGCTGCTGGGATTGTCGCTGGCCCTGGCGGTCGGGTCGCAGTTTTCGCTGCTGGTCGTAGTCCCTGTGGCGTTGGCATTCATGCTCTATCTTGCGCCCGCGCGCCGCGCGGCCGCAGTTGCCATCCTGGCCGTGGCCTGCGCCGTCGCTGCCTTGCTGCTCCTTGCCTCATATTCCTTTCATGTCCACGCATTTTGGGAGGGTCTGCATCGAGCCCGATTCTTCGACGTAGCTTGGCGGGCATTCGGCATGCGGATCGCCTATCGGCAGGTGCTGGCGCAGTTGGCGCAGAGCAGCCCCGCGCTGATGATCGCCGTGCCGGCGGCGTTGATTGCTTATCTCGCATGGCCGCGGGCGCGCTATTTCGGCAACCACGCCCCGCTGCTGGTGGCCGCGCTGTTCCTGATCCTCGGCGTAGGCATGCCACACCACCCTGGACTCGGGTTCCAGTTCATCGCTCTCCCATTCTTGTTCGTGTTTGTGGCGGGAGTAAGTGCGGACTTGCTGGAAACCCGCCAGCGCAACCTGGTAATGGCCTGCGTCTGGGGATTGCTGACCGCGCAATCACTGTGGAATGTTTGGCAGCTAGCCCGCATCGGGAGCTGAAGGGCCGCCGAATAACCCGAAATGCCCTAGACAAACGTGGAACAGTGCCAATGTGCTGAGATGTCTCGGGCTTCAAGCCCGGTGGGCGCATTTCTTCCCCAGATTCTAGAACCGTCCCGCTCCGGAGGGCCCGATTACCATTTGTGCTCATATACTTAGCATGCTCCGTCGACGCTCTCCAGCCCTGCCACACCGGACAACTCCGCCCGCGCAGCGGGGTTCTAAATGATTAGGTGGCAGGGTGAAAAGGGGCAAGCCATGGCGGCAAAACGAGAGTATCATTTCTGTGTGCGGCGGCTGATTCCAGCGTCGGTAGTGGGTTTCGCGGCAACCCTGATTTTCTGTCTTTCCCCCGCGCAGGCTCAAGTTCACGGAACTTCCAGCTCCACGACCTCCGTGGGTCATGGCTCATCCGGCGCTGTGCCGAGCGCGAACGTTCAGCATTCCCGCGGATTCGTGGATAGCAATCGCTTCATATTTCCTCTGCGTCCGCTACCGCCGCAGCGGCCGTTTATCCACCACCGCTCCGCCTCACCGTTCCCGGCGATAGGTGAGGTTTACCCCTATTATGTTCCGGCCTATGCGCTGGATCCGGACGACAATTCGACCCAAGACAGCGACTACCCTAGCGGCCCCACGATCTTCGACCGGCGCGGCTCCGGGCAATCGAGTCAGGCGGTCGAGGCCGCTTACGCCGAGCGCGAGTCGGACTCGCAGCGAGCGTCGCTGCCTCAGCCGCCCGCGGACTCCACGGCGGATGCAACTCCGGCCCCCAATCAGCCGTTGACCGTTCTGATCTTCAAAGACGGCCACCAGCTGGAAGTTCAGAACTACGCGATCGTTGGCAGCACGTTTTTCGACCTAAGCCCGGGGCATCGCCTGAGGATCGCGCTCGCCGATCTCGATTTGGCTTCCACCGCGAAGCAGAACGACGACCGCGGCGTTGATTTTCAACTGCCATTAAGATTTGTAACCAACTGACGGCATGAATAGGAAGCTTGCTATCGCGCTGGTTGCTGCCGCAGTCATGCCAGTTTCTTTGGCGCAACAGCTGCGGGGTCCTGGGTCCTTCGCCACAGCCCGTGGACCGATGGGCCGTCCCCAGCGGCAGGGGCCAGGGCCTCTCTACCTATATTCGGCCTTCCCGTACACAGGCTATTCCGGCGAGACCATGGTCGAAGCGCCACCGCAAGTCATCGTCGTGCAAATTCCTTCCGCCGCCGAGCCTGCCCCTCTGGAGAAGAGACCGGAGCCGCTTTTGATCGAGTGGCAGGGCGACCGCTATGTGCGAGTTGGCGGCGCGGACGAAAAAACAGAAAATGGCTCCCGCGTTGCGCCTGACTATGCGACACCGGCGGCCGCGAAGCCGGCGGTAAGGCAGGCCGAAGTTTCCGCCCCAGTTCTCCTCCCCATCGTTCTTGTATACCGCGATGGAAGGCACGAAGAGATCCGCGATTACATCATCGCCGACGGCGTGATCTACGCCCGCGGCGACTACTGGACCGACGGCTATTGGAACAAGAAGATTCAACTGGCCGCGCTCAATCTTCCTGCGACCATGAAAGCTAGCCAGGAGCGCGGAGCGAAGTTCGTGCTGCCGGGCTCGGCGAATGAGGTGATAGTGCGGCCCTAAAGCCGTGCTCCGCTCGACCACCACAGAAGTCCGATAAACAATAGCTGCATGGGCGCGCGCAGCCATAGCGCGGTGACGGGCCTGCCGCGGAGTGTGACTCCTTTAAGCGCGGCATTCACATTGGCTGCGAACATGCCCACCAGCAGGACAATCAAGCAAATTCCAGCAAGGGATCGAAATCGGGAAAGCAGCAATCCAACCGCGCCGAGAAATTCCAGAACCCCAGTGACATAGACCAGCAGCAGCGGCTGAGGAAAGAACGGCGGAATCATCTTCACAAGATCGTGTTTCATTTTCGCGAAGTGGGCCGTGCCGGTGAAGAAGAACATTACCGCTAAGGCATAGCAAGCTGATTGCCGCCAGCTAGCCAGAGCGTGGACGCCCAACCCTCCCATGCCGCGGAAGATCAACCACGAAACGAACAAGACGATTAGCACGCCCATTTCTTTCCCCCCTGAAATTTAATCTCGCGCCAGAATATAGAGGTTGAAAGCGTGCCATCGCAACCCAATTCATGGTACAATGTTCACACGCAGAGATCAGCTAACAGTATGTAAATGCAATTACTTAGAGCCGACTGCGGCCGGTTTGATCCTGGAGACTCGCGGCCTCCGCGAGATCGAGCTTGCGCGAGTCCCGCGGCTAACAACTAGGAGCTAAAAGCTTCGCAATGCCTGACGATCCCCAAAATCCAGAACTCCCCCTGACTCCGCCTGCGGGTGATGGCGGCGCACGCAACATTCAGCCGGTCAATATCGAAGAGGAGATGCGCAGATCGTATCTCGACTATTCGATGTCGGTGATTATTGGCCGCGCGCTGCCCGACGTGCGCGACGGACTCAAGCCGGTGCATCGCCGCATTCTTTACACCATGCAGCAGATGGGCTTGCTGCCGAATAAGTCGACGCGCAAGTGCGCCAGAATCGTTGGCGACGTGATGGGCAAATACCATCCGCATGGAAACCTTGCGGTGTACGACGCGTTGGTTCGCTTGGCGCAGCCGTTTGCCATGCGTTATCCGCTGGTCGATGGTCAAGGTAACTTCGGCTCGGTCGATGGCGACCCTCCTGCCGCCGATCGCTACACCGAAGCAAAACTGACGCGCGTTGCGACCGCGCTGCTGGAAGATCTCGACAAGGAAACAGTTGACTTCCGTCCGAACTACGACGGCAACGAAGTTGAGCCCGATGTTCTGCCCACTCGTATTCCCAACCTGCTGGTGAACGGCTCGGATGGCATCGCGGTGGGCATGGCGACGAAAATTCCGCCCCATAACCTGACGGAAATCGTCGATGCGACGATCACCTTGGTCAACAACCCGACTGCAACCTTACCGGATATTCTGAAATTCGTGCAGGGCCCGGACTTTCCCACCGCCGGCTTTATCCACGGCCGCGCTGGAATTCTGGAAGCGTACCGCACCGGCCGCGGCCGCTTCATGATGCGCGCCCGCGCCGCGATTGAGACGTTCAACAAAGACCGTCAGGCGATTGTCGTCACCGAGATTCCTTATCAAGTTAACAAGGCGCGGCTCATTGAGCGCATCGCGCAGCTGGTGAACGACAAAATCATCGACGATATTTCCGACATTCGCGACGAAAGCGACCGCGACGGCATGCGCATCGTAGTCGAACTCAAGCGCGGCGCCGAGCCGCAGATCGTGCTCAACCAACTGTTCAAGCACACCTCAATGCAGGAAGGTTTCAGCATGATCTTCCTGGCGGTGGTGAATGGGCAACCGCGCGAGCTGGGCCTGATCGCGGCGATTAAGCTGTTTATCGATCACCGTGTCGATGTGGTGCGCCGCCGCACCGCCTATTTGCTGGCCAAAGCCAAAGACCGCGAGCACATTCTCGAAGGCTACCTCACCGCGCTCGACCACCTCGACAACGTGATCACTATCATCCGCGCCAGCGCCAACCGCGGCGAGGCGCGCGAAAACCTGGTCGCTTACTTCGGCGGCAAGAAAATTGACATCAACACCACCGGCCGCGGTCCCAAACAGAATCCCGAGAAGCCCTTCACTGTCATTCAGGCCGACGCCATCCTGGAATTGCAGTTGCACCGGCTGACCCGGCTCTCCATCGACGAAATCACCAAGGACTTGAATCTCACCCGCGAAAGCATCGCCGAGTTCGAAGCGATTCTGAGCTCGGAAAAGAAACTGCGCAACGTGATCATCAAGGAATTAGAAGAAGTCAAAAAGCTCTACGGCGACGAGCGCCGTACCGTCATCGAAGACGAGGCCGCCGAAATTCTTCTGGAGGACCTGATCGCCGACGAGCAGGTCGCGGTCACCGTCAGCCATTCCGGCTACCTGAAGCGCACCCCCATCAGCACTTATCGCATGCAGCGCCGCGGCGGCACCGGCCGCACTGGCATGAAGACGCGCGACGAGGATTTCGTCGAGCACCTTTTCATTGCTTCGACTCACGCCTACATTCTGATTTTCACCAACACCGGCCGGGTTTACTGGCTCAAGGTGTACGAGATTCCAGACGTCAGCGCCGCCGGCAAGGGCAAGCACGTGGGCAATCTGGTCGCGCTGCAGCCGGGTGAGAGTGTCCGCACCATGCTCGCGGTGCGCAATCTGGAAGAAGAGGGCCGGCACATTTTCTTCGCCACGCGCAACGGCACGGTGAAAAAAACCGACCTGAAGGATTTTTCCAACGTGCTGTCACGCGGCATCATCGCTATCGGCATCGAGCCGGGCGACGAACTGGTTGGCGTCACGTTGACCGATGGCCAGCAGATTATCTTCCTGGCCTCGCACGATGGGCAGGCAATTCGCTTCGACGAGTCCGACGTGCGCTCGATGGGCCGCCCCGCGTACGGCGTGCGCGGCATGAGCCTTGACAAGGGCGATTACATCGTCGGCATGGCTACGACGCCGAAAGACGCAAAGAAGGCCGAGACCGAAGCCGCGAAAGCCGTCGCCGAAGCCGGCGTTCCTGAGGCCACGGCTACCGATGAAGCTTTGCCCATCAAAGGCTCGCTGATTCTTTCGGTGACCGAGGGTGGCTACGGCAAACGGACGCCCGCCGATGAATACCGTCTGCAGGGCCGCGGCGGCTCCGGCGTCATCAACGTGAAGACCACCGAGCGCAACGGCAAAGTAGTGGGCATTGCGCAGGTGACGGAGGATTCCGAAGTGATGCTCATCAGCCACTACGGCAAAATCATTCGCATGGATTCAAGCACAATCCGCGAATCTGGCCGCGCCGCGCAGGGCGTTCGCTTGCTGAATCTGGAGGCCGGCGACCGCGTAGCTGCGGCTGTGGTCATCGCGCCGGAAGCGCCGCCGGCGAATGGGGGACCGCTGATTCAATAGGCGGTGGGCGCCAACCTTTCTAGGTCTAATCCACAGGAGGGACGCAACCTAGGAACCTTTCACCGGACATTGCCGAGAAGGGCCGCCCCTACTTCGGGTGGCCCGCCACTTCCTCGCAGCCGCGGGTCATGATGTCGCGCTGGGTGGCGGTGGGGAAATATTGGACGTACTTCATCCCGTCGTCACAGCGGGCTTTGGCCACGTCGGGACGATTGGAGGAAGTCGCCATGGCGATCAGCCAGAAGGAACACCAGGCGATGTGGTCTCCGTAATCGGCTTTGGTTTTTTGGTCGGAAGCGTCGGCGAAAGCCTTTTTGTAGATATCTGCCGTGCGCAGCAGAAGCGGCTCGGCTTTCGCGGGTTCATCTTCCGCCATGTAGATGGTGGCAAGGCCCTGCACCGCGCTGCCGAGCGCGGGATCGTCGGGCGAATCGTGCTTTTCATGCAGCGCGAGCGCCTGCTGGAATAGCTGCTCGGCTTCGGAGTAGTGTTGCTGCTCCCGTTCGATGATGCCCAGCTCAGATATGGTTCCCGCAAGATCCTGCCACAGGGAATCCCCGGCTTTTTCGGCGGCGGCGCGGGAGAGGGTGAAATCTTTCTTCGCGGTCGGGTAGTCTTCTTTTTTCATCGCAGCTTGTCCGGCGAGTTCGGGCTTCCAGTAGGCGCGCTGGAAGTCAGCGTCTTGCGAAGTTGCGGCGATCGGCGCGGAAGATTGCGCGAAGAGCGCGGCAGACGCGAGAGTCAACAGAATCACGGGGCAAAGCAGAGTTTTGAGCGGCATAGCGCGTAAGAGTTTACGCCTTCCCAAGGCCGCGGCAAATACTTCTTGAGTGGGCTAGCGTCCGCAAGCAGATTCCTCGCCGCTAGAGCCGGCTCGGAATGACAATGGTTAAGCGCAATTGGCTAGACCAGACGTCAGGCTCCAAGGCGTTTCGTACTCTTCCCCAGCCGCCACTACTCTGTGATACACCTTTATTCTTGAACCTTGGGCAAGCCATCTTCCTTTTCGTCGCCGCCATTCTGGGCGGAGCGCTGAACGCAGTCGCGGGCGGGGGCAGCTTTATTTGCTTTCCCGCGCTGCTGTTCACCGGCGTGCCGCCAATTCCCGCCAACGCAACCAACACGGTAGCCCTATGGACAGGCGTGACTGCAAGCACCGGCGCTTACCGCAATCGGCTCGATATGCCGACGCGCATGCTGATCCCGCTGGTTGCGGCTAGCCTGGCCGGCGGCGCGCTCGGCGCGCTTCTGCTGTTGAAGACGCCGGCTCACACTTTCCTGCGGCTTATCCCGTGGCTCATGCTGGCTGCGACCCTGCTATTCATCTTCGGTGGAAAACTAGCCGGCGCGCGCCGCGCCAGCGCCGCGCATGACACGAGCACTGCAACCATCGCGGCGATCACGGCGCTCGAGCTGTTTGTCGGCGCCTACGGGGGCTACTTCGGCGGAGGCATGGGCATTGTGATTCTGGCCATGCTGGCTGCGGCCGGCATGGCCGACATTCACGCCATGAACGCGCTGAAATCCGTGTTATCGAGCGCGACCAATGGGATTGCCGTGATCACATTCATCGTGGCCCGCGCGGTGTACTGGCCGCAGGCGGCAACGATGATTGCCGGCGCGTTGATCGGAGGATACTTCGGAGCGCACTACGCGCAGCGGCTGCCAGCGCCGGTGGTGCGGTGGTTCGTCATTCTCATCGGTGCGGGCATGACGGCTTACTTCTTCGTGAAGGCGTACTAGAAGTCCGCGCCGCCACGTCTCCCGCGCCTGGGTGAGAACGGCGATGCCGGCCAACATTTCGCGGACGAGGGCGTCCGCGCCACATCCTCACTGCAATGCCTCCGAGGTGTGATCGTGCACGATCAGCCACTTGCCGTTCCGCTTCTCCCAGATCACGGTCCAGCGAAACGTGGCCATCTCCCGCTTGCCGCTTTTTAGGACCGCGTCCTCTTTAATGGTGGCCGTGCCCCACACCAAATCGCCATGGGGATGCACGACCGCGTCGTCATTGACGGTGAGGGTCGCGCGTTGATAGTTGGCCAACACGTTCTTCACTCCCTCCGCGTACTCGGTCCAACTGCCGTACTTGAGCGGAGCAACGTCGAAGAACGTATTCGGGCCGTCGGCATAGTAGGGCGCGGCGTTGGCGGCGTCGAGCGTGGCCCACGCGTCCCAGATTTTCTGCATGTAAGCCTTGTCGGGCGCGGCGCCGTGGGATTCTTTCTTCCCCGGCGACATCGCCGATTGGGCAAACGCCGAGAGACTGAGTGCGGACACCGCGATCCATAGCAAGCAGCGTTTTAGCATATGTTCTCCCTTCAAGTTCACTGCAGTGGTTCGGAAGTATGGTCATGCACGATGAGCCACTTTCCGTCCCGTTTCTCCCAAATGGCGGTCCAGCGCAACGTGGCCATTTCACGTTTGCCGTCCTTCCGCACCGCGTCTTCCTTGATCGTGGAGGTCGCCCAGGCCACGTCTCCGTGAAAATGGACGGCGGCATCGTCGTTCAATGTGAACTTAATGCTTTGGTAATCGACCAGAACTTTTCGCACCCCGGCTTCATACTCTTCCCAACTGCTGTATTTCAGCGGAGACACGTCAAAGAACGTTCCTGGGCCGTGGGCGTAGAACTTCGCGGCGTCGGCCGGGTCGAGCGTGCTCCAGCCATCCAACACCGTCTGGAGCATGGCCCGGTCGAGCGCCGAATCGCTCGGCGCCATCTTCTTGGGGGCTGGTTTATTCGACTGGGCAAGGCCCAGTGATCCGAGGAGAAACACACAACTCAGCAGGCTGACGAACCGCTTCCGCATGGGACCTCCGGTTACGGCGAAAGATTGTCGCACGGCGCGTGGCAAAGCTCAACGCGGAAAGCCGCACGTTAGGACACAGGGCATGTCATCCTTTTGGCCGAGCCGCCGCGCGGCGATTGTGTGGGCCTGATCCACCCCTATGGAATTTGCACATTTTGTTAATTCTCGCTGGGCCCTCTTTCCGGTTTGGGCGAGGCCATGCATACTGGTGTTTGACTTTCTTCCCGGTCAAATTCGCCAGCTCCGAACCTGTCGGCGCCCGCTCTTCAATCCAGGGAACCATTCTGGTCCACGCCGATTTCGTAGTCACCGGCGTCGTGATGACCGTCCTCGGCCCCATGTTGCCCATGCTCTCCGCGCAATGGCTGCTCAATGACGCGCGGGCCGGATATTTGTTCGTGGCCCAATTCGTGACGTCAATGTTCGGAATGCTCTTATCCGGTGTGCTGGTGCGACGGATCGGGTATCGAAGAACCTTGGTCGCCGGTCTCATCCTGATGGCCGCTGGCATGGCGGCGCTCACGAGCACGAACTGGTTGCTTGGCCTGGGTGCAATCTCCATTTATGGGGTTGGGTTCGGCACCAATACGCCGGCGGGCAATCTGTTCGTGGCGGACGCGAACCCCGGCGACCGCGCGGCGGCGCTGACTTGGCTGAACTCGTCCTGGGGAATCGGCGCCATGGGCTGTCCGCTGTTGCTGGCTTGGGCCCAACATTTTCATCGCGTGCCCCTATTTTTGTATGGGCTGTCCGCCGTACTGCTCACGCTTGCCGTGTACCTGCTATCGGTTCGTTTCACTGTGGATTCTACGGCGAGCGCAGCCGAGCGGGCGCCCGCCGTCATTTGGAGTCTCCGGGTTCCTCTGGTGGCCGCGCTGTTCTTCATCTATGTGGGAACCGAAACCTCCGCCGGCGGATGGGTTGCGTCCTACGCCCGCCGCATGGATTTGGGCTCACGCGCCTTCTGGGCCGTGACGCCGTCTTTTTTCTGGGGCGCGTTGCTCGCGGGCCGGCTGTCGGCTTCGGTGCTATTACGGTGGGTAAAGGAAACGACCGTGGCCAGCGTCGGCTTGGTCGTGGCGTCGCTGGGAATTGCAGCTTTACTGATTGCGCAAACCATCACTCTGGTTGTGGTCGGAGCAAGTCTGGCGGGCCTGGGCCTGGCTTCGGTTTATCCCATCAGCGTTTCCATGCTCTCGCACTGGTTCGGAGAAGAAACGAAGACGCGAGTCAGCGGAGCCATCTTCGCCGTGGGCAATCTGGGAGGCGCAGCGTTGCCTTGGCTGGTGGGTGCGTTGTCCACGCACTACGGCAGCCTGCGGGTAGGGTTCGTGGTCCCGCTGCTCGGCGCGCTGACCATGCTGGCGGTGTATCTGAGCGCCGGGAAGGCCCCTGCAACTGTAGAGACGTAGCTGGCTACGTCCTGTCTGGCCACGCGATGAAGAGGCGTAGCAAGCTATGTCTCTACGGTTTGGTAAACTAGTTGGTTAGAGCCATGCCGGAAAAGCGCACCTTATTCGAGAAGATTTGGGACGAGCACGTCGTGTGCGTTCCCCCAGGCCAACCCCCGCTGCTCTATATTGACCTGCACCTCGTCCATGAAGTGACTTCGCCGCAAGCCTTCGACGGACTGCGCCTTGCCGGGCGCCGTGTGCGCCAACCGCGCCGCACCATTGCCACCGTCGACCACAACATCCCGACCGAGCCGCGCGGCACTCCGATCACCGATCCCACCGCCGCTAAGCAGATCGCGGCGCTCCAGCAGAATTGCAAGGATTTCGGCGTGCCGCTGTTCGATATGAATTCGCCCGAACAGGGCATCGTGCACGTGATTGGTCCGGAACTCGGCCTGACGCAGCCGGGCAAGACCATCGTGTGCGGCGACAGCCACACCAGCACCCACGGCGCCTTCGGCGCGCTGGCCTTTGGCATCGGCACTTCGGAAGTTGAGCACGTGCTGGCCACCCAGTGCCTGCCACAGCGCAAGCCGAAAACCATGCTCATCCGCGTGAGCGGCAAGCTGGAGGAAGGCGTGGGCGCCAAGGATTTGGCGCTGGGTGTGATTGGCCAGATTGGCACCGACGGCGCCACCGGCCACGTGATCGAGTATGCGGGCGAGGCGGTGCGAGCGCTCTCCATGGAAGGCCGGATGACGCTGTGCAACATGAGCATCGAAGCCGGCGCCCGCGCCGCCATGGTCGCGCCCGACGAAACTACGTTTGCTTACGTGAAGGGCCGGCGCTTTGCGCCCAAAGATGCCGACTGGGAGAAATCCGTGGCCCACTGGCACAGTCTGGCTTCCGATCCAGGTGCCAGTTACGACAAAGTCGTTGAAGTCGATGCTTCCAAGCTCGCGCCGTTCGTCACCTGGGGCACGAATCCAGGAATGGTGGTCCCGGTGGGCGGCCGCGTTCCGCAATTGAGCGAACTGAAAAATGACGCGGATCGCAGTTCAGTGGTGCGCATGCTGGAGTACATGGGACTCGAACCCGGTACACGCATCGAAGACATAACGGTTGATCGCGTCTTCATCGGCTCCTGCACCAACTCACGTCTGGAAGACTTGCGCGCAGCCGCCAAAGTGGCGAAGGGCCATCATGTGAACCCGAAAGTTCGCGCCATGGTCGTGCCCGGCTCGCAAGTGGTCAAACATTTCGCCGAAAAGGAAGGGCTGGACAGGATTTTCCGCGAAGCGGGCTTCGAATGGCGCGAGTCCGGCTGCTCGATGTGCCTGGGGATGAATCCGGATATCCTTCAGCCCGGCGAACGGTGCGCTTCCACCAGCAATCGGAATTTCGAAGGCCGCCAGGGCCGCGGCGGACGCACCCACTTGGTGAGTCCGATGATGGCCGCGGCGGCGGCAATCGCGGGCCACTTCACCGATATTCGGGAATGGAAGTTCGAGTAGTTGCGCCGATTTTGTGGCGCCGCCGTCCGCTAGTTAGGTTAAAGATATGCAGCCATTTCGTACACATACCGGGAAAGTCGCGCCGCTCGTTCGCGCCAACGTCGACACCGACCAGATCATCCCCAAGCAATTTCTGAAGCGGATCGAGAAGACCGGCTTCGGCGAGTTCTTGTTCTACGATTCGCGGCGCACGGCAGAGGGCAAACCCGACGCATCGTTCCCGCTGAACCAGCCGCGCTACGCCGGCGCCAGCATTCTGCTGACTGGCAAGAACTTCGGCTGCGGATCTTCCCGCGAGCACGCCGTCTGGGCGCTGGACAACGCGGGCTTCCGCGCTGTCATCGCGCCGGCCTTCGCGGATATCTTTGCCAATAATTGCGCGCAGAATGGCGTGCTAACCGTAGTCCTGAGCGAAGAAGAAGTGGCGGAACTTGCCCGCCGCGCGCAGGAGATTCCCGACTACAGCCTCACCATTGATCTGGAAAAGAAGAGCGTCCGCGATGAGCGCGGATTTTCCGCCAGCTTCTGGCTGGACGATTTCGTCCGCCACCGGCTGCTCGAAGGCTTGGACGACATCGGCCTCACGCTGCAACATGACGCCGAGATTGCCGCGTACGAGGCGCTGCACTCAAATCGGCACTCAGCTCCCTAGGATGTTCAGTTCAATGGCGCGGGAGCAGCCTGCGGCGCCAACGCCTGCTTCACCGAGTCTGGCAATTTATCGGCATTGGCCAGCAGCAGGCTGACTTGCCACATTTGAGTGTCCGACAGCGACTTTTTGAATCCCGGCATTCCCGTCAGCCGAATGCCGTTCGCTACTTTCCAATAAGTTTCGCCGGGCTCGTCATCGGTTACGCCTTTTCCGTGGAAGAGCTGCGGCGCGTGCGGATACATCCCCTTGGCAATAGCGGTCGGCTCCCCGCCCGGCAACCCATGGCAAACCGCGCAATCTTCCCGGTAGACCTGCGTTCCTGCGCGGTAGTTGGGTTCATCCGCGGCAATCGGCACGGCCTTCGGCATTTCCTTGGCGATGCGGGCATGCAAAGCCCCGCCCGCGAGAAGCCGCTCGAAGGGCATGGCTCCCGAGGCAGTCGCGACCGGAGCGCCTCCGCTGACGAAATATCCGAAAACCGCGAGAGGCACGGCGATTAAGCCAAGGACCAATCCAAGTAGAAAATTCTTCAAGGGAGTTCTCCTTAAACGCCATTCCGCAGCCTCACGACTGGGAACACAAAAACTCCAGCATCAAGCTCCAGGCTTGCCGAGCCGCCTGCGGCTGATAGGCAGGCCGTTCGTCGCAGAAAAAACCGTGATCCGCATTGGAAAACTCCACATTGACGTACGTCTTCTGATGGGCGTTCAAAGCGTCGGTGACCGCTTTTCGATGTTCCGGGGTGATGTGTTTGTCCAGTCCGCCCCAGATCAGCAGCATGGGACCATGCAGCGCCGCCGCGCGGTCGAGCAAATCTGGCGCGATCCTTGCGCCATAGAATGAAACGGCGGCTCGCAGTGCAAGCAGCGAGTTCGCGAGAAATGACATCCGGCCTCCCATGCAAAATCCCACGCTATGAATCTCGTCTTTCTTAACATTATCCTGCGAATGCAGCCAATCGAACGTCGCCCGCAAGTCGGCCTCCGCGGTGGCCAGCGTGACCGCTTGAATGTGCGGCATGGCGGCCTGGAAATTCTTGTAGTCTCCCTCGAACCCTGGCCCGGTGCGATGAAACAACCCCGGAGCAATCGCAACATAGCCCTCGCCCGCCAGACGCTCGGTCACGTTGCGGATATGCGAGTTAACGCCGAAGGCTTCCTGCAGCACGATCACGCCGGCATGAGCGTCGCCATCGTCCGGCCGCGCCACGTAGGCTCCCATCCGCGTCCCATCACCAACGGCAAGTTCAATTTTTTCCGCTGCGGTCGTGCGCTGTGCTGTCATCAAGTGCTCCTGAGAGTTAAGACCACTTTAGGATGCTCTCCTTCACTCCTATCGTGCAACTGCACGCGCCATGGGACTTCGGGATCGCATTCACCGAGAACCGTACCGAAGTTTGGCGCGAATCCCTTTCATAGGCTTTTAATATACGGAGCAACGCACAAGTTACTCACCGTTACCCGAGGCCGAGCTATCTGAAAGCAAAGCAGATAGCACGATGCAAAGTTTTTTTCTGGTTCACAATCGCCAGCCTTTATTGTCGCGATAAAAAAATGCAATTGGACAGGTCGCTGCCTCCTAGGTAGCGTCAACCATGGAAATCATCATGCCAGCAGCGGACAAAGCCAACGTTGAGTTTCTGCACGAACTCGGTAGCCGCATGGCCGCCGCAGAGCCGCTCGCCGACGTTCTCGCGCGGGTGGTCGATTTCGCCACCGCCGTAGTCAAATGCGACTCTTGTTTCGTTTACGTCCTGGAGGATGAAGAACTCGTCCTGCGGGCATCCAAGAATCCCCATCAGGAGGTCGTCAACCGCCTGAAACTTCAGATGGGGCAAGGCATTACGGGTTGGGTGGCTGAACACCGCGAACCCGTTGCTGTGGCCCAAAACGCGTCCAAAGACCCGCGCTTCCAATATTTTAACGAACTGCCCGAGGACACTTACGAGGCATTTCTCTCCGTACCGCTCTTATCCCGCGGCCGCGTGGTCGGCGTCATCAATGTGCAGCATCGCCAGCCTCACGTGCACAATGCCGAGGAAATCCGCTTGATTTCCACCATCGGCTTCCTGGTCGGCGCCGAGATCGAGATGGCGCGCCTTGAAAGCGAGAACTCGAACCTCTACGAGCTGCTCGAAACCCGCAAACTGATCGAGCGCGCCAAGGGGATTCTGCAACGCGACCTGGGCTTGGACGAAGAGCACGCGTATCTGGCTCTGCAACAACAAAGCCGCCGCACTCGTCAGCGCCTGAAGGACATTGCCGAAGCCATCGTGCTCACCGACCAGGTCAAGCGCGGCTCGCAGACCAATTAGTCGCGGTACTCCATTTCACCTGCGAGACCCGTCGGGAGGTCCACGAGGCCCGCGCCTACGGGCAGCGCCAACCAGGCAAATCGCATCCTAGAAACTAACTGGGTCGGCAATCCGACATGTCGTCCTTGCCTATGGCCTCCGGGATGACTAGAATCAAAGCTTAACGCGGGATGGGCCTTTGCCTATTCGCTCGTGCTCTTCTGGCCAGCAAAGGCCTTGCGGACCAATGTTCAGGGACCTGCAAGTGCACGTTTATCGTCAAGCTTAGCTCTTAAGTTACTATCTGGCAGCGTCATTCACTGGACTCCGCGCTAAAACTGTGGCAGAGTTGGCCGACAACCTCGCGTACGAAGGACAAACTGCGATTGGCCCAAACTAAGCTTTCCTGCTTTTGGAACAAGCCGGACGTTGCCTGGGACTATCAAGCCGCCGTCTCCCTGCATAGTCACACCAATTGCTCCAAAGAAAGTCTTGGATTCATCCAGGAGTTCGCCCAACGGTCGGCCATCCTGCGCTGGGCGCTGGAACGCCAGTACAAGCGCTCCAACGTTCCCGTGGATTTGGCCACCGCCTATTGGACGCCGCCTCTCAGTCCGCAACTGGCTTTTGCGGCGGAGCGCAATCAAATTGAAAACGTCCTCGGCCTCGCCGGCCTAGTGGCGCTCACCGACCATGACAGCATCGAGGCGCCGGCCTTATTGCGCAGGCTCGAAGGGAGCCGGCAAGTTCCGTTTTCCCTGGAGTGGTCGGTGCCCTTCGGTGAAGCTATCTTTCACCTGGGCGTGCACAATCTGCCCAGCCAAAGCGTGAATGGCATTGTGGCCGAACTTGCCGCCTACACTCAGGACCCCTCCAGCCGCAATCTGAGCGAGTTGATTGCCACGCTCGACCAGCTTCCCGAAGTGCTGCTCATCTTCAACCATCCGCTCTGGGATTTGCGCGGCCTGGGGCGAAAGCAATTCGAGCAGGCCCTCGATCAGTTCCTGGAAAGCAACGCCCGATTCCTGCATGCCTTCGAACTCAACGCCACGCGCAGCTGGAAAGAAAACAACAAGGTCATTTTGCTGGCTGATCGCTGGCAGCGCCTGATTATCTCCGGCGGTGACCGCCATGGCTGCGAGCCCAGCGCCGCTCTGAACCTGACGCGCGCCCAGAGTTTTCCCGAGTTCGTCTATGAAATGCGCCAGGAACGGCGCAGCCATGTGCTGTTCATGCCGCAGTACGCCGAGCCCATGTGCATGCGCACCACCCAGACCCTGCTCGATGTGATTCGCGACTATCCGGATAACCCAGCAGGCTCGCAGCGTTGGGATGAGCGGGTTTTTCATCCCGACCACATCACCCACCTGGACCGTCCGGTTTCCACCTACTGGCAATCCCCGCCGGCATTTCTCACGCGAATCTTTTCCGCGATCCAGGTCTTCGAAAACGCGGCCCTGCACCGCGCGATGGCCAATCTGCTTCGGGGTGAAGTCGAGCTGGCCGACATCGCCGAGACCGAGGTACCAGCCGAAGTCGCGATTGAGGCGACATTGTGAGAAGCGAGAGTTTGAGAGTCGCCTTTTTCCCCGATGCCTACCGCGAAGTGGACGGCGTCGCCAACACCAGCCGTCATCTGGAGGCGTTCGCCAAGGACCAAGGCCTTGCTTTCCTGACCGTGCACGCCGGCCCGCGGAATGAGGCGGTCACCGACGGCTCGGTCAGCAGAATTCAGCTGCGCCGCAGTTCCATGACTTTTCCGCTCGACGGAAATCACGAATACGATCTTTTGTTCCTGCGGCATTATCGTAAAGTCGCCCGCCAGTTCGCGGAGTTCAGTCCAGATGTGGTGCAGATCACGGGCCCGAGCGATGTCGGGGTGCTGGGCGCCATGCTGGCGCACCGCTTCCACGTTCCGCTGGCGGCGTCCTGGCAAACCAACTTGCATCAATACGCCCGCACCCGCTTGACGCGCCCGGCTTCGCATTTGCCAAAGTCGCTCTCCGGTCCGTTCCTGGATGCCGTGGAACGCTGGAGCTTTCGCGCCACCGCGCGCTTCTACAAGATCCCACGGCTGCTGTTCGCGCCCAATCTGGAGCTTGTCTCCACCTTGGCGACCGCGACCGGCCGGCCCTGTTTCCTGATGTCCCATAGTGTAGATACGGGCCGCTTTACCCCCGCTCTGCGCGACCGGCCGGCCGGCCCGTTGCGCATCGGCTACGTAGGGCGCCTGATGGCGGAGAAGAACGTTCGCTGGTTGGCGCGCCTGGAGCAAGCCCTGCTCGCCCGCGGCATCTCCGATTTCCGCTTTGTGGTGGTGGGCGAGGGCGGCGAAGAAGCATGGCTGCGCCAGAACATGCGGCAAGCGGATTTCACCGGCGTCCTCACCGGCCATGAGCTGGCGCGCACGTTCGCCAACCTGGATGTCTTTGCTTTTCCTTCCGAGACCGACACTTTCGGCTTAGCCGTGCTGGAAGCGCTGGCCTCGGGAGTTCCGGCGGTGGTTACGGCGACGGGCGGACCCAAGTTCACCGTGCAATCCGGCAAGACAGGCTTGATTGCTAATAACTTCGATGAGTTCTATGAGTCCTTGGTAACCTTGCTTACCCAACCCGCCTTGTTATCATCCATGCGTACAGCCGCTCGCGAGTACGCGCTTTCCACCTCGTGGGAACGTATCTTCGAAGGCGTGTACCGGGCCTATGAACATTGTTTGCCGGCGCAGGATCTGGTCGGCCACGCTGTTCTCGATGTGGCCAAAACCTAGCCTCAGGGTAGAGGCCGGCATATGATGACTCTGGGGATGGGGCGATCATTCTGGCCGGCAGCAGCACAAGGACCTTTTATGACCACTCGCGGGCGCCGGCGCTTTCCTATACTCTTCGCCACAGCGGCAATGCTCTTGCTGCCGCTGCACCATGCCTTTGGCGAAGCCGCCAAACGAACCCCCGACGATGTCCCGCTCACAGTTTCTCAAGTCGTCGAGAGGATGATCGAGAAGACCGCGGAGCGCACTGACGCCTTGGAACGCTACCAGGGCAAGCGTTCCTACTCCCTGCAGTACGTGGGTTTCCCCACCAACCTGCACGCGGAAATGAGCGTGGATATGGACTATCAGGCCCCGGACACCAAGCAATTCACCATCGTCTCCGAGAGCGGCAACAAGTGGATTATCAGTCACATTTTTAAGCGCTTATTGGATTCGGAACGCGAAGCGCTCGACCAGGTGAACCGCCAAGCCACCTCCCTGACCTATCAGAACTACGATTTCACTTTGCTTTCGGATCAACCGCAGTCCGATAACTGCCGTTACGTTCTTTCCGTAGAGCCCAAGCTGGCCAACAAGTTTCTTTTCCGCGGCCGCATTTGGGTGGATGACACCGATTTTGCCGTTTGCCGCATCGAAGCCGAGCCCGCCAAGAACCCCTCGTTCTGGATCAAGAAGACGGAAATTCATCACTCTTATGCCAAGGTTGGCGATTTCTGGCTGCCTACCGACAACAAGAGCGTTTCCTCCATTCGCTTGGGCGGCTTGGCCACGCTCGTCATCAAGTACCAGGATTACAAGATCGTGCAGGCGCATGCGCTCGGCCAACCCGCGCCCACCACCATTTCCCTGACTTCGCCTCCCAAACCCGCAAATTGATTTGACCTGGTCTCTTCGCCAGCAGAGAAAAGGGCTTTATGAGGCGAAGTATTTCTCCCGCAGAATTTGGCGGTGGTGCAATTCGTGGCCGGCAATGATATAGGCAATCGCGCGCACGCTGACTTCAGTTTTGTTGGCCACACCGCGTCGCGTCCACACATCTGCGTTCAGGCCGCGCAGCAACGATAGCGTGGCCGCGCGGACCGACGAATATTCCGCGATCATGTCTGCCAACCGGCCCTCGGCAAAAGGGCCATTGCGCACGTAGTCGTCCTGCGCAAAGCCTTCGATCGGCGTTTGATCGGCGCGAGCAATACGTAGCGCCCGGTACGCAAAAACTCGCTCGGTATCGCAAATGTGGCCTAACACTTGTTTCACGCTCCATTTTTCAGGCGCATAGCGAAGGTTGCCATCCGCCTCGCCGCGCGCGGAAAGAAACGCATGGGTTTCCCTAGCCTGCGTTTCAAGAGCAGCGAGAATATCGTCGCCGGCGACCAGGGAAATGTATCTGCCGTAGTAGGGAGCGTATTCGTTGGGCGGCGGCGGCGAGATAGCCAGCGAGTTCATGGAAGCTGTGCTCCGTGGGAGTTCCTTGGGGCCCGTCCCAGAACATCTTAAACGGACGTTCTACGATATAAGAAATGCCTGCTCGGCCGGGCAACTATTACCGGGTGGGATAGGAACCGCATCGCCGAGCGGGTTAGGAGGGTTGGATTTTATGGACGGGAGCGGGGAACCACCTTAGACATCATAGGGATAAGAGAATTTCCACAATGCAAAACGGGACGGGGGAGTACAATGCGGTTTGGTCACCGAAGTGCGGTGATAAACTGTTTTCGACACCCCGGAAAGGATTACTTGCGCTATGTGGAAGCCGACAAATCAGCCTAATATGCCCCCCTCCCGGCCCGGCGAGCCAGAGCGTCCGGCGATGCCCGCGCCGACCCCATCGGCGTCCAGCGAGTCTTCGGCGGCGCCTTCGCGTGCGGTGGTTGCCAGCACGGCGGATCAAGCCACCATTGGCAAGTCGCTGGTGATCAAGGGCGAGGTCACCGGATCGGAATCGCTTTATATCGACGGGCGGGTGGAAGGTTCCATCAACCTGGCGGGCAACCGCGTGACGGTCGGCCGCAATGGAGTTGTCGCCGCCAACATCAACGCGCGCGAGATCGTGGTGCTGGGCAAGGTGCGCGGCAATCTGACGGCCAGCGATCGCGTGGATATTCGCAGCGACGGCTCTCTCACCGGCGACGTGGTGGCGGCACGCATCTCCATCGAAGACGGCGCCTTCTTCAAGGGCGGAATCGATATCCGCAAGGGCGGCCAGAAGGCGAATGGCGAGGAAGTAAAGGTTCCGACTTCCACGGCCGAGGCAGTTGCGGCGCGCGCGTAGTTTCTAATTCAGGATCACGGCGAGCTTTCTCGGACTCCCGAGAAGCCCGCTTTTTCTTTGCCCGAGTCTGTCGACGCGTTCTGCCGCTCTCGCTGCCGAGCCCCAATTTCCGTATCGGCTCAGGTATGCTGGGAGCCGAATGCTCTCCGATTCCGCGATTCTCAAGAAAATCGAGCGCCAGCCCAAGCGTATGGCCGGCTTCAAGCAATTAGTGCGCGAATTGGGGCTGCACGGCGACGAGCGCCGCGAACTCAACGAACGCCTCGATCGCATGGTCGCCTCCGGCCAGCTCAAGCAGGTCGACTCAGACCGTTATGCGCTCCCGCAGGCCGCTGCGGGAAAGAATATGCTGGTGGGCCGGCTCAGCATGCATCGCGATGGCTTTGGTTTTGTCACGCCTGACGCCAACTCTCTGGACCCAAGTTTGAAGGCTCGCCTGGCCGGCGACGTTTTCATTCCGCCGCCGTTTGTCGGAAACGCCATGCACGGTGATCGCGTGCTGGTCGAGGTTGCCAGCATTCGTCCCGATGGCCGCGCCGAAGGCCGCGTCATTCGCCCGGTTGACCGCGCTCACGCGACCGTGGTCGGCACTTTCCACTACGGTTCCCGCCGCAACTATGTAACTCCCATCGATCAAAAGCTTGCGGCGGAAGTTGTCATTCCGGGGGGAATGGAAATCCCTCCCGGGTCCTCCGCGGCTGCCGCCGAAGCACCACAGAGGACGCAAAGAAAAAATGCCGACCGCGTTCTCGGCGCCGAAGCCGCACGCCGCGGCGAATGGACCGACCTGGAAAACGTGGTAGTCGATGTCGAGATCACCGATTGGCCCACGGCCACACAGAATCCGCGCGGGCGCGTGATCGAAATCATCGGCTACGCGGACGATTTTGGCGTGGACGTCGAGATCATGATCCGCAAATTCCATCTGCCGCATCATTTCCCCGCCGAAGTGCTGGAAGAAGCGCAAACGGTGGAATCCGTTATCCCAGCGAGTGAGATGCGGCGCCGGCGCGACTTCCGCGCGTTGCCGATTGTCACTATCGACGGCGAGACGGCGCGCGATTTTGACGATGCGGTGACCGTGAGCCGGCGGGACAATGGCAACTATGAACTGCAAGTCCACATCGCCGACGTGGCTCACTACGTGACTCCCGATTCCGCGCTCGACCAGGAGGCGCGCCTGCGCGGCACCAGCGTTTATTTTCCGGACCGCGCCGTGCCCATGCTGCCGCTCGAACTCTCCACCGACATTTGCAGCCTGCGGCCGCATCTGGATCGCCTGGTGATGTCGTGCGTGATGGAAATCGATCATCGCGGCGAGATTCTGGGCTATGAATTGAGCGAAGGCGTCATCCGCTCCGCCGAGCGCATGACGTATACCGACGTCAACGCGGTGCTCGAGGGCGATGCCGCACTGCGCCAGCGTTACGCGCCTCTGGTGCCGGTTTTTGAGATGATGCGCGAACTGGCGCTGATCTTGAACCGCAAGCGCGAGCGCCGCGGCTCCATCGACTTCGACCTGCCCGAGCCAGTCATCGAATTCGACGAAAATGGATTGATGAAGAGCATCACCCGCTCCGAGCGCAACATCGCGCACCGGTTGATCGAGGAGTTCATGCTCTCGGCCAACGAATGCGTCGCTGGCCACCTGGAAAAGCAGCGCATTGCCTCTCTTTATCGCATCCACGAAAAACCCGACGCCAAGCGGGTCTACGACTTTGAAGTGATTGCAGCGACCTTTGGCTATTCGCTGGGCGTGGGCGCATTGCCCATCCAGCGGGTGCAGCTGAAAGCCGACCGCCGCGACCGCTACGGCAGCGGCAAGCGCGCCCGCGAGATCGAAATCCCGAAGGAAGTCCACATCACCCCGCGCATGTATCAGAAACTAACCGAGAAGATCGCCGGCAAGCCGGAAGAACGAATCTTGTCATATCTCATGCTGCGCTCGCTGAAGCAGGCACGCTATTCGGAGGAGAATCTCGGGCACTTCGCGCTGGCGGCCTCGAGCTACACCCATTTCACCTCGCCCATCCGCCGCTATCCGGACTTGATTGTGCACAGGATTTTGAAGGAAGTGTTGCGGGAACATGTGGCGCGGGCGCCCTCGCCCGCGAATGCCGGAGGACGCCAAGACTCCGGTGGCGCGGGAAGTGGTGCAGATCCGAATCAGTCTTCCGAGCAAGAGAGCTCGCGGGCGGGGCGCCATTCGACTTCGCTCAGGGCAGGTCCGCGCCACACGGACATGCCGTCGCCATGGTCCAAACGGCGTGAGTTTACTTCGCCGGCGGCTCTCGGCGGCCCCATCTCTCTCGAAGAGCTGCATGATATCGCCGAAGAGTCGAGCCTCGCCGAGCGCCGCGCCGACGAAGCTGAGCGCGGGCTGATGGAATGGAAGAAAGCGAAATTCATGCAGGAACGCGTAGGCGAGGACTTCGATGGCCTGATTATCAGCGTGACCAAGTACGGATTCTTTGTCGAGTTGACCGATCTCTTTGTCGAGGGCCTGGTTCCGTTGGACTCGCTGACCGACGATCGCTACACCTACCACGAGAACACGCGCGAGATTATCGGCCAGCGCAACCGGAAGATCTATGGCCTGGGCCAGAAGTTGCGGGTGCTGGTGGATCGCATCGATCCGGTGGAGAACAAGATTCAGTTCGCCATCCTGGAAGAGGAAGAGAAGAAAGCAACGCGCCGGAAACGACGCTCCTAGCGTCCGCAAACTATTTGGCCGCCATTGCCGGAGCCGCCTTTGCCACCATGCTCATGCGCACGGTCTTTTCCAGTTGCGGCGATGGGGTCGACGATTCGGAGCGCATCATCCCGTGGACGTTCCGGCCAATTTGAATCGGCGTCATAATGAGCCCCCAGGGAAAGCCCCACCAGCCCAACGCCAGGCTGAAGGCCGCAGCCGCAGCTTGACTCTTCATTCCGCAAGAGCGGCAGGAGACTTGTGCCTGGCTGCTAAATCGGGTGATGAGTAGCGCCGACCAAACTTTGTAGCTGAGGTGCACATCCACAGGACCTGAGCCTTTGCATTTGGGGCAGACGCCTTGATGAATGCTCCACATTTGTTGTTGCACCTCGGCATCGGGGACTTGGCGCGAAAGCGCGAGTAAGGCTCCGCCCTGCTGGCATTTCTGATTGCAGAAACGCCCGTTCGCATCCCGTTTGCCGCCAAAAAGAATTGTCGAACCGCAGTAGTCGCACTTCGCCATATAGGTTCTCCTTCGCTATTCGGGCGGATTTTGATGGGAAACTCGGCTCCTGTCAACGGAATTAAGGCGGCGGCATGTTACCACCGCAGCGCTGGTGTAGAATTTCAATTTAACCCCGTTCGAACGCAGGTTCGAACTGCCGTCGGGACGTGGCTCAGCCTGGTAGAGCACTCGCTTGGGGTGCGAGGGGTCGGCAGTTCAAATCTGCCCGTC
>Ga0209415_10002619_pt1 | contig 33645 bp, 34 predicted proteins | sample PeaSoiSIISIP2007_FD_187696 | JGI IMG/M metagenome (GOLD analysis project Ga0209415, IMG submission 187696) | Peat soil microbial communities from Weissenstadt, Germany - SII-SIP-2007 (SPAdes) (version 2) | ecosystem: Environmental > Terrestrial > Soil > Wetlands > Peat | place: Germany... | reverse complement strand
TTCAGCGCCAGCGAGCTCGCCACATCCACCGGACTGGCCGCGTCATACGTAAACAGCGCCGTTCCCGGCTGCCCCGACGTGGTTTGCGCGGCAGTGAGAATCGAGTTCACGCGATCCGCCACTTGCTGCGCGAGTTGATTCAGCGCGCCCTGCTGATTGCTGTCGCCCTGAAGCGAAGGAAGCACCGAATTTCGCACCGTCAACAAACCACCCAAGGTACCCTGGGAAATCTGGCTGGTGATGTCGTCTCCGTTCGAATCCAGAATATGCGCATCCGGAACCGCATTCGCGTTCGGCCCCGGAGTCGGATCGGTGAAGCTCGCCTGGACATTGAACTGCTGTGACCCGATCACCAGCGGAGTCTGCCCACCTAGCAGGACCGTTGCCGTACCGTTCGGCGCGAACTGCACCGTTACGTCCGCCAACCCGGCCAGCGATTCAAGCGATGCATGCAGATTCGCTTCCGCGCCGGGGTCCGGTATCGTGGTCTGTTCAATAGCGGCGTTCTCGGTCGCGATCGTACCCGCCAGCGTGTTGATCTGTTGAACCGCGGATGTTATCTGCTGATTCAAGGAATTCGTGGTCTGAGACAAGCTGCTCGCGGTGGATTGGAAGCTTTGCGCCAGGGCCTGAGCGCTGTTCAGCACCGATTGCTCGGTAGCCGACGAGGTCGGCGACGCGCTCCACGCTGAAAAACTCTGGAACAAATTGTTCAAAGCGCCCAGGATCCCGCTCTGTCCGGTAACGTCGAACAGCGACTGTATCGATGACAGCGCCGTCGATTGCGCCGTCGCATTGCCTTGCAGCTCCAGTTGCGTTCGCACCGCCTGATCGGCATACTGGCTATCCGTGCTTTGATTGGGGCCCGCAGTCACACCGCCGGTCAGCCCGCCATTTGGCTGAAACGGAAGGGCTTCGAAAGTAGCCGTCTGAGACGCGTATCCCGGCGTATTGGCGTTGCTGACGTTATTCTGTGAAACCGCCAGCGCGTTCTCGAACGCCCGCAGCGCGTCCACGCTGCTGTTTAGAGTTCCTAAAAGACCGCCCATGCTTTAAGCCTCAATCGACCCACGGGTCTCGCTTTGCGCCAATTCCGGCAGACCCTGCCGCGTGTATCCGGTTCCCATGCGCATCTGGATCCAGCCGCGCCAGAAATTCGACGCGTGCTCGATCTGCATCTTCAAGCGCGCATTGGCCGACTGTAACCGCATAAATGCTGCTTGAACTTCAGGGTTCCAGTCGCGCGCATTGCCCGTCGCCAGATTTTCCAGAATCGCGATCACGCGGCTCAACTCCGTGAGGCATCGTTCCATCGTCTCCGGACGAGGATCCAGCATCAATTGCTGTGCCGCCTGAATCCGCTCTTCCGCGGCTTGGCAGGATTCCTGAGGGGTCATCGCGTAAACCTCAATCGCCTTTGAGGGTTGCGTCGACGATCGACCGGCTCAACGCGTTGTTATCCACTTGATACTGACCCGATAGAACCAGGGCTCGCAATTGCTCGATGCGCGCCGCCGTACTGTCGGTGCCCGCACCTTGCGCTTGTGAGACCAGACCAAGCTGGCTTCCCAGATCGATGCCGTCCGAAGCGCTACCCGGGCTCGTCACCCGCCGTGAGGCGCTGGTGCTCGAGTTGGGAGTCTCGGAAACTCGTTCGGATTGTGGCTTCGAAATGTTCAAGAGGTCACTCTCTTGGATCTTCACCGCTGTTGCCCCCTACATATCGCAAGAATCCGGAATTTGTATAGAAAATTTACGCGAGGCAATCTAAGGTATCCTCCTGATACCGGCTCCGGAGCCGTTTGTAACCATTTTTAGAATCCTCACGGCGTAGTTCCCGTCCACGGCTACCACTTCGCCTTTGGCGATCACACAATTGTTCACCCGGATCTCGACGTCATCGCCAAGTTCTTGATCCAGCTCGACAATCGAGCCATGCGTTAACCCCAACAGGTCCTTCATGCGCATCTCTTTTCTCCCCAGTGAGACGCTGACCGGAATCTCGACATTCATCAAAAGGTCGGCTTGGCCCGGCCACATGTTGCTGGGAACCGGATCTGCGGCTTCCGGTACCGCGCCGAAGGATTCCACGAATTCCGCGCTCATCAGGAACTGGATAGATTCTTCCGGGGAGATCTTTAGTACTACGGCGGTCCAGTCTTCGTCTTCCGGTTGGTCCGACCGCTCCATCCCCTCGCACAGCACACCCGATCCGAATCGCGCAGCCGCCGCTTCCTGAACCGCGCCGGCGAACTGGGTAAACCCATCGTTGGCTTCGACTTCTAACGCGTTCCAGGTTTCCATGGACGCGCCCGCCATGAAGCGGCACGCCGCATCCACCGAAAGCGCGCAGGACCACCACTGAAGATCGGCTTCCTCAGGCTGGGATTCCGGCGCCCAGGAACCTCCCTTCAGGGCGACCATCAGGGCGTCCAGGAACGCGGTTAACGCTTCAGGCATCTGCGTCATCTAATAGACTCCCCGGTCAGACGGCCAACGCCGCTCAATGTAACTGCGAAGCCGCAGAACTGCCTGCGCTTTGATCTGCGAAATTCGGGTGACGTGCAGATCCAGGGTCGGCGCAATTTCGCGGATGTTCAATCCCTGCCGGTAGTACAGGTCGAGAACGATGCGTTCGGCTTTGGGCATCTTGTTCAGGCCTTCTTCAATGAGTTTTTCGAGCTCGGATCGCTCCAGCAGCCGAGCCGGTGAATTATCTTCGCGATCCGCGATGTAGTGCATCAGCGTTCGCGAATCGCCGTCGCGAACGGTCGAATCCAGGCTTCCGACTGTAATGGTTCTCAACTCCAACAGCGATTCGCGGTATTCCGTCGGGCTGATGCCGAGTTCGGCTGCAATCTCTTCCTCGGTCGCGGCACGCTGGAAACGTTGCTCCAGACGCTCCATGGTCGCCTGGATCTCTTTCATCCGCTTGCGCTTGTGAGGCTGCACACCGTCCAGGCCGCGAATGCTATCCAAAATCGCCCCGCGAATCTTGTGCTCGGCGTAAGTCTTGAGCTGCACGTTGTAACTGGGATCGAAGCCGTCGATCGCATTGATCAGGCCGACGATTCCGGTAGAAATCAAGTCTTCCAGCAGCGTATTGTTGGGAAGCCGTTCATGAATGCGCGAGGCGATCCAGCGAACTTGCGGCAAATGCTCCATGATCAGCCGTTCCCGCTCGGCTGCCTGGTTCTCCGGATTCTCGGTATACGCAAATGTGCTGGAAGTCGCCATCAGTTCCTTACGCACACACCGCCCGGACCTGCTCCTGGTCGATGGCCAAAGCAACCAGATCTTCTAAACACGCGGCTCGAATCTGGCCCGTCGTCGACGGACCGCTAGTCAGGAAAGAAAGCCCCAAACCAGTGCGCGCCGCCTCCGAGACCGCCGCGCCGATCGACTCCGTCTCGTCGAGTTTCGTTACCAGGAGTCTGGAAGGCTTGAAAATCTTGTATTTTTCGATGCAGCGTCGCAGATCGCCGGCCCGCATATAGCCAGGCACCACTAGATGCACATCGATCCCGGCGTTCGCGAGAATCTCGGCAGCCGCGGCGCCATCCGGCAGGTAGCCCGGCGTATCGATCAGTACCATCGCGTTGCGGCGCGCTTCGGCGATCATTTCAGAAAGCGATTCAACCGTCGCCGGCGAACATGGGACGCCGGACTTGGCAGCGAACGTTTGTAATTGGACGAGGCTCGCAACCCCCGACGTCATCAGCGGCAACATCCGCACCGGAGTGTTCTGCGCAGACGCGATCTTCATCAAAGTAGTGGTCTTACCCGCTCCAGTCGGCCCCACCAGAGCGATCGCAGCGCTTAGGTTGGCGTCGATTTTCACGCGTTTCTGCATCTCCGCGCGGACGAATTCTTCCAGTCTCTTCGCGTCGAAGCGTAAGGCCTTCCATCGATTGGCGGTTTCGGGTCCGGCGTTGGTGAAATACGCATCGGTGTCCATCAGCGCCTCGATGCGATCCACGATGTCTTTGGCGAGCGACGCATCCACTTCCGATATCCGGAGACGGCCATACACGTCGATTAATTCCGGAACCGTGCGGCCGATTCCGCTGCGCTCGAAGGACGACCGCAACAGCAAACTGCGAAGTTCGTCCATCTGCGATTGAAGTTTTTCGAGCCCGGGGTTCGAAATTTCACGCACGGGCACTGGATCCGGCTTCGGCGCGGGTTTGACGAATTTCTTAACGGGCTCGACCGGCGCGGGACGAAATTCTTCAATCGCCATCACCGGCTGCTCTTCCGCGCAGCCGAACATCACTTCATAGCGCTGCGCCGCCACTTTGCGCGTGTTCAGCAGCAGCGCTTCCGTGCCGAGCTCCAGCCGCGCCTGCGCGATGGCATCGTCTACGGTCTTGGCCAGGTAGGATTTGATTCTCATTCGATCACCCCGCGCGAACGCACTTTAACTTCAGACGGGATCTCATTGTGCGAAAGGACCGTTACATTCGGTAGAGCCGGCTCCACAATCTGACGGACGAAATAACGCGACCCGGCGCTTGAAATCACCACCGCGGATTCGGATTTTTCGATCTTTCTCCCGATTCGCCCGACGATATCGCGCATGGTTTCCGGCGGCATGGTGAGAACACTATTTAGCTCGGCATGCTCGATGGCGCTCTCCACCGCGCGCTCGATGTGCGGATCCAGCAGATACGCCGGAACCTCGCCCTGCGAGTTCAGAAGAGATTGCACGATGCCGCGGCGAATGGACTGGCGAACGTACTCGGTGAGCAGCACCGGATTCTTGCTGCTCTGGGCCGCTTCGCCCAGCGATTCGAGAATACTGACCGAGTCGCGGATGGGCACACGTTCCCGCAAGAGATTTTGAATGACACGTTGCACTGTGGCCAGTGGTAGCAGTTTTGGAACCAAATCCTCGACAACTTTGGGGTTGTCCTGCGAGACCCGATCGCAGAAGGTCTTGGCGTCCTGCCGGCTGAACAGCTCATGTGCATGCCGCTTGGCGAGCTCCGATAGGTGCGTTCCGATCACGCTGACCGAATCGACCACCGTGTATCCGCTGGCCCGCGCCTTATCGGTTTGATCCGTGCGGATCCACATCGCGGGCAAGCCGAACGCCGGATCGTGCGTGGGTTTTCCTTGCAGCGATTTATCGGGATTCCCGCTGGGAATGGCCAATTCATGGCCTTGCAGCAGCTCAAACCGGCCGATCTCATTGCCGCGCATCTGGATGACGTATTCACGCGAGCGGAGCGCAATGTTGTCTTTAATCTTGACCGGCGGCATCAGATAACCGAGCTGTGTGGCGAGCTGGCGCCGGATGCCGGCGACGCGTTGCAGGAGAGGAGACTGCTCACCGCGCTCGACGATACTGACAAGACCTAAACCGACCTCCACCGAGAGGGCTTCCACTTTCAATAATGCGTCCAGATTCTCTTTGGGCTTGGCCGCAGCCGTCGAAACTTCGGTAGCAGCGGCGGATTTTCGACGCATGCGCCACCCCGCGACCCCCAGTCCGCTGCCGAGAACCAGGAACGGAACCGTGGGTAAACCGGGCAGCGCGGCCAATGCGGTGAGAACGCCGGCCGCCAGCATGATGGGATGAGCGCTCCCCAGAACCTGTTTTTGAAATTCGGCGCCGAGGCTCGCGTCGGAGCCCGTGCGCGTTACGATGAGACCGCCGGAAACCGAGATCATCAGCGCGGGAATCACCGTAACCAGACCATCGCCGATGGTGAGCACGGTATACGTTTCAAGCGCGTGGCGCAGCTCCATGCCATGCTGAAAAACGCCGATGAGAAAGCCGGCGATGATGTTGATTCCAGTGATCAGAATGCTGGCGACGGCATCGCGCTGCGTAAATCGCGATGCGCCGTCCATCGCGCCATAAAATTCGGCTTCGGCGGCAAGGTTTTTTCGCTTGGCGCGCGCCTCGGTTTCATCGATGAGACCGGAGTTCAAATCCGAATCGATGGACATCTGCTTGCCAGGCAGGGCATCTAAAGTGAAACGCGCGGTCACTTCCGAAATGCGCACTGCGCCATGGTTGATCACCACGTACTGGATGGCGATCAGGACCAGGAAAATTACGGCTCCGATGATATAATTCCCGCCCACCACGAAGCTTCCAAAGGCTTCGATCACATGACCAGCAGCCGCGGTGCCTGTGTTGCCATTGAGGAGAATCAAACGGGCAGAAGAAATGTTGAGAGCCAGGCGGTACAACGTCAACAGAAGCAATGTAGTGGGAAACACGCTGAAATCCACCGGCCGGCGGATGTAGACGGCGACCATCATCACGATCACTGACAGCATGATGTCGACGACGATCAAAAAGTCCAGCAGAGCGCCGGGCATCGGCATGATCAGCGCGATGATGATGGCGACAACCGCAACAGGGACGCCGAGTTCGCCGAACCCGACTGAAATCTTCGACGCGTCCTGCGCGGCTCCCCGGCTGGGACCCGGCTTGATCGCGACTGCTGTTGCCTGCGAAGACACTTAAATCTATTCCTTAACTTCTTATGCCGCGCAGCCCTCGAGACTCTTTACGCGATAAACCAGCGTGGTGCGGGGAATTCCCAGCATGTTGGCAGCTTTGGCTTTGTTGCCATCGCATTTGCGCAGCGCTTCCTGAAGCAGAAGCCGTTCGACGTTGCCCATCACTTCGCCGAGATTGACTTTGTCGGATCCAAAAGAAATTTCAGGCGCGCCCGCGACCCTGGGAAGCGGCTTCGATTCGGGCAGCGGCAGATCGCCAGCGTAAAGCTGGGTGCGATCGCCGGCCAACGTCACGGCCATTTCGATGGCGTGCTCGAGCTGGCGCACGTTGCCGGGCCATTCGTAGGCGGTCAGACGGCGTAACGCATCGGCAGAAAGTTTCTTCAAGCGCAGAGATTCGCGGCGGCAGACTTTTTCGATGAAGTGGTCGGCGAGAAGGGGAATGTCGCTCGTACGGCTGCGCAGTGGCGGCACGCGAACCGGCACGACGTTCAGGCGATACAACAGGTCTTCACGGAATTTCTTTTCGCCGACGGCCTGTTCCAGATCCGAATTGGACGCGGCGATCACGCGCGTATCGATCTGAATGTCGTTCGAGCCGCCTACGCGTTGCAGTTCCCGCTCCTGAAGCACGCGTAGAAGCTTGGGCTGCACTTCGATGGGGATTTCGCCCACTTCGTCCAGGAAAATGCTGCCGCGATGGGCCTGCTCGAAGCGGCCAATGCGATCGTTTACGGCGCCGGTGAAAGCGCCTTTGGCGTGGCCGAACAATTCGGCTTCAAACAGATTTTCGGGGATCGCGGCGCAGTTCACTGAAACCATGCGGCTGCCGGCGCGGCGGCTGGCCATGTGGATGGCGCGCGCGACCATTTCCTTGCCCGTTCCGGTTTCTCCGGTGATTAAGACCGTCGATTGCCGCGGACCGACCAGCCGGATCATGGCATGAAGCGCGCGCATGGGCTGGCTTTCTCCGACCAGCAGGTCCCGCCAAGGTTCTCGCGACTGGCTGGCTTCTTTCTGAAGCTGAACGCCCGCTTCCAGCGCTGCGTTCACAATGCCGGAAAACTCGGCGGCATTGAGTGTGCCGGTGATGTGCCGGAAGACCGTCATCGGCGGACGGATGATGCGTTCGTCAAGAATCGATTCCGGATCGTAAATTACTACAGGAATCGGAATTACCGCGTTTTGTGCCTCCGACAGCACCTGCTCGATGGTCGAATTCGCGATGGGCAGCTCGACCACGACGAGTTGAATCCGGCTCGCCAAGCCGTTCCACTCCGGATGGAGGGCGACGGCGGATTCGATCTTTAGTCCTGTAGTTCTTTCAAGAGACTGAGCTTCCTCAATGCGATCGTGAGATCGCAGCCACAAAACTCTGGGCATGGTTGTCCTTCTAAAAATAAGCGCCAAACTCTGCACCGTTGGCGTGCGGCGAACTGCTACTAACCCTTGCTTAGACCCATCTATCGTCGGGGATACCCCCTGGGTTTATGAACCACTTAGCCCAATTACACACATTTACAGAAATAAACTATTGTTCTCGAATTTTTTTGCGATAAGCCCTCGGTAACCCCCTGAAGACATAGGCCCCCCGCTGCGAAAGTACTAAACGCTGCCTCACGATTCCGTGTGAAGATCCGACACCCGGCTTCGCTCGTCAGTCGATTGATAAATTCTCTACTTCGCCGCCAAAATGCTCGATATGAGAGGGCGACGATGGACGCGAAGATTTTAGAGCAAGCGCAGCGAAGTTACGTGGAAGGGCGAATCCTCTCCGCCCATCCCACGGAAATCGTGCACATGCTGTATCAGGTGGCCATCGATAACCTGAACGCGGCGATCGCGCACTTGCGGAATCGCGACGCTTTCGCGCGGGCGTATGCGGTCAGCAAAGCCGAAGAAGCGGTGGGCGAACTGGTGCTCGCCCTGGATCACTCGGTGAACGCGCCGTTCACCAAGACGCTGGCGGATTTGTATGCATACTCGATGCAACGGATCGTGGCGGGTCATGCGGAGCAATCCGAGCAGGCGTTCCGGGAAGCGCTGTCGATTCTCACGACACTTGCCGACACGTGGTCAGAAGTGAAACGGCGCGTTCTCGAACAGGAACACGTGGCGGAGGCGCGGATCGAAACCCCGGAGCGGGAACCGGCGGTGGAATCGCCGCGAATCGTCAATGATCCGTACGCGGCGTATTCGGAGAATTTGCCTGCGGCTGCGGCTGCGTCGCGGGACTGGAGCTGTTAGCAGCCGCTTTCGAAAGACCCGCGGCCACGGATTTCGCGATCCCGATGCCTCCGCGCTTGGACATGGCTTGGGCCAGGTATTGGTCGGCCAACCCAAGTGTGGAACTGGCGGCGCGATCGTCCCCGGTGCCGAGCCATCCTTCGCCATCCTCGTCGTCATGCATCGACTTGAGAAGCTGGCCGATCAGCAAGGATTCGAACTGAGTGGCGGCTTCGCCGATCTTCTGCGGGCTGTTCTTATTATCCGCACTGCTGGATGCGCCCAGGCCGGAGGTGAGGACTCCGCTGATTAAGGAGCTCATCAAATCACCAGGATGTCGGCTTCGAGCGCCCCGGCTGCGCGCAGGCTTTGCAGGATCGCGATCACGTCGCGGGGAGTGGATCCAATGGCGCCCAGCGCGTGGACCAGTTCTTCCACGGTGGCTCCTTTTTGAAGAACCACGCTCTTGGTTTTCTCTTCTTTGGCGTTAGTCGCGACTTGCGGAGTCACGGTGGTCTTGCCTTGCGAGAGAGGATTCGGCTGAGAAACGTTCTCGACGGTTTGAATTTCCACAGTCAAATTGCCATGCATGATGGCGACCGGTGAGACCCGCACTTCTTTACCCATTACGATAGTCCCGGTGCGCTCATTGACCACCACGCGAGCGGGACGGTCGGCTTGCACCTCGAGCGCTTCCAGTCCGGCGATGAACTCGACGGCACGGCCGGCGAAGGCCGCTGGAATGGCGACGCCGACCACAGCGGAATTTTCGGGCTTCGCGAGCGGCTTGTCATCAGACCCAAATTTCGAATTAATTACCGCGCTGATGCGCAGTGCGGTGGTGTAGTCGGGAGTATGAAGCTGAAGCTTGACGCTCTCCTTGGGCTCGATGGAAGGAGAGGCGCGCTCTACGCTGCCCCCTTCGGGAACGCGGCCGACGGTAGGGTGGTTGACGGTCTGGCTGTTTCCGCCGCGCCCGGCGACGAATCCACCGGTGACCACGGGACCCTGCGCGAGAGCGTAGACCTGTCCATCGACACCCTTGAGGCTGGTGAGCAAGAGCTGTCCTCCTTGAAGATTGGTGGCATCGCCCATCGCAGCGGCGTTGACGTCGATGTGCGTTCCAGGCTGGGCGAACGCGGGCAGAGACGCGGTGACCATGACTGCGGCGGTGTTGGTGACGAGCACAGCCGAGGGATTAATAGACACGCCCATCTGCTGGAGAAGGTTTCCGAGACTCTGCGCCGAGAAAATCGTCTGCTGATGGTCCCCGGTGCGGGCCAGGCCGACCACGAGTCCGTACCCGATCAGGTGGTTATCGCGCACGCCTTCAATCGACACCAGTTCCTTCAGGCGCGTGCCGCCGGGCGGTTTGAGCTCCACCGGCGAGGCGCACAACGCAAGCGAAAGTAGCCACGAAAGCACGAGAGAAATCTCCTAAAAGGGCAGCAAGCCCAATAGCAATCGATATAAGAAATTCGGGCGGCGCACGGCGTCGTTCACCACTCCCTTTCCGTTGACCTGAATCTCCATTTGCGCCAGTCGCGCGGAGACGACGGAGTTGGTGGTGTCGAGGTCGGTGGGCCGGACCACGCCTCGAATGGTGATGACCTGGTTTTCGGAGTTGATGTTCAGATTCCGCGTGCCCTCGACCACGAGATTGCCATTCACCAGGACGTGGGTGACACGAGCCGAGATGGTAGTTGTTAAAGTCGTCGTCCGGCTGGTGGTGCCCTGGCCGTTGAGGGACTGCGAGGATCCGAGATTGACGAGGTTCGCGAGAGCGCCGGTGGGATTGGTCGGTTTCAGAAGCTGAGTGATATTGGTTTGCGCGGCTGAAGCTCGGGAAGTTTTAGATTCACCAGTGCTTACGGCGTTGGCGCTTTCTGCCACGACAATGGTGACAATATCGTCGACGTTGCGGGCTCGCAGGTCGGCGGCGAGATTGGAAAATCGGGCAGCCGGGGACCATAGCGATCCGTTTTCAGCGACCTGGCCGTTTGAGGCAAGCGGCACGGAGGCTTCCTGAATGTATTTATCCAGAGCGCTGGGCGGCTTGGGCTGCTCTTTTTTCTTGTTCGGTTTCTGGGCTGAGGCGACTGCGCAGCAGAGAATCAGGATGGTCAAGATGCGCTTCATTGCACGGTCACCTGGCCTTTTCCCGTGATTTGCGCCCGGAAATCCTTGCCGCTGGAAGGATTGCGCACCAGGATCATGGCGCCCGTGCGTCCGGAGGATTCGGCCCGTCCTTCAGTAACCAGGTGGGCGCCGCCGGAGATAACGTCGACTCTCACCAAATCGCCACGAGAGACATCAGCGGGACGTTCAAGCTGCGTTTTCCGGATGGGAACATTGATGCGCAGCGCGGTGGTGGCCGCAAATCCGACCACTTCATCGAGATTTCGGGCGGTAACTTCGTCGAGCGGCGAATCCTCGCAGCTTTCCACGCGAACTTGTTCTTTCTGAATCGGTTTGCCGACGGGAATGTTCACGTTGGCGACGACGCGAGTCATGGTCGCGGTGATGCGCGCGTGCGCCCACACTGGAAATTTGCCGTTCTCGCCCGAGTGGACGAAGCCGGCCCACACGACTTCGTTATTCAATCCCGGTTGGATGCCGTTGCGCGGGAAGATCAGCTGGCCGGAGGGAACGGCGCGATCAGAGGAGGAGAGAACTTCAATTTTGGCGCTGGGAATGCCCAAGCCGGCAGACATCGCTTCGCGAATCTGTTCAGGCTGCGGAATGAAGGTTCGCCGGGCGACGCACAGGTCGGGGAGCCCCGTGACCTCGACACCGCGATTTTTCGCCAAGCGCTCAAGTTCGATGCCTTTGAAGATTCTCGGCGCGCCGGAAGTGGCGACAAACCCGAGCAGAGAGTCGCCGGGTACAGTGGCGAAGGCCGGCACGATCGCGGCGATATCGCGCGCGAGCACGGTTTCGGTATCGATCGCCAGGCACCCGGCGGGAGGAGAGGATATTGCCATGAGAAACGGAAGAGTCATGATCATCTGGAGAGATTATTTACTTCCTGATACATCTCGTCAGCGGCTTTAACCACCTTCGAGTTGGCTTCATACGCGCGCTGGCTGACGATCAAGTTGACGAATTCGTCCACCACGCTCACATTGGATTGCTCGGTGTAGCCTTGCAGAAGCGTTCCAAGCCCTTCCGCGCTACCGGGCGTGCCGACGATGGGATCGCCGGAGGCCTGGGTCGGCTGATAGTAATTTTGCCCCAGGCTGTTGAGGCCGGCCGGATTGATGAAGGTCGCCAATTGAATCTGCCCGGCGGTTTGCGTCGACGTTTGATTTGGCAGAGTGAAGCTGACGGTTCCATCGGTGGCGATTGTGATCGATTGAGCGTTCGCCGGAAGGCTGAGAGTGGGCTGAAGTAAGTTACCATTGGCGTCCACGACGCCTCCTGCGTTGTTGACCTGGAATTGGCCGGCGCGAGTGTAGGCGAGCGTACCGTTCGGCAGAAGAACCTGGAAGAATCCGTTGCCCTGAATGACCACGTCGAGAGGGTTGGAGGTTTGGGAGAAGTCCCCCTGGGTGAATACAATCTCGTTCGAAGCGGCGCGGGTTCCCAAGCCGAGTTGGAGGCCCGTGGGAACAATGGATTGCTGGCCCGCTTGCGCGCCAGGCTGGCTCACGTTCTGATACATCAACTCCTGAAACTGGGCGCGGCGCGCCTTGAATCCCGCTGTATTCGAGTTGGCGAGATTGTTCGCGATATTGTCGACGTTCATCTGCTGGGCGTTCATGCCGCTGGCGGCGCTGAATAAAGCTCGGATCATCTATTGGTTCTCCCCATACCTTTACCCGCTCACGCGAGCCACTTCATCGAAGGCTTTCTTATCCATATCCGCGCTCAGCGAAATGGCTTTCTGCAACATTTCGAACTGACGCATGATTCCAACCAGATGAACCGCTGAATCTGCCGGTGAGACGTTGGAACCTTCAATCTGCGCCTGTTTGACGGCAGTGTCGGCTGCCGGAGCCGGCTTCGCGGTCTTGCTGGTATTCACAAAGTAATTCGCCCCCAGCTTTCCGAGGACCGTCGGATCCTGAAAATCGACGACGGCAACCTGGCCGAGGATCTGGCCGTTCTGCGCGACCGTGCCGTCGGTGCCCACCGTGATTTGTCCCTGCGGCTGGGCCTGAATAGTTTTGTTGTCGGCCGTGGCCACCCGGTATCCTTCCGTGGTGGTCAATTCACCCGAGGCGGACAATTGAAAACTCCCGTTACGGGTGTAGAGCGGACCGTTGGGTCCGTTCACGGTGAAAAATCCTTTGCCGGCGAGAGCCAAATCCAGAGGATTGCCCGTAGCTTGCAGCGTTCCCTGAGAAAAATCGGTCCACTGGGTTTTGACTTGGGGCAGGCTGGCAGACGAACCTGCGCTGCCGGATTGCGCGGCGTCGCTGGCGCTGAACAAGGTATAGAATTCGCGGTCAAGCTTGAAACCGCCGGTGGTTGAATTCGCGAGATTGTTGGCCAGCATATCGAGCGCATCCATTCGCGCACGCATGCCGCTGGCGGCTGTGGCGGCAACTTGATCCATAGTTCGAAACAGAGCGAGAGCAACTGCCCGGCCAAACGGCCAACACGATTTCTCTCGAATCTTCAGAAGAATTTGCGATAAGACAGGACGAACCGAAGATGTTTGCTTCGTCGGATTCCCGACGAAGTTCGCCGGAGACCCGACGGCGTCGAAATCCTAACTCTCTGAAAATCGAGCGTGGATCGAGTGGCACGCAAGCTGCATTCATGCGGCCCGTACCGATGAAAGCCATGCTTCATTTGGCGGCGCAACCGGCGACGCCTGATTTGATTCCAGCGAATCCGGCTTCGTCGCGCGCGGCTTCAAGCGCAGCGGCGTTGATGGAGGCGCAGAACAACTCCTCGATTCGCGAAGGCGATAGTGAGTCGACGCCCAGTTTCCACTCCATCCTGCACGAATATCGCGGCTCGAATCCGGGTGACTCGAACGACTCGCGGCAAGATTCCAACCAGCCTAAGCAGAAGAGTGCGGCCGCGATTCCCGCCCGCCAGGCCCAAGCGGGAGCTGAGATCATTCCACAAAACACGGCGAATTCGGCTTCTGACAATAACGGACCGCGGACTTCGCGGGGATCGAAATCGATCGATTCGAACGGCTCCCAGCAAGATTCCACCCAGCAGAGCGATTCGACCAAGCAGAAAAACACAGACACCGCGACAGCTCCCGTCGACTCACGGACGGACTCGCAGGAAGTTCTTCCGCTGGCTGCGAAGCTCCCGGCGGCGCAGGATCAGAGTGGGTCGCAGGACAATACCGGCAATTCGCAGGGAGATTCACAGCAACCGAACGATTCGAGTAAACATAACGCAGCGAGCGAGGCGGCGTTGGTCTATTTCCGGTCTCGCGAAATAGTTCCGTTAAGCGGGACGATGCCCGGTGCGATTCCGGCAGCGCTGAGTGAGAACACGCCGACGGATAGCGGGCCGCAACTATCGCAGTCCCAAGTAGTGATTCCAGTTCCGGCAAGCACAGAAATCGAAAACGACGCTGCGCCAGCCCCGGCGAGTAATCCTCAACCCGAGCGTGCCGCGGCGCTTCCCGCGATCGAGACTTCAAACGCGAACCAGCCTGCGTCCACGGGGCCGATCGCGATGGCGGCGAAGCTAACGCCCGCAGAAACGCAAGGGACAGACGCGGCCCCAGCGGATTCTCAGCCGGCGGATACGGGCGACGGTAAATCGCGCGGGCAGAATACACTTCTGAAACAGCCGGCTGCAATCGCGGTGCAAGACGATCCTAACGTCAAAGTGAGCGGCGACCCGGTGCAGGAGCATTTCAGCAAGGCGGAAGCGGCCTTTGCTCCTCCGACGCCAGCGGCGTCAAGTACGGTCGACGCCAGCGCAGTTGGGAAGGGTGTGACGGGACAAACCACGTCCCCGTCTTCACAAACTGCTTCACAGATGCAGCCGCTGATCGAAACGCCGGCCCAGGCGACGGGATCCGGCCACGACATCACCATCAAACTGCCGGACGCGTCGGAACGAGGCATGGATGTCCGATTCGTGGAGCGCGGCGGAGAAGTGCACGTGGCGATCCGAACGTCGGACGGCGAAATGGCGCAGACGCTACGCAGCGGTCTGAACGATTTCGTCGGACGGATGGATCACGCCGGGATTCGCGCCGAGGTGTGGCGTCCAGGCGCGGAAGCGTCGTCATCACAAAACTCGCAGCAGGATGCCAACCGGCAACAGACGCAGGATCAGAGAGGCTCCAGAAACCAGTCCGGTTCGCAGGATTCCGAAAGCGATTCGCCAAATTCGAAAAAACCGCGTTGGGTGGAGGCGTTGGAAGATTCCATCGGCAGCCAGTCCACATTACCGTCCGCGTTACAGCCCTCGTCGGGCCAGACCGCATGAGATCAGGAGATTAAACATGAGTTCCGCCGTCAACAGCCTTCCCTCCACGTCCGACACAGCCGCGACCAGCCAAACTACGGCCGCAGCCGCGGCAACCGCAGCCAGCACGGACGCGCTCGGCAATGAAGACACGTTCCTGCAACTGCTGGTGGCGCAGATCCAGAATCAGGATCCGACGCAGCCCATCGACAGCACGACATTCCTCACACAACTGGCGTCGTTCAGTCAGTTGGAACAGTTGATCGGCATCCGGCAGGACGTCTCGCAACTGGATCCCACCGCAACCAGCGGAACTACGAATCAAACTACAGCTACATCACCAACAACAGGTTCTTAAAGGAGAAATCACATGGGTTCTTTTTTTACCGCACTCTCAGGGTTGACCGCCAATACGACCGCGCTTAGCGTGGTGGGCGACGACCTGGCCAACATGAATACGCAGGGCTTCAAGTCGAACTCGGTGGAGTTCGAAGATGCGATGGCGCAGGCTACGCAATCGCTTCAAATCGGCGACGGCGTGGGCGCCACCTTGACCAGCCGCAACTTCACGCAAGGCACGATTCAATCGGCCAGCGGCCCACTGGATGCGGCGATTCAGGGGAACGGCTTTTTCGTCACGCAGGATACTTCAGGGGCCACGCAATACACGCGGGACGGCAGTTTCTCTCTGAACGCGGCGGGACAACTGGTGACGGAGACAGGGAGTCTGGTGCAGGGATGGAACGCGGTGAACGGAGTCGTGAATCCCTCCGGTCCACTAACCTCGATTACGGTGCCGCTGCTTTCCTCACAGCCTCCGCAGGCGACGCAGAACATATCGCTGAACGCGAATCTAAACGCGGCCGCGGCGACGGGCGACACCTTTTCGGCGCCGATTCAGGTGATCGATTCCCTGGGCCAAACCCATACGCTGACGGCGACCTTCACCAATACCGGCGCCAACGCGTGGAGTTATAACGTGACGATTCCGGGCACGGATCTGACTGGCGGTAAGGCCGGCACGCAGACGACGGTAGCGAAGGGCACGCTGGCGTTCAACTCGAGCGGCGCCTTGACGACTCCCGCAGCGCCGGGGACCGTGAATATCACCAACGGCACGGCTTTGGCGGACGGCGCGGCGACGCTGAACATCAATTGGAATCTGTACGACTCGAACAATAATCCGACCGTCACGCAGTACGCGCAGGCATCGGCGGCTTCGGGCACGACACAGGATGGCGTGCAAGCCGCTACGGTCACGGGCGTGAGCATGGAAAACGGGGGCGTCATCGTAGCGAACTATTCAGACGGAAGCACCCAGACGCTGGCGCAGGTGGCCGTGGCGTCGGTCTCAAATCCGAATACGCTGATTGCGACTTCGGGCAACGCGTACGTGGCAAGCTCAACTACTATTGCGCCGTCGACGGGCGCGGCGGGCACGGCGGGGCGCGGAACCATCGTGGCGCAGTCGCTGGAAGCGTCGAACGTCGATATGGCGACGCAGTTCACGAACCTGATTGTGTTCCAGAGCGGGTATGAAGCGAATTCCAAGGTGATTACGACCATCGACCAGATGGATCAGACGCTGCTCGCGATTAATCCGTAATGGCGATTCCCGAACAGATCGCACGCTATGCGATGCTTCCGCTTCCGGTGGAATCCGAGCTGGGGCGGACCACCATGGCGGTGCGCGACATTCTTGCGCTGGCCCCGGGCAGCGTCATCAAGTTGTCAAATCCGGTGGGATCGAAGGTCAGCGTGTATGCCGGAGGCACTTTGTTCGCTTCCGGCGAGCTGGTCCGGATCGGCGGATCGATCGCGGTGCGGCTGAGCGGGTTCAAGAACAAGAAGAGCGAATAGACGATGGAGATTTTGCAGCAACTTCTGGCGGTCGCGTTAGTGCTGGGCCTATTGTGCGGATCCGTGTGGCTGCTGAAGCGCAAAGGATGGGCGCGGATCAGCGCAATCGGATCACGCGGAAAACGTGGAAACGACCGGCCGCGACTGGAAGTGATCGACCGGCTGGTGCTTTCGCCGCATCATTCCCTGCATCTGGTGCGCCTGGAGGACCGGACGCTCCTGGTGGGGCTCTCGCCAAGTGGCTGCAATTTACTGGAGAGCGCTCCCGGCTTTCCACAACAGGATCACTAACGAACATGCTAAAAAGATTTCTTGCGGGCGCGACATTTGGCGTACTAGCGTGCGCGGCGCCTGCGTCCGATTCGCCGCTTTCCAAGATCGGCGTTACCAGCTCCGGCGGGGCGTTGAGTCTGCCGATGCAGATCGCGCTGTCGATGACGCTGATGGTGCTGCTGCCGGCGGTGGTGATGTCGATCACACCGTTTCTGCGCATCACGATCGTGCTGCATTTTCTGCGGCAGGCGCTCGGCACGCAGAACACTCCATCAAATCAGGTGCTGATCGGGCTGGCGTTGTTTCTTTCGATTCTGATCATGCAGCCGGTGATCACCGATGTGTATCACAATGCCTGGGAGCCGATGGACCAGGGCAGAGTTTCCGCGAGCCAGGCGTTCGACGCGGGTGCGAAGCCGATTAAAGCGTTTCTTTCGCGCTTCACTCGGGAAAAAGATGTGAAGCTGTTCCTGGAGATGACCAAGGCTCCGACGCCGCGCAATGCCGGCGATCTGGATCTGCAAGTCCTGGTGCCGGCGTACATTCTTTCGGAGCTGAAAACCGGTTTTCAGATCGGCGCGATGCTGTTTCTGCCGTTCCTGGTGATCGACCTGGTGGTCGCGTCGGTGACGTTGTCGATCGGCATGGTGCAACTGCCGCCGGTGATGCTTTCCGCGCCATTCAAGATTTTATTGTTCGTGCTGGTGGATGGCTGGAACCTGGTGGTCGGCTCACTGGTCAAATCTTTCTATTAAAAAACATGACACCCGAATCCGCAGTGCATATGATTCATGAGGCCTTGATGGCCGCGTTCTGGATGGCCGCTCCGCTGCTGGCGATCGGATTCGCGGTGGGTGTCATCATGAACATGGTGCAAGTGGCGACGTCGCTGCAGGACAACGCCTTCAGCACGTTTCCGCGACTGGGCGCGTTTCTGGTCGGATTCAGCGTGCTGATGCCGTGGATGATCAAGCATTGGATCGCCTACACTTCCAGCATTTTCGACCAGATCGCCCGCTATGGCCACTGAGCTGAAGCTGGACATCGGGACTCTGTACGCGTTTCTTCTAGTTTTGGCGCGCGTGTCAGGTGCGTTCATCTACGTCCCGTTGCCGGGGATCAAGTCGGGACCCGAGGTGGCGCGAGCCCTTCTCGCGGTTAGCCTGACGTTCGTTCTGTTTCCCAGTTGGCCGACGATCGACCCGCGGGGCGTCAACATCGCAATCCTGATGGGATGGATTCTAGCCGAGGCTGGAGTCGGAATCGCCGTAGGATTGGCTGTGGCGTTTCTCACCGAGGGGTTTCAGATGGGCGCGCAGATTATCAGTCTGCAAGCAGGCTACAGTTTCGCGACCACGATTGATCCGAATTCGGGCGCGGATTCCAGTGTGCTGCTATCGATCGCTCAGCTTTCCGCGGGGCTTCTGTTTTTCGCGACCGGGCTCGACCGGCAGGTGCTTCTGATCTTCGCGCAAAGTCTGACCTTGCATCCGCCGGGGCACCTGGTGGAGTCGCCCACGATGGTCCATGCGCTGATCGCGCTCGGCGGAATGATTTTCGTCATGGGATTGCGCCTGGTGTTGCCCTTGCTAGGGTTGCTTCTGATGGTGGAGATTTCCCTGGCGCTGCTGAGCCGGCTGAACGCGCAGCTTCACCTGATTACGCTGTCGTTCCCGATCAAGATGCTGCTGTCGCTGGTGCTGCTGGCGTGGCTGGTGTCGATTTTCCCCAAGGTTTTTATGCAATCCGCGGGTCCAGTGCTGCAAGTGGTGCGCGGGCTGCTGTCCTCCTGAGGTCGCGCGGATGGCGGATTCGAGTAAAACCGAACAACCAACTGGTAAACGGCTGGAACGGGCCCGCACCGAGGGGCAGTTCGTATCCTCGCGTGAAATTATCACGGCCGGTCAGTTCCTGGTGTTCGTGAGCATCGCGGGCTCGTACTTTCCAGGATGGCTGTCGAGCATGAAGGCGATGATGCACGATTCGCTGGAAGCGGCGTTCCGGGGCGAATTGGACCCGACGCGGCTCCAGGGAATCCTGAGCTACATGCTGCAGCGCGTGTTCGTTCCGCTTTCGTTCCTGGCGGGAGCCGCAGTGCTGACCACGGTCGCAATTCAATTGGCGGTAACGCGGATGGGATTCAGCCTGAAGAAATTCCAACCCGATTTTTCGCGCTTTCAACCGTTCAAGAAAATCCAGCAGGTGGCCAGCCAAGGGCCGGCGTCTTTGCTACAAGCGGCGGCGATGATGGTGGTGTTCAGCGGAACGATTTATGTGATCGCGAAACAGAACGCCGAGATTTTTTTATCACTTCCGTTCGCGAGCCTGGAAATTGGCTTGGGGAAGGTCGCGGGATCCATGAAAGATCTGCTGTGGAAAGCGGCCGGCGTGTTCCTGGTGTTCGGACTGGTGGATCTTTTCCGCCAGAAGCGCAAGTACACCAAGGGATTGCGGATGACCAAGCACGAGGTGCGGGACGAGGCCAAGGACATGGAAGGCAATCCGCACGTCAAAGGCAAGATCAAGCGGTTGCGGCGCGACCTGGCGCGGCGCCGGATGATGAAGCAGGTTCCGACTGCAACCGCGGTGATCGTCAATCCGACACACTTTGCCGTGGCCTTGAAGTACCGGCATGACACCATGAATACGCCGGTTGTGGTAGCGAAGGGTAAGAACTACCTGGCGTTGCGCATCCGCCAGATCGCCATCGAAAACGGCGTCCCTCTGGTAGAGAATCCGCCGCTGGCGCAGGCGCTATATAAATCGGTGGACGTAGGCAGGGAGATTCCGCCGAATCTTTATCGAGCCGTGGCGGAAGTGTTGGCGTATATCTACAAGTTGAGCAATCCGCGAAAGCAGCGGAAGCCGCGGCGGTGATTTACCGGAAAAGGTGGCCCAGCGTCTGCCACTCGATTTCGAATCGTTTGAGGACGCTCTCTCGGGAAAAGGCGAAACCGGGGAATTCGAGGAACGGCTCATCCGTTGCGTGTCGCGGCGGCGTAACGGACATCCCCAGGTGATTCACGAACGCGTCGGCCTGGTGGACCACCATGCTCAATCCGAGCTTTCCTTCCGCAACTCGCTCGACTTCAATAGCTTCGACGGGCTTGTGATGATATTCAGCGGCCCATTGAATGGGAGCTTCTAAGTCCCACCTGGAAATGGCCAAGCCGGACAATTCGGCATGGTCAACTCCAAGAATTTCCCGCTCAGACTCGATCAGCGGACTGCGGCTGACGGAGTTCACGGCCAGGATCGTGTCGTACTGCTTGGGGAGGATTGCCGCGATCAGCAGCTTGCCGACGTCGTGAAGGAGCCCGGCGACGAAGGCGCCCTTCGAGTATTCGACGGGCAGCTCCTCGGCGAGCAGCTCAACCATGGTCCCGGTCGCGACGGCATGAAGATTGAAACGCGTCATGGAAAAGCTGGAGGCGGTCCGAAATCTGGAAAATAAGTTGGAGATGGAAGAGGTGAGGGCAAATTTCCGCATCGCGGTGAGGCCGACCCGGGCGACCGCGTGCTTGACGGACATGATCGGCTGCGAGCGTGCGAACACGGCCGAGTTCGCCAGACGCAGGATTTGAGCCGACAGCAGCGCGTCCTTCTCTACGACGGCCGTCAGTTCCGGGATGTCGCAGTGACGGTGCGCCAGACGCGCCAGCAGGTGGATCATCATCGGAGACAACTGCGGCAGCCGTTCCACGCCTTGGAGAGCTTGCTGGCGGGTGATGAATCCGGCGGTCAGCAGTGGGGCCATGGCTATTTCGACATATCGATGGTCGCGCTAACTTATAGAGTCTATTTTAGGTTTCGATGGTACAATTCGGGAGATTGCGGTACATAGCGGTCCCCGCCATCGCGCGGAAACCATGGATCAACGCAGGGACACCCGATATCATGTCCAAGAGCCTTGCACCATGCGCATCGCGGGGGAACGCGGCGGCCTTTACGTGGTTACCATCCTGGATGTCTCGAAGTCGGGTATGCGGATCAGCGGGTCCGTCGCGGTGACGTCCGACACTCACGCGGAGATCATGTGCCGAGGGATGCGGATTTCGGGCATGGTTCGCTACGCACGCAACGTTGGCCGGGACGAGTACCACATGGGTTTTAAAGCGGATGACGACTCAGATGGTCCCAAGTCGGCGGAAGACGAGCTGGATTTGACGCTACTCTTCCGGCGGCGATGAACAAAAAGGCCAAGATCCCGCTGCCGGCGAGTGGGCGAAGCGACTTGGGGATTTATTCGGTCCTGCTGCTGGCGGTCCTGGCGATTTACAGTCCCGTCCTTCATTTTGAATTCATCCGCCTGGATGATCCGGACTACGTTAATAATGCGCACGTGCTGCGTGGGCTGACAGCGGACGGTTTCCGGTGGGCTTTCACCACCGGCTACGCGGCGAACTGGTTTCCGGTCACGTGGATTTCTCACATGCTGGACCGGCAGTTATTCGGGTCGCAAAGCGGCCTTCATCACCTGACCAACGTGCTGATCCATTCGGCGAGCACTCTGATGCTTTTCGCGCTGCTCAGGCGGACCACCGGCGCGCGCTGGCGTAGCGCATTGGTAGCGTTTATTTTCGCGCTGCATCCCCTGCATATTGAATCGGTTGCTTGGGTCGCCGAGCGGAAAGACGTACTGAGCGGGTTATTTTGGATCGTGACTCTGTGGACCTATTCGAATTATGTCGAGCGGCCCGGGCTCTTGCGATACCTGGTGGTCGTAGCGACGTTCGGTGTGGGCTTGATGTCCAAGCCTATGCTGGTGACGCTGCCGTTTGTTCTGCTCTTGTTCGATCTGTGGCCGTTAAGGCGATTTCAGAGCGGGAAAACGATCTCTCAGCTTCTGGTGGAAAAGATTCCGCTTTTGATTCTGGCCGCCGCATCATCCGTGGTGACGTATCTGGTGCAGCAGAGCGGAGGCGCGGTTCTCACTCTGGTTTTGGTTCCGCTCAAGTATCGCATCGAAAATAGTCTTATTTCGTACGTCGTCTATATTTTCAGCTTCATGTGGCCGGCGAAGTTGGCGGTTTATTATCCCTATTCGATCGATTTTCAAGACTGGCAATGGATGGGCGCCGCGGCACTGCTGCTGGGAGTTACTCTGTTCGCTCTCCGCGTAGCTGGGCGTCGTCCTTACGTGACCGTCGGCTGGCTCTGGTACGTCGGGACGCTGGTGCCGGTGATCGGACTGATTCAAGTTGGAATTCAGCCCCACGCCGACCGGTACACATACATACCGATGATCGGAGTTTCCATCGTGCTGGCATGGGGAGCGGCGGAGGTGGTCGAACGCTGGCCGCAAGCGAGGATTACCGTGATCGGCGTGTGCTGCGGTCTGTGTCTCGCATGGACGACGGTTACCTGGCTCGATTTGGATTACTGGCAAAACAGCATTCGCTTGTATCAGCGCGCCGTGGATGTCACGACGGATAATTACGTCGCCCAGAGCGCGTTGGGCGACGCGTTATTGGACGCAGGTAGGGTGGATGAGGCGATTCCTCATCTTCTCGAAACCCTTCGCCTGCGGCCGAATGCGGTCCGTGCTCGAGTAGACCTGGCTTCGGTGCTGAGTAAACGCAACCAGATGTCGGATGCGGAGACTCAATACCGGATCGCGCTTCAGATCGATCCGGAGGATCCGGACGCGCAGAATGGTTTGGGCGCGATTCTGGCTGACAAAGGGCAGTTCGACGAAGCTTTGATTCATCTGAAGGAGGCGGTGAGGCTCCGGCCGGATCACGCGGATTCGCACTACAATCTCGGGCGGGCGTACGGTCTACAAGGACGCGCGGATGAGGCAATCGCGGAGTTTTTGGAGACCGTCCGGTTGCAACCGGAGAATCCGGAAGCTCATTTCAATCTGGGTAATTCGTACGTTCAAAAAGATCGGATGAGTGATGCGATTCGGGAGTACCAGACTGCGATCGGGCTGAGAGCGGATTACAAAAATGCGCGGTTTAATTTAGGAGCCGCGCTCGCGAGTTTGGGCAAGTTCGACGAGGCGGCCCATCAGTTTTCGGAGGTTCTGCGTTTGCAGCCTGATTTTCCGGGCGCGAGGGAGAGCCAGGAGAATTGCCTCAGGCTTCGCGGCTCCGGCAAATGACGCTTATCGAATCAGGGATTGCAGCGCTTGCCGGTAATCCTCTGCTGCTTCCCGTTCCGCGGAATGGCGCTGTTCGCTCACTACCCTTTGTCCGCCGACGAAAACATCGCGAATTGGGGATGGACCGTGGTTGCAGAACACGAATCCGCTGAGCATCTGGGACGGCGCTTTCATGGCCAGGCTGGGATGCGATTCATCGAGGATCACGAAATCGGCTCTCTGGCCGACGTTCAGACCGCCTAAAGACCGGCCGCTGGGGGCGGCACCGCCTTCCACCGCCGCGATGTACAAGGCTTGGCCGACCTCGGGGGTTTCGGAAGCGGCCAGCACGTTACGGCGGCGATGACGCAAGCGCTGCGCGTATTCGAGCAGCCTCAGCTCTTCAGCGACGGACACGCTGATGTTGCTGTCCGAACCGATTCCCCAACGTCCGGCATCTGAAGAATATCCCTCGGCATCGAAAACACCATCGCCGAGGTTGGCTTCGGTGGTGGGACACAAACCGGCGGTCGCTTCAGTCTGCGCCAAGCGAGACGATTCTGTCGGACTCATGTGGGTAGCGTGCACCAGGCACCATCGATCGTCAACATCGAAATGATCCAGCAGCCAATCAACCGGTGGAGCTCCGGTATGAGCGACGCAATCCTTCACTTCGGCAACCTGTTCTGCGATATGGATGTGCACGGGGGTGGTCGGATCGATACCGTCCGCCCCATCGAGCAAAGACCGAAGGGAATCCTGGGACACGGCACGCAAGGAATGCGGCGCGACTCCACAACGGACTCCGGCTTTCATCAGCCGCACGACCAGATCGAGAATCCATTCGGGGTCTGATCCAAATCGCAGTTGATCCGGGCGGAGCGGGCGCTCGCCGAATCCGCTGTATTGGTACAGAACCGGCAAGAACGTCAGACCGATTCCAACGTCGCGGGCAGCCGCGGCGATATGCGCGGCCATTTCGGCAGGGTCGTCGTATGGAATGCCGCCGGGTCCGTGATGAATGTAGTGAAACTCGCACACGGACGTGTAGCCGGCCTTCAACATTTCGATGTACAAATGGCGCGCGATCGCATATTGCGTTTCCGGCGTGATGCGCGCGGCGAATTTGTACATCAGGTCGCGCCAGGTCCAGAAGCTGTCCTGAGAGTCGCCACGAAATTCGGCGAGGCCGGCCATGGCGCGCTGAAATGCGTGGCAATGGAGATTAGGCATCCCGGGGATGACGGGTCCACCGGCTTGGTCGACATTGGCGGGTTTTTTCGTTTCCGCGTCCACTGCCAACAGCGAGCCTTCGGCGCTCCATCGAAGCAGCACGTTCCGCCGCCATCCCTCCGGCAGCAATGCATCCGCGGCGTACAGGGCGTGATCTGTCACACGCAGCCTCGCGTGATCGCGCCGTGGCGCATCACGAATCGGCAGGCGTTGAAGCCGCTCCAATAGGCAAGTTCTTCGAGACGTTCGACATCCCAGACACAGAAATCGGCAAACCGGCCCGGCGCGAGTTGACCGTGAGTTTCGGACCTTCCAATCGCGCGTCCGGCATGATGCGTAACACCGAGCAGCGCTTCGGCCGGAGTCATTCGGAACAACGTGCAAGCCATGTTCAGCATGAGCAAGAGAGAAGTCGTCGGCGAAGTTCCGGGATTGCTGTCCGTGGCAATCGCGATGGGAACTCCGTGGCGGCGCAACAGTTCGACGGGCGGCAGATTCGTTTCACGCAGAAAATAAAAGGCGCCCGGAAGCAGAATAGCTACAACATTTTCCTGTTTCATGGCGAGGACGCCGGATTCATCGAGATGCTCCAAATGGTCGGCGGAGAGCGCGTGATAGCGCGCGGCGAGGCGAGCGCCTCCCATGTTGGAAAGCTGCTCGGCGTGCATTTTCACGGGAAGGCCGAGCTGCGATGCCTTCTGATAAACCCGCTCTGTCTGCGCGAGAGTAAAGCCGATGTTCTCGCAGAAGACGTCGACGGCGTCGATCAGGCCTTCATGATGAAGCTCGGGGAGCATCCGATCGCACACCAGCGTGATGTAATCATCCGCTCGGCCTTTGAATTCTGGAGGAAGGGCGTGCGCGCCGAGGAAGGTCGTGTACACGCTGACCGGGTAGGACTTGCCCAAGCGGCGCGCGACTTTCAGCATTCTGCGCTCTGTTTCGAGCTCGAGGCCGTAACCGCTTTTTATCTCTATGGCGGTTACACCTTCGGCGAGCAACGCTTCCAGGCGGCGCGCGGATTGGGCGAAGAGCTCCGTTTCCGTGGCTGCACGAGTAGCTCGCACGGTGGAATTGATGCCGCCGCCCTCTCTGGCGATTTCTTCATAGCTGACGCCGGAGAGACGCCGGGCAAATTCGCCAGCGCGATTGCCTGCGTAGACCAGGTGCGTATGACAATCGATCAGGCCGGGCGTGACCCAGGCTCGCCGAAGATCGTGCTGACTTTGCGTGCTTGTAAGGAACGCGGCTGGGATTTCTCGATCGTCGCCGATCCAGACTATTTTATGATCCTGCACGGCGATTGCGCCCGGCTCTATGACTTCTCCAGGATCGCCGGATGGACAAAGGCGCGCGTTGCGCCACAGGATGAGACTCATTCAGACCCTTTTAACGTGATCAGTGCGCCGATCAGGATCGCGTCCGGCGTTTCGGCGAAGAGGCGTACGCCAGCCATGACCCGGCGCGTTCGCAGCACATATCCGGCAGGAACCAGCGCACCCAGAAATCGATATTGTCCGTGAGCGCAATACCACACCGCTTGGTCCGCGTCGCGCGATACGATACCGCCGTTCTTCCACACCTGGACGATGGCGCGAGCATGGCCACGGCGCGTCATGACATTGAAATCGCGCGTGGCGGAGCCGGTCAGCGTCGCGTCCATGGCGGTCTCGCCAGGGAAATCGTGGGGAACGAAGGGAGTGGTCAACGCGAACTGGGAGCCGTCAGCCGAGCGTAGGACCATGCCGTCGCCGCTCAACAGAACGATGGTCCGATCGACGCCTGGAAATTGAGAGAAGCTACCGGATTGCGTTACCTCGGCGATGCTCACGCGCCATAGGAAATCGTCGAAGCCGGCGTCTTCTGGTTCGACCGCTAAGTTTCGAGTGGCGCCGCCACCGTTTCTCCACGGGATCGCGGGCAGCGCGTCCACATGAATCATGACGCCTGGTTGGGAAGCAGCGGGAGTTTCAGATTATGCTTACGGGCAGTCTGAATGGCCAGATCGTAGCCAGCATCGGCGTGACGCATGATGCCGGTGGCGGGATCGTTGAACAGCACGCGTTCAATGCGTTTCGCCGCGGCATCAGTGCCATCGCACACGATGACCACGCCAGCGTGCTGCGAAAATCCCATGCCGACGCCGCCGCCGTGATGGAAGCTGACCCACGTGGCGCCGCCCGCTGTATTCAACAGCGCGTTGAGCAGCGGCCAATCCGAGACGGCGTCCGAGCCGTCGCGCATGGATTCGGTCTCGCGATTCGGACTGGCGACCGATCCCGTGTCGAGGTGATCCCGGCCAATCACGATGGGCGCTTTCAGCTCTCCCGATTTCACCATTTCGTTGAAGGCGAGACCGGCGACGTGGCGTTCGCCGAGACCCAGCCAGCATATCCGCGCGGGCAGTCCTTGAAACGCGATGCGCTCCCGCGCCATATCGAGCCAGCGATGCAGATGTAGATTGTCGGGGAACAACTGCTTGACCTTGGCATCGGTCTTGTAAATATCTTCGGGATCGCCCGAGAGCGCGACCCAACGGAATGGGCCCTTTCCTTCGCAAAACAGCGGGCGAATGTAGGCGGGAACGAATCCGGGGAAGTCGAACGCGTTGGCGACGCCCTGATCTTTGGCGACCTGGCGGAGATTGTTGCCGTAATCGAAAACAGGTACGCCCATGTTGTGAAAATCGAGCATCGCTTGCACGTGAACCGCGCAGGATCGCGCGGCGGCGTCGCGAAGTTCGGCGTGCCGCGTTGGATCTTCCACGGCCGCTTTCCATTGGTCGACGGTCCAGCCGACGGGCAGATATCCATTGATCAGGTCGTGGGCCGAGGTCTGATCGGTCAGCAGGTGCGGCTTGACGCCGCGTTTGACGAGTTCAGGAAGAACCTCGGCTGCGTTTCCCAGCAATCCGATCGATAGAGCTTCCTTGCGTTCGCAGTGGCGTTTGATGAGGGTGAGTGCATCGTCGAGATTCGCTGCCTGCCGGTCAAGATACCGAGTGCGGAGGCGGAAGTCGATGCGAGACTGCTGGCATTCGATCACCAAGGAAACCGCTCCGGCAAAGGTCGCGGCCAACGGCTGTGCCCCTCCCATGCCGCCGAGGCCAGCGGTGAGAATCCAACGCCCGCGAAGATCGCCGCCGTAATGTTTTCGGCCCGCCTCGGCGAAAGTCTCATAGGTGCCCTGAACGATGCCTTGCGATCCGATGTAGATCCAGCTTCCGGCGGTCATCTGGCCGTACATCATCAGGCCCTTGCGATCGAGCTCGTGGAAATGCTCCCAAGTCGCCCAGGCGGGAACCAGGTTCGAATTGGCGAGCAGGACTCGCGGCGCGTCGGCGTGAGTCTTGAAAACTCCTACGGGTTTGCCCGATTGAATCAGCAGAGTTTCGTCCGAATCCAGCTTCTTGAGCTGCGCCAGAATTTCATCGAAGCATTCCCAGTTGCGTGCGGCGCGCCCGATTCCTCCATAGACGACGAGGGCCGCCGGGTTTTCGGCGACTTCGGGGTCCAGATTATTTTGGATCATGCGGTACGGAGCTTCCGTGAGCCAGCTCTTGCACGTGAGCTTCGAGCCCCGGGGAGCGCGAATCTGGCGCGCCGGATCCATTCGCAGCGATTCCGCGACTTGCCCTTTCAGCATGTCTTTATCGTAACGCCGACCTCTAGGGCGTGGCGATCGCGCCCGAGATCAGGCGCGCACGGAGCTCATCGGATGGGGAAGTCGCGAGAGCTCGGGCGACGAATCCGGTCATGTTCGCGACGGCGAAGCTTACGCCTTGCAGGTTTCTCTCAACCGGCACCCCGGGGATTGGGCGCGGATATGGCGATGCATAAAAGATCCCGTTGAGATAACGATATACGTCGCGGGGACAGGCTTCGTCGGGCGCGACGCCGACCGCTCCTTCAAGATTTCCCGGCAACAGGTGTGCCGCGCTGACAATTACCGAGTTCGAGGCGAGAACGGATTCGAAGCGCGGCCGGTGAGCGGGATTCGACGTGCCGAGGCTTAGATTCACCACGTCCATGCGATGCTCGACACACCAATCGAGGGCGCGCACGACAGCGTCGATATTCGCGGAGAGCTTACGGTCGAATACTTTGACGGCGTAGAGTTCGGCGCCGGGAGCTTTTTCGCGAATCACGGCCGCGATTGCGGTTCCGTGACCCAGACGATCGAGATAGTCGTCCGTTACGATTCCGATTCCTCCGGCGATTCCGGTTACATGCGGATGCCCCGGATGAATGCCGCTATCGACGATCGCGATTTTCATAACGTGACGGTATGCTGCGCGATTTTCGCCAGTGAGGCCCGGTGCGTGATCAGGATTACGGTGCGGCCGCTCGCGATGTTCAGCAAGGTCGCGGCGATAGCGCGTTCATTGGCTTCGTCGAGCGCGGAGGTGGGTTCGTCCAGCACCAGCACTTTCGGATTCGCAAGCAACGCGCGAGCCAGAGAGATACGTTGCCGCTCACCCGCGCTCAGCGTCTGGCCGCGCTCAGCGAGGATGGTTTCGTAACCCTCGGGAAGAGCGAGAATGCGGTCATGAATCGCAGCGTCGCGCGCAGCCGCAAAAATGTCGTCATCAGAGGCGCCGGGCCGGGCGTAAGCGATGTTGTCGCGAACGCTGGCGTGAAATAGATACGGGGATTGATCCACCAGACAGACTACGCGTCGTAGATCCGCGAGCGCAAGATCTCGAAGATCGCGGCCGTCGATGCGAATCGATCCAGCATCGGGGTCATAAAAGCGAACCAGAAGATCCGCGACTGTGGATTTCCCGGCGCCGCTGGGGCCGAGAATCGCGCAGATAGTTCCCGCAGGCACGCGAAAAGAAAGATCCACCAGAACGTCATCGGCGGCGTGGCGGAAAGAGACGTGATCGAACTCGACCTCGCCGCGAACTTCGGTTAAACGCTTAAGATTCGGACGCTCGACGATTTCGGCGTGCGTATCGAAAAGTTCCCAGACACGCGTCAGGGAGACACCGCCGGAGACGAGGTTCGTATACAGGCTCATCAAGTTTTGCACCGGCGCGAGTAGGCGCAAGTGATATGCCATCAACGCCACTAGCGATCCGGTGGTGAGAGCGCCGTCGATCACCAACTTGCCGCCGTAGAGAAAAATCGCCGCGGTGGACAGCGTCAGCACAGTTCCCGGCACAGCTCCGCTCAAAAACGCAGTCAATTGCATTCGCATCAGAGCGTCGACGAAGCTCCGGTTGCGCTCCCGGAATCGATCCGCCTCCCGCGCTTCGGCGTGGGAGGAGACGACCAGACGAATCCCCAGCAGCGTTTCGAGCAGAAAGCTGCCAATGTCGGAACTTCGTTCACGGACGGTGCGGACGCGATCCGCCAAGCGGCGCTGATAGTGCTTCAAGGCCCAGAGACTGACGGGAATCACGGCGGCGCTAAGGGCAAAGAGACGTAGACTCATGGTCGCCATGATCGACGCGCTACCGGCGAGAAACACGACATTCGAGAGGACGCTGAGCAGGCTGTCGGCGGAGACGCGCTGCACCTCCGCGATATCGTTGTTGATGCGCGAAACCACGTCGCCTAATTTTCGTTGAGCCCAGAAGCGCGGGGAAAGCGTCTGTAAATGGCGGTACAGGGCGAGTCGCATATCAAAGAGGACCATCGCAGAGACGCGGACGTATTGGTAACTCGACAGGATGTTCAGGGCGAAGCCGACGACCGTAACGCCGACCATCAGCGCACTGACGATGATCAGCATGTGCAGATCGCGTTTGAGAAGGGCATCGTCGATGAGCAGTTTCGAAATGTAGGGTTGGACAAGACCAAACGCGGTCGCGGCGACTCCGGCCAGCAGGATCAATACCAGGCGGGGCCAGTAGGGTGCAATGAAGCGCAGCGCCCGCTTGTATCCGCCAAGATCGAGCAACGCTTACCGCGTGGCGGGAACCACCACCATGCCGGAGGTGATGTCCGCACTCAGGTCGATGGTGTTGCGAAGCTGCATCGAAGCGGCGTCGTAGACTTCCACGGTGTAGCCCGCGCCGAAGATATAAAACTCTTTGCCTGTGCTCGAAATACCGAAACTGAAGCGCGCTCGCCCGTCGAACTCCTGCTTGCGAATCAATTTGTTGTTGGCCAGGTCGAACTCCCAGAATTCGCAGCGCCGGGTTCCGCCCTGCCCGTTGAACGCGACCGTGTAACCGCGTTTGCGATCGGGCGTCACCTGCAATCCGGTCATGCCCGTAGCCGAGGGCCCTACTGGCGTGAACTCGAAAGTTCGCTTGTTCAGGTCGAAACGCGCGATGCCGAAAATGCTCCGGTGAACCACGGGGTCCTGCGAGTTAAACACGCTGATCAGCATTCCGGGTTCCTGAATTGAATCGAGAACCCGGCCCATCCCAAGGCTAGCCATTCCTGGAAACTGCGGCTTTGACAGATCGATCTTATCGACCATTTTGAAGTCGGTGGTATCGAAGATGTAAACAGAATTGCGAAAGACGTACAGAAATTTCCCGTCGGGCGAAAAGCGCATTCCGCCGCCAAATCCGAAGCCAACCTGCTCCTCATCTTTGGGGACGTCGCCGGTGCGGACGATTTTCTTTTGCGCCAGATCGATCACACCGAATTTCGTGTTGCGATCGACCTCGAAGCGGTCGGATTTCTTCTCCACAGTCCGGTAGAGCGTGTAGATCAGCTTGCCTTCGGGATCGGGAGCCCATGCGCTGAAGCGATACTTCTTCGAGCCTTCGTTCAACGTGAGGGAATTGGTGACTTTGTGAGTCGCTACGTCGATCACTTCGAACCCAGCGTTCTCGAGCGTTTCGATGTACAGAGTCTTGCGATCCTCCGACAAGGTCATATCGAGAGGAGTGCCGGTGGACAGGTCGATCTTGTCGATGACCTTCTGTTTCGCCTCGTCGACCACGTGGATGGTATGCGGCCAGGTTCCGACAAAGAGCGTCCCCTGCGCGGACGCGGACGTCGCCAGCAATACTGCCAGTGCAAATCTCATGGAAAAACCAAGTCCCTCATGGAAAAACCAAGTCAATGTTGCGCCAGTCTTTGGTCGCGGCCGCGCACTTCGCCGTCCAGTCGGGATAATTGTTGAGGTGATCCGGGACCTGCGCGGGCCAGAAACACGTGATGTAGCAGTCGTACAGGTCGCGCTCGACGGGCTGGCACAGACCGGCCGTGCCGCCCGCTGAATCTACTTCCCATCCTGGCGAGAAAACCAGCGAGCAGCCCATCGGAACATGCGGCCGCTGGCCCGCGGGCGCCTGCAGACCGACGACATCGTCATTGGCGGCGAGATAATCCTCGATCCGGCGAGCTTTTTGGTTGACGGCGCGGAGATGTTTCATGCAGCCTTCCTTTCGGCAAAATGTTGAAGAAAACCGGGATTCCGAGCGGCGATGGAGCCGTAAATTTCAAGGCAGGTATCGGTCCAGCCGCGAATCCAGTCGCAGTAATGAAGATTGGGATGCCCGGTGTCGCCATAGCGGACGTAAGCTTCGTGATGGCAGCCGCCGGCGCAAACGGGACGCGCCCAGCACGTGCTGCAATCGATTTTCGAATGAATGTGACCGCGCGACAAAAAATCGTTCTGCTTGGCGCGATCGAGCCCCGTGGAAACATGACCCAGCGTGTGCGTATCGGAATCGACAAAACGATGGCACGGGGCGATATCGCCGGACGGTCCCACGCCGACCAAGCCCAGTCCCGCGCCGCACGGATGCGACTTGCTGACCCCCTGGTGTAGTTCAGCGAGCGTGTCGCTCACGTTTGAAAATCCATGATGCTCGCCGCGCAGTGCATGGTCGAGATACTCGGCGGCGAGCGCGCGGAACTGGTCGAGCACCGAGTCGAGACCGCGTTCATTGATTGAATACAACCGGTTCGGCGAAGTGGTTACCGGAGCGAAACCGACCTCATGGAAACCTAGATCGTGCTTCAGGTGCTTGTACGTCCCCAGCACGTCCATGGCCTGCGAAGTCATGGTGACGCGCGCCGTGATCGGCCGCGTCTTGTGGTTCTTGAGAAGCGCCCGCACGCGCGGCTCGATGATATCGTAGCTGCCGCGGCCGTTCGCGAAGACTCGGAATTTGTCGTGCGATTCTTTGGAGCCGTCCATGCTCACCGTGACGCCGATGCTTTTCTCGGAAAGATAATCGATGATGGCTGGCGTCAGGAGGGTCGCGTTGGTGGTGAGGCTGAAATCGATACTGCGGGCTTGCTCGGCTGCTTTGGTGGAGGCGTAATCCACCACCTGTTTCAGCAGAGGGAAATTCATCAGGGTTTCGCCGCCGAAGAAGGTGATGTGAATCGCACGGCGGCCGGCGGAGCTGGTGAACAGGTAGTCCACGGATGCGCGCGCCGTGTCGAAATCCATGAACTTCGGCTTGCCTTCCGGTGTCGCGACCTTGTCCTCACCGAATTCGTAGCAGTATTGGCACGACAGATTGCACTGGTTGGTCAGATTCATGACCATCGTCTGCAATGGAAAATCAGCGGAAGGATTCTGCAGCGGCGGCGCCGCGAATCCATCGGTGATGATGGCGTGCGCCTGATGCAATTCGTCGATCACGTCCTCATCGGCGATAGCCGCGAGGTCGGCGCGGGAAGCCTCGCCCTGCTCCAGGCGGCGAAGCACGGCCAACGACGGCGAATCTAGCTCGAAGATTCCGGCGCTCGGGACCAGATACAGATATTGGCGGCCGCCGCCCTCGAACGCGTGAAATTCTCCCAGCCGGTACTTGCTCATTGCGCCACCTCCGGCTGGTCCCATCGCACGTACAGCGGCACGGCCACTACCAAATAGGATTTTCCGGTCAGAGGCTTGCCGTCTTTTCCCATTTCACCTTTATAAGTGGCGACCACCCACACGTCGCCGTAGTTATTGCGGCTGAATTTGCGTTTCGGATTTGGCCCTTCGCTCGATGGCGTGAAGAATCCCGAGGGGCTCAGCGTGCCGATAAAATCCTTGTCATCGTCGCCATAAACGGCGTAGAATTCTTCCACGGACCATTCTGCATCCACGGGACCAAGCTCCACGTCATCGGCCGTGTTCGGCTTGTCGTCGGGACCGCGATTGTAGGCGATCGCTTCAAACTG
>Ga0209415_10002618_pt1 | contig 33650 bp, 24 predicted proteins | sample PeaSoiSIISIP2007_FD_187696 | JGI IMG/M metagenome (GOLD analysis project Ga0209415, IMG submission 187696) | Peat soil microbial communities from Weissenstadt, Germany - SII-SIP-2007 (SPAdes) (version 2) | ecosystem: Environmental > Terrestrial > Soil > Wetlands > Peat | place: Germany... | reverse complement strand
TCCCTCTTCTCCAACGATGTCGGGATCGATCTTGGGACGGCGAACACGCTGGTGCATGTCCAGGGTCGCGGCATCGTGATCGATGAACCCTCCGTCGTCGCTGTGGAACGCCGGACGGGCAAGGTCCAGGCGTTCGGAACCGAAGCCAAGCGCATGCTCGGACGCACGCCGGGAGAAATCCTCGCGATCCGCCCCATGAAGGACGGAGTCATCGCCGATTTCGACCTGGTTCGGGAAATGATCAAGCATTTCATCGACAAGCTGCACAGCCACAGCACGCTGTGGCGGGGCGTTTTCGGTCGGCCAAGAGTTGTCATCGGAGTTCCGAGCGGCATCACAGAAGTGGAACGCCGCGCGGTGATCGAATCCGCCCAGCTCGCGGGTGCCCGGGAGGTCTACCTGGTCTCCGAGCCGATGGCGGCGGCGATCGGCATGGGAATTCCGGTCGAGGAGCCGTCGGGGAACATGGTCATCGACATCGGTGGTGGAACCTCGGAAATCGCCGTGATCGCGCTCTACGGGATCGTCTGCGACACTTCCGTGCGCATCGGTGGCGACGAGATGGACGAAGCCATCGTCAACTACCTCAAGAAGAACTACAACCTCCTCGTCGGGCTTTCCACCGCGGAACAGATCAAGATCCAGATCGGATCCGCGTTCCCCCTCCCGCAGGAACTGTCGATGGAGGTCAAGGGCCGGGACGTCGCCGCCGGCATCCCCAGGACCATGCGGATCACCTCGACGGAGATCCGAGAGGCCTTGGAAGAATGCGTGTCCGCCATCGTGCAGGCCGTGAAGTCGGCGTTGGAGCAGACTCCGCCCGAACTCTCCGCCGACATCCTGGACAAGGGCATCGTCATGACCGGCGGCGGTTCCCAGCTGAGGAGCCTGGACGAGCGCATCCGACAGGAAACGAACCTGCCGGTCAACGTCATCGACAATCCTCTCCAGTGCGTCTGCATGGGTACCGCCAAGATCGTGGAGAACCTCGACCACTACCGCAAGGTGCTGCTCAACAGCACCCGCTGAGGATCTTCCGTTGCTGATCCTGCGCTGGCTTGCCGACCAGGCATTGAGAGGGAGGGAGTTGATCTCCCTGGCCTTGACGATCGGCTTGGGCCTTTGGATTTCCTCGAGTCCGCCGCAGATCCAGGAAAAGTGGCGAACCGCCTGGACGGGGACGGTGCTCTACCCAGTGCAGTCGGTCATCGGAAGGATGCAGGTACGGTGGGACCTGGAACGCGAACTGGACGATCTTCGCGCAGCCAACGCGCGCCTTGTCGCCGCGAACGCGAAGCTCGCGGAAGTCGCCCGGATTCGTGATGATCTCCGCGAATTCGAGCCCATGCGCAAACATCTGGAATACCCTGTGGTCGGCTCACGGGTCGTGACCCGCGACCCCCTCCGGCTGGGAGGAATCTGGATCCTCGACGCGGGGACGGAATCCGGGGTAGGAGAAGGCATGGCGGTCATCTCCACCGACGGGTTGGTCGGGAGGATCCTTTCGGCGAGCCATGGGCATTCGCAGATGCAGACGATCGGGGATCCCGATTGCCGTGTGTCCGTCCTTTCCGCGAGAAGCCGCAGTCCGGGGATCCTCCATTCGATCGAAGGGGCAGGCGTCTTCGTGGAATTCAGCGTGACGTCCGACATCCGCGCCGGCGACACCCTGGTCACCTGGGGCGCCGGCGGGATATTTCCCAGGGGCTTGCCGGTGGGCAAGGTCGTCGAGGTGCGCAAGATGCCGGCGAACGTGCTGCGCAACGCCCGGGTGGTCCCGTTCCAGGACCCATGGACGGTGCGGAACGTGTTCGTCATCATCCGCCCCCCGGAGTTGCGGGTTCTTCCCGATTCGTCCATCTACTTCCAGTCGACGCGAGACGCGACATGAACTTGTCCAGCCTGGAAAAGCACGACCTGGCCGGCTACATCGCGGTTCCCCTCGCCCTGCTGGCCCAGGTTTCCATCGTGCCGGTCGCGTCCATCTACGGTGTCCAACCATCCTTGTTGCTCGCGGTCTTCGTCCTGTTCGCCTTCCGGAACGGAGCCCTGCCGAGCATCTGGATGGGGTTCTTCTGCGGGACGGTGCTCGACACCTATTCGTCGGGAACCCCCGGGGCATTCGCCTTGGCCATGACGGTGGTGGGTTACTCCGTCGGCCAGCTCCACGAGAAGAAGGTCCACGTGGGCTATTCCCTGCGGGTGGGCATCCTGGGTATCGCCGTCCTCCTGCACGACGGGATCTGGCATCTCGCCTGCCGCCACGGGGCCTCGCACCTCCCGCTCTTCCTTCTGCGCACGAGCCTGCCGTGCGCGCTCTACACCATGCTCCTGGGCGCGATCGCCTTCGCCATCCGTCCCCCGCGGACCCAGGCCCGAACCTGGTGAGGCGGCCATGATCGGCGCCAGCGGGCAGAGCGACCAGATCGAGAGGAACGAACGCACCTGGGCGATGATCTTCGTCCTGGTGCTTTCCTTCCTCGGGCTGCTGTTCCGGGTGGGGTGGCTGCAGATCGTCCAGGGGGACGCGTTCCTGCGGGAATCCGAGGCGAACCGCCTGAGGGAGGATCCCGTTCCCGCCCCGCGGGGTCTTCTGCTGGATCGGGAAGGCCGTCCTCTGGTGCAGAATCGACCCTCCAGGAACTTCGTGATCGATCCGGCGACCGTTCGGGGTCGGGAAAAGGAACTCACCGAATTCCTTTCCAAATTCCAGGATGTCGACGGGACCCCCCTCTTCGACACCGTCTTCCTGCAGCGACTCTTCCGACAGGCGCGCCAGACTCCGTCCCAACGTCCTGTCCTCCTCGAAGACGCGTCTCCCGCGGAGATCGCGCTGTTCTCCGAGAACCTCTACCGCCTGCCCGGGATCCTGCAGGAGGTGACGATGCGCAGGGAATACCCCTTCGGAGGTTTGGCTGGGCATCTGTTGGGCTACATCGGGGAGATCCCCGAGGAGCTCCTGGATTCCCTGGAGGGGAAAGGGTACCGCCTGGGGGATCTGATCGGCGAGATGGGCCTGGAGGAGGAATACGAAAAGGAGCTCAAGGGTCGGGATGGAGTCCGATGGATCGAGGTCGACGCCAAGGGGCGGATCGTGGGGACGCCCCAGGGCATGCCCAGGACGGAGCCCCTGTCCGGCCTGCACGTTCGCACCACCATCGACCTGGACCTGCAAAGGACGGCAGAAGAGGCCTTTCCGGACAGTTTGACGGGAGCGGTGGTGGCGCTGGATCCGCGCACCGGCGAGATCCTCGCCATGTGCAGCTCTCCCCGCATCGACCCGAACATCTTCACCCTGCCCGGGCGACGAAGAGCCCGCGAATGGGCGAAGCTCGCGTTGGATCCGCGCCGACCCCTGAACAACCGGGCGATCCAGGGGACGTACGAGCCCGGTTCCACCTTCAAGATCGTGACGTCCCTCGCCGGACTCGTTTCCGGCAAGGCCACGGCCCACCAGCACATGCCCGTTGCCTGCCATGGTGGATTCCGGTTCGGTGCGCGGATCCAACACTGCTGGCAGCAATCGCCCCCCTACCACGGCAGCTTGGACATGATCCAGGCCCTGGAGGAGTCCTGCGACGTCTACTACTACCAGTTGGGGCTTCTCGTGGACATGCCCTGGATCAACAAGGTCGGAGCTTCGTTGGGACTCGGATCCCGCACGGGGGTGGATCTGCCGGACGAGAAGGGCGGGCTGCTCGTGGATTCCGCCATCCACGAGGAGCGCAACAAGCGCCTGGGCTGGAAATGGGCGCGGGGACTCATCCTGAACCTCGCCATCGGGCAGGGAGAACTGGTCACTCCGCTGCAGCTGGCGACGATGGTGGGAGGAGTGGCCAACGGCCACGCCGTCCTGCGCCCGCACCTCATGCAGGCGATCCTCGAACCGGACAACGGAAAGGTGATCCGGCGCTATGTCCCGGACACGTTGAGCGTCCTCGATTGGTCGGACCAGACGCGGGAAACCATCCATGCGGCGATGGACAGCGTGGTCAACGGATCCCGGGGCACGGGCCACTCGGCACGCCTTCCCGGAATCGAAGTGGGCGGGAAGACCGGTTCGGCGGAAAATCCGCACGGCAGGACCCACGCCCTGTTCGTGTGCGCAGCCCCCATGGAGGCACCCGAGATCGCCATCGGCGTGATCGTGGAGAACGGCGGGCACGGCGGGTCCACGGCGGGACCGATCGCGGCGGCCATCCTGCGGACCTATTTCCGCAAGACCGGACGATTGCCCAAGGACACCTCCGCCATTCCGGGTGGCGGTGTCGTCTTCAGGAGGATGGACTTGACGCCATCGAACGACCGATGAACCCCAGGGACGACATCCGGGCTCGTTTCGACGCGATCCTCTTCGGATTGGTGGTGGTGCTCGGGACCGTCAGCGTGCTGATGCTCTACTCGATCTCCACCGCGCCGCACGAGGCCGAGTACTGGAAGAAGCAGCTCATGTGGTATGGCCTGGGGCTGGCGGCGATGGTCGCGGTCACCGTGGTGCCCCGGCGCTTCTGGTATCGCTTCGCGTACATCCTCTACGGGATGCTCCTGCTCCCCCTGGCCATGGTCTCGGCTTCCGCGAAGGGCGCCGAGCGATGGTTCGCCATGGGGGGGTTCCACTTCCAGCCGTCGGAATTCGCCAAGCTCGGCGTCCTGCTCGCCCTCGCCAGGCTGTTCTCCGACAGGAAGGTGGGACTTTCCAACCTGCGCCCGCTGGTCGTTCCCTTCGTCGTCTTCCTGGTTCCGTTCCTGCTCATCCTCAAGCAGCCCAATCTCTCCACGGCGCTCGCGGTGGCCATGGTCTTCGTCTCCATGCTCTTCTGGAGCGGGTTCACGGTGATGGACCTCGTGGTGCTGGCGAGTCCTCTCCTCTCCGTGGGATTGTCCTTCCAGTTCACGCTCTGGGCCGTCTTCAACATCGGGATGTGGGCCCTGCTTTTCCGGCGCTGGCGGTTGGGATTGATCGCGGGGCGCGTGGCGGCGACCTTCGGCCTGGTCGTCCTCCTGGCCGGACTGGCCTCGCAGATCGCCTGGAACAAGGTGCTGAAGCCGCACCAGCGCGCGCGGATCATGACCTTCCTGGATCCGACGAGGGATCCGGGCGGCGCGGGATACCAGGTCCTCCAATCCCAGGTCGCCATCGGGTCCGGCGGCCTTCTGGGCAAGGGGTTCGGGCAGGGAAGCCAGAGCAACCTCCAGTTCCTGCCGGAAGAGCACACCGACTTCATCTTCGCGGTGCTCGCCGAGCAATTCGGCTTCGCCGGATGCTTCGCGGTGCTGGGACTGCTGCTCGCCTTCCTGATCCGATGCCTCCAGATGTGCTTCGAGGAGTCGGACAGGTTCAGGAACCTGGTGATCGTCGGGGCCGCCACCATCTTCTCCTTCCATGTCGTGGTGAACGTCGCGATGACCCTGGGACTCATGCCCGTCACCGGACTCCCCCTGCCGTTCCTCTCCTACGGCGGATCCTTCGTCATCACCTGCATGATGCTGGTCGGCTTCCTCCTCCACATGAGATTGGGCGAAGACCGTTGAAGTCCGTTCGGCCGTGGCTTCGCAGCATCGGGAATGCCGCGGCGTGGTGCGCCGGGTTCCTCCTTCCGCCCGCTTGTCCCCGCTGCCATGCGTTGTCCGCGACGGGAAGGCTGCTTTGCCCCGACTGCCGCGACGAGGCGCGCTCCGCGGTTTCCAGCCCAATGCCTCCTCCGGGCCTGGAAGAGGTGGCGTGCGGTCCCGAGATCGTCCCCCCGGTGAGGATCCTGGTGCACGGATTGAAGTACGGGTCGCTCCGCTCCGCCGCGGAGGAGCTGGTGTCGCTGGCGGAGGAATCGGTTCCGGTCGGCTTCTGCCCTCCCGGCGCCGTCCTCGTCCCGGTACCGCTCCATCCCGTTCGATTGCGCGAGCGGGGTTACAACCAGAGCCTCCTGTCCGCCAGTGCGTGGGCGCGCAGGCTCGGAACCCCCGTCGCGGATCGCTGGCTGGAGCGTCGGCGCTCGACCGGCACCCAGACACGGTTGGGATCCGCGGATCGGCGCCGGAACCTGTCGCAGGCCTTCGCCGTCGGGAAGGGATTCGAGCCGGGCGTTCCGATCGTGCTGGTGGACGATGTCCTCACCACGGGAGCGACGCTCTCCTCGTGCGCGGCGGTGCTCCTGGCCGCGGGTGCTCCGTCGGTGCGCGGACTCTGCCTCGCCTGGGCGGGAGACGCCTAGCGACTAGCTTTGCGAGCACCGGGAGGGGTAGGCTAACGGCTAAGTCAGCGGTCTTGAAAACCGCCGTCCGCAAGGGCATGTGGGTTCGAATCCCACCCCCTCCGCTTTCGATCGCCGACGTCGGGTGCGGTATCCATCGGTGCTCCAGGAATCGGATGGGGCGATGAAGCATCCATAAGCCATGGACACCGATTCGGGTACGACTCCGGGCAGCAGTGGACGGAACGGTCGGGCAATGCCGAATGGCGGGACTGCACATTCCGAAGCGTTCCGGTGGCCGGACCGCGTCTGCGGATGGGCGGTGTTCCTCCTGATCCGCGCGGCGGTGGAGATCCTGCGTCCCGCCTTCGATCTCTATTGCTGGGCCACGGTCCAGCGGAGCTCCGCGGAAGGCTGGTGCACGCGACCCGGATCCGGACAAACGACCCTCTAGCCGATCCCCGCTCCCGGTCTTTCGGGACATCGTCGCAAAGTCCGTTTGCATGTATCTTATCTGCTCAAATGGGCAGTCCTGCCCACCCGGAGGGGGATTGCCGTTCCATGGGTCAGATCTTGCGCGTCGTCGGTGCCAGGGAGCACAACCTCGACAACATCTCCGTCGATCTGCCGCGCGACAAGCTCGTGGTCCTCACCGGGGTCTCGGGATCGGGCAAGTCGAGCCTGGCCTTCGACACGATCTTCCGCGAAGGCCAGCGCCGCTACGTGGAGTCTCTCTCCAGCTACGCGAGGCAGTTCATCGGCCAGATGGGGAAGCCGGCGGTGGAGAAGGTGGAGGGGATCTCGCCCGCCATCTGCATCGACCAGAAGACGGTCAACCGCAATCCCCGCTCCACCGTGGGCACGAGCACGGAGGTCCTGGACCACCTGCGGCTCCTGTACGCGCGGCTGGGGGACGCAGCCTGCCCCGTCTGCGGCGAGAAGATCGAGGCGAGGACGCCGGGCCAGATCGCCGACCGGCTGCTCTTCGACCGGCCAGACGAAAATTGCCTGCTCATGGCGCCCGTGGTGCGTCGTCGCAAGGGCGAGTACCGCGCCGAGCAGGAGGAATGGAAGACCCAGGGCTACCGGTGGGCTCGGATCGACGGGGTCCTGCACGACCTGGACACGGCCACGGAACTGGAGCGCTACGAGATCCACACCCTGGAATTGGGCATCGACCGGCTGCGGATCGAGGAGAAGACCCTCCCCCGCCTGCGCGAGGGCATCCAGAAGGCACTGCGCCTGGCGGAGGGGGTGGTGTCCATCCTCACCGGCCCCGAGGCCTTCGAGGGCAGGGGAGAGGAGGGAGTCTTCTCCGCCCTGCGCGCCTGTCCCAACGGGCACGTGGAGCTTCCCGAACTGGAGCCGCGCTGCTTCTCCTTCAACCATCCCCAGGGGGCCTGTCCGGAGTGCAAGGGACTGGGTGTCCTGCGCAGCTTCGAGGAGGAACTGCTGGTTCCCGACCCGGAGAAATCACTTTCCGAACGCGGCCTGGCGGCCATCACGGACAAGGGCACGCTGATGTTCTCCGACTGGGGTCCCCGCGAGATCCGGATCCTGGGCGCCAAACACGGATTCGACGCCCGGACGCCTTGGAAGAGGATTTCCGCCGCGGGGCGAAAGGCCATCCTCCACACCGGACTGCCCGAGCGCAACGTGCGCGGAGCGGTGCCGGTGCTGCAGGAGCTTTGGGACCAGTGGCACATCTCGCTCCTGCACAAGTTCATGCGTTCCCAGGTCTGCCCCGGCTGCCATGGCACCCGGCTGGGCATCGTGAGCCGCACCGTGAAGTTCCGCGGGCGCGGAATCGCCGAACTGACCCACATGACGATTTCGGACCTCGCGGAATTCTTCCGGGCGGTGCAGCCTTCGGAATTCGAGGTCACGGTGGGTCGCGAGATCTTCCGGGAGATCCGCGAACGGCTCTTCTTCCTGGACGCGGTGGGTCTCGGCTACCTGTCGCTGGACCGCTCCGCCAACACCCTGTCCGGCGGCGAAGCGCAGCGGATCCGCCTGGCGTCCCAGGTCGGCGCGGGGCTGCAGGGGGTCCTCTACGTCCTGGACGAACCCAGCATCGGTTTGCATCCGCGCGACAACAAGAGACTCCTCTCCACGCTGCGCAGGCTGCGCGACAAGGGAAATTCGGTCCTGGTCGTGGAGCACGACCAGGAGACCATGCAGGAGGCCGACCACGTGGTCGACATCGGGCCCGGCGCGGGGGTCTTGGGCGGACGGATCGTGGGGGAGGGACATTGGACGGGTCTCGTGGGGGTCGAGGGGTCTCCGACGGGGCGATATCTGTCCGGACGCGACGGCGTCCCGATGCCCGAGGTCCGTCGGCCCTGCGGGAAGGACGTGCCCCGGCTGGTCGTGCGGGGCTGCAAGGCCCACAACCTGAAGAACGTCGATCTCTCGCTGCCGCTGGGGAGGTTCGTGGCCCTGACCGGAGTCTCGGGTTCCGGCAAGAGCACGTTCCTGGACCACATCCTGGGTCCCGCGCTGGCCAACGAGTTGCAAGGCGCCGAACGCGAGGTGGGGGAGCATTCCGGCATCGAAGGGTTGGACGGGATCGAGAAGGTGATCGAGATCGACCAGGCGCCCATCGGGCGGACGCCGCGCTCCAATCCGGCGACCTACACGGGAGTCTTCGACGAGATCCGCTCCCTGTTCGCGAATCTTCCGGAATCCAAGGCGCGCGGCTACAAGGCCGGGCGATTCTCGTTCAACGTGGCCGGTGGGCGCTGCGAGGCCTGCGAGGGGGCGGGGCTGAAGGTCGTGGAGATGCAGCTCCTTTCGAACGTGGAGGTGGAGTGCGAGGAATGCGGAGGTCGGCGATTCAACCCGCCCACTCTGGAAGTCCACTACAAAGGCAAGACCATCCACGACGTGCTGGAGATGACCATCGACGAGGCCCTGGAGTTCTTCCTGGCGATCCCCAAGATCAGCCGGGGACTGCAGACCCTGCAGGACATCGGACTCGGGTACGTGAAGATCGGGCAGCCCAGCACGACCCTTTCCGGCGGAGAGGCCCAGCGCATCAAGCTGGCCAGCGAACTGCAGAAGCCGTCGGCAGGGAGGACGCTGTACCTGCTGGACGAACCGACCACGGGCCTGCACTTCCAGGACGTCTCGCGGCTGGTGGAATCCATCCAGGCCCTGGTGGAGCGCGGCAACACCGTTCTGGTGGTGGAGCACAACCTGGACCTGGTGCGCGCCGCGGACTGGGTGCTGGACCTGGGACCCGAAGGCGGAGCGTCGGGCGGATACCTCTGCGCCGAGGGGACGCCCGAGCAGGTGGCGAAGGCGAAGAAGAGCCCCACAGGGCCGTACCTCGCGCAGGCCATCGAAGAGGGCCGAGCGGTCCATGCATGGAAGGCGGCGGCGGCCGGCGGTTCGATCGGTGCTGTACGGACGCAAAATTTTGCGTCCGTACGGACCGCCCATCTGGCCGCCGCCGAACCCGTTCCCGACCTCGACATCCGGGTGAGCGGTGCCTGCAAGCACAACCTCAAGAACATCTCGGTGCGCATTCCTCGCCATTCTCTGACGGTGATCACCGGTCCCAGCGGATCGGGCAAGACCAGCCTGGCCTTCGACACCCTGTTCGCCGAGGGGCAGCGGCGCTTCGTGGAATCCCTTTCCACCTATGCCCGCCGGTTCCTGGGTCGGTTGGACCGCGGAGAGGCCGATTCCTTCGAGGGACTTTCGCCGGCCATCGCCATCGACCAGAAGACGGCATCGCGCTCGCCACGCTCGACGGTGGCCACCCTCACCGAGATCTACGACTACCTGCGCCTGCTCTGGTGCCGGGCGGGGATCCAACACGATCCGGCCAGCGGCGAGGTCCTGCGCGGATGGACCGCGGCGGAGGCGGTCGAGGCCGCGCTCGAGGCCGCGGACGGACACATCCTGTCCGTCTGGGCGCCGTTGCACCTTCCGGGATCGGGATTGCCCCTGTTCCTGGCGGACAGCTCCCAGCTTCCGCGCGTCGCGGAACAGCTCCTGGAGCTTGGATTCGAGACCGCGGAGGCGGGCGGCAGGGAGATCGACCTGCGCAAGCCTCCCGCGGTGAAGGACGGCGTGCGGGTGTTCGCCCGCGTGGACCGGATGAAGGCCCGGTCCGGCGAAAAGAAACGACTCCAGGAGGCGGTGCTCAAGGCCCGCGACGAGGCCCACGGGATCTGCGTTTTCCGATGGGAGGGCGGTGAACTCTGGACCGGAGCCAATCCCGTGGAACCCAGGACCGGGTACTGGCAGAAGGAGCCCTGGGAGCCGAAGCATTTCTCCTTCAACAGCCATTTCGGAGCCTGTCCCGCCTGCGAGGGACTCGGTGGACCCAAGTCCCGGCCGTGCCCCGTCTGCCACGGCGAACGATTGCGTCCCGAAACCGCCGCGGTTCGCGTGGGAGGCAAGAGGTTGCCGGAGTTCGTGCGCTGCACCGTGGACGAAGCCCTTGCCTTCTGCCTCTCCCTCAAGCTCAAGGGGGCCGCGGCCGAGATCGCCGTCCCTGTGCTGCGCGAACTCCTGGGTCGGCTCTCCTTCCTGTCCGATGTCGGCGTGGGCTACCTGGCGCTGAACCGGTCCGGCAACACCCTTTCCGGTGGAGAGGCGCAGCGGATCCGGCTGGCGAGCCAGATCGGATCGGGCCTGGAAGGGGTGCTCTACGTCCTGGACGAACCCACCACGGGACTCCACCAGACCGACACCGCGAAGCTCGTGCAGACGCTGCGTCGACTGCGCGACCTGGGGAACACCGTGGTGGTGGTGGAACACGACGCGGAGCTGATCCGGGAATCGGACCACGTCGTGGACATGGGGCCGGGTGCGGGAGAGGAGGGCGGCGAGGTGGTCGCCTCCGGGCCGCTCCGGGAAATCCTGGAGCATCCCCAGAGCCGCACGGCCCTCTACATGAGCGGACGCAAACGCATCGAACGACCCCGGTTGGCGGTGAAGGGCGCCGAATGGATCCGTGTCCGCGGAGCCAACCTGCACAACTTGAAGTCGGTGGACGTGGACATCCCCATGGGACGGCTGTCCGGAATCGCGGGTGTTTCCGGATCGGGGAAGAGCTCCCTGGCCCTGGACCTGGTGGTCCCCGGTCTGGAAGCGGCGCGGGAAGGGAAGAAGAAGATTCCGGGATTGAAGTCGATTTCCGTTGGCGAGGAGATCCAGGAGGTGGTGCTGGTGGACCAGAGTCCCATCGGGACCACGCCCCGCTCCACGCCGGCGAGCTTCTGCGGAGTCTGGGAGAACATCCGCGAGTTCTTCGCCGCGGTGCCCGAGGCCAAGGCGAAGGGCTGGGACCGCAAGCGATTCCAGTTCAACGGCGGCAACGGGCGCTGCCCGGTGTGCGAGGGGCGCGGAGCGGTGGAGCTCGAGATGCACTTCCTGTCCGACGTGTGGGTGAAGTGCGACGCCTGCGGCGGCAGGCGCTTCGACGAAGACACCCTTTCCATCCGCTTTCGCGGTCGCAACGTGGCGGATGTCCTGGCCATGCGGGTGGACGAAGCGGAATCCTTCTTCTCCTTCCACCGCAAGACGTCCCAGATGCTGGGGACCTTGCGGGAGCTGGGCCTCGGCTACTTGCGCCTTGGGCAACCGGCCACGGAGCTTTCCGGAGGCGAGTCGCAACGGCTCAAGCTGGCCGAGGAACTTGGCCGTTCCCGCCGCGGTCGCGCCGTCTACATCCTGGACGAGCCCACGACAGGGCTCCATCTCTCCGACATCGACCTGCTGGTCCGGGCATTGGACCGGTTGGTTGCCCGAGGCGACACCGTGGTCGTGGTGGAGCACCAGCTGGATGTGCTGGATGCGTGCGACTGGCTTGTGGAACTGGGGCCTGGAGGCGGAGAGGATGGCGGGACGGTCCTTTTCCAGGGCCCTCCCGGGGTGATCCCGGCGAGGACGCCCACCGGAGGAGCCCTCCGGTCCCATCGGAAGAGGTAGCTTGGCATCCGTGGACGCGACGGAAGAGACGATCGGCTCCGGCAGGGTCAACCAAGCCCCCTCGGTATTGGAATTCCTGGTGGTCCTCGCATTCGTGGCCGGGATCGTGGGATGGATGGCGCCTCGCCTGCTGCAGGTGGTTTCCGATTCCAGGATCTCCACCATGGTCGACTTCGTGTCGGACCTGCGGTCCGGGCTCAAGAGGTATGGAGCCGATGTCGGGACTCTCCTCCCTTTGGACGCGTCCGGATCTCCCCTCCCCGAACCCGCGCTTGGTCCGGACTCGCCATGGTCGCTCGGATGGATTCTGACCAGATCCATCCCGCCCTCCACCCATGGCGCCTGGGAACGTTTCCAAGGCCCGTATTTCCCCAAGGCCAGACTGGATGCTCCTCCGCTGGGAGTATCGCTGCGGTTGGGGGCTGGAATCGTGGGGCCCGGAAATCGTCTCGTGCCCTCTCCCCCGGGCTTCGATCTGACGGGAAACGGCACGCCGTCGTTGGCGGATGGGCACATGGTCGCCTGGTTGGAGGTCCCCGACGTGCCGCGCAGGGATTTCGAGGCGTTGGATGCGCGGTTGGACGACGGGATCGGGAGCACGCCGGAGCAGCGGCAGAAGCAGGGCGAAGTGATCTGGTCGCCCGAGAACGGCGGCACGCTGGTGATCCATCTGCTCCACCGGTAGGCGTAGTATATTCAAGCGCATGAACCGGCTCTTGGCGAACACCGTGCGAATTAAGACCTCCCATCGGGGAGGGGTGCGCTAGCCAAAGGCCATTTCCGGCCGCTGGGCCCGCTCCCGATTCGGGAAGCGGGCCTTTTCGTTTGTGGCCGCCGAGAGCCGGATCGGGAGGAGGGGTCCTCCAACCACAGAGGGAACCATGGACGTCCAACTTTTCGACACCACGCTCCGAGACGGGAACCAGGCCAGAGGCCTCTCATTCTCCCTGGAGGACAAACTCGCCATCGCGAAGCTGCTGGACGGGTTCGGGATCCACTACATCGAGGGCGGCTGGCCCAACCCCACCAACCAGCTCGACGTGGAGTTCTTCCGGCGCGCCCGTGGCATGGAATGGAAGCAGGCGAAGATCGGCTGCTTCGGTTCCACCCGACGTCCGGGCAAGCCCGCGGGGGACGACTCGGGTCTCTCCCACCTGCTGGAGGCGGGATGCCCCGTGGTCACGATCTTCGGGAAGAGCTGGGACCTGCACGTGGACCAGGTCCTGCGGGTGAGCCGGGAGGAGAACCTTTCCATGATCCGCGACACCCTGCGCCACTTGAAGGACGCCGGTCGGGAGGTCGTCTACGACGCCGAGCACTTCTTCGACGGATACAAGGCGAATCCCGACTACGCGCTCTCCACGCTGCGCGCGGCGGTGGATGGAGGCGCCGATTGGCTGGTGCTGTGCGAGACCAACGGGGGCATGGCGCTTTCGTGGGAGTTGGAGGAGATCGTCCGCGCGGTGGGCACGGCGTTTCCGGGAGTCCGGCTGGGAATCCACGCCCACAACGATTCGGGCACGGCGGTCGCGAATTCCCTGGCCGCCGTGAGGGCCGGGGCGACCCAGGTGCAGGGAACCGTGAACGGGATCGGCGAGAGGTGCGGCAACGCAGACCTCGTGCCCATCCTGGCCAACCTCCAGCTCAAGATGGGGTTGTCCGTGGTGCCCGATCTTTCCGGCTTGCGCGAGCTGTCGCGGGCCGTCTGGGAGATCGCGAACCTCCCCGTGGACGTCCGAGCGCCCTACGTGGGCGATGCGGCCTTCGCCCACAAGGGAGGCATGCACATCGACGGCGTGGTGAAGCTGGCGCGCTCCTTCGAGCACGTGGACCCCTCCCTGGTGGGCAACGAACGCGAACTGATCGTCTCCGACCAGGGTGGCGGCGCCTTGGTGGCGGCGCGGCTTTCCGAGATCGCACCGGACCTCGACAAGAAGGACCCTCGCGTTGCGGACATCCTGCAGGAGGTGAAGTCGCTGGAGAGCGAAGGCTGGCACTTCGAGATGGCCGAGGCCTCCTTCCACCTGCTCGCGGCGCGCCGGCTGGGTCTGTTCGCCGAGCCCTTCCGCGTCAAGCACTACCGGGTGACAGAGGAGATGGGCGAGGTGGCCTCCGAGGCCACGGTGCAGGTGGAGGTGGGCGCGGAGACCGCTCACACCGCGGCCTTCGGGGACGGCCCGGTGGACGCCTTGGACGCCGCACTGCGAAAGGCGGTGGTGCGGTTCTTCCCGGAACTCGCGGCGGTCCGATTGACGGACTACAAGGTCCGCGTCCTGGAGGGCGCGGCTGGAACCGGAGCGAGGGTGCGGGTGTGGGTGGAAAGCACCGACGGCCCCAGGACCTGGGCGACGGCGGGTGTGAGCGAAAACATCATCGAAGCGTCCTGGCTCGCCCTGGTGGACAGCCTGGTCTACCGTCTCTTCCGCGGCACCACCGGCGGCTGAACTACTGGTCCAGGCTGGACTGGGCGTAGCCCACGGTCTGGGCCAGGGTCGCATCCACGGCGGCCAATCCCGTACTCGAAGCGGGGGTTGATGTCCCGCCTGTGGAGGTCGAGCCTTGGTTCGCGAGAGCGTGGGAGTCCGACAACACGGAAGCGAGGGGATCCGGGTTCGCGGCGACGGCGGCCTGGGCCGCACCCGCCGTGTTGGCCCGGGCCGTGGTCAGGTACTGCTGGTAGAGGGAGAGCTGGTTGAAGAAGGCCGCCTCGCCGGAAGTGTCCGCGGGCAAGGCCGACAGCAGGCTCGATTGGTTCTGGGAGACCAGCGACTGGACGTTGTAGTTGGCCAGGGAGGAGCCGGTCAGGCCCAGCGACGAACCCTGGGAGATCAGGTTCGAGAGACTTGGGGAGAGCGTGTAGTCCGGCGTCGACGCCGAATTGGTCGGTGTTTGGCCGGAGTCGGACGAGGACGCTCCGGACGTCGCGTTCCCCGAAGCGGTGCTGCTGTCGGAAACGATGCTCTGGATCAACGCGATGGGATCGCTCATCTGGACCTCCGCCCCGGGAAGGCTCCACTCCTCCCCTTCTCGGATCCATCGACCTTCCTCCGTGAAAACTTGAGTCCTTTCCGGGCTCAGGGGAGTCGGCCGCCCAGCGCTTCCTTCTGGAACTCGGAAAGCCGGGAAATTCCCCCCAGCGCCAGGTCCAGCATCCGGTCCAATTCCCCGCGGGAGTAGGCTCCGTGTTCGGCGGTGCCCTGGACCTCCACCAGTCGGCCGTCGTCGAAGGCCACCACGTTCATGTCCGTGCCCGCCCGCGAATCCTCGTCGTAGCAGAGATCCAGCAGCGGGGCGCCGTCGACGATCCCGACCGAAACCGCCGCGAGCCAGCCGGTCAGGATGTTCTTGTCCAGTCCTTCGGACTTCTTCATCCGGGAGAGGGCCAAGGCCAGCGCCACGAAGGCCCCGGTGATGGAGGCTGTGCGGGTGCCGCCGTCGGCCTCGATCACGTCGCAGTCCACGATGATCTGCCGCTCGCCCAGAGCCACCAGGTCGGTGCAGGCGCGCAGGGACCGGCCCACCAGCCGCTGGATCTCCTGGGTTCGCCCGGAAGGTCCCTTCCGCTCGCGATCCACGCGGGTGTTGGTGGAGCGGGGCATCAAGGCGTATTCCGCGGTGACCCAGCCCTTTCCCTGACCCTTCAGCCAGCGGGGAACCTCCTTGTCCAGGGAGGCGTTGCAAAGCACCCGGGTCTTCCCGGCACGGACCAGCACGGAGCCTTCGGCCTGGGAAACGAAATCGAGTTCCATCGAGAAGGGCCGGAGGGCCTCCGGGGAACGACCGTCGGGACGAGAGTTGGGAGTCATCGGGGGTGCTCCTACCTGGAGACCATGGGGAGGAGGACCGCCATGGATGTGCCGTCGTCCCGCAGCAGCCGCACCAGTCGGATGCCGGATGTGCCGCTCGTCCTCGCGATCCAGGTGCCGATGGCGCTTGCGGGCCGCGCCGGCGATTCGCTCCGGCCATCGACCCCCAGGACCTCCACGGAGCGGACGGACGCGGGAACATTCTCGATTTCGATCCGACCGGGCCCGTTCGCGATGCATCGCAGGGCGGGCGTCGGAAGGGTCGTGGCTCTCGAAGCGATGCCGGCGGGGGTCTGGATCAGGCGCATGACGAAGCTGGTGGAGACCGCGAGCACGTCGCCTGCCGCGGCACCGGTTTCGGGGACGTGCCCGCCGCCCGGGACCGAATCCATCTCGCACTGGAGACCGACGGAGTCGGCGGCGTGCTTGAGTTGCTCGGCGAAGAGGAAGGGCACGGTCGGGTCCAGCGTTCCGTGGTAGATCACGATGGGGGGATTGGTCGGCTTGAGCTGCCAAAGATCGAAGAACAACCCGCCGCTCCAGTCGACCACCCCGCGCACCGTCATGGAGGCGTTCGGGAAGTTCTCCGGCCGGATGGCCTGGTCCAGGGAGTCTGCGGCATAGGAGGTGGGGCCGGTCTCGCCCGCGCCCAGGGCGGCGATGGCCCCGGCGGAGGCCCCGCCGACGAAGATGTTGGAGGTGTCGATGCCCAGACTGTCGGCATGGGCGTGGACGTAGCGGATCGCGGCCTTGGAATCGATGTAGGCGGCATCGCCCGCCTGCACCTCCGTGGGTGGAAACAGTCCCGATTTGTACAGGGCGCTGCTCGTGACGTATCCCGGCAGCTGCACGGGCGGGTTGTTCCCCGCCATGCGGTAGTCGATGGTGAACGCCACCAGTCCCTTTTGGGCGAACGCCTGGCAGAGAGGGGCCATGTCGGAACGGCCGCCGTCCACGAAGCTGCCTCCGTGGATGAAGACGATGGCGGCCTTGGAGGCGGCGCCGGAGAGCTTGGCGGGCCGGTACACGTCCATCAGGAGGTCGATGTCCCCCGCGGCCGTGGCCCCCTTCCCGTAGACGATGGCGGTGTCGACGGAGACGGTGTAGGGCGTGTCGGTCGCGGAGGCGTAGGCGGGCAGGACCCAGGGGATCTCGGCCGAGGCCCCGCCCGCGAAGGCCAGCGCCAGCAGGGCCGTGCATTTCCAGGACATTCCGCGAAGTTTCGACATGGTTGCTCCCGTGGGGTGGGTTCGTGGTCGAGGCCGGCCTCCGATGAGACAGAAACTGCCGGAACGGAAGGACCGAAAGGTAGCACGGCGGCGGGTCGTCGCGCCGGATCGGACCGTGAAGCGGGACCGGTCCGCGTGTTGTTCCCGACCGCCCCGGATTGTACGATCCTCGGGATGGAACCGTGCGCGACACTCCGGCCGCGGGTCGGAACATGAAGCTCGAACCCTTGCGGGAGAGCGACCTGGAGGATCTGGGTCGGCTCGAAATCGAGGAGTGGAACGAGGTCGCGGCCCCCCAGCGGATCTACCTCTCCAGGCCCTCGTGCCACACCGTGAAGGCGGTGGTCGAGGGGGAGATCGTGGGGATCGGCACGGCGATCCGTTCCGCGGAAGCCGGGTGGATCCAGGACGTGGGGGTGGCGTCGAAATGGAGGCGTCGGGGCGTCGGCGGGGCCATCGTGGAACATCTCGTGGAGCATCTGCGGACCGCGGGATGCGGCACGGTCCTTCTCGGGGCCTCCGAGATGGCCTTTTCGCTTTACTCGAAGCTCGGTTTCGCGGTGGACACGGAATACGTGACCTTCGCGGGGGATCTGGAGATTCCCAGCGAGGGTGGATTCGGCCGGCACATCCGGCCATTCCTTCCGGGGGACGAAGAGGCGATCCTCCGGATGGACCGCGAGATCTGCGGCGAGGACCGGAGCGCGGAACTCGCGTCGAAGATGGACCAAGCGTTCGTCTATTCCGGCGATGGCGGACCGCTGGGCTTCTATTTCCCGTTCGTGCGCGGCGGAGTGGTGGAGGCCGTCGACCGGTCCGCGGGATTGGAATTGATGGGGTTCAAGACCATGGACACGAAGAAGGCCGTCGTGCCCAGGGAAAACCTGCCGGCGATCCTCTTCCTCATCAAGCACGGGTACCGCCAGAAGGAACGGGAGATCAGGATGTACCTGGGGGAGTCCTTCAAGTGGAGGCCGGATTGCATCTACGGATTCTGACCGGCGACGCCTCCCGCCTTCCGACGCGCTACCCCTCCAGGTAGGTGTATCCGTAGAGTCCGGAGCGGTAGATGTTCAGGAACTCCTTGCCCTCCTGGGGGCTGATGCGTCCTTCCTTGACGGAAGTCGTCACCCAGGCCTCGATGTCCCGCACCAGCTTCTTGTCGTCGAACTGGACGTATTCCAGGACGTCCGCGATGGACTCCCCGTCGATGACCTGGTCGATCTTCCACCCGTCTCCCACCACGTCGATGTGGACGGCGTTGGTGTCGCCGAACAGGTTGTGGAGGTCGCCGAGGATCTCCTGGTAGGCGCCCACCAGGTACACCGCGAGGTGGTAGGTCTCGCCGGGTCGAACAGGGTGCAGGGGCAGGTCGCGGCCGATGTCGTTCTGGTTCACGAAGAAGTCGATCTTGCCGTCGGAATCGCAGGTGATGTCCTGCAGGGTGACGCGCACCGACGGCTCTTCGTCCAGGCGCTGGATGGGCATGATGGGGAAGATCTGGTCGATGGCCCAGGAGTCCGGCAGCGATTGGAACAGGCTGAAGTTGCAGAAATACTTGTCGGCCAGCAGCTTGTCGAGGTTCGCCAGTTCGAAGGGAGGGTGCTTCATCTGTGCCGAATGGCGACTCACCTTCAGGGCGATGCTCCAGAACAGGCGTTCGGCCTTGGCCCGGGTGGGCAGGTCCACCAGACCCAGGGAGAACCGGTCCAGGACGTCCTCGTGGATCTGGAGGGCGTCGTGCCACTGTTCCAGCAGGTTCGCGTTCCCGATCCCCTTGAGGATGGATTGCAGGTCCTTGACCAGGTCCAGGTCGTCGGAGGTGACGCTGTGGACCTCCTCGTTCCAGTAGGCCTGGCCCGCGGTCTCCAGGACGTCGAACACGAGCACGCTGTGGTGTGCGGTCAGCGCGCGGCCGGATTCCGCGATCACGTTGGGGTGCGGGAGACCGTGCTTGTTGGCGGCGTCCACGATGGTGTAGACCACGTCGTTGGCGTACTCCTGCACCGAGTAGTTCACGGAACTCGCCGAGGTGGACCGCGATCCGTCGTAGTCCACGCCGAGTCCTCCGCCCACGTCCACGAATTCCACGGGAACGCCCATGTTCCGCAGTTGGCAATAGAACTGGGCCACTTCGCGCAGCCCCCCCTTGATCTTGCGGATGTTGGTGATCTGCGATCCCAGGTGGAAGTGGATGAGCTTGACGCAATCGGTCAAGCCCTCCGCGGCCGCCATCTCGACGGCCTCGATCAGCTCCGAGGAATTCAGTCCGAACTTGCTCTGGTACCCGCCCGACTCCTCCCACTTCCCCGATCCGGAACTGGAGAGCTTGATGCGCAGCCCGATGTTCGGTCGCACGTTGAGCGAACGCGAGAGCTTGGCGATGAGGGCGAGTTCGTTGAGCTTCTCCACCACCAGGAAGATCCGCTTTCCCATCTTCTGCGCGAGGAGCGCGAGTTCGATGAAGTCCTCGTCCTTGTACCCGTTGCACACGATCAGCGACTCGGGATTGTCCTGGATGGCGAGCACAGCGTGCAGTTCCGGCTTGGAACCCGCCTCCAGGCCGATGTTGAACTTCTTGCCGTGCTCCACGATCTCCTCCAGCACGGGGCGCTGCTGGTTGACCTTGATGGGGTACACGTTGTAGTGCTTGCCCTGGAAGCCGTATTCCACCGCCGCCTTCTCGAAGCAGCTGAAGATCTGCTCGATGCGGTGGTCCAGGATGTCGGGGAAGCGCAGGAGCACGGGCGTCGAGAAGTCGCGCAGTTCCAGGTCCTGCATCACCTCCACGAGGTCGATCTCCGGACCCTTCTCCTTGAGCGGGCGCACGATGGCGTGGCCCTTCTCGTTGATGTCGAAGTAGCGGATGCCCCATCCGCCCACGTTGTACAGTTCACGGGAATCTTCGATTCGCCACTTTCGCATGTTTCGCTCCGCGCCTCTGGGAGGACCATCCGTCGGCGCGCACCGCGCGTGCCGCACCCCGCGTTTCCCGGCACGAGGCCGGGTCGGGGCCGCGGCGAAAGTAGGTAACCCTGGAACAAAACGGAGTTTCGGGGCTGTTGCGGACTTTCCCCGTCGGCTCGATCAAGTGGTGCGGGCCCTTTCCAGAAATTCCAGCGCTCGCTGCGTGATGTGCTTCCGGACAAGGTCGGTCGCGAGGAAGTCGTCGGGGAGGATCGCCAACTTGTGGCGCAGGCCCAGCAGGAAACTCTTGAGGGTGGGCACCACGCCGAGCGCCGGCAAAACGCCCCGGTAGCAGTGGGCCACGAACTTGGTGCAGCTCAGCCGGTTCCCTGCGGTGAAGTCGAAGGAGAAGTCGTAGGGCGTGCCCATCTGTCCGAGGGCCAAGGGGCGGACCAGGTCGAACACCCGCTGGAAGGGGATGCTGTCGCCGCCTTCGAGCCGGTCGTACATGGCCTGCTCCTGGGGATGCCAGGAGGAGAAATCCGAAGGCCGGGGAGGGGGAGAGGGCAGTCGGCTCAACTGCTCGGGAAATCGAAGTACCGCGACGCCGTCGCATTGGAGGAAGGTCAGGATGTCCTCCAGATGCACGCCTTCGGCGGTGCTGTGGGCGACCTGGGCCGGGCCGGTGGAGAAGAAGACGGAACGCCGTCCCACCGGTGGCACCGCAACTTTGTCCGAATCGTCCACCGGCCCCAGGAACAGCGCCGCATGGGAGAATGTTCCGGTGATGATGCGGGAGTCCAGATAGCCGTCGTAGCGGCGCAACAGGATGTCTCCCGGACGCAGGAGCCCGCAGATCTCCCGGATCTCGGGACCGCGGATCTTGTAGGCGCCGGGATCGTAGACGACCCAGAAAGGCCAGCGGAAGAGTTTGATCTGGCCCAGGACGGTGACGAATTCGTCGTAGAGCTTGGACACCGGGAGATTCTATCGATTTCTTCCATTGATGTCCATGCTCCTTGCCCTCGCCCTGTCCGCGATCGCCGCGCAGGCGGACTCCACCGCGTGGAACCTGTCCGCCGTCCCCTCCGCCGACATCGCCTTCTCCCCCCTGGTCGGGCATCCCTGGACACTGGGGGTGGCCGAGCAGTACCAGCCGAATTGGCAGGCCCGGAGAGTGGATCCGGAAATCGCGCGGCAATGGGACACCATGCCGGCCCTGGCCACCTTGGCGCTGGGGGCGTCCATCGACTCCTTCCGACTCCGCGCCGTCCTTCCTCTTCGGCGGGATCTGGAAGCGTGGGGAGAGGACCCGACGGGCTCCAACATCATGCACGGAACGGAAGAGGTGGACATCAACGTGCCCTACGAAGGCTGGCTCAGGTGGGGGAACCGCTACCTGGGTTCCGTCCAGCTCGGGCGTTTCCGCAAGTCCTTCTCGGAATCGCCCCAAGGCGTGATCCTGGGCGGGGACATCGTGCACGACGCGGCCTGGTGGCACCTGCCCATGGGCAGGCACTGGACCTTCGACTGGTTCGCCTCCTCGCTGAACCCATGGCTCCCGGGCACGGAATCGAACGGGACCCTGGCCCCGGGATCGGAAGCGCAACGGCAGGCCACGGTCACCATCCCCAATTCCCGGGGCCGGGTGTACGATGAACCGTACAAGACCCTCTTCCTCCATCGGCTCGCCTTCCGGGCGGGTCCCTTGGAACTGGCGGCGGTGGAACAGATCCTGGTGGGAGGCAAGGCACCCGCTTTGCGCGATGCCCTTCCGGTCATGATCTGGCACGACAACTTCGGCGACGGCTATTCCAAGATCTCCACCGCCCTGGATGCATCCCTGGACGCCGGAGCTGCGGGGCGGTACCACCTGCAGGGCATCCTGGACGGATTGCCCAGTCCGGTCGGGGAGACCCAAGGCTTCATCCCCCATGTCATCTGGGGCTCGAACCTGGGGTGGCAGGAGGAGATGTCGTCGGGTTCCGGGACATGGTCGGGGTCCTTCGACGCCACGGCCACCTCCCCCCAACTCAACAACAACGTCATCCCGCTCCTCAAGGGGATTTCCAGGGTCCGTTACCTCTCCAACAACGAAGACCAATCTTCCTCCGGATTCGCCGACACCTGGATCGTCGACCAGCCGTTGGCCTACCACCGCGGTCCCGACGCCTTGGACTTCTGGAGTTCCTGGGGATGGACGCGCCCGGAGGGGGATTTGGGCGCGGGCCTGGAGGCCGACTTCCTCCAGCAAGGGAGCGCGAGCCTCTGGCGGGACGAGGATTCCCTGGAGAATCTGGTGCTCCCGCTTTCGGGGGTCGTCGAACGCGAGGGTCGGGTGGCCCTCTCCACCTGGCTCCGGGTGGACGATTGGACCTTCCGGTTGGGCGTGCGAGGATCGCGATTCTGGAACGACGATCACATCCCGGGGAACGACCGCTGGTTGGGGGCCGTCTTCGGAGGGGTCGGCTGGACCTTCTAGACTAGCGGATCACGCCGAAACGCACCCAGGCCTCGGCCTTGCCCCCGCCGACCCAATCCACTTCGAGTCGGGCGGCGTAGACGCCGGTTCCCCATTCGACGCCGGTCAACGCCAGCTCGCCCGGTCCCGCTCCGGTGGCGAGGCCGGAGCGGATCAGGGTCCGGGCGCCGGTCTGTTCCCAGACCGTGAGTTGGACCGAACTCGCCGCCTGGCCGAGTTCCCAGCGGAAGGTGGCGTGGGCGTTGCGCACGGGGCTGGGGAAGACGTGGAAGTCGGTGATCCCGGTCGGCAGCGGCTGCACCGTTCCCAGCAGGGAGTCGGGGAGGCTTCCGGAGCGACCCGGGTCGCCTCCGGCCCAACCCCAGATGACGCGAGCGGAACCGAGGTCGAAGGCATCCAGGCTGGATTGGGAGGACAGGGCCAGGATCCGGGTGTCGGACCCGGCCGACTGGAAGGCGGTATGCAGCCAGGGAGGACGCAAGGTGTCCAAGGTGATGCCTCCCGCCGACAGGGGCCAGGACCCGCTGGTGTAGCTGGGCCCGGCGGCGGCTCCGGGAGTCGCCGCGAGGGCGGGGCCGGTCCAAGCCTTTCCGTTGCCGGACCAGGCGCGGAGCATGCCGTCGGAGGTGCCCAGGATCACTTCCGCGTGTCCGGTCCTCCCCAGGTCCGCGACCAGGGGAGAGGAACCGAGCAGTCCCGGGTGGTATCCGGAGGCCTGGGCAACGGATTCCGTCCGGACGATGGGAACCGGCCATCCGGCCAGCGGGTTTCCCGACGCGTCCACGGCCCACAGGGAATCGGTTCCCGGGATCACCAGATCCGGTCTGCCATCCCCGTCCACGTCGCCCAGCGCGGCCAAGCCGGGTTCGCCCGACTTCCCGGATCCGCGCGCGAAGGACTTCGGCCAGTTCGGCAGCGGAGCGCGCGTCTTTCCATCCAGGATGGTCGTGGTCCCGAAGGACCCCACGACGGCGAGACCCGGAACGCTGTCGCGGGTGAAATCGGCGGACAGGATCTGGAAGCGTTCGCCGCTGTCGGGCTTGAAGGGCGCGTTGGACCAGGAGGTCGCGGTGCCCGAAGGGGAGACCGTGACCACGTTTCCGAAGGAGTCCACGGCCGCGAGCGCGGTGGACGAGCCCGATCCCCACGCGCAAAGACCCTGGATGTGCCGCAAGCCGGTCTTGATCGGACCACCGGATCCGGCCGAACCCAAGGCGAGGAGGGCTCCGGAGGAGTCGGCGATCCAGAACCGACCGTCCACCGCCACGGGGCCGGCCACGGCGGCATCGCTCCAGGAGGCCTGCCCGACGCGGGACGAATCCCGCTGGGCGGTATCGAAGGCGTTGGACAGGGGCCACAAGAGCGTCGTCCTGCCCGAGGTGGATCTCACGGCCAAGGTGTCCGCCAAGACCGCCGAGCCGGCGGGACGACCCATGGGCGCCCCGAGCCGGGGCCAGGGGAAGACGAGCGTGTCCAGGGTCTGCCGGGTGGGAAAGGCGGAGGAGGTGGAGTCCCAAACGCGCGGGATCCTCAGGGTGTCGACCCCGGCGAACCAGGCGCGACCGGCGCTGTCCAGGACCTGCGCGCCGCCCGCGGTGTCCAGGATCCAAAGCGAGCGGGGCAGGCCGGAGGGACCGGGGAGGATGGAAGGGGAGCCCCACGCCGGCGGGAGCGCGACCGGGAAGGCCCACGCGGAATCGGTGTAGGGTCCCCACTTCACCTGGATGGGAAGGGGTGTGATTCCCGGAGTCCAGACGCTGTCGCCGTTCACCGAGTTGGTGCCGTCCTGGGACAGCGCCGCGGAGGGCCAGGGGCTGCTCAGGGTGGAGAGGGTGTTCGCTCCCAGCAGCGAGCCCGTGTTGGTCCAGCCGGAGGGGCCGATGGCGGTGATGGTCCGCACCTGGCCGGAGATGCGCTCCTCGTGCGGGAGCATGTCGGCGCCCGAACCCACGTCGGTGGTGGCTCCGGTGGCCGATTGGAATACCTGGCCGAGCGAGGGCAGCCCGGAGGCTTCCACCAGGGTCACCCCGCGGTAGCGGTCCTCCAGGGTGTCCCCCAGGTAGGAGTTGGGCGAGCCGTAGCGCACGAGCTGCTGCAGGAGCCACTCGTTGACGTGCCACACCAGGAGTCCGGAACCCGGAAGGGCCGCGTCCGGGCTCGACGAGTAGACATAGCCCTGGAAGCGCTTGGGATCGCTTTCCAATCCGCTCAGAGAATCGGGGGCGACGTCGAATTCCACCGAATCCGTGCCGGTGGTGTTGCCCACCCGCACCAGGACCTGTCCGTTCTTCGCGTCGCCGTAGTTTCCGGTGCGCTGGCGATTCTCCACCAGCAGGTACTCCTGGTCGGCGACGGGCACCACGAGCACGGTGTCGTGGCCGGGGCGCACGGCGGGGAGTTCGTACCAGGCGTTCCCGGCCGAAGGCAGGGCCTCCACCGGGGTGGCCCAGCCCATGTAGAGGCGAGGCCAGGCGGACGGCAGGGAGGGAAGGAATCCGTCGCCGAGACCGTATCCCGCCGGATCCATAAGACAGAATTTGCCCATCACGGAAACCCCCTGGGCGGGATCCCACAGGTCGGGCAGTCCCAGTGCCCTGCCCACCAGGTAGGATGCGGTGCCGCGGATGCCGATGTTTGCGCCGTCCTGGGATCCGGTTTCGGCTTCCACCAGGAGGTCGCGCAGGGTGTCCGCTCCCGGCTGTCGAAGCACCACGCCGGTGGAGTCCCTCAGATACGCGGAGTCGAGGAGTCGCTTGCGGTCCGTCAGGGAGTGGTAGTCGCTTTCCCCGATCGCGAACGATCCGATGTCCTGGGGGGAGTTCGCGGCGGCGGGACCCTTGAATCCTCCGTCGGTGGCCCGATCGGCCCCGGCGTGGATCAGCATGTAGGCGCGGTGCCTGGTGGGCGAGGAGGGCGAAGTGGTGGAGAAGGGTCCCGACGGGTCGGCCGCGGCGCTGCGGGAGGCGTCCGCGATCATCTCCAGGATGTCGGTGGCGTAGGTGCTGTCGAAGGAGGCGTTGGTCGCGCCGCCCTGCAGCGGACTGCACTGGCCCATGGTCCGGTTCACGTGGTAGGGCTTTGCTCCGGGAGTTTCCGGGAAGACCCGGAAGACGACCTGCAGCTTGCCGTCGGAGGCGTCGTTCCAGTAGGAGCTCACCCCCTGGAAGACGCGCAGGAAGTGCTGCCTGGTGGAGTCGCGGCGGGCGCGCCAGGACTCCATGGGGGTCGCGGTGGACGAATCCGAGCCGAAGGTCCCGTTCCCGGTGATCTCGGCGTCGCCGGGCCGCGATGGATCGAAGTCCACCAGGAAGGCGTAGACCTCCAGGGTGTCCGGACCGGCCAGCCCAGTGGAGAGGGACCGCGCGGAGGCGAGGTTTCCCACCGGGACGAGCGTCCGTCCCTGGAGTGGCGATGGACCGGAGAACAGCACGTTCGCGGCTGCCGGGAACGGGGCGGCGGCGATGGCGGCGATGGCCGCAAAGGCCGGGAAACCGGTGCGATGAAGCATCGGTAGAAGGTACACAACCCTTCCCGGGGCCACCGGCCCGCCGGACCTAGGCGAAAAGGATCCGCAAATAGAAGAGAGGCGAGGCCAGCGTCTTCTTCGGGATCACGTTCGCCAGCATTCCAGAGATCTGGTCGCGCACGTAGGCCGAGCGCGAGGCCTTGCCCAGCACCCAGTTCAGGAGCCATTTCTTCCGGCCGATCCGCTGGAGCTTGTGAGAAAGGGCGATCTCGGGGCCCAGGTAGGCCCAGAATCTGTCCTCGTAGCGCTTGAGGAAGGCCTCGGAGACGTCGGCGGCCGCCACGGCCTCGATGGCCGCCTGGGCCGCCATTTTCCCGGAGTGCATGGCGCTGCCCACGCCCTCGCCGGTGAAGGGGTCGATCAGCGAGGCCGCGTCCCCGGCCAGCATGAAGCCGTTTCCGTGCATCTTGCGGTGCTTGGAGCCCAAGGGGAGATCCCAGGCGACGGGTCGTTCCATGGGCTTGGCGTTCTTGAACCGGTCCTTGAAGAGGGGATTGGCGATGGCCTTGGCCAACAGCTCGCGCAGGTCCAGCTTCCGCTCGTCGATGTCGCGCTTCAGGATGCCCAGACCCACGTTCGCCTTGCCGTCCTCCAGCGGGAAGATCCAGAAGTAGCCGGGGATGATCTCCTCCACGAAGTGGACCTCGATGGCCTCGGTGAGGCCCTCGATCCCCTCCCAATACTGGCGCAACGCCGTGACGTAGTGGTCGGGATCCACCTCCAGGAGCCCGGTGTCGCGGGCGACCACGGACTTGAATCCGTCCGCTCCGATCACCACCTTGGCGCGGTAGCATTCCGAGACGCCCGAGTCGTACCTGGTCCCGCGCACGCCCATCACCCGGCCGTTTTCCTGGACGAGGCCCTCCACCTTGAACTGGAGCCTTCGTTCGGCGGAGGTCTTCTCCACCCGGCGGTACAGGTATTCGTCGAACACCTTGCGGCGCACCACGTATCCGTCCGTCTTCTGCTTGGCACCCGGGGGATTGAAGGTGATGCTCACGAGGTCCCCCCTGGGAGAGCTGAACAGCACGCCGGTGGAGTAGCCGTGGGGTCCGGCGGCCACCTGGTCCAGGATGCCCAGCTCGCGAAGGATGGGGATGCACTTGCCGGCCACGGCATCGCCGCAGATCTTGTCCTTGGGGATGGACCTTGCCTCCAGAAGGACGGTCCTCAGACCGGCCTCGGCGGCGTAGATGGCCGCGGTGCAACCGGCGGGACCCGCGCCCACCACCACCACGTCGACTTCGTGCACGATCTCGGCGGGCTCGCTCATGGATTCTCCGTTCGCGGTGCTTTCCTCGGACGCTTCAAGGGAAGCCAACCTAGAAAAGGGGCGATGTCGGCCGATCGGGGCGGCGGACCCGAAGCTCCTTCAATTCGCCTTCCGCCACGGCTCCGAAAAAATGTCGATTGCGCACCAGGTCCGTCGACAAGAGTCCGGGACGCGCGAGGTCGCGCGCCGCATCAACCTCGAAACAGGAGAACACCATGAAGTACCTGTGCCTGATCTACGACGCCGAATCCCGGATGCCCGCCACCGCTCTCGAAGGTCCCCGCACCATGATGGCCGAATACGCCGAATTCACCGAAAGCATCGCCAAAAGCGGCCATCTGCTGGGCGGCGAGGCCTTGCAGCGCACGGGCCAAGCGGTCACGGTGAGGGTGCGCGGCGGCAAGGTGGCCCGCACCGACGGGCCGTTCGCGGAGACCAAGGAACAACTGGGCGGGTACTACCTGATCGAAGCGACGGATCTGCCCGACGCGGTCCAGGTCGCCGCCAGGATTCCCTCGGCCAAGACCGGCAGCATCGAGGTCCGACCCATCCAGGTCTTCGGCTAAGAGGGTCCTCTACTCGACCGATGATCCGCTCCGTTTGCGCCGGCTCCCGACCCCGAAGAAAGATTGTCGATTTCCCCCGGGGTCGGACGACCATGTGTCGAAGGAAGTCCTTCACAGAGAATCCGAACCAACCAACACGAGGAGAATCCGATGAAATACCTCTGCCTGATCTACGAGACGGAATCCATCTACGCCACCATGTCCGAGCAGGACCTGGGAACGATGATGGCCGAATACAACGCGTTCACCCAGGACATCAAGACCGGCGGCCAGTACGTCGCCGGCGAGGCCCTGAAGCCGGTCCAGACGGCCACCACCATCCGCATCCGCAACGGCAAGCTCTCCGTGACCGACGGCCCCTTCGCCGAGACCAAGGAACAACTGGGGGGGTTCTACATGATCGAGGCCCCCGACCTCACCGACGCCTTGCGGATCGCGGGTCGGATCCCGGCGGCGAAGACCGGGAGCATCGAGGTCCGGCCCATCCAGGTGTTCAACTAGGCGCGCCATGCCGGACCCGGCGCAGGAAGGGGCTGAAGGGATCCAGGGGACGCTGGACTTCGTCTACCGCTCCGAGTCCCGCCGGGTCCTGGCCACGCTCGTCCGGCTGCTGGGCGACATCGACCTGGCCGAGGAGGGCCTCCACGACGCGTTCGCGGCCGCTCTCGAACGATGGCCACGGGACGGAGTCCCGGCGAATCCCCGCGCCTGGCTGGTCTCCGCGGGACGCTTCGGGGCGATTGACAAGATCCGTCGCAGAGCCCGGTTCGACGCCCTCTCCGCCGAACTCGCGGACCGCATCGAGGCCGAAGCCTCCGAGGAACCGGACGCGCCTCCCGAAGGCCTCGAGGACGATCGGCTCCGGCTCGTTTTCACCTGCTGCCATCCGGCTCTCCAACCCGACGCCCAGGTCGCTCTCACCTTGCGCGAGGTCTGCGGACTGACCACCGAGGAGATCGCCGCGGCCTTCCTGGTCTCGCCCACCACGGTGGCCCAGCGGATCGTGAGGGCCAAGGCCAAGATCCGCCAGGCGCGGATCCCCTACCAGGTGCCGTCCCTCCGGGAGCTTCCCGACCGTCTGGACAACGTCCTCCATGTGGTCTATCTGGTCTTCAACGAAGGGTATCTCGCCGCCCAGGGAGATCTCCTGACGCGCTCGGACCTCTCCGCCGAGGCGATCCGCCTGGGAAACCTCCTGTCGGATCTTCTCCCCGAACCCGAGGTTCTCGGACTCCTGGCCTTGATGCTCTTCCAGGAATCCCGGCGCGGGACACGCACCACTCCGGAGGGCGACCTGGTGCTTCTGGCCGACCAGGACCGGAAACTCTGGGACCGCGAGATGATCCGGCGGGGCAGGGAACTGGTCGACCGCGCCTTCGCTTCGCGGCGGATCGGCTCCTACACCCTCCAGGCCGCCATCGCGGCCCTCCACGCCGAAGCCCCGACCCACGAGGCCACGAACTGGGCCGAGATCGCCGGGCTCTACGAGATCCTGCGAAGGGCGGATCCATCGCCCGTCGTCGAGCTGAATCGCGCTGTGGCCCTGTCCATGCGCGACGGTCCCCTGGTCGGCCTGGATCTGGTGGACGCGATACTGGAGAGGGGCGACCTCCTGGACTACCAACTGGCCCATTCCACTCGGGCCGATTTCTGTCGCAGGCTGGGCCGCCGGGAAGAGGCCGAGGCATCCTACCTGCGCGCGTTGGACCTGGTCCGCTCCGGGCCGCAGCGCCGCTTCCTGGAAAGGCGCCTGCTGGAGCTGGATCCGCCCGACCACCGGCCAGCCACCTGAAGATCGCTACTTTTGTTCGCTTTCCGAAGGGACGTGTCCGATGGTCGTGCAACTGCTGGTGCTGGGCCTGGTGGCGGGGATCATGGGCGGCATGTTCGGGATCGGGGGCGGAGCCATCATGGTCCCGGTGCTGGTCATGCTGATGGGCTTCGGCCAGAAGTTCGCCACGGGGACGGCCCTCTTCGCACAGTTGCTGCCCATCGGGATCCTGGGCGTCGTGGTGTACTGGAAGGAGGGAAACCTGGGAATCAGGCAGGGTCTTCTCCTGGCCAGCGGTCTCGTGGTGGGGAACCTGCTGGGGGCGCTGTTCGCGAACCAGCCGTGGGTCTCCCCGATGGCGATGAAGAAGGCCTTCGGGGTCTTCCTGCTGGCGGTCGGGACGCGCTACCTGTTCCTCTGACCAGCGATGCCTACGGGAGCCCATTGGTACCTTTGACGGTTCCCGCACGGGAGAAAATGGCTTCCGGGTTTACCTGGGGAGCGGAACCAATCAAAGGAAATCAATGACCAAAATCTGCCTGATTATCGACGCCGGATTCCTGGCGAACCTGCAAAAGCGATACTTCTCGATCGACCTGCTGAAATTCAAGAACTTCATCGAGACGCGACTGGACGGAAAGATCTCCAGGGGCTACTACATCACCAGCCTGGACGGCCCGAACCAGAGCGGATTCCACACCTGGCTGAAATCCGCCAACGGGCCCAAGCTGGAAGTCGTGGTGAAGAGCCAGAAATCGAAGGTCTGCGACAATTGCGGGAACGTCACCTGGATCGAGAAGGGCGTGGACGTGGCGATCACCACCTTGGCGATCAAGAACGCCCAGAAGAACCTGTTCGACACCCTGGTCCTGGTCAACGGAGACGGCGACCTGGTGGACGCGTTGGCCTACCTCCGCGACGACCTGGGCAAGGAACTGGTGCTGATCGGGGAGCTGGAGAGCATCTCCACCGAACTGCAGGCGATCTCCTCGGAGATCCTGATCCTGTCCGAGCACAAGGCCGATCTGGAGAAATGAAAAAGGGGGAACGGCCGGATCGGCCGCTCCCCCCGGGATTCCTCGGGCTTTCACCCGAGGAGGATCCCTAGTCCTTCACGCAGCGCAGCGAGTAGCCGAAGGTCTTGTCGTACTCGTACCGGAAGAGGCTCGGGCTGTTGTAGTCGATGCTCCAGGTCCAGGCGTTGGCGGAGTCGCTCGCCGTGGCGGTCCACCACAACCCGGTGCTGCCGGCGACGTTGTAGGCGCCTTCGACGGTGTCGCCCGCCGGCAGGGCGTGGAATCCGTACAGATCCGTCCCGTTGCCGGACGCGGTTCCGTTGGCCTTCCAGCCGACGGTCTGCGTCTTGAGCATGGTTCCCGCGGTGGTGTTGGAGGCGTCGACGAACTTCTGCAGGGTGCTCCACTCGGTGTCGGTGGGGACATGCCAACCCGTGGGGCAGATGCCCTGCACCTTGTCGGACGCCGACGAGCTGGAGGCCGAGCCGTTCATCACCTGGGCCCAGGAGTACAGTCGCCCGTACTTGGTGCAGGAATCCGCGCTGCCCTTGTAGCAGGTGCCGATGGCGGTGCTGCCGCTTCCCGCGTAGTTCAGGTTCTCCGCCATCCAGGTCTGGGATCCGATGGCCACCGTCTTGTAGACGCGGCCCGCGGGATCGCTCACGCTGCCGTAGGCGATTCCGGTCGTATTCCAGGGGATGAACTGGTAGAAGGCCTTGTACACGGTGCTCGAGGCGGTTCCGTTGACGGAAATCGCCTTCACCGTGTCGTTGGAGGAAACCTGGATCGCCGAGGTGTACAGGCTGGAAGACCGCGTGGGCACGCTGCCGTCGGTCGTGTAGTAGATGGTGTCGCCCGCGTTGATGGTGCCCAGGGTCACGTTCTGGGCGGCGGTGTACAGCCCCGCCACGGGCTTGAAGGACAGGACCGAGATCGTGTAGGCCGCGCTGTAGACGGCGCTGGTCTTGCCCGCCTTCACGACGACGGCCTTGATGGATTCCGTCGAACCGACCGCGATGGCGCCGGTGTACTGGGTCGACGAACCGGTCGGGGTGGTGCCGTCGGTCGTGTAGCAGATGGTGTCACCCGGGTTGCCGGTGCTCAAGGTCACCTTCTGCGTTCCCGTGTAGGAGCCCGCGGCGGGTGCGAACAGGAGCGGCAGGGTGTAGGTCGCGCTGGAGACGGTGCTGCTGATGCCGGCATCGACCGCCACGGCGTTGATCGTCGTGGTGGACTTCACCGGGATCGCCGCGCTGTACAACGTGGACGATCGGGTGGGAACGCTGCCGTCGGTGGTGTAGTAGATGGCCGCGTTCGGGTCGGAGCTGCTCAATTTCACGCTTTGGGCGGCGTTGTAGGTGCCCGCGGCGGGACTGAAGGTCGGGATTGAAATGATGTACGAAGCGATGCTCACCACGCTTGCAACGCCCCCTTTCACGGTGATGGCCTTGATCCGGGTTGTCGCGGTCAAGGGGATCGCGCCGGTGTACTGGGTCGAGGCCGTCGTGGGAACGCTGTTGTCGAGGGTGTAGTAGATGCTCGCCGTGGTGTCCGTGGCGCTCAGGGTCACGCTCTGGGCGGTGGGATAGGTTCCCGCGATGGGGCTGAAGGCCACCGTCGCCGTCCAGGGGGTCGTGGTGTCCACCGCCGCCGGGCTGGCGGTGGGGGTGGTGGTGTAGTTGTCGCAGGAGGACAGGATGCCCGTCAGGGCCAGCGCGCAACCCGCGAAGAACGCGAAAGATTTGTTCATGGCGATTCTCTCGTTGGAAGGTTTGGGTGCCCAGGGTCGGAATCGTGCGAGAGCCCGATCACATCGCCCATCCACGGGTGATGTTGAAGCCGAAGGACAGGGTGTTCAGATCCAGGGCGGTATGGGGCCCGGTCTTGGTCTGGGTGTACATCCGGTCGTCGGTGAGGTAGGTGCTGTTCGAGACGAAGAGCTGGAACACGTGGCCTCCGGTCTCGATGTCCACACCCAGCGCGCAGGCCGGATCCCAGGTCTGGGAGACTCCGTAGAACATGGGTGTCGTTTCCCCCGTGATGGCGAACCGCGTCGCCAGCTTGTACCGTCCGCTGAAGCCGACTCCCATCGCCACTTCGCCGTCGCCGTTGTGGGGCCGGAGCTGGCGGGTCACCAGGGTCGGGGACACCTGGAGGGAGAGGTCCTCGTTGAACTTCCTGGCCATGATCAGCTGGTTCGTGCTGGAAAGTCTGCGCTCCATGGGGAGGGAGTAGCCCAACCCCTCGCTCGTTTCGGTCATGACGTATCCCGCCGAGTACCAGGTGGCGGACAGCGGGACGCTGCCGCTGGTGGTCTGGCGCAAGACCCGGAACTTTCCCCAGAGGTCGACCGGCTTTCCGTCTTCCTGGGAACGCTCGACACCGATGTCCATCCACTCGGTGATGCCGTAGTCCAGGGCGATGCGCATCGATGCGAAGTCGAGTCCCCAAAGGTCGTTCACGCCGGTGGAGAACTGGCCGAACCGGTGGCTGATGGTTCCGTTCAATTCTCCCTGGTGGGTGGTCTCCACGCTCTGGCTTTCCACCACGCGGATGGTCTTGAAGGTGGCGGTCACGGGTTCGTTCGCCGGAGCGGACACCGCCAGCACGGAGTCGAGGTCGTCGCCGAAGGCGGCCAGGGGGAGGATCGCGAGGAGGAGGGTGTGGATCTTCATTTTGCTTTCCCCGCTGGGTGCCAGGTGAATTTGGCCGTGAGTTCCATGCTGTCGGCGATGGTGGCGGTCAGGATGGAGGGGACCTTGATGCCGTGGTCCGAGATCTTGACCTGGAACTTCGTCTCACCCGACACCGCACCGTCGGCTGCCTTCTGCAGATAGCCCGGGGTGTGGTAGTGCTTTGTGATCCCGTGGACGTCCAGGTCCCCGTCGACGACGGCCATGACCTTCTTGCCCTGGTCGAGGGCGTCGCGGTCGAAGCCGG
>Ga0209415_10002617_pt1 | contig 33653 bp, 39 predicted proteins | sample PeaSoiSIISIP2007_FD_187696 | JGI IMG/M metagenome (GOLD analysis project Ga0209415, IMG submission 187696) | Peat soil microbial communities from Weissenstadt, Germany - SII-SIP-2007 (SPAdes) (version 2) | ecosystem: Environmental > Terrestrial > Soil > Wetlands > Peat | place: Germany... | reverse complement strand
TCGAGACCAACCGCAAGAAGATCGAGGCGCTCTACGATGCCCGGTTCGGGCGGATGTGGGAGTTCTATCTCGCCGGCTGCGAGGTCGCCTTCCGTCACATGAACCAGATGGTGTTCCAGCTGCAGCTGGCCAAGCGTCAGGACGCGGTTCCGCTGACGCGCGACTACATCACTCAGTTCGAGCGGGAGAACGCGGGCCGGGTCGTCAGCGCCTGAATTCCGTCGCCCAGTCTTCCGTCTCCCAATCTTCCGTCGCCAAGTCTTCCATCTCAAAGCGACTCACGTTATCCCCATGAGTCACACCTTGAGCGCGCGCTTCTGGTGCGGCGCTCCTGTTAGGTTCGGCCGATGGAAGCAAAGCCTACAGGCAACAGTCGCAACGTCACGCCGCTGCGCCAGACGGGCGAGACCCCGCCGCGCGTCCCGCCGCACAACTACGAGGCGGAGATGGCGCTGCTCGGCGCCATCCTTGCCAACAACCTCGTCTTCGACAAGGTCAACGAGTTCCTCCGGCCCGACCACTTCGCCGACGCGCTCCACGGGCGCATCTACGAGGCGGCCGGCAAGCTGATCGAGCGGGGCCAGATCGCCAATGTGCTGACCTTGAAGAACCTGTTCGATCAGGACCCGGCCCTGGTCGAGCATGGCGGCGGGCAATACCTCGCCCGCCTCGCCGCCTCGGTCATCACCATCATCAATGCCGAGGACTACGGCCACGCCATCCACGACCTGCATCTGCGCCGGCAGCTGATCCAGCTGGGCGAGGACGTGGTCAACGACGCCCATACCCATGACCTCGATCTATCCGCCTTGCAGCAGGTGGAAACGGCGGAAGAGAAGCTCTTCCGCCTGGCCGAAACGGGCGACACCGAGGGCGGGCTGCGACCGCTGACCGAAGCGCTCACCGGGGCCGTCAATATGGCCGAGGCGGCGGTCAAGCGCGAAGGCCATGTGACCGGCGTCACCACCGGCCTCATCGATCTCGACAAGAAGCTGGGCGGCTTGCAGCCCTCGGACCTGATCATCCTGGCCGGTCGGCCCTCCATGGGCAAATCGGCGCTGGCGACCAATATCGCTTTCAACGCCGCCCGCGCCTATGAGGAAGCGACCGGACCCGCGGGCGAAACCAGGGTGGTGAACGGCGCCAAGGTCGCCTTCTTCTCCCTGGAGATGTCAGCCGAGCAGCTCGCGACCCGCATCCTGGCCGAGCGGACCGAGATCTCGTCGGACCGGATCCGGCGGGGCGAGATCAGCCGCGACGACGATTTCTCCCGCCTCGTGGCGGCGGCCCAGGAGCTGCAGAGCCTGCCCCTCTACATCGACGACACGCCCGGGATCAGCATCGCCGCATTGCGGACCCGGTGCCGGCGGCTGAAGCGGCGCCAGGGCCTCGGCCTCATCGTGGTCGACTATCTCCAGCTCATGCGCCTGCCGGCCGGCATCAAGTCCGAGAACCGGGTGCAGGAGGTTTCGGAGATCACCCGCGGCCTCAAGGCCATTGCCAAGGAGCTGAACCTGCCCGTGCTCGCTCTCGCCCAGCTCTCGCGCGCCGTCGAGCAGCGCGAGGACAAGCGCCCGCAGCTCTCCGATCTCAGGGAATCGGGCTCCATCGAGCAGGATTCCGACGTGGTCATGTTCATCTATCGCGATCAGTACTATCTGGAGCGCAGCGAACCCAAGCAGCGCGAGGAAGAGGCGAGCAACCGCTTCACCGATCGCTACGACGACTGGGTCAAGCGTTGCGAGGCCGCCCACAACAAGGCCGAGGTGAACATCGCCAAGCAGCGTCACGGTCCCATCGGAACGGTCGAACTTCGTTTCGAAGGCGTGCTGACGAAGTTCGACAACCTCGTGCGCGACGACCGCCTGTCGGATGGCTGACGCTTCTCCGGGCGACGATCGGCCCGTTCTCACCATCGACCTTGCCGCGATTGCCGCCAACTGGCGCCTGCTCTCTGAGCGCGCCAGGCCGGCGGAGGCGGCGGCGGCGGTGAAGGCCGATGCCTATGGGCTTGGCATGGCCGAGGTGGCGCCCGCCCTGGCGGCGGCGGGCGCCAGGAATTTCCTGGTGGCCACGGCGGAGGAAGGTGCGGCACTCCGCCGGCTGCTGCCCGGGGCGGTCATCTATGTGCTGAACGGATTGCCCGTCGGCGGGGCCGCAAGCTTGCTCGCCCACCGGCTCATTCCGTGCCTCAAAAACATGGCGGACATCCAGGGCTGGGCGGAAACCGGCGCGCCGGCCGCCCTCCATATAGATACCGGGCTCAACCGCCTCGGCCTGACCCAGGAGGAAGTGGCGGCGCTGGCCGCCGCACCGGAGCGCCTGGCCAAGATCGACCTCGTCCTGGTGATGAGCCATCTCGCCTGCGCGGAAGAGGCCGACAACCCCATGAACCGGCGCCAGCTCGACCGTTTCCTCAGCGTAGTCGCGCGCCTCGGCCTCACCGGCAAACCGCTCAGCATCGCGGCCTCTTCCGGCATCTTCCTCGGGCCCGACTTTCAGCTCTCCCTGGTCCGCCCGGGGGCGGCTATGTTTGGCATCGCGCCGCTCAACAATCAGCCGAACCCGATGCGCCAAGTCATTAAACTAGAAGCAAAAATCCTGCAAGTGCGCCGCGTTGACAGGGGTATGACCGTTGGCTATGGTGCGGCCCACCGGGTTGCGGCGCCGGGGTTCCTCGCCATCGCCGGCATGGGCTACAGGGACGGCCTCATGCGTTCCCTTGCCAATCGGGGTTGCGCGGTTTTCGGGGATCGACGCCTTCCCGTCATGGGGCGTGTATCGATGGATCTGATCACGCTGGATCTCGGCGCCACGGCGCCGGACGGGGCCATACCGGGTGCAATGGTGGAGTTCATCGGACCTTCCCACGGCGTCGAGGAGCTGGCCAAGGAGGCCGGCACCAACGGCTATGAGATCCTGACCGCGCTCAGGGGCCGCATCCGCCGGGTCTATCTGCCGGCCGAGCGCGGCTTATGACCAATATCCTGCAGCCGATCGGCGCGGCGGTCCTGATCGCGCTGGAGCAGATCGGCCGCATCGCGCTGTTCGCCATCGAGGCGATCGGGCTCGCCTTCCGTCCGCCCTTCCGGTTGCGCCTGATCGGCCGGCAGCTGATCGACGTCGGCTACTACTCGCTGCCCGTCGTCGGCCTGACCGCCATCTTCACCGGCATGGTGCTGGTGCTGCAGAGCTACACCGGCTTCACCCGCTTCAACGCCGAGGCCGCGATCCCCAATGTCGTCGTGATCTCGCTGACCCGGGAACTGGGGCCGGTCCTGGCCGGCCTGATGGTCGCCGGGCGCATCGGCGCGGCCATGGCGGCGGAGATCGGCACCATGCGGGTGACGGAGCAGATCGACGCCCTCAGCACGCTCTCGACCAACCCCATCAAGTATCTGGTGGTCCCGAGGCTGGTGGCCGGCCTCATCGCCCTGCCCCTGCTGGTGGCGGTCGCCGACATCATCGGCGTCTTCGGCGGCTACGTCATCGCGATCTACAAGCTCGGATTCAATTCGTCGGCCTACATCAAGAATACCGTCGATTTCGTCACCAGCCTGGACGTGGTCTCCGGCCTGGTGAAGGCGGCGGTGTTCGGCTTCATCGTCGCCCTCATGGGCTGCTACAACGGCTACCATTCCCGCGGCGGCGCCCAGGGCGTAGGCGCGGCCACTACCAACGCCGTGGTCTCGGCCTCGATCCTGATCCTGGTCTTCAACTACATGCTGACCGAGGCGTTCTTCTCGCGATGAGCGAAGCGCCCAAGATCGCGGTCACAGGCCTATACAAGTCCTTCGGGCCGAAGCAGGTCCTGAAGGGCCTCGACATCCAGGTCGAACCCGGCCAGTCCCTGGTGGTCATCGGCGGCTCCGGGTCGGGCAAATCCGTCCTCATCAAATGCATCATCGGCCTGATGCGCCCCGACGCCGGAAGCGTGCGCATCGACGGCCGGGAAACGACCAATCTCTCGGGTTCGGCGCGCGAGGCGGTACGCAGCAAGTTCGGCATGCTGTTCCAGGGCTCGGCCCTGTTCGATTCCCTCCGGGTCTGGGAGAACGTCGCCTTCGGCCTGATCGAGGGCGAGCGCATGGCCCGGCGCGAGGCGAAGGAGGTGGCCCTCGCCAAGCTCGCCGCCGTGGGCCTGGAGCCGACCGTCGCCGAGCTCTATCCGGCCGAGCTGTCGGGGGGCATGCAGAAGCGCGTCGCGCTCGCCCGCGCCATCGCCAAGGAGCCCGAGATCATCTTCTTCGACGAGCCGACGACCGGCCTCGATCCGATCATGAGCGACGTGATCAACAAGCTGATCCTCAAATGCGTGCGCGATCTGGGCGCCACCGCCGTCTCGATCACCCACGACATGGTGAGCGCCCGCTTCATCGCCGACCGCATCGCCATGATCCATGACGGACGCATCGTCTGGGACGGCAAGGCCGGCGAGATCGACCGCTCCGGCAATCATTTCGTCGACCAGTTCATCCACGGCCGGGCCGAGGGACCGATCAAGATGCCCGTCCGGTCGCTGTAGCCGCGCCCGGACGCCGGATGGCCAAAGGCGCCGCCCTCTTCGTCTGCCAGGCCTGCGGCGCCAGCTACCCGCGCTGGGCGGGGCGATGCGAATCCTGCGGCGAATGGAACAGCATCGTCGAGGAGGCCGCGCGCGAAGCCGCACCCAAAGGCCTCTCGGGCGGACGCGGGCGCAAGATCGAATTCGAACCGCTCGCCGGTGCGACCGCGCCGGAGCCGCGCCGGGCCTTCGGCATAGCCGAGTTCGACCGGGTCTTAGGCGGCGGGCTGGTCAAGGGCTCGGCCGTGCTCATCGGCGGCGATCCGGGCATCGGCAAGTCCACCCTCGTGCTCCAGGCCGCCGCGGCGCTCGGTCGCAGTGGCCCGGCGGCAAAGGCCGTCTACATCTCCGGCGAGGAGGCGATCGAGCAGATCCGGATGCGCGGCCGGCGCCTCGGGCTGGAAAGCGCGCCCGTGGCCCTCGCCGCGGCCACGTCGCTGCGCGATATCGCCTCGACCTTGGAAGCAGGTGCGGCGCCCGACCTGGTGATCGTCGATTCGATTCAGACCATGTACGTGGACAACCTCGATTCCGCGCCCGGCACCGTGGCCCAGGTCCGGGCCTCGGCGGCCGAGCTGGTGCGCCTTGCCAAGCGGCGCGGGTTCAGCCTGCTGCTGGTCGGCCATGTCACCAAGGAGGGGACGATCGCCGGACCCAGGGTGCTCGAGCACATGGTCGACACGGTGCTCTATTTCGAGGGCGAGCGCGGCCATCAGTTCCGCATCCTGCGCGCGGTCAAGAACCGGTTCGGGCCGGCCAACGAGATCGGCGTGTTCGAGATGACCGATGCCGGCCTCATCGAGGTGCCCAATCCTTCGGCCCTGTTCCTGGCCGAGCGCCACGGCGAGGTGAGCGGCGCCACGGTGTTCGCCGGGATCGAGGGCAGCCGCCCGGTGCTGGTCGAGATCCAGGCGCTGCTGGCCCCCTCGCTGCCCGGCACGCCCCGGCGCGCCGTGGTCGGCTGGGACGGCGGGCGCCTTGCCATGCTGCTGGCGGTGCTGGAAACCCGCTCCGGCCTTGCCCTGTCCGGCCACGATGTGTATTTGAACGTCGCTGGCGGGCTCAGAATCGGCGAGCCGGCGGCCGATCTGGCGGTCGCCGCGGCGCTCGTCTCCTCCCGGTTCGACAGGCCGGTGCCGGCCGGGCTGGTGATCTTCGGCGAGATCGGGCTCGGCGGCGAGGTCAGGGCGGTGGGCCAGACCGAGCAGCGCCTCAAGGAGGCGGAGAAATTGGGCTTTACCGACGCCTTGATCCCCAAATCGGCCGGCCGGCGCAAGTCCGCTGGAAGCGCCCTCAGGCTCCATCCCGTCGACCATGTGAGCGCGCTGTTGGAGCGGTTCGGGGGAGAGCACAGCGATAGGGCGCGAATCGGCCCAGAGCGAACCGGGGCAGAGCGAACCGGTGGGGGCCGGACGGCTTGAACCATCTGCCGTTCAATCCGGTCGACATCGCCGTCATCGGGGTTCTGGTCATTTCCGGCCTGATGGCCTTCAGCCGCGGCCTCGTGCGCGAGGTGCTGTCCATCGGCGCCTGGGTCGGTGCGGCGGCCGTCACGGTCTACGCCTTTCCCCATCTGCGCCCTTTCGCGCGCGTCTACATCAAGAGCGATCTGCTGGCCGACATCGCCACCGGCGTGGGCATCTTCGTGGTCACGCTGTTCGTGTGCACCGCCGTCAGCCACATGCTCTCCCGCAATGTCCGGGGCAGCGGCTTCGGCGCGCTCGACCGGTCGCTCGGGTTCTTCTTCGGCCTGGCGAGGGGGGCGGTGCTGGTATGCCTTGCCTATCTCTTCTTCACCTGGGCGGTGCCGAAGCCGGAAGACCAGCCCGACGTGATCAAGCAGGCGCAGAGCCTCCGCTTGATCGCGCCGGGGGCGGACCTGATCCGCTCCCTCCTGCCGAAGGACGCCCTGACCAAGGGCAGCCAGGCGGCCGATGCAGCCAAGACCGCGGTCGAGCAGCAGCTCGGCCAGCAGGCGGTGGACTCCTTGAGCCAGCCGGCGCCGAAATCGCCCGCGGCGAAGCCCGATCCGGGATATAATGAGAACGAGCGCAAAGATCTTAACAAGCTGATCCAGAGCACCCAATAGGCAGATGGCCAGGACGATCAGCACCCATCCCTTCGACGACGACAAGCTCAAGGAAGAGTGCGGCGTGGTCGGCATCTTCGGTGCCGAACAAGCCGCGGCGCTTTGCGCGCTCGGCCTGCACGCCCTCCAGCATCGCGGCCAGGAGGCCGTCGGCATCGTCGCCTATGACGGGCACCAGTTCAACGCCCACAGGGCGCTCGGCCATGTCGCCGACAGTTTCTCCTCGGAAGCCGTCATCGGCCGCCTCAAGGGCCATGCGGCCATGGGCCATGTCCGCTATTCGACCACCGGCGAGACGATCCTGCGAAACGTGCAGCCGCTCTTCGCCGACCTCGAGTTCGGCGGCTTCGCCATCGGCCATAACGGCAACTTGACCAACGCCCATGCGCTGCACCGCGAGCTGGTGCGCCGGGGCTCGCTGTTCCAATCGACGACGGACACCGAGGTCATCACCCATCTGATGGCGACCCACATGCGCGGCAGCGTCATCGACCGGCTGATCCATGCCCTGCTTCAGGTGGAGGGCGCCTATTCCCTGGTGGCGCTCGCCAAGGACATGGTGATCGGCGTGCGCGATCCGCTCGGCGTCCGGCCCCTGGTGCTGGGCCGGCTCGGCGACGGGCATATCCTGGCATCCGAGACCTGCGCCCTCGACATCATGGGTGCCGACTACCTGCGCGACGTGGCGCCTGGCGAGCTCGTGATCCTCGACAGCTCCGGCGTCCACTCCATGCGGCCTTTTCCGCCTTCGGCGCGGCGATTCTGCATCTTCGAGTACATCTACTTCGCCCGGCCCGACAGCCTGGTGGAAGGCCAGAGCGTCTATGAGGCGCGCAAGCGCATCGGCGCCGAACTGGCACGGGAATCCCCCGCTCCCGCCGACGTCGTCATCCCGGTGCCGGATTCGGGCGTGCCGGCAGCCATCGGCTATGCCGCCGAGGCGCAAGTGCCCTTCGAGCTCGGCATCATCCGCAACCACTATGTCGGGCGCACTTTCATCGAGCCCAGCGACCATATCCGGCATCTGGGCGTGAAGCTGAAGCACAACGCCAACCGCGCCTCGATCGCGGGCCGGCGGGTCGTGCTGGTGGACGACAGCATCGTGCGCGGCACCACCAGCCGGAAGATCGTCGAGATGGTGCGCGCCGCGGGGGCGAAGGAGGTGCATATGCGCATCTCGAGCCCGCCCACGACCCATTCCTGCTTCTACGGCATCGACACGCCGGAGCGAAATCAGCTCCTGGCCGCACGCTCCGACGTGGCCGAGATGGCCCAGATCATCGGCGTCGACAGCCTGGCCTTCATCAGCATCGACGGCCTCTACCGGGCCATGGGCGAAGCCAGACGCGATAGCGGCCAGCCCCAGTTCTGCGACGCCTGCTTCACTGGCGACTATCCCACCAGCCTGACCGACCAGGGCCAGGGCCCACCCGGGCAGCTATCGCTTCTGGCCGAAACGGCCTGACGGCGATGGCGCGCCGACGACTTGCCGGGCGCGTCGCGCTCGTGACCGGCGCGTCGCGCGGGCTGGGCGCCGCCATCGCCCGGCGCTTCGCCGCCGAGGGCGCCGAGCTCATCCTGCTCGCCCGCACCGTCGGCGGGCTCGAAGAGACGGACGACGCGGTTCGCGCGGCCGGAGGCCATGCGACCCTGGTCCCCCTCGACCTCGCCGACTTCCCTGCCCTCGACCGGCTGGGCGGTGCCATCTTCGAGCGCCACAAGCGCCTCGACGTGCTGGTGGCCAACGGCGCCATGCTCGGCTCGATGTCGCCGCTGGGCCATATCGCGCCCAAGGAATGGCAGCAGGTGATCGACGTCAACCTGACCGCCAACTGGCGGCTCATCCGCAGCCTCGATCCCCTGCTGCGCGCCGCGCCGGCCGGCCGCGCCATCTTCGTCAGCTCCTCCGCCGCGGCCACGCCCAAGGCTTATTGGGGCGCCTATTCGGTCACCAAGGCAGCGCTCGAGCGGCTCGCGGGTATCTACGCCGATGAAGTCGAGCAGACAAATCTCAAGGTCAACATCGTCGATCCCGGCCGCCTGCGCACGGTCATGCGCGCCCAAGCCTTTCCCGGCGAGAAGCCCGAAACCCTGCCGCCGCCGGACTCGGCGACGGAGGTCTTCGTGGCATTGGCCGAGGACGCCTGCCGCTGGCACGGCGCGCGGCTGAAGGCGAAGGATTTCGGAACGACCAAAGAGACAATGGAGAAGAGAGCGAAGTAGCGAAGAATGGGGAAACGCCATGGCGAACCTCCATCTTTCGCCACCCTGCGAATCTTGTCTCCTGTCGATTCCTGAATCCCGTTCCTGGGCTCAGGCGTCACGAAATCAGAGACACGGCATTACAGCAGGCCCTCCAGTTTGGCCTCGCGCTGAAGTCCGAGGACGGCGGCACTCGTGCGTCTCAGCAGCTCGGCGATCTCCGGTTCCGTGATCGTCAGCGGCGGGGCGATCATGAACCAATGGCCGTATCGTCCGCCGGCCGTGGGCCGGGAATAGAGCATGATCCCGTTTTCGAGCCCGTGGATGCGGATTCGTTCGGTCGGCTGGAAGCCGTTCGGCAAGGGGCGCTTGCTGGCCTTGTCGGCGACCATTTCGACGGCGAGCAGCATGCCGATCCCCCGGACATCGCCGAGGATGGCGCTTCCCGCCATGATCTCCTCGAGGCCGCGACGCAAGGTTTCGCCGTGAATGCGCGCCTGCTCCACCAGGTTCAGCCGCTCGAACTCATCGAGCACGGCGATGCCGGCGGCGCAACAAATCGGGTTTGCGTTGTACGAATAGCTGAACTCGAAGCCGGTCGAGCCCGCAAGCTCGTCCACCATGCGCGCGGGCGCGAGCATGGCGCCCAGGGGCGCATAGCCGGCACCGATGCCTTTCGCCATCACGATGACATCGGGCAGCGCGTCCGGCCAATGATGCGCCGTGATGAATTGGCCCGTCCGCCCCGCGCCGCAAAGCACCTCGTCGAAGACGAGGAAGACGCCGTGCCGCGTGCAGATGTCGCGGATCGCCCGGAAATACTTCACCGGCGGCACCACCGCGCCGGTCGACAGTCCACCGACAGGTTCGATGAGAAAGGCGAGGACAGTCTCAGGACCCGCTTCGAGGATCGCCGCCTCTAGTGCCGCCGCGCAAGCCATGGCGTAGCTTTCCGGCGTTTCTCCTTCGGGGATCCGATAGCTGAGGGGTGCTGGCACGGTCCTGGCGGCGGGCGCGAACCCGTCGAGAAAGGGCATGAGCGCGTCGTTGCCGCCAGCCGCGAGCGAGGCGATGGTCGCGCCGTGATAGGAGGGATTGAGCGAGATGATCTTGCGCCGCTCCGGCCGGCCTGTCGCAAGCGCATACTGCCGGAGGAATTTGAGCGCGTTGTCCATCGCCTCGCTGCCGCCCGAGGCGAGGCTCACGCGCTCGAATCCGGGACCGGCAGCGGCGGCAAGCCGGTCGGCATAGACGAGATTGGCCCGATTCCGGGCGACGCGCGAATAGGCGTAATCGAGCTTCAGCGCCTGAGCCGCCATCGCCTCGATGACATGCGGGTTCCCGTGGCCGAGCGCGCTCACCATCGGCCCGGCGGAGGAATCGAGATATTCCCTGCCGGCCTCGTCCCACATCATGATGCCTTCGGCGCGCTCGATCATCGGCAGCGGCACGATGCTCTTTCGCGAATAAAAGACGTCCTGCGTGCCGCCCGGCACGGCGGAGTTGAACAGACGGGAGCCAGTCATATCATTGCCTCATTCTCTGACGTTCATTGATACATAGCATTCGTGTTGATGCTGGCCGTCAATGTATCTATTGTCATAGTGACAATGTGGATCCCCGAACTTTCCGGACGCAAGGGCCCCAAGCACCTGGCGCTCGTCGAGGCCATTCGCGAGGCCGTGGAAAGCGGGGCTCTTGCTCCAGGCGAGAAACTGACGCCGCAGCGAAAGCTTGCCTTCGCACTCGGGCTTTCGCTCGGGACCGTGACCCGCGCCTACATGGATGCAGAGCGGCGCGGGCTCCTGCGCGGCGAAGTGGGGCGCGGAACATTCGCCCATCGTCCCGAAAGCCGGTCGGGGCCGCAGAGCCTATGGAGCCGGGAGCGGCCCGACGATGGCCCGATCGACCTGGTCATGAATCTGCCGCCGCCAGGGCTCGGCGGCGAGGCGCTTCGTCGAAGCTTCGCCGCCTTGGCGGACGAACCCGGTCTTGCCGGCCTGCTCGACCATCATCCCGGAGGATGGATCGAACGGCATTGCCGATCCGCGGCCGCGTGGCTGGGGCGGGCCGGGCTCGAAGCGGATTTTGACTTGGTCGTCCTCACCAATGGCGCGCAGCATGGGATCCTGTCGGCGTTGATGGCGGTCACGCGACCAGGCGACGTCGTGCTTGCCGAACGGCTCACATATCCCCCGATGAAGGAGATCGCGCATCATCTGGGGCTGCGCCTGGTCGGACTCGATATGGATTCCAAGGGGCTCCTGCCCGATGCACTCGACGCGGCCTGCCGCAAGGGGAAGCCCAAAGCGCTCTATTGCATGCCGACGCTTCATTCGCCGACCGGCATCATCATGCCGGAGGCCCGACGGCGCGAGATCGCTCGCATTGCGGATCGCCATGAACTGATCGTGATCGAAGACGATGTCTTTGGGTTCTTGCCGCCGGAGCGTCCCCGACCGCTGGCGTGCTGGATTCCCGATCGAGCCATCTACGTCACCAGCGCCTCGAAATGCATGGCGCCGGGATTGCGGATCGGCATGCTGCGGGCGCCCTCGTCTCTCATCGAAGCGGTGCGCAGCGTGGTCCGGATGTCGTGCTGGATGCCGGCGCCGGTCATGGCGGAAATCGTTCACCGATGGGTTTCGGACGGAACCGCCGACCGGTTGAACGCGGAGTTGCGCGAAGAAATGTCGGTGCGCTGCCAAGCGGCGCGGGAGATTCTGCGCGGAGCGGTTTCCGGCCAGGATGGCCTGCGCTTCCATCTTTGGCTGGAGCTTCCCGAATTCTGGCAAGAGATGTCATTCCGTGAGGCAGCGGCGCGCCGCGGCGTCAGAATCGCGACGGGCGACATCTTCTCCCTGAAACCGGGTCATGCTCCAGGCAGCATCCGTCTCGCCCTCGGTTGCGAGGCGCGCCGCGAGCGCCTTCTCGCCGGGCTGCGCTCGGTCGCGGGGCTTATAGCCGCCAAGCCGGCAGAATCGCTCGTCGTCTGAACGCGCGGCTGCGCCAAAGCACCAGGACGCCAGCCGCTGGCACCGGACGCGACTGAAGGCGAAGGATTTCGGATCGACGGCAAGGACTATAGAGAAAAACAATAAGTAGATAATAACAAAGGGCCGCGTCGCGGCCCATTACTTCTCGTTCTTCTCTGTGCCTCTGTGTCTCTGTGGTTTACTTCTCTTGATTCCACGCGAAACTTCTACGACCGTCCCCGCTTGGCATAGGGATTGTCACCCCGCCGCAGCTCAATCCGGATCGGCACGCCGGGCAGCTCGAAGCGCTCGCGCAGCCCGTTCACCAGGTAGCGCAGGTATGAGTCGGGCATATCGTTGGGCAGATTGCAGAAGAGGGCGAAGCTGGGCGGGCGGCTCTTGGTCTGGGTGATATAGCGCAGCTTTAGGCGCCGGCCCTTGACCAGTGGTGGCGGATGCGATTGCTCCATCGCCTCGAGCCACCGGTTGAGGGCAGGCGTCGAGATGCGCCGGCTCCAGACCTCGACCATGGCGAAGGCCTCGTCCAGAATCTTGTCGAGGCCCCGGCCTGTCTTGGCCGATACCGGCAGCACCGGCAGGCCGCGGCATTGGGGCAAGGAGGTCTGCAACCGGTCGCCGAGGCGCGCCAGAGTCTCCTTGGTATTCTCGACCAGGTCCCATTTGTTGACGGCGATGATGAGGACCCGGCCCTCCTCCTCCACCATGCGCGCGATGGTGAGGTCCTGCTTCTCCATGAGGTCGACGGAATCCAGCACGAGCACCACCACCTGGGCATAGCGGATGGCGCGCAGGCTGTCCTCGGTCGAGAGCTTTTCCAGCTTCTCCACCACCTTGGCCCGCCGGCGCATGCCCGCCGTATCGACGAGGCGAACCGGCCGGCCGCGATGCAGCCATTCGACGGCGATGGCGTCCCGGGTGATGCCGGCCTCGGGTCCGGTCAGCAAGCGCTCCTCGCCGATGAGCCGGTTGATCAGGGTCGATTTGCCCACATTGGGCCGGCCGACGATAGCGAGCTGCAGGGCCTTAGGCCCTGAGGGCGCGAGCTGAAGGGCCTTCGGTTCCTCCGGAGTCTCCTGCTCCTTCGCTTCCTCATCGGCCTCTTCGGGCACGCTCCCGACCCGCGGCGCCAGGGCCTCGTAGAGATCGGCCATGCCTTCGCCATGCTCGGCCGAGACGGCGATCGGCTCGCCGAAGCCGAGGCGGAAAGCGTCGAGGCGCCCGGCCTCCGATTTGCCGCCTTCGCATTTGTTGGCCACCAGCAGGACCGGCTTGGCCGACTTGCGCAGCCAGGCGGCGAAGTGGCTGTCCAGCGGCGTCAGGCCAGTCCGCCCATCGACCACCAGCAGCGCCAGATCGGCCTCGGCCACGGCCTGCTCGGTCTGCCGGCGCATGCGCGCCATCAGTCCTTCGCCTTGCTGGTCCTCGAAGCCCGGCGTATCCACCACGGTGAAGCTGAGATCGGCCAGCCGCGCTTCGCCGAACCTGCGATCGCGGGTCACGCCCGGCGTGTCGTCGACGATGGCGAGGCGCTTGCCCACCAGCCGGTTGAAGAGGGTCGATTTGCCGACATTGGGCCGGCCGACGATAGCCACGGTCAGGGGGGCGACGGTGAGGGCCAGGATCGCCCCCTACCTGAGCGCGGTGAGATCGGCGTTGTCGGAGAGGATATAGAGGGTGTTGCCGGCGACCACCGGCGGCAGATGGGTCGGCGAAGGCAGGTCGATCTGGCCCAGGAGCTTGCCCGTGTAAGGCGAGACCGTGATGGCCCTGGCGTCGGTACTAGTCAGGATCAGGCGGTTTCCCGCCAGCACCGGCCCCTGCCAAAGAATCGGCCCCTTCTGGTCCGTCGGGTTCTCGTACCTCGGCAGCCCGGAGACCCAGCGTATATGCCCATCCGCCCGGTTAAGGCAGAGCAGCTCCTGCTGGTCGGTCAGCACGAAGACATAGTCGCCGGCGACCCAGGGCGCGTGGATGCCGCCGATGTCGGCGTCCCAAATCCGATCGCCGCGCCTGGCATCCAGCGCCGCCATGATGCCGCTATGGCTGATGGCAACCACGAAGTCGCGGTCGATCACCGGCCGGCCGCGGATATCGGCGATGGTATCCGTCGAACCGCCGCGAAGCTGGCCGGCCAGGGTGTCGGTCCACAGCGTGCGCCCGGTATCCACCTTGAGCCCGTAGATCTCGCCGGAGCTGTAGACCACGGCGACCAGGCTGCCCTGCACCGCCGGCGTCGCCGTGCCCAGCATGCCGGCCGGCACTTCGAGCCCGCTATGGGTCCAGAGTTCGCGGCCGTCGTCCTCGGCCAGGACGTGCAGCGTGTTGTCGATGGTGACGGCGAAGATGCGGCCGCTGCTGGCGGCCGGCGCGGCGCGCATGGGCCCGTTGACATCCTTGTGCCAGATCACCTTGCCGGTCGCCGCGTCGAGCGCCACCACCTGGCCGAAGGAGGTGCCGGCGAAGATCCTGCCCGCGTCATAGGAAACGCCGCCGCCCAGAAGCTTGTCGCTGCCCACGTCCTCGCCCAGGTTGGTGCGCCAGACCCGCTGGCCCGAACTGGCATCGAAGGCCGAGACGCGGGACTCCGCATCCATCGCGTAGACCCGGCCGGCTGCGATCACCGGCTCGGACAACAGCCAGAGATCGGAATCGGTGCCGGCCCCGATGTTGCGGGTCCAGGCGACCTTGGGCGCCTTGCCCAGGGCCAGATGCTGCATGGCATGGCTGGGATAGCCGCCCGGCTCCGGCCAATCGGGATTTTCGAAGGGCTGGGGCAGCAGGATCTTGACGTCGGCAAGGGCCGGGTCCGCGGCTTCCGTCTGACCCAGCTGCAGGATCGAGATGCGCTGGCCCGGCAGGGGCTTCTTATAGGTGCCGAGCCCGAGGAAGCTCTTGGCGTCGGCGCATCCGGCCAGCGTCGCCGCGACCAGGAGCAGCACCGCTATGCGGCGCATCACGCACCCCCTTTGTCGCCGATCCAGGCCAGAACCTGGGTCGCCCGCTGGCGCAGTCCCGTCGGCGCCGTCATATCGTCGGCGATCGCCCGGAAGCGCGTCTTGGCCGTTTTGTAATCGCCTTGCTCGATGGCGACATAGCCCAGGAGCTCCAGCGCCGATGGCCGGAAGGCCTGGCCATCGGCGGCAAGAGGCTGGAGTTTCTTCTCGACCGCCGCGGGATCGGGTCCGTCGAGCCCGATCATGGCCGAGAGGATCGTCGCCAGGTCGCGGAAGGCCTGGTTCGCCGAATCATCGGCGGCGAGATGATCGTAGATCAGGGCCGCTTGCGACTTCTTTCCCACCTTGGCCTCGAGGGCGGCCTCCTGAAGCTGCGCCAGCTGGCGATAGGCGCCGCCGCCGCTGGCCATGTCGGCCATGGCGGACGCCGCGGCGGCCACGTCGTTCCCGGCGGTCAGCTCCATCGCCCGGGCATAGGAGCGGGCGGCCGCCTCGCGCTGGCTTTCGCTGTAGTTCTGCCAGAAGACGAAGCCGGCCGTGGCGAGCACGGCGGCGGCGGCGAAGACGACCAGAAGGCGCCCATACTTGCGCCACAGCACGATCGCCTGATCGCGCCTAAGGTCTTCATCGACTTCGCGAAAAATGTCCGTCACAGCGGCCTCGGGGCGGCAAAAAGCGGGCTAACATAGCGACAACATATCCCCCATGCAAACGCCCGCGCCGGCCCTTCGACTTTGACTCTGGACCCCGGCGGCGAATGGGGTGAAACTTGTTCGCGAAGCTTCAGAGGAGCCCGTTCCAGGCCGATGTCCGAGCTGATAAGAATCGCCGAACGCCGTCCCCAAGCCCGCCATCTCTTCTTCGCCCGCCGCGAACTGAACCTGCTGCTCTCCCTCTACAGCCGCCGAGTCGGCGCAGGCGAATGGCGGGATTACGCCATCGACCACCGGCCGGGCATGGCCCTCTTCTCGGTCTTCCGCCATAGCCAGGACCGGCCCCTCTACGCAATCGTGAAGTCCCTGGATGGCGAGCGCGGACCCCAATACCGGATCCTGGCCGGCGGGCGGAGAATCAAGGAAAGCAAGGACTTGGGCGAGGCTCTTGCAGCGATAGAGCGGCAACTGCGCGTCGTCTCCTAGAAACCCTGCCCCGACTCGGGGCTTGCATTGCTTGATGTAGTGGGTTGTTATGTCACATCCACTACATCTCGTAGGTGCTGCCATGGATTGGTCAAACGAAAGAGTCGAGGAACTTCGCCGGCTTTGGGGCCAGGGCCAGACGGCAAGCCGCATCGCCGAGCTTCTGGGCGGGATCACCCGCAACGCCGTAATCGGCAAGGCCCATCGCCTGGGCTTGCGGGGCCGGCCTTCCCCCATCCGACGGGACGAGAACGCGCCCTTCGTCCGGGCAAGCCGTCCGAGCCAGCCGGCCGAGGCGCCCGGCGAAACCATGGCCGAGCCCGCCCCTCAGCCGGTGGCCGAAACGCCGCCGCCGGTTCCGGCTCAGCCCTCGACGCAAGCCAAGGCGCCGCAAGCCGGCGGCCGGAGCTGCTCCTGGCCCGTGGGCGATCCCAAGCAGCCGGGCTTCCACTTCTGCGGCCACGAGGCGGTCCCCGGCCGCCCCTACTGCCCGACCCACTGTGCGATGGCCTATCAGAGGAAGTCCGAAGCGGCGGCGTAGAGCGAAGTCGCCAGAGTCTTTCCAGGGGCAGCGGCCGCCGGCGATTGCGCGGGCGGCCGTTCGCGTATTCGGGCGGACCTCGGAATTCATACGGACGCGCAGGTAAAGCCTTTGTCTCTCCATCTAGCAACTTGCAGTATCATCCCAAAAATGGGATAAAGACAGGTGGCGCGCATCCTGGCGAAAGGCGAAAAGCCGCTCGATTGGGTAGGCTCGTCGAAGAAGGACTTCCTTGGATTCCCAGAGCCCGTCAAGGACGAGATGGGCAACGCGCTTGGGTTGGCCCAGTTTGGCGGCAAGCACCCCTCCGCCAAGCCATGGAAGGGGCAGGGATCCGGCGTCTTCGAGGTGGTCGAAGAACACGACGGGGACAGCTACCGGGCGGTGTACACCGTGCGCTTCGAAGAGGCCGTGTATGTGCTGCACGCCTTCCAGAAGAAGTCGCCCCGAGGGATCAAGACGGCACAGGTCGACGTGGACTTGGTCGGAAGACGGTTGAAGGTGGCGCAATTGGACTATGAGGCCCGCTATGGCAAAGCGAAGCGCTGAGGCTGCGATCGGGGCCGACGACGCAATCACGCGTGGCACCGGGAACGTCTTCGCCGATCTCGGTTACGCCGACGCCGAGGAGCGACAGACAAAGCTGCAGTTGGCATATGCCCTCAACGGCGTCATCGCCGGTCAGCGGCTCACCCAGGCAATGGCGGCGAACAGGCTTGGAATCAACCAGCCGAAGGTCTCGGCCCTCGCGAACTACAAGCTCGGTGGCTTTTCCATCGAACGGCTCATGACGTTTTTGACCGCTCTCGACAGGGACGTGGATATCGTGATCAGGAAGAAGCCCCGGTCGCGGGCATCAGCCCGCGTCACAGTCGTTGCTGCCTGACACGAGGGTTCAGGCGCAGACGCTCCGCCCCGGCGAGCGTTGGGAACGTTGTTCACGCTTCCGAAGCGGACTCCTGATCGGCCGGGCCTATGTCCACCACGAGCTTGCCACCGGCCTTACCTCCTTGAGGGCGCGATAGGCCTCCGAGACGGTATCCAAGGTGAAGCGCCGCGGATCCACGAGCGGCACCATCTCGCCGGCCACCGCCAGCTTTGCGGCCTCGCGGAGAATGTCGCCGTGATGTCGCTGTCCCTCTCCGGTCAGAAGCGGCAGCGGGGCCGAAGAGACGCACCGTCCAATCAATTCCTCGTGCGAGCGACACGCCTTGCCTCCGGTTGCCGCGTCTCAGTCATCCGCAGGTGCGCGCTCGGCTTCGACATCGGACCAGGACCGGAATGAATTCGCACCAAAGTGAAATGCCTACAATCTCCGCATGGTAATTTGCTGTCGGTCATGACCGACGCCCGGATTTCGAGCCCCGAACGATGACCTACAAGAAATTCAACGCATTCTGCCGCGGCCTCGCTGCGACGAATTATGTCATGCAATGGGGCGGGTCCCATGTCTGGAAGGTCGGCGGAAAGGTCTTCGCCATCGGCGGCTGGCAGGACGACGAGCCGAGCTTCACCTTCAAGGTGAGCGAGATCTCCTACGAAATACTCAAGGACATGCCCGGCCTGCGCCCCGCCCCCTATCTCGCCTCGCGCGGCATGACCTGGATCCAGCATTATGCAAAGCCAGGGCTCTCGGACGGGGAACTGAAGGACTATATCCGCCAGTCGCATCGCATCGTCTCCCGCGGGCTGTCGAAGAAGAAGCAGCGGGAGCTGGGACTCATCGAGGCGTAGGCGGAGCGGCAAGCGCGCAGCGGCCTCGCACCACGATACGGACGGTCATCCGAGCCCGGCTGCCCGCGCGATCATCAGCATCCCCGCCACCACGGCGACGGCCCCGATGGCTTGCGCGGCGCGCCAGCCGGCGGGCGCCAGTCGCTCAAGCGTGATGGCCGCCGTCACGATGGCCATGGCGCGCAGGTCCATGACGCCGATGGCGAACAGGACCGCCATCGGGCCGGCGCAGCAAATGCCGCAGTGGAGGCCGAGGCCGAGGCCATGCCGCCAGGCGGTGGCGCCGTCCGCGGGCAAGCGACAGCCGCATCCGGGCGCCTCACGGCAGCAGGTCAGGTGATGCGCCTTCCAGGCCATGAACTGGAGAGCGCCGGCGATGAGTACGACCAGGCCGACTGCGATCGGAACGGCGCGGGAGAGTGCTGGCTGCTGCATCTCGAGCGCCGCCAGCCATACGCCCAGCGGAAAGGCGGCCATGCCGATCGCCGCCCAGACGAAGAAGTACCCCAGGCCCACGAGCAGGGTCAGCCGGCCGAGCCGCCTCTCGCCCGTCCCGCCGACGGCCTGGCGGTAGCGCCACAGCATCGGGACCAGGGACGGCAGCATCATGGCCGCCATCATCGCGACCCACATGGCGAGGAACGACGCCGCGGCGGCGAGCCGGCTGCCGCCCGGCATCCATGTCATCGACATGGTCCAGCCGCCGGGCATGGCCATCCCGTCCATCGCCGACATGGCCCCGCACCAGACGACCGTTGCCGCGGCGCTCGCCGCGAAGAGCAGCGCCGAGACGCCGAGGAAGGCGCGATGGGAGGCTCGCTCGGAAGCCATGGGCCGCGAGACCTCCCGTCCCCCAACTGCGCCGATAACTGACATTGGCCGGGCTCAGCGCTTGCCGTACGAGTCGTGGTGGCGCCACCAGATGCCCGTCTCGTTGCGCCCCTTGGGCGCGCGGTCGAGCCACTGGAACATGCCCCAGAGGCCGTCGAGACCCCGGGCATAGGTGGAATAGCTGTGATAGACGACGCCGTCCTCGAGCACGAAGCTGCTCATGCCCGGCCGCTCGCGCACATAGGCACGCGGTTCGGATCCGGCCTGGGCTGCATTCTGGAGGACGGGCTCGGGAAGCGTCGGCGCGACCATGGCATGGCCGCCGCGCCGGAAGTTGTATTCGGTGCCGCCTTTGCGCTGCTGCTCCTCGGTGATCGAGACGTTGAAGTCGAAATTGAAATCGCCGCCGAGCGAGGAAGCCCAGGGGAAGCTCCATCCCATCCGCCGCTTGAACGCCTGGAGCTGCGCGACCGGCGCCTGCGACACGGCTGAGAGGGTGACGTCGTGGTTCGCCAGGTGGACGACGGAGCCGTCGAACCCGTCGGCGATCGCCGAGCAGGACGGGCAGCCCGCCTTGTAATCGGGCCCGAACATGAAGTGGTAGACGAGAAGCTGCGAGCGCCCTTTGAAGAGGTCCGCGAGCGAGGCCTTCCCGTCATCGGTCTCGAACCGGTAATCCTTGTCGACCTGGACCCAGGGCAGCTCCTGACGCCGCTGCGCCAGATCGTCGCTCTGCCGCGTCAGCGCCTTTTCCGCGCCCAGCAGCTCGAGCCGGGCGGCAAGCCACTCTTCGCGCGTTCCGGTCTTGTGGGTCGTCATGGCCATCTCTCCTTCAGTTGTCTTTCGCCGTCGGCGCCGCCGGCGCCACAACCTGCTGGTTTGCGGTCGGAAGATGATCTAGTACCGGGCCTCGAACGGCGGGAGTGACAAGTGTGGCGGGATTCCCATGGACTCCCTGATCACGGCGGCGGCCCGCGCGCTTGCGGCGGGCGATCCGCTGGGCGCCTTGAACCGGGTCGCCCTGCGCGACGACGCGCCGGCGCTGGCGCTTCGCGGCATCGCCATGGCCCAGCTCGGCGATTTCCCTCGCGCCAAGGCTCTCCTCAGGCGCGCGGCGCGCGGCTTCGGCCCGAAGGAGGCCGTGGCCCGGGCGCGCTGCGTGGTCGCCGAGGCCGAGATCGCGCTGGTCTCGCGCGACCTCGGCTGGCCTCAGAAGGCGCTCGACGCGGCGCGGGCGACGCTGGAACTGCACGGCGATCGGGTGAACGCGGGTCATGCCCGGCATCTCGAGGTTCGCCGGCTCCTCCTGGTCGGCCGCCTCGATGAGGCCGAGCTGAGGCTCGCCGAGATCGACCCCGCGCCCTTCCCGCCCGCCATCAGGGCCGCCCATGAGCTGGCCGTCGCGGGGATTGCAATGCGGCGCCTGCGAACCAAGACGGCGCGGGCCGCGCTTGCCCGGGGCCTCGGCGCGGCGCGCGAGGCGGGCATCCCGGCCCTGACGGCGGAAGTCGAAAGCGCATCCCTCCTCCTCGCCACGCCCGCGGCGCGGCTGATCGCGCGGGGCGAGGAGCGGCCCCTCCTGCTCGAGGAGGTCGAGGCGCTGCTGGCATCGAAAGCGCTGGTGGTGGACGCCTGCCGTCATGTCGTACGGGATGCCGACACGGCGGTCTCGCTCGCGCGGCGCCCGGTGCTGTTCGCGCTTGCCCGAGCGCTGGGCGAGGCCTGGCCGGGGGACGTGCCGAGGGCGACGCTTCTGGCGCGCGCCTTCGGGGCCAAGCATGCGGATGAATCCCATCGCGCGCGGTTGCGGGTCGAGATCGGACGGCTTCGCAGGATGCTCCGCGGCCTCGCCGGCATCGGCGCGACGAAGCAGGGCTTTGCCCTCGCACCGCGCCGGACAAAAGACGTCGTCGTGCTGGCGCGGCCGGTCGAGGAACGGCACGGGGCGGTGCTGACCTTCCTTGCCGACGGCGAATCCTGGTCGAGCTCGGCGCTGGCACTGGCGCTGGCCGCCAGCCAGCGCAGCGTGCAGCGGGCGCTCGATCAGCTCGCGGCGGCAGGCAAGGTGCAGCCGTTCGGCCGCGGGCGGGCGCGGCGGTGGATGACCCCGCCGCTGCCGGGAATCACGACGACCTTGTTACTCCCGGCACCCCTGCCCAGCGATTAGGATGGATGCATGAAAAAATCGGACGCCGAGATCCTCTGCGAGTATGGACCCTTTCCGGGCGTCGAGCGCGTGAACGGGGTCACCTATGACGGCAAGCAGGTCTGGTTCGCGTCCGGCGACAAGCTCACCGCCCTCGATCCGGCGAGCGGGAAGACGGGCCGGTCGATCAAGGTGGCCGCCCATGCCGGCACCACCTTCGACGGCCGGAATCTTTATCAGCTCGCCGGCGATCGCATCCAGAAGATCGACCCGAAGACCGGCCGCGTGCTCTCCACCATCCTCGCGCCCGAGGGCGGCGGCGCGGGTCTCACCTGGGCCGAGGGGTTCCTCTGGGTGGGCCAGCATCGCAACCGCAATATCCATCAGCTCGATCCCGAGACGGGGGCGATCCTGCGCAGCATCGAGTCCAACCGCTTCGTCACCGGGGTCACCTGGGTCGAGGGCGAGCTGTGGCACGCCACCTGGGAAGGCGAGGAGAGCGAATTGCGGCGGGTCGATCCCCGAACGGGAGAGGTCCTGGAAAGCATCGCGATGCCGCCCGGCGTGATCGTGTCGGGGCTCGAGTCCGACGGCGCCGACCGGTTCTACTGCGGCGGCGGAAGCAGCGGGAAGGTGCGGGCGGTCAGAAGGCCGAGGAGGGGTGTGACGGTTGGCGATGGCTCCGGCATGGCCGCCGAGCCCAAGCGCAAGTAATTGCGGAAAGTCCACTCTGACCCCTTGTTTGGACCTCATTCGGCTGTTTTATTTCTCAGCGCTTCCGCTTCTTTAACAATGCGCTCTTTTGCTTCACGTTCAAAGTTCTCAACCTTGAGGCGGGCAAACCCTTCGGGGTTGAGTTCGCAATGGTAGAAATAGTGATCCCTTCTCAAGTTTGTTTCGGCCTTTTCTTTCTCCACTTTTGACGGTTCTACACGCCAAAACAATTTGCGTGCCGCGCGAAAGGCTTGCCACAAGCTATACAGCAGGACCGCAATCGCCAACCACTCCGGGCCGAGATATTGAATGATCGCCCACGCGGCGGGAATTACCGCAAGCCAGATTACTAGGATGACTCTTAACGTGAGATTTTGCTTCCGGGTCTTGATCCATTCCCGGTTGGCATTCGCCTTAACCTCCGCGCCAGTTCGGAACGGTACGTCTTTGTAAATGGTTCGCCAGTCGGGAAGGTTGGTCGTGTCATTTAGGAACAGTGGCAACCCCTCTACTTTCCACGCATAGGTGAGGGTCGCCGTGCCAGGGGCATACCATCCGACGAGCAATCCGTCGTCCGCATCGCCATGTGGCCGAATACGCTTTTCAGCGGCATCAAAGGCCCAAGCCATAATAGGAACGGGATAGCGGACCAGCCAATGCGCCACTTCCGCTTTCATAGTGTCCGCAACAAAACCTAAGTCGTAGCTTTCGGGATATACGAGATTCAGCGTCGCGAACGGATTGTTGGAAACGGGTGGTTGGTATTCGACAAAATACGAGCCGCGATTCTCTTTGATGAAGTCGAAGTGCAGAATCTCTCGCGTGAAGTTGCTCGGTGCCACAGGCGAAAGGTTCGGGCCTACGGCTCCCGTCCGTCAAGACTCAAGCCGTGTGACCTGAGCGGCGCGACCGTACCGATTTTCCAGCGGGATGCGGGGCCAGAATAGGCTCACCCGAAAGCAGGCTGAACCGCCGGCAATTCGGTTTACCTTCATCCCTTTCTCCGAGGAAGACTGCCCATGCCCAAGATCGATATCGCCGCCGTGCCGGAACGCAAAGGCACGGGCTATCCGACGCAATTCAACGCAGCCTGTGCCGAACGCATAAGACAGCGGCTGGGCAATGCGGGCGGGCTCACGGATTTCGGCGTCAATCTCATGCGCCTGCCGCCGGGCAACTGGTCGAGCCAGCGTCACTGGCATTCCCATGAAGATGAATTCGTCTACCTGCTCGAAGGCGAACTGACGCTGATCGAAGATGGCGGCGAGACGGTGCTGCGGGCCGGCGATTGCGCGGCTTTTCCGAAAGGCTCCGGCAACGGCCATCACATGATCAACAGATCGGGCGCGACGGCGGTCTATCTCGAAGTCGGCTCGCGCCAGCCCGCCGACATTACGCCCTGCTCCGACATCGACATGATGAGCGCCAACGCCGACGGTCGGTTCTTGCACAAGGATGGCACGCCCTATTCCGAGCCGTAGCCGCGAGACACGAACTCGCGGGAGGACGGCTATGACACCGCCCCAACGCCCTCCGCATTCCGCCCCGCCCTGGACCGCACCAGCAAATAGAACGCCACGACGTGGGTGATCATCAGCAGGGGCACATAGATGATCGGGATCGCGTATGTCGCGCCCAGCTGCCCCGCCAGCGCGGGAAGGCCGATCTGGATGCCGTGGTAGTAGTCGACGAGGATGTCGGCGGCGCCCACTAGATTGAATGCGACGACCAATGACCAGAAGAGCGGACGTATCCTGACCGTGAGAAGCGCCAGGATGGCGAGCAGGCCGGTGGCGAAATCGCCATGGGCGGCGAATTCGGCGAAGCTCGCGGGCAGATTGGCGCCCACGACACCCGGAACGAGGAAGACGAGCCCGAAGAAGCGGAAGCTGTGCAATGTGGCGATGGCCCGTTGCGCTTCGACCGGGTCCGTCGATTTGAGCCTCGGCCAGATATACGTGCCGAGGCAAAGCAGCCAGGGGACGTAGCCGAGAAGCAGGTGGATGTTGAAGATGATCGCGGGCGACATGTCGGTTCCTGTCACAAGTTGATCGGCGCGGGCTTCGACATTCGCCTCGCTCCCGATTTGCAAGGCCGCATGTAGGGCCGCTTCCGGCCAGCGACTATCCGCGATAATCTCGACAGGGCATGAAGCAGAACTTCACAGTCAGGCAGGGCGCGCTCGACGGCGTGGAGGCCTTCCTCAGCGTCGCCCGGCATCGCAGCTTCCGCAGAGCGGCCGCGGAACTGGGCGTGACGCCCTCGGCGATCAGCCAGGCGATACGCGCCGTCGAGGCGCGGATCGGCGCGGCGCTCTTCATACGGACGACGCGCAGCGTCGGCCTGACCGAAGCCGGCGAAAGATTCCTTGTCCGCGCCAAACCCGCCTTCGAAGAGCTCGTCGCCGCGAGCGAGATGGCGCGAGACCTGGGGCAACGTCCCACCGGGCTCTTGCGCCTGTCCGTTCCCAAAGCCGTCGTCCCGTTGATCCTGGAGCCGGTGATCGCCTCTTTCTGCCAAGCCTATCCCGAGGTCGAGATCGAGATCGCGGCAAGCGAGGAGCTGATCGACATCGCGGCCCAAGGGTTCGATGCCGGCATCAGGCTCGGCCAGTTCATCGCCGCCGACATGGTCGCGGTGCGCCTGACGCCGCCCTTCCCGTTCCTGGTCGTCGGCAGCCCCGGCTATCTGGGCGGGCGAAAGCGGCCGGAACGCATCGAGGAACTGCGGGACCACGCCTGCCTGCGCATGCGCCGCTCGAACGGGTCGATCGCCCCATGGTCCTTCGTCGACGGCAACAAGACCGTCGAGGCCATCGTCTCGGGGCCGCTGATCGCGCATGACTTCCCGACGCTTCTCGGAGCCGCCATCCAGGGCCTGGGGCTTGCCCAGCTGCCCGGCCCGCTTGTCAGGGCGCCGATCGCCGACGGCCGGCTGCGGGCCCTGCTGACGCCGTTTGCCGTCACCACGCCGGGCGTCTTTCTCTATTACCCGGACAGACGGCAGGTCTTGCCCAAGCTGCGCGCCTTCATCGAGCACGTGAAGGGGCGGACGGAGGTTCCCAAAACAGCGCGAGCTCGCATTACGGAGAAGACACGGCGCGCAAAGAGCCGCTGAAACGCCGGGCCCGGTTTCGCTTTGTCTCGAATGTGCCTCCAGGGTTACCCGCTTGAAATGTCCGTCTATTAGACGCACATAGCGCCAACGTTCGGGATGCAACTCGAGGCATGCGCGATATGTCGGGAAAAACCACAGCCAAGGTAAGGGACGAGCGGCTGGAGGTGCGGGTTTCCCGCGACCAGAAGGCGTTGTTCCAGCGCGCTGCCGAGCTGCAGGGGCGCACGCTGACGGATTTCGTGATCGCCAGCGCGCATGACGCGGCCGTCCGCGTCATCGAGGAAACCCGGACGATCCGGCTGAACGCCGCCGAAAGCCGGGCCTTCACGGAGGCGCTCCTTAATCCCAGGGAGCCGAACGCCCGGCTCAAGGCCGCCGCACAGCGATACCTCAAGCTGACCGGCGCTTGAGTGGCTGCGCCGGCCCTGCGCATTGAGCATCTGTCGCACCGGCAACGCTGATGGGACGGCTCGTGGTCGATGCCAAGGACGACAAGGCTGCGCGGTCCTATCAACGCTACCGCTTCAGAACTCTCGCCGAAGGAGGCCGCAGGTTGTTCATTCCCATGGCCGAGATCGCCAAATTGTTCTCGTAGCACGCCGAAGACGGCGTCGAGCGCCTGTCAGAGAAATGCAAACAATGGCATGATTGGGCCTGTCATTGGCGCGTGAGGTTCGCAGGAAGGAGTACCGGATGAACCCGCAGGCTGAGGGGCAATATGCCCTTCGAACCTGGGCTCCATTGCCAGACTTGGATTCGGTCGTATTTTTTTACCCAGGGAACCGAAAGTTCGTCACTGGCGTCGGCCCCTTCGTGATGAGGGCCCGGCCCTGGGCTCGGCGCGTCGGGCGCATCGGCATGTGGCTGCTGCTCGCGGCAGGCATTCTGGCCAGCCTCGGCGTCGGAGCCGCGGAGCTGTTGCAGCGCCAGCAATGGGCGCAGATGGAGGCAACGCTCAAGACCATCGATGCCCAGGTGATCGGCTGCGCCGACGCCACGAACCCCGTACCCTATTTCCGCTACACCGCCGAAGGCAACGTTTACAATCACTACCCGCCTGAGACTCGCGCGGACATTTGCGACAACAGAACATGGCAGGTCACCTACGTCGAGGGCGACCCCGACGCCTGGGCGGTCGCCCCCGACAGCCCTCTACCGCCTTTCGTGGACAAAATCGACGGCGATCTGGATCGCCGTCGGGCCCCTTCTCCTGCTCATGGCGGGTGTCTATTGGATGCTTGCCCGAGTGCAGGACCGCCGCGCCATCAAGGTAAATCGCCTGCTGGCGGACGGCGCTCTCATCGGCGCCGAGCTTCTGTCGCGCAAGTATTACCAAGGCGATACGGGGGGACCGACGCTCTCGATCAAGTACAGGATCAATCTGCCCGAGGGCCGAATGGCCGACGCGAAACAAACCTTCATTTTTCCCAACTTCACTGAGAAGACGCTGCCCCCGGTCGGCAGCAAATTACTGGTTCTTCGCGTCGACGACTCCATACAGGAAGTCCTGTAGGCGGAATCCATCGCTCGTGGCCGGCTAGCCGGCGGGGCCGCCCATCCCCGGTTTGCGACCGGCCTGATCAAGCGCTCCCCCGGGGATTGAACTTGGTGCGGAGGCGCGGCCGGCGGCTTGGACGCCCCGCCGCCCAGAGCTGCGCGCTCGCGCGACTGGTCACCGACCCCCGCATGACGAAGCACAAAAGCCACCGCTTTCTCAAGAGACCTCTTGCGGAAGGAGGATTCCGGAACAACCGGCTTGAAAGCAAGGATCGGAGTGTCGTCGCGGGCACGAAAGCCGATATTCGGGACCGGACAGAAAAGAGGCCCCACAATGACACCGCAATTCCCTGATCCCTCCGATCCGGAAACCTTGCGTTTCGGCTACGGCGATACTGCTCTTGGGACGATCCTGGCCGCCGAGAGCAGCTATGGCGTCGTCGCTCTCTTCATCGGCGACGATCGGGCGAGGCTGCTGCGCGACCTGAAGGACACCTTTCCAGAAGCCGAATTCGTTCTCGACCAGCCAGCCTTGGCGCCGACCATCGCCAAGGCCGCGGCCCTGGTCGAGGCGCCTCATCTCGGGACCGACGTGAGGCTCGATCTGCGCGGCTCGCCGCTCGAGGTGGCCGTTTGGAGCGCGCTGCGAGCGATTCCTCCCGGCAAGACACGCAGCTACGGCGCGATCGCACGAAGCCTGCCAATGCCGGCGACGGCTCAGGAAGTCGGCGCGGCCTGCGCGGCGAACCGCATCGCGGTCGCCGTCCCCTGCCACCGCGTCGTGAAGTCCGACGGTTCGATCTCCGGTTATCGCTGGGGCGTGCAGCGCAAGCGCCGTCTTATCAACGTCGAGGGGATCGCGTGATGCCGGCCAATCTGCGCAAGACGAAAAACGACGGTGCCAACGCGTCCGCCGAGGCCGGATCGGCCGCGAGCCCGGCGGCGATTCCGGCTCGGGTGGACGCCGTGGACTGGACGAAGGTTCAGGCCGATCTCGACGCTGAGGGATGGGCCGTGGTGCCGAAGCTCCTAAGCCACGCCGAAGCGGACTCCATCGCGGGCCTTTTTCATCAGGAGCAGGGATTCCGCAGCCACATCATCATGGCACGGCACGGTTTCGGCCGGGGCGAGTACAAGTATTTCAGCTATCCCCTGCCGCCTCTGGTCCAGGCGCTGCGGACGGCCACCTATCCCCACCTCGTGCCGATCGCCAACCAATGGCACGAGCGCATGGGCAAGGACGTACGCTTCCCGCGCGATCACGCCGCGTTCCTCGATCGCTGCCATCGGGCCGGTCAAATCCGCCCCACGCCGCTGCTCCTCAAATATGCGCCGGAGGACTATAACTGCCTCCATCGCGACCTCTACGGAGAGCATGTCTTCCCCATGCAGATCGCAATCCTGCTGGATCAACCAGGCGAGGACTTCGAGGGCGGCGAGTTCGTGATGACCGAGCAACGCCCACGGATGCAGACTCGCGCCATGGTCCTGCCGCTCAAGAAGGGCGATGCGGCCGTCTTCGCCGTCAACAGCCGTCCGATGAAGGGCGCGCGCGGCGACTATCAGGCGAAGCTGAACCATGGCGTCAGCAAGCTTTGCTCGGGCAAGCGGCACACCCTCGGCGTGATCTTCCACGATGCCGTCTGAATCCCTTCCGCTAGCCCTCGACGAAGTCACGGACGCAGGCCAGCGCGTCGCGCTCGGCCCACGAGCCTTCCTGCTGCGCGGTCTCGCGCGCGAACGAGCGCCCGAGCTCGTCGCCGCCATCGGCGTCATCGCCGAGGTTTCGCCCTTCCGCCACATGCAGACGCCGGGCGGCTGGGAAATGTCGGTGGCGATGACCAACTGCGGAAAGGCCGGCTGGGTCACCGACCGCAAGGGCTACCGCTATGATGAGATCGATCCGGCAACCGGCCGTCCATGGCCGGCGATGCCCCAGGCATTCGCAGACCTCGCCGCCGAAGCGGCCGAGGCGGCGGGCTTCGGCGGCTTCCGTCCCGATGCCTGCCTGGTCAACCGCTACGCGCCGGGTGCACGCCTGTCGCTTCACCAGGACCGCGACGAGCGCGATTTCGATCAGCCGATCGTGTCGGCGTCCCTGGGCTTGCCAGCCATCTTCCTCTGGGGCGGGAAGACGCGCTCGGACAAGGCCCGGCGCATTCCGCTCGCCCATGGCGACGTCGTGGTCTGGGGCGGGCCGGATCGCCTGAGATTCCACGGCGTCCATTCCCTGGCCGAGGGCGAGCACCCGCTGACCGGCGCCTGCCGCTTCAACTTGACCATCAGGCGGGCGCTCTGAATTTGCCGTCGGCTACTCGGCCGGCGCGATCGCGATCCGGTCGCCGTGAGGCGTGGCGAACCAGTATTCGCCGCCGATCCTGAGAGCGGTCGAAGCGGCGCCGAAGCTTGGCGATCCCGAGTGACGGACGACCTCCCAGGCCTGAAGCGTCACGGGATCGATCTTCATCGCGGAAAATGGACCGGTGCAGCGCCGATTGGTGTTGGGCGCGCAGGCGATCAGGTTTGCCACGCTGTCGCGCGCACCGGCGGCGTAGAGGAAGCCATCCGACCCAAAGCGCAGATTGTCCGTATGGAATCCGGTCTTGATCACGGCCCGGTCCCCGGCCGCGCCGTCGAGCGACAGGCGCACCACGGTCTCGTCGCCCGTTCCTGCCACGAAGAGCTGCTTGCCGTCCGGCGAGGCTTCGACCCCATTGTCCGCCGAAATCGCCGCCGCGCCGGGCACGTCTTCCCATCTAGATTTGGGCCGCCAGATCAGCATGCCGCCTTCCGGCTGCCCCGCCGTCAGCTTGTCGATCGACTTCGGATCGTCGGTTCTCACGAAAACGCTTGCCGCGAAAGCGCCGCCGGGCAAGGCCGCCACGCCATTCCCCACGACGCCAGCCGGATAGAGGACGCAGCCCACCCAGGTCAGGGTCGGCGCCGCGGGTCCGGCGTTGAGCTTGAAGACCTCGACCGACTCCCGTTCGCCGTGATGCACGACATAGAGCGTGTGTTCAGATCCGGAGCCAGCACGCAGGCTGAGGCCATGGGCCGAGAATTTCGTCTCGTCGGGCGCTCCCGGGCAGGCGCCGAATGTCTCGCTGTCCTGCCGGTAGACGACGTGGCCCGGGAGCAGCACTTGAAACGTCCGGTCCTGCGCGTTCACGAGATAGATGTGGCCCTGGGCCTGCCCGCCATCGGCCAGGCCGCTGGCGAGGATCCACGGCGTGCCCGGCAGCTGGACCAGGTCCTCGGCATTGATCAAGCCGCAGATGAATGTCAGGCCGGCGGCGGGATCACATGCCGCCTGCGCGGCGGCCGGAGCCGAGATCGCCATGGCGGCGAGCAGGATGGATGCCTTGGTGAAACCCATGACGATCCCTTCTCTATCTCGGCCAGCAAGCCGCCAGGCGGCAAGCATCTATTCGCCGGTTACGCCGGCAGCGGCGGATAGAGCGGCGCGACGGCGGCCTCGCGCTGCTCCTTGACGGCCCAGGGCGTCGCCCGACCGTCAAGGGAATCCGCCAGCCCTTCCAGAACGGCGTGCCATCCAGCGCGCACGCCAGCGCCCCGGCCGCGCGCGTTGAGCCCGCTATGGGTGAGCGTGAGCCGGCAACCGTCGCCGTCCGGCGCGAGTTCGAACAGGACCGAGGTGTTGAGGCCGTCGATCTCCCAAGACCAGCCGAGGACATGCGGGGGATCGACCCGGCTAACGCTGAGCTCCAGCACTTTGCCGTTCGCGGCGGTGATGCGCAGCGCCCCGCCGACACGCAGCTCGATTTTCGCCGCTCCGAGCCAGTCCTCCAGGCGCTCCGGGGTGGTCAGGGCGGCCCACAGCTTGGCAACGGGCTTCGCATAACGCCGGCGAAAGACGACCTGCATGCGGTCGTCTTTCATCGTGACCTCGCCTTTCGGCGCGTCGCGCAAAAGGTTCTTCGCGTCCATCACTGTTCCTTCTCCATGTGCTCATCGAGGGCGTCGAGGCGATCCGCCCAGAACTGCCGGAACTGCTCGAGCCAGGAATCGAGGGCGGCCAACTCGCCGGCTTCCAGGCGATAGAGCCGCTTCTGGCCTTCCGCGCGTACGCTGACCAGGCCGGCCTCGCGCAGCTGTTTCAGATGCTTGGACGCCCCCGGCTGACTGAGCCCCGTAGCCTTCACCAGATCGCCCGCCGCCCGTTCTCCGCTGCGCAGGAGTTCCAGCAGGCGACGGCGGTTCGGCTCGGCTATGGCTTCGAACGGGGTCATGGGAGATATATAATCATACCGTTATATAACTGTAAAGGAATTTATCGTCACGCAAGAAGCCGTCGCGCGATTTGTCGCCAATGTCTGCATGACGAAGCACGAAAACCGCGTCTATCTCTCTGGCCTCGTTTAGACCGGCCGCACGGACAGCTCCGGTTCTTGACCAGGATCAACGAGGGCCGCGCCGTTCGCGCCCATGATGTGATCGTTCGCCCGGGCTCGAATCGGAGCGTGGCGAGAACAGTAGGGCCAGGCCGGCCCGGAGAGCTGCCCATGACGATTGTCTCACGGCCCGATGCCGCGGGACTCGCGGTCATCGCCTTGCCGGCACCAAAGGACGTTACGGGGGCTTCGGTCTTCGCCGCGCTGGTGAAGCGGAGCACCATCCGGGAGATCAGTGCCGCACCCCTATCCCAGCAGCAGCTCTCGAACCTGCTCTGGGCCGCAAATGGCGTCAATCGCAAGGTGGGGCCGTTCGGACTGTCGGGCAGGACGGCGGGTTCGGCCAGCAACTCACAGGAGATCGACCTCTATGTCCTGCTTTGCGAGGGCGCCTACCTGTATGACGGGCCCGACAACCTGTTGAAGCCGGTCGCCGCCGGCGACCTTCGGGCCGGCGCCTTGACGCCCGGCCAAAGAGGCGTCGGCGCCACGGCGCCGGTTCAGCTGATCTATGTCGCCGACGTCGACCGCCTGACCCATACCGCGGGCTTTCAGGAGCCCGGGCTTCAGGAACCCGAAGTGCAGAAGTCCTACTACTTCGTGGACACGGGCCTCATCGCGCAAAACGTCCATCTGTTCGCCGCGGCCGAGGGCCTGGCGGCATGGTTCCACAATTGCAACAGAAGCGGCCTGGCACGCGAACTGGGACTTGGCCCCGAACAGCGGGTGCTGTTCGCCCAGTCGGTCGGGCATCCGGCAAATGCCTAGCCGAGCACGCTGACCATGCGGCTATCGGACAATTCCGTCCTCATCACCGGCGGGTCCTCCGGCATAGGCTATGCGTTGGCGGAGGCCTTCCTTGCCTCAGGGAGCAAGGAAAACTTCCGCCCGTCGAACCGTCCGATGCAGAAGCACCGGGATCAGAGTGGACTTATTCGAGAGCGAGCTGAACTGCCGGCAATCGAGTTTGCTCCGACCGCATTTCCCGACGTAGCGACTTAGCGCGCTCGAAACGCAAGGCTCTATCCCCGCCGATTGCCTAGGCTTCCCTCTTGAAGAGCTTCGCCAGATCCGCCATCGGCCGGAACAGCTTGAGCGGCTGCTCCGGAAGAGGCAAAAAGCTCTCGCGCACATAGAAGCGGCGCGCTGCCTCGTCCTTCGCATCGACGATAACGGCGAACGATGCGATCTCGCTACGGACAGCGCGAAACAGAGCGTCGGCAAGCAGGAACCGGCCGTAGCCCCGTCCTTGGTAGTTTTGGTCGACAGCAAGCCGGCCCAGAAGCGCCGCCGGAACGAGCGGATACCTGGGAAGTTTGCGCGTGATGTCGACTGGAAACTCGGCGAGCTTCAGGCCCGTCGCTGAAAGCGTGTAGTAGCCGCCGATGGCGCCGTTCGGCAGTACGAGCACGAACGGCGCCGCCATGTTCCTGCGCGCGTCCTGCCCGGCCTGATTTCGGAAATATCGGTCGAGAGGTTCGACGCCACTGGCGAATGAACTGCGATCATGGTGCGGACCGAGGGCCTCGACCCGAAGCAATCCCGCGGATGCGCCCGGCACCCGTTATACGCCGGTGGCTTCGCGATAGCGCCGGACCGTATCGCGGAGGCGCTTGTTGACGGGCTTCGGGTTCAACAGCGCCTCGACAAATGCCTGGCTGCCGCGGACTGAGAGTTCGAGCTTCTGATGTTCCTCGATCGCCCGCCGGGCGGCGTCCTGAACGCTTGTCAACACGAAATCCGTAACCGTCCGGCCCTGGAGGGCCGCCGCATGTTCGATAAGAGTCTTCTGCTCCACCGTCACCCGCGTCTCAAGGCGTTGCGCGCGGGTGCGGCCGCCGGCCGATTTCGAAGCTATGTTCGCCATGGCAACTCTCCTGTCCCCAATGTACGGCCATTGCCCGGCCACTGCAAGAGCCGGGCCCGAGAACAACTCCTTCGGAGAACGGCCCTTCCGACCGTTCTTTCACTCGCAAGAGCCAGTCGGGAAATAGCGGAAGCACTGGGGTCAGAGTGGGCTCATTCGAGAGCGAGCTGAACTGCCAGAAGATAGACTCACTCCGAGCTAGCCCGGGTTCTCCGGACAGGTTGAATCAGTCACTCTTCGTGAGTTTTCATAGTCGACCGGGCTCACGTGCTGCAAGCTGGCATGAGCGCGCTGCCGATTGCAGAAGACCTTGAAGTAGTCGAAGATCTCGGAATATACGCTGTAACCATTGGAGTATCGCAGTGAGAATATCGCTGGCTCTTCGTTGCCTGATGATGGGTCTCGCTCTCTCGGCGATTGCCCTGCAACCCCTTTCGAACTTCGCGAATACCGGCACGTCGCTGACAAGACCGCTGCTCCGGGGGTTCGGCTCCGATGCCCTGGCCGCTGCCCCGGCCACTCCGCCGGCCGCCCGCGGGATCTACGTGTGGCCCTACAACTGGGCGGTCAAGAACGGCGACTTCGACAAGGCCCTTGCCGTCCCGGGCGTCGACGGGGTCGGCGTGCATGTCACGTGGTCGGAGATATCGCCCGCGCTCAAGACCTACGACTTTACGCTCATGGACCGCCAGCTCTCGGCGGCGCGATCGCACCATCTGGCCGTGGAACTCGCCGTCGCGGCGGGCGACGGTACGCCGCAGTGGCTGTTCGCACCGCCTCCGCTGGGCATGGGCCTCCGGCGCCTCGATTTCGCAATGACGTATCACGGTGGCCAGGAGCCGTGCCACGC
>Ga0209415_10002615_pt1 | contig 33659 bp, 26 predicted proteins | sample PeaSoiSIISIP2007_FD_187696 | JGI IMG/M metagenome (GOLD analysis project Ga0209415, IMG submission 187696) | Peat soil microbial communities from Weissenstadt, Germany - SII-SIP-2007 (SPAdes) (version 2) | ecosystem: Environmental > Terrestrial > Soil > Wetlands > Peat | place: Germany... | reverse complement strand
CGACCAGAATTATCTCGCACTCGTCAAACTTGCTTCAGCCCGCATCTGGATGCGATTTATGAGTCGGTGACCTAGGGCATTCGATAGCGGGTGTTAAACCACTTACCGATAGCTTGCGTGTGAGGATTTCAAAGAAAGATACGGCCGCTGCCCGAGCTTGTCTCGATGAGATCAGCGTGGAACTCGACGCGGTCGATCCTAAGAACCCATCCAAGAACATCGACCCTGACCTTGTGAAATTCGCCGAGTATGCGGCCCGGCGGAGCGCGGACACGACGGCCAGAGTGTATCGCGCCCAGTATATCTGCCGCAAACTCAAGGCAAGCTTAAAGTGACGGTGCGACCGTGGCACCTCGAACCGCCTCCTCACTGTCGAAGGCGCTAAGCAAAGAGATAGGCCGTCTATCGAAACTGGATGACGAAAATCGTTCACGATTCGGCTGGCCCATACCGGGTGCAGGTGGGCGAAGCGTTGCGCGAGCACAGCTATGCGTCCTCACTGAGGGGGTATTTCTAGCTTCCTTTCGAGCGTATGAGCTGTTTCTTGAACAACTGTTCCTCCTATTCTGCTGTGGTGGCAACACAGCGTCTGGCAGGATCGTTGTCTCGTATCTAAGCCCCAAGAACTCGGCCCACGCCCGGCATCTGATGCAGTCTTCAATGCGCTTCCTTGAGTGGAATAACCCGGATGACGTGGTGCGGCGAGCAGAGAATTATTTGCGGAGCGGCTTCCCCATAAAGGTACCTATCACCCTTAGATACGGGGTACTGCATGATGCAAGGCGAATTCGAAATCACATTGCGCATGGTTCACCGGATTCCGAGCAACAATATCTATCGGCACTACGACACCACCTCACAATCGTTCCCGCAAGGCCGCCTCGACCGGGAGAATTCCTCCTGATGCCGTCAAGGACTACCCCAACCATCCACAACTTGCGCTTTTTTCTAGATCTGTTTTCCGATCTGGCTACCCGGTTGGCACACTAGAAACCAGCCCGTCTCGAGCAGGCACTCCGTTAGGCGCGTACTAGAATGCACTGGGTGGTCTATCGACACCAGGCGATCAGCTGCTTTAGACGGCTCCAGATCACAGACCAGAGCAATCCCAGCGCGTTCAGTGACTGCGGCGCGGCGGCTGGTTGCGCATCGCCCGCGCCGAGCGCGCGATTGAGGTTCGCGGCGAACTCGGCGACCACGCGTCCCGCGAAATCGCGCGCGAGGTTGGAGCGCGAGAACTGCGCCAGCGGGCCCTGCAGGTCGTAATCGACGGTGACCGCGACCCGGGTCTGCCGGCCGCCGGCTTCGGGCGTCAGGCGATAGGCGAGCTCGCCGCGCGTGCGCGAGCGGGAGCCGCTGTCGGTGCCGGCGCCCTTGGCGATGCCGGTCATCGCGGTCTCGTCGCGCTGTACCGTCGCCGAGCCCGCGAAGCTCGCCGCCATCGGCCCGAGCTTGACGCGCAACCGGCCCTTGACCGCGCGGGCGTCGTGCTCGGTGAGCTCCGCTCCGGGCAGGCACGCCGCCACCTTGGGAAAATCCGCCAGCGCCTGCCAGACCGTCGCCGGCGGCGCCGCGATGACGAAGCTCTCGTCGATCCGGGTCCAGCCTTCCCGCACGGTCTCCGGTGCACTCGCCGCGGGAGGCTCTGCACGCGGCGGTGCGGCAGGCGCGGATTGAACAGGGGCGGGCCGAGCCGCGGCCTTGGGCGGAGCCACGGCGGCGCGGGCCGCCGGTTCAGCCTGTCGCGATGCCACGCTTGCGACCGCGTTCACGATCCCGACATAGCCGGTACAGCGGCAGAGATTGCCGGAGAGCTCCGTCCGGATGCGGCGCTCGTCGGCTTGCGGGAACCGCTGCACGATGTCGCGCGCGGAGATCAGCATGCCCGCCGTGCAGAAGCCGCACTGCAGCCCGTGCTCCCGCGAGAAGGCGTCCCGCAACTCCGCCATGAGCGCGTCGTCCTCGAAACCTTCGATGGTGCGGATCTCGAGCCCGTCGCAGGCGACGGCGTAAGTGATGCAGGAGCGCGCGGGCACGCCGCCGATCAAGATCGTGCAGGCGCCGCAGACGCCGTGCTCGCAGCCGAGATGCGTGCCGGTGAGGCGCAGCTGGTCGCGCAGGAAATCCGCGAGGTGCGTCCTGGGCTCGACCTCGGCCGAAACGGCGTGGCCGTTCACGGTGAGCGAGATCGCGGTCATCGGGCGAAGGCCCGCTCGAGCGCGCGCAGCAGCGCGCCCGCATGCATCCGCTGCTCGATGGGATCGAGACCCGTGATGGTCGCAACCGCGTCAATCGCGGCATCGCGGTTGGGGCTCGTCAGATCGCCCTCGGCGATGCGTCGGGCGAGCTCCGGCAGCGATTGCGGCGGACCCGAGAGCGCGCCCAGGTAGACGCGGGCGGCGTCCCGCTCGCGATCGATCACCACCGCCGCGCTGGCCTCGGGGAACTCGCCGGTCTTGCGGCAGAACTTGAAATAGCCGAACCGCGCGGAGCCCGCGAGCTTCGGCACCAGGACCGCCGTGATGATCTCGTCCTCCCGGATTTCTGTCGTGAATGCCGCGGCGGCAAGCTGCGCCGCGGGGATGCTGCGCTCGCCCGTAGGTCCGCGCAGCACGACATCGGCACCGAGCGCCGCCAGCGCCAGCGGCCAGTCGCCCGCGGGATCGGCGTGCGCGAGGCTGCCGCCGACGGTGCCGCGGTTGCGCACCGCGCGATAGGCGATCCCGGCGGCCACCTCGACCAGCATCTCGCCGCCGCGGAGCGTGCCGTTGGCATCCTCGATCGCCGAGTGCGTCACAGCCGCGCCAAGGCGCCAGGACTCGTCGGCGTCTTCGACGGCGCGCAGTTCCTCGAGACGGGATATGTCGACGAGGAGGCCAGGCCGCGCGAGGCGGAGATTGAGCATCGGCCCCAGCGATTGCCCGCCGGCGAGCGCCTTGGCGTTGCCCTTGGCTTGCGCGAGCAGTGCGATCGCCTCGCCGGCATCGCGCGGCCGCGCGTAATCGAACGCCGCGGCCTTCATGCGGGGACTGGTTTCTTGGCGCCGGCGAGGGCCGCGAGCAGCCGGCGCGGCGTCAGCGGCGTCTCCGTTACCTCCACGCCGAGGCCGCGCAGCGCGTCATTGACCGCATTGAAGATCGCCGCCGGCGGCGCGATCGCGCCGCCTTCGCCCATGCCCTTGATGCCGTAGGCGGTATAGGGCGAGGGCGTCTCCAGATGGAAGATGCGCATCGCCGGAATCTCCGTCGGTCCCGGCAAGAGGTAATCGGCGAACGTCGAAGCGAGCGGCTGGCCGTTGGCGTCGTAAGGGCTCTCCTCGTAGAGCGCGGTGCCGATGCCCTGCGCGGCGCCGCCGAGTATCTGGCCGTCCGCGAGCATGGGATTGACCAGCGTGCCGCAATCCTCGGCGATGACGTAGTCGAGGATCTCGACATGGCCGAGCTCCGTATCGACCGCCACCACCGCCGCGTGCGAGGCGTAGCTGAAGGCGCCGGTGTCCACCTTCGGCCGATAGGCCATGGTGGCCTCGAGCCCGCCCAGGTCAACATCGGGCGGCAGGCGATAGGGCCGGCGGTACCAGGCGTCGGCGATCTCCGCAAGCGTGACCGAGGCCTGCGGACCCACCACTTGCCCGTTCTCGTAGCGCGCGGTGTTGGTGGCGCACTGCATGAGATGCGCGCCGATCGCAATGAGGCGCGGCACCAGCGTCTCGCAGGCGAGTGACACCGCGCCGCCCGCCATCACCATGCTGCGCGAGGCGTAGGTGCCGGTCGAATAGGGCGTGAGCCCGGTGTCGCCGAGCACCACGTGCACCTTGGCGACATCGATGCCGAGCACCTCGTTCGCCACCTGCGACAGCGTGGTCTCCATGCCCTGCCCGTGCGAATGCACGCCCGCGCGCACTTCGAGGCCGCCCGCCGGCGTCACGCGCACCGTCGCCTGGTCGTAGCCCGGCACCAGCGACAGGCCCCAGGCCGCGAATACGCTGGTGCCGTGGGCGGATTGCTCGCAGTAACTCGCGAAGCCGACGCCGATCAGCCGCCCATCCGGCTCGCCCTTGCGCTGCCGCTCGCGCCAGGCATCGAGACCGATCTTGTCGCGCGCAATCAGGAGCGCCTTGCGATAATCGCCGCTGTCGTAGTGCTTCTTCGTGACGTTGTCGTAGGGCATCGCCTCGGCGGCGACGAGATTGTCGCGCCGGACCTCCCAGGGCTCGCGCCCGACCTGCCGGGCGATCGCATCCATCACCAGCTCCATCGCGAAGCAGACGCCGGTGCGCGCGACACCGCGGTAAGGCATGAATCCCGGTTTGTTGGTGGCAATGCAGTGCGTCTTGCAGCGATAGCCGCGGAAGTCGTAAGGGCCGGGCAGATTGCCCGTGGCCTGGCCGGTCTCGAGCCCCACGGTGTAAGGCCACATGGAGTAGGCGCCGCCGTCGATGGTGATCTCGGCGTCGAGCGCCAGCAGCCGGCCCGTTCGGTCGGCGTAAGCGGTCATGCGGTAGTGGTGCTGTCGGGCGACGGCGCCCGCGACCAGGTGCTCGCGCCGGTCCTCGATGTAGCGGAAGGGCCGGCGGAACTTGAGCGCGAGCCAGGCGAGGCAGATCTCCTCGGGCTGCAGGATGCATTTGTAGCCGAAGGCGCCGCCGACATCGGGCGAAATCACGCGGACGCGCGCATCCTCGATACCCAGCGTCTCCGCCAGGCCGATCCGGATCATGTGCGGCGTCTGCGTGGAGGAATAGACCACGAGCTGATCCGCGCGCTCGTCCCAGAGCGCCAGCACGGCCTTTCCCTCCATGGGCACCATGGCCTGGCGCGAGAGCGCGAGCTCGCGCTTGACGACAACCGGCGCACCCTGCGCCTTGGCCTCGAACCCGCTCTCGTAGTTCATCGTAATGAAGAGGTTGTCGGGCCACTCCTCGTGGAGGCGCACGCTGGTCTCGGCGCGCGCCTTGTGCGCGTCGACGAGCGCCGGCAGGTCCTCGATCTCGAGATCGATCTGCTCGGCGATGTCCTCGGCTTGGGCGCGCGAGGGGGCCGTCACCATGGCGATGGGATCGCCCACGAAGCGCACCTTCTCGTGCGCCAGCGGATGTTGGGACGAGAGGCGATAGCCCGGCAGGGTCGAGGAGGCCACGATCGGCTTCACGCCCTCGAGGTCGGGCCAGGTAAAGACGGCCTGCTCGTAGCCCTGCGGCTTGCCGACCCGCACCAGGCGCCCGTGAGCGACCGGGCTGCGCAGGAAGGCGACATCCTGTTGGCCGGGCAGGATCATGTCGGAGACGAAATTGCCGCGCCCGTGCAGGTGCCGCGCATCCTCCTTGCGCGGAACCCGGGCGCCGATGCCTTGCGCCTTCATGTGCCGCCCCGCGCGGCTGCTCCGGCCGGAGAAGGGCGACGTACCCTCACCCTCCCACCGCTCTCGCGGTGGGTCCCTCCCTCTCCCGTGAAGCGGGAGAGGGGCTTTGTGGCTCGGCGCTTCCTTGCCCCTCGCCCACGGAGTGGGAGAGGGAGGGACCCGTCGCGCAGCGACGGGAGGGTGAGGGTGTGCGAAGGCGGCGCGGTCCCGATCGAGCGAAGCATCATCTAAGCACGGAGCCGCTCGTTCTTCGGATCGAACGGCGATTCCGGGATGATGGCGGCGCGGTGGCGCTTGCCGAGGATCGTTACCTCGAACTCGGTGCCGGTCGCCGCCAGCGCCGGGGGCACCATCGCGAGGGCCAGCGACTTGCCGACGCGCCAGCCGAAACCGCCGGAGGTGCAGCGTCCCAGCAGCTCGGCGCCGCGATAGACCGGCTCCGAGCCGCGCGCGTCGGCGTCGGTGACGCCGTGCACCTCGAGCGTGACCAACTGGTTCTTGAAGCCGCGCCGCTGCCAATCCAGCAGCGCCTCGCGTCCCACGAAGTCGTGGTTGTCCAGGTGCACGAAGCGACCGAGCCCGGACTCCAGCGCCGCGTACTCGATCGAGAGCTCGCGGGGGATCAGGCGATAGGATTTCTCGAGACGCAGCGAATCCATGGCGCGGATGCCGAACGGCTTCAGGTCGAACCCGCGGCCCGCCTCCATCAGGAGATCGAACAGCGCGTTCTGCGTCTCGATGGGATGATGCAGCTCCCAACCGAGCTCTCCGACGAAATTGACCCGAAGAGCGCGCGTGCGCGCGGCGCCGACGCTGATCCACTTGCCGCTGAGCCAGGGAAACGCCGCCGTCGAGAGATCGGCGTCGGTGAGCGTCTGCAGGAGATCCCGCGAGCGCGGGCCGGCGAGCACCAGAACGCCGTACTGCTGGCTGATGCGCTCGATGTGAACGCTGCCGTCCGCCGGCATGAGCTTGGTGAGCAGGTCGAAGTCGTGGCGCTCGAGCGCGCCCGCGGACACCAGGTAGAACTGCTCCGACCCTTCGCGGAACACCGTGAACTCCGAGCGCACGCCGCCATTCTTGGTCAGGAGATAGCTCAGCGCGATCCGCCCAGTCTTCTTGGGCACGCGGTTCGAGAGCAGATGGTCGAGCCAAGCCTCGGCGCCGGGTCCGGTGACCTCGAATTTCGAGAACGCGGTCATGTCGAGCAGCCCGACCTTTTCGTGCACGTGCCGGCATTCGTTGCCGACGTGCTCGAAATAGTTGGAGCGGCGGAAGCTCCACTTCTCCCGCGGACGCTCGCCCGCCGGTACCGCCGCATGGTTCTCGTTCAGGAGCACATCGGGCCTCGCGAGTTCGGCGCCGCTGAGCCCATAGCTCGCGGGCGCGAACCAGTTGGGCCGCTCCCAGCCGTAGACGCTGCCGAACACCGCGCCCAACGACTTCATGCGGCTGTAGCAGGGCGACTGCTTCAGCGGCCGGGTGGCCGGCCGCTCCTCGTCGGGATAGTGGACGGTGAAGACCTTGGCATAGGCCTCCTCGTTTTTCTGGCGGAGGTAACCCAGCGAGGCATAAGGGCCGAACCGCCGGGGATCGACGCCCATCATGTCGATGCTGGGCTCGCCGTCCACGATCCATTCCGCGATCTGCCAGCCGGCGCCGCCCGCCGCGGTCACGCCGAAGCTGTGGCCCTCGTTGAGCCAGAAATTCCGCACGCCCCAGGCCGGCCCGATGATCGGGCTGCCGTCCGGCGTATAGGCGATCGCGCCGTTGTAGACCTTCTTGACGCCGACCTCGCCGAAGGCCGGTACGCGCGCGATCGCGGCCTCGATGTGCGGCGCCAGCCGATCGAGATCCTCGGGGAATAGCTCGTACTCGGAATCGGCGGCGGGACCGTCGATATAGCAAGCGGGCGCGCCCACCTCGTAAGGACCGAGCAGGAGCCCCGCGCTTTCCTCGCGCATGTAATAGGAAGCATCGGATTCGCGGAGCACGCCCATCTCCGCCAGGCCCTGACGGTGGCGCTCCCGGATCGCCGGATGCGGCTCGGTGACGAGGTATTGGTGCTGCACCGGCAGCACCGGCACGTCGAGCCCGACCATGGCGCCGGTCTTGCGCGCGAAGTTGCCGGTGGCGGACACCACGTGCTCGCAGACGATGTCGCCCTTGTCGGTCTCGACCACCCATTCGCCGCTCGGCCGGTGGGCGATGCCCGTCACCGTTGTGCCGCGGTGGATCTCGGCGCCGCCGGCGCGCGCGCCCTTGGCGAGCGCCTGGGTGAGGTCGGCGGGTTGGATGTAGCCGTCCTCGGGATGCTGGATGGCGCCGATCACGCCCGCGGTTTCGCAGAGCGGCCAGATCTCCTTGACCTGCGCCGCCGTCAGGAACCGGACATCGACGCCGATCGTGGCGGCGACCCCGGCATAATACCGGTACTCGTCCATGCGATCGGCGGTGCAGGCGAGGCGGATGTTCGAGACTTTCTTGAATCCGACATGCTGCCCGGTCTCGCGCTCGAGGGTCTGGTAGAGCTTGACCGAGTATTTGTGGATCTGGCCGACGGAGTAGCTGAGGTTGAACAGCGGCAAGAGGCCGGCGGCGTGCCAGGTCGAGCCGGAGGTGAGCTCCTTGCGCTCGATCAGCATCACGTCGGACCAGCCCTTTTTCGTGAGGTGATAGAGCGTGCTGACGCCCACCACGCCGCCGCCGATCACCACCACGCGCGCTTGTGTTTTCATCGCCCCCGCCTGCTCACACCCCAAGCCCCACGCGCAGTCTTCCACTCCCGAGCCCGTCTGACCAGTCCCGGCGATGGCTATCCGATGGGTGCCTTTCGAGGGGGCTTCGCTACTTCAGTTTGCCGCGCGCCGCGACGCGCCAGACCGCCTCGATGCGTCCGTTTCGGACCGCGACGATCTCCTCGTGCAGGTGCACGGTCGTGTCGTGATACCCCACGACGAATTCCACCTTGTCGCCGATCCGCGGCGTGTCGCTGGGTTGCGCAAGCTCGATCTTGGCGTGCTCCGCCGAGAGCCGCATCAAGCTCATGGGCGGCAGCCCGATCGGCTCCGGCATGGCGGCGTCGCCCGGCATGGTCTTGCGGCCGGCGTCGAGCACGATCCGGGTCGGGGTCGGACGGCTGATCACGGTGGCGAGCACCGTGAGGGCGAAGGGAAAGTCCATGTGGTAGTGCTCGCGGTAGTGCCGGTCGCTGAAGATCGCGCCGCCGATCTGCACCTCCGTGACGCCGGGCTGCTGGATGCAATAAGGGAAAGTCCCGGTGCCGCCGCAGCTCACGACCTCGATTGCGTGGCCGGCCTCCCGGCACGCGCGAGCGGTGGCCGTGAGCTGGCCGACCGCCTCCGCAACCACGCGCTGCTTTTCCGCGGGGTCGGCGAGGGTGACCGCGTGGCTCTCCCAGCCGAAAAGCCCGACGAGGCGCAGGCCCGGTAGCTTGGCGATCTCTGCCGCGAGCGCCAGCACCGGCGCGCCCGGCTCGACCCCGGCGCGGTTCATGCCGGTGTTCACCTCGATCGCCACCTTGAGCGTCTTGCCGCGCGCTCGTGCCGCCTCGGAGAGCTCAGTCGCGCTCACGACGCTGTCGACACCGACGATCGGATCGGCCGGGCCGACCAGGTCCATCAATCGCCGCACCTTCGCGGGTCCCACCACCTCGTTGGCGATCAGGATGTTGCGAATGCCGGCGGCCGCCATGACTTCGGCTTCGCCGACCTTGGCGCAGGTGACGCCGATCGCACCCGCCGCGAGCTGACGCCGGGCGATCTCGGGCGTCTTGTGTCCCTTCATGTGCGGCCGCCAGCCAACGCCGTGGGCGCGGCAGGTATCGGCGATGCGCTTGATGTTCGCATCGAGCACGTCGAGGTCGACCAGAAGCGCCGGCGTGTCCAGTACCGATTTCGGCTGCCCGATCATGGAGGTGGCCTCGCTCATGCGGTGTTTCCTATTCACGAACCACGGGGCCGCGCAGCCCGGCCGCCCAATAGGCGTGCTCGACCAGCCGGAGCGTCTCGAGGTTGTCCGCGGGGTCGGTCTCGAAGGGTGCGCCGGTGACGAGACAATCGACGAAATGCGCGATCACGCCGTCGAAGCTGGCCTGATAGCCGGCATCGTGGTCGTAGCTCTGATGCCGCGGTTTGGGACCGCGCAGCTGCAGCTCGGTCGCCTCTAAAGAGGCACTGGCCCTGCGGCCGATGAGATCCAACCGGTCGCCCGTGCGCGACGGGAAGCCCGGCGCCGCCATGGTGCCCATGACCACCACCGGAACGCCTGTCGCCGTCTCCATCAGGATGGTGGCGAGCGATTCGCCCTTGACCTCCGGCACCACCCGCGCGGCCCGAGCGCTCACCACGCGCAGCGGACCCACCAGCCAACGCACTGTATCGATGTGGTGGATCAGCGTTTCCGCGATCAGCATCCGAGGCTCGTCGGCCATGAAGGGCTGGCGCACCAGCGCGGGACGGCGGCCGCTCGCGTCCGGCAGCAAGCCCGAGGACAGCAGCATCATCTGGCAGGCCGTGATGTCGCCGATCTCTCCGGACTCGATCCATCTCTTGATCTCGCGATACCAGGGCCGGAAACGCCAGTTCTCGTGCACCATCAGGCGGATCTTGCCGGCGACGCGTCGGGCCAACGCCTCGGACTCGCCGAGCGTCGGCGTCATCGGCTTCTGGCAGAGCACGTCGATACCGCGCGCGGCGGCGGCCTCGACCCAGAACGCGTGGGTCTCGCGGGGCGACGCGACGTCGAGCGCGTCGATGCCCTCTTGGGCGAGCATCGCGTCGGGCTTGTCGTAAACCTTGGGTATGCCGAATTCCCGCGCCCGCGCCTCCGCGCGCGCGCGATCGGGATCGTAGATCGCGACCACCCTGACGCGGCTCGCGCCAGCGTTGCGCCAGCCGATCAGGTGGTAATGGCTGATCATCCCGGCGCCGGCCAGCGCCACGCGGATCGGGGTCGAGCGAGCGGTCATCGCATTATCCTTCGAAGCCGAAGAGGCGAACGGGGTTGTGCCAGAGCACGCGGTCGAGATTCGCGGCGTCGACCCACTGCTCTGCCGCTTGCAGCGCCGCCGCGTATCGCATGGGACTAGCCATATTGATGAAGGGCCAGTCGGAGCCCCAGACGCAATTCTCGAGGCCGAACGCCGCGATGACGGCCTCTGCGAACGGCTTCAGGTCGCCGTAAGTGTCGGCCTCGCGGGAGATGCGAAACGGCGCCGAGAGCTTGACGGCGGCGTTGCCCTCGCGGCCCAGCCGCAAGACGGCCTGGAAGCCGGGTTGGTCGAGACCACCGGCAAGATCGCGCAGGCCGAAATGGTCGATCAGCACCTTGACGCCGCTCTGGCGCAGGATCTCCGCGATCTCCGGCCACTGCGCGTCGTCGGTGAAGATCTGCGCGTACCAGCCCAAGGCTTTCAGTCGCGCGAGGAAGCCCGCTGCCTCCGGCCGCGTAAGCCCGTCGCGCTCGTAGCTCACGAGATTGAACCGCACGCCCACCACGCCGCGCGTAGCCAGCGCGGCAAGCTCCCGCTCGGGCGTCGCGGGGTCGAGGACGGCGATGCCTTTGAAGCGTCCGGGATAGGAGGCAATCGCATCCAGCATGCAGGCGTTGTCGTATCCGTAGCCGCTCGGCTGCACGAGCAGCGCATGGCGCACTGCGTGGCCGTCGAGCACGCCGCAATAGGTTTCCTTGGGGCCCATCTCATTGGGGCGCGGCTTGTAGCCGGGCCCGGTGTCGAGCGGAAAGCGGGCGGTGTCGATGACGTGGGCGTGGCAGTCGATGGCTCGATGGGCCGTCATGACGCTCCTGGTCTCCCATGCGGAATGGCTTTGGTGGTCGCGGCATCGAACAGGTGGATGCGTGCGGTGTCGAGAGCGATTGTGGTGCGATCTCCCGGCTTGAGCCTGGTCTGCCGTCCCACCCGTGCGATGAATTCCTCCGCTCCGCCGGCGCCTGAGAGTACGAGCAGGGTCTCGGCGCCCAGCGGCTCGACCGCAATCACCCGCACCGCGATTTCGGCCATCGGACCCAGACCCGCGGGAGCCGGAACTTCGTAGAGGTCCTCGGGCCGGATCCCCAAGATCAAGCCATTCCCGAGCCCGCCGACGTTGTCTCCAAGCCCTATCGAGGTACCGGCGACACGGCCGCAAAGCCGCCCGTCCACGGTCTCGAGCTCGACCGTCATCAGGTTCATCGGGGGATTGCCGAGGAACCGCGCGACGAAAGTATTGGCGGGATTGCCGTAGACCTCGAGCGGATGGCCGACCTGGATCACCTCGCCCTTGTCCATGATGCAAATGCGATGACCCATGGTCATCGCCTCCACCTGGTCGTGCGTCACGTAGATCGTGGTGATGCCGATCTCGTTCTGCTGCTTGATGAGCTCGTTGCGCGTGCTGACCCGGAGCGCTGCGTCCAGATTGGAGAGCGGCTCGTCGAACAGAAACACCTTCGGATCGCGCACGATGGCGCGTCCCAGCGCGACGCGCTGGCGCTGGCCGCCGGAGAGCGCATGGGGCTTGCGCGCCAGAAACGCCGAGAGGCCGAGCCGCTCGGCGGCGCCCTTGACGCGCCGCTCGATCTCCGCGGGCGGCACGCGCCGCCGGCGCAGACCGAAAGCCAGGTTCTGATAGACGGTCATGTGGGGATAGAGCGCATAGGATTGGAACACCATGGCGATGTCCCGGTCCTTGGCGGGTACGCGGTTGACCACGCGGCCGTCGATCGAGACGGTGCCCGAGGTGATGGGCTCGAGCCCCGCGATCATGCGCAGGACCGAGGACTTGCCGCACCCGGATGGACCCAGCAGGACCATGAACTCGCCGTTCGCGACGGTGAGGCTCACCTCCCACACCGCCGGCTCCGCGCCGCCGTCGTAGCGCTTGGTGAGCTTGTCGATCTGGACGACGGCCATGCGAACCGCGGGCGCCTAGCGGACCGCGCCGGCGGTCATCCCCTTGATCATCGTCTCGGAGAAGAACGCATAGAGCAGGATGATCGGCGCGATGGTAATCATCAATCCGGTCGCGAGCATGCCGACGTCGAGCTGATGGCTGCCCATGAAATGCATGATGCCCAGCGGCAGGGTGCGCTTGTCGTCCTCGGTGAGCAGCACCACCGCGTAGAGGAACTCGTTCCAGAGAATGATGAAGTTGAGCGTCACCGTCGTGAAGAGGGCGGGCACGCCGATCGGCAAGGTGATCCGCCAGAAGATCTCGAAATCGGAGTAGCCGTCCATCCGAGCGGCGTCGAAGAGGTCCTGGGGGATCTGCGCGAAGAAGCCCTCGAGGATGTAGACGGTCATCGCGAGGTGGCCGGCGATGTAGACCACGATCAGGCCGGTGAGCGTGTTGTAGAGCCCGTATTCCAGCAGGATCTGGAACAGCGAGAGGATCATCAGCTGCGGCGGCAGAACCATTCCGGAGAGGATGACGAAGCGGACGGCGCGGCTCCCGCGGAATCGGTAGCGGGCGAGGCAGTGCGCGACCATCGCTCCGAGCACGGTGAGCAGGACGACGGCGGTCACCACGACGAGGACGCTGTTCCAGAAGTAGGTGCTGTAGTTAGACTTGGTCCACGCCTCCACGAACTTCTCCCAGTGGATGCGGCTGGGCAGCGCGTAGGGCGCGGCGAAGATCTCCGGCGTCGTGCGCAAGGACATGGTGGCGACCCAGAGAAAGGGACCGCCGGAAATCACGGTGTAGAGCATCAGGAACAGCAGCAGCGGCGTCCGCCGGACGTGAGAGAGCCAGGACGCCGCGGGCGATCCCATGGCTAGAATTCCAGCTTGTCGCGCTGACGGAACAGTCGCGTCATGAGCACGACGAAGACCATGATGATGATGAACCAGAGGACCGCGATAGCGCTGGGATAGCCGAGGTCGAAGGTGTTCCAGTCGAAGGCGCGCTTGTAGACATAAGTCGAGACGGTTTCGGTCGACCAGAGCGGTCCACCGCCGGTCATGATCCACACGAGATCGAAGATCATCATCTTGCCGATGAAGGAGAGCACGGTTAGGTTGACGATGGTCGGCCGCAGCATCGGGATGATGATATAGACGAGCTTGGCGAACCAGCCGCAGTTGTCGAGCTCCGCGGCGCCCAGGACCTCGCCGGGCAGCGCCGAGAGCGCGGCCAAGAAGATGATCATATTGAAGCCGAGCCACTTCCAGATATGCGTCACCATCACCGATCCGAGCGCGGTATGGGGATCGCCGAGCCAGGATTGCTCCCAGGCGCCGAGGCCGATCCAGCGGAGCACGGTGTTGGCGAGGCCCCAATCGTAGTCGTAGATCCAGACCCAGATGATGCCGACGACGACGTAGGACATCAGGACCGGCGTGAACCAGACGACGCGCAGCAGCTTCGCGAAGGGCGGCCGCGAGAACAGGCAGAGCGCGATCAATAATCCGCCGAGCACGTCGGCAATGGTCGCGACGATCGCGAAAATCGCGGTGTTGCCCACCGCCTTCCAGAAGACTAGGTCGGTGCTCAGCAGCTCGTGGAAATTGGCGAAACCCACGAATTTCTGAACGTTCTGCGGCCCGATGGTGTGGACGCTGTTGTAGAACGTCCGCAGCACCGGATAGACCATGAAGCCGGCATAGAGGAGAAGCGCCGGCGCCAGGAAAATCGCCAGCGTGCTCGGTCCCGCGCGGCGCGCGTCAGGCTCCGGCCGTGGCCGCAGGCGCGTGAGCCAGGACGCTCGGCTTTTCCCCTCCCGCTCTGCCTGCAGGGTGCCGCCCGCTTGCATAGACGCGTTGCGTCCTTCGACGCGGGCCTACCGGCCCTTGCTCAGGATGAGGTGAAACAAATGATGCACCAAGAATGCTCCTCATCCTGAGCAAGCGAGCGCAGCGAGCGCGTCGAAGGACGCACTGATCCTCAGCGGTGAGTTCAGCTGCCCTTGTAACAGGCGGCGTTCATCTGCTTGAGCGTGTCGTCGACGGACAGCAGGCCGCCCGGGAAGCCCGCGTTCATGACTTGCGCGAAGGCGTCCTTGCACTGTCCCTCGACCATGTCGCGGGGACCGCCGATGAAATAGTCGGCGCCCTTCTGCCGCTCCATAAGCTCGGTGAAGTAGGCGGCATAGGGACCGCTGAAGTTCTTTACGTCGACGTCGACCGCCGACTGCAAGTAGACCGTCTCGATCCACCGCTTGCCCATCGCGGGCGTCGACATCGCGTTGAGGAACTCCGCCGCGAGCTGCTTCTGCTTGCTCGCCGCGTTGATCGCGAAGCTCGCGCCGATCGCGGAGGTCTTGCACTGGTTGCAGGCGGCGCCGTCCATCGCGGGGAATTGCATGACGCCGAGCGGGAAGTCCTTGGGCTGGCCGCCCTTGTCCTCCGGCACGAAGGCGCGGCCGGTGTACCAGCTTCCCATCGGCAGCATGAGGGCACCGGGCTTGCTGTAGAAGTAGTAGTGGGATTCGCCGAGTTTCAGCGTCATGAAGTTCTTGGGATAGGCGCCGGCGTCGACCAGCTCCTTGGTCCATTTGAAGACCTCGACGACGCGCGGATCCGTGAACGACAGCTTGCCCGTGAAGAGCTTGCGGTAGTCGTCCTTGCCGAGCTTGCGCAGCAGACCCTCGCCGACGATGTAGGCGCCGGGGAACGGCCGGTCGCCGACTCCCTGGGCGATCGGCGTCATGCCCGCCGCCTTGGCCTTCTTCACGAGGTCCAGGAATTGCGCCTGCGTGAGCTGCGCGTTCGCGGGCAGCTCGACGCCGAGCTTCTTCAGAAGATCCTTGTTGTAATAGATCTCGTTCGTATAGGCCTCCTGCGGCAGGCCATAGGTCTTGCCGTCATGCACCCACACCTGGCGCGCCCAGGGCTGGATGGTCTTCCAGTTCACGAGATCGTCGAGCGGCGCCAAATAGCCCGCGGTCACGTACTCCGTCCAATCCGGCTCGACGTAGAAGACGTCCGGTCCCTGGCCCGCGGGCAGGGCGGTCTTGAGCGCGGCGAGCAGCGGATTCTTCTCGTACCAGGTGATCTTCACGGTGACGCCCGGATGCGCCTTCTCGAGGTCGCGCGCGGCTTGCTCGCGCAGCGCCACCTTGGCGTCCTCGTCGGCCTCGTGGCTCCAGACATTGAGCGTGACGGTCTCGGCGCGAGCGGGCGCGGGCATCGCGCCCCAGCCCAAGGCGATCGCGAACGCCGCGGTCAGCACGCAGCGGCGTGCGATTGCATGTTTCATGGCCTGGCCCCCGTTCATTGGCGTCGAGCACCGGACTGGGCCCGAGCGCTGGTTCAACACTAGGCCGCGCCCTCGATTGGAACAAATTGAAATGCCTGGGCCTGGACGATAGGATTCTTCTATCTATGAGAGCGACCCTTGGGCAGATCGAGGCGGTTTACTGGATCGTGCGGCTCGGCAGCTTTCGGGCCGCCGCGGTGCAGCTCAATCTGACACAGCCCACCATCAGCCTCCGAATCAAGAGCCTCGAGGAGGCGCTCGGGATCCGCGTCTTCGAGCGCGCCGGCCGCCAGGCCCGGCTCACCGCCGAAGGAACGGCGATGTTGCCGCTCGTCACGCGGCTCATGGATCTCGCGGGGCAGATCACGGCGCAGCACGCCGCCCGCGACCCGCTGCTCGGCCGGCTCCGGCTCGGTGCTCCCGCGAGCTTCGCGCTGAGCTGCATGGCGCAGCTGCTGGGCGATTTGCGCAAGCACTATCCGGAGCTCACCGTGGCGCTCACCATCGACAACAGCGTGGTGCTGTGCCAGCGGCTCAACGCGCGCGAGCTCGATCTCGCCTTCGTGGTCGAGCCGGAGGTCGAGCCCTATGTCCGGGTCGAGCCCTTGGGCACGATGACCCATGCCTGGGTCGCGAGCCCCGGGCTCGGCTTGCGCGCCAAATGGGTCGAGCCGCGCGATCTCCTGCGCTTCCACGTCTTCACTCATCCGGAGCCCTCGAGCCTGATGAAGCTGGTGCGCAACTGGTTCGGCTCCGCGGGGCTCGAGCCGCAGCAGCTCAGCACCTGCAACGACCTCTCCGTGATCATCCGGCTCACCGCCGCGGGCGAGGGGGTGAGCCTCTTGCCGCCGGCGATCCTCGCGAGCGAGCTTCGCTCGGGCGGGCTCAAGCTGCTGAAGGCGCGCCCCGGCCTCGAGCGTCCGCATCTCTACGCCGCCTACCAGGTCGACAAGGCCGGGCGCAGCGTCACGACCGTCCTGGAGACCGCGCGCCGGGTCACCGGCCGCTCCGGCCTGGTCGTCGCCACCTGACGGAGACACTCACGAGCACCGGCGCCGCGACGCCGCGCGCGAGTCCTGCTATCGTGCATAGAGTGCGAAGGGGCCGATGAGGAGGATTTAGGGCAATGTCTAGGAAATTGCGGTCTCAGAGAGCGCGCGTTCTCTCGGCGACCTCGGCGCTCGCGATCATCGCGGGATTGGGCGGCAATGCCTGGGCCTGCAATCCCAACGGCACCATCACCGGCCCGGGCTCGTTCGGCGCGTTCTCGAATTTCGGCACGCTCGACTGCGTCACCATCACCAACGGCGCGGTGGTGCACGGCGGCGTCAGCAACGGCTCGACCGGGGTGATCGGTCCGCCGAGCTCGTCGGTGCCGGGCTCGCTCTCGATCGACAGCGCGACGATCAGTGGCTCGGTTACGAACAGCGGTCACATTTTTGCGAGCGGCGGCACCCCCGCGGGCATCAATGTGACGGGCTCGTCGGTGGTCACCAACGGGATCATCAACAACAGCACCGGCACGATCGCCGTCAATGCCAGCGCAGGCGGCGGCGTCGGGATCAATCTCAACGTGCCGTCGTTCACCGGTGGGATCACGAACAGCGGCGTCATCACCGTCACGAGCGCGTCGGGGAGCGCCGCCGGAATCCAGGTCGGTGGCGGAGGCGGGTTCGGCCCTGCCCTGATCAATCCGAGCTCGATCACCCCTCCGACCACCTCCGGCGGCGGAGGCGTGACGACGTTGTCCGGCACCAAGAACAAGCACGGGCACACGCATTGATCGGGTGAGCCCCAGCCGCCGCGCCGCGGCCGCGTCGATCTGAGCGCTCGGACATTCGCATCGGGCGAAGCCGAGGGTCTGGTCCGACCCGACCATCGGAGCCAAGGACGCGGCCCAGCGCTAGGCGTGCCGACCGCAGAGCCGCTCCAATCCCCGCCGCGCGGTCCCGCGGCGCGTGGTCCAGATCGCGACCGGCTCGGCGAGTCCCGATCGCGCCAGCGTCGCCAGCACGTGGATCTCCCAGCGCTTGGAATACGGGCCGCTGCTGAGCGCGGCACAACGAAGAACCGGGTCGCTCATGCGCTCGGGGCGATCGCCATCGGGTTGTCCATGTGCCTCACCGGCGTCGAGCGATCGAGCGCCGTGCGCCGGACGCGTTATGTCTCTCGATGCGCCCTGGCCCATTCGGGACCGAACGCCGCCGTCGCCCGCAGTGCGGCCTTGCCTTGCTCCTGCTCCAGCGCCTTGATCCAGCGGAGCCGGATGGGGTGGTTATCGTCGTGCGTGTTGGTCACGTAGTAGGCCGTCGCCTCTCCGGTCGCTCCCACCGCGCCCGATTTCCGCAATGCGTCGAACACGGTTCGGTCGGCGGTCGGCGTGCGCGGTCGCAGAGGCACCGTCCAGAGCGGCGGCACGTGGGCGCATCGCACTTTGTCGATCATCAGGCAATTGGGATCGACGAAGCCGCCGAATTTGTCCTTGAAGACGCCCTCGCCGGGGCCCACCGATTCCCACCGATCGACGGCGATGGGTTCGTCGGTCTCGGGATCCACGAACCAGCGCAGAGTGAACGCCCAGTCCCGGCCCTGGATCGCGCTTAGCAAGCGCGCGATGTGGGTCTCGCCGATCCAATTGTCGTCGTCGAGATAGCTGACGTATCGGCTGTTGGCCGCATAAGTGAGGATGGTGCGGAGCGCGCCGCCGTCGATCGTTCCGTAGAACCCGCCGTGGCGGATCGAGGTCGAATAACCAAGATGCAGGACGGTCACCGCGTGCTGAGCGGGCCGCGTATCCAGGATTTCGTCGATGACCGCGTCGTTGCCGCGCACCGCGTCGATGCCGATCAGCGTATGGATCCGCTGCACGCCGACCTGGTGAAACACCGAATGCACCGCGCGAACCAAGGATGGGCGGCACGTCGTCGGGATGACGACAGCCGCGTCGAACGGCTTCTGAATCGGGTTGCTGTAGTGAAAGAAGGTCGCGGGCTGCACCATGGGCCGTGCGTCTCTCATGCCGAAGAGCGAGGCTGCGGAGCCGCAATTTAGCACAGGGCGAAGCGTGTCACGGCCCGTCGATGCGGCCGGACAGCGGGCGCAGGCCCTTGACGAGGAGCCGAATTCTTCCTCTGTTGCGCCGGAACCTTCTAGCGGCAGATGCGGGATGAGCGCCGACAGTCCGATCGTGTTCCGCTGGGCGGCGTCCAGCTATTTCGGCTGGGGCATCTACGGGCTCAATCTCATGCTGCATTGGCCTCAGCCCGCGCTCACCGCCCAGCCGATCAACCGGATCGTCCTGGCGGACGTGAACGTCGCGCTGTTTCCCAATCGCGCCGAGGGCGGCACGAACCTGATCGCCATGGAATGCCTGGCCTCGGGCATCCCCACCATCCTCTCCGCCAACACCGACCACCTCGACTTGATCGCGCGAACCGGAACCTTTGCCGCGTGGAGGCAGCGGTCCGTCGTCGCCGCCGCATCCGGGCTACGCTCGACCGCGGATTGGGGCGAGAGCGACGTCGAGGAGTTCGTCGAGCTCCTGGAGCAGGCGTATCGGCAGCGGGAGTCGGCGCTGTCGCTGGCCGCCGGCGCGGCGCAAGCGATGCGCGAGCTCTCTTGGGAGCGTCAGCTCGGCGAGCTCTACAAGACCGTGAGCCCGCTGCTCTGAGTCTGCATTCGTCCGGCCGCCCGTCGAGACGGTTCCTCAACCGGAGCCGCCGGCGCGCCTCTGCTGATCTTCGAAGCGCAGAGACACGCGCATGGTCTCCGCATCGGTCGGCAACAACGCCTGCGCCTTTTCGGTCGCGATGCGGGCTTCCTCGAGCCGGCCGAGGTCGAGAAGCACGGTGGCCAGATAGATGAAGGTCCTCCCGTTCTCGGAATCGAGCACGGCCGAGCGGGCAAGGGTGGTCGCGGCCTCCGCGCTTCTTCCTTGGGCCCCGAGCGCGAGGCCAAGGTTGTTCAAGAGCCCGATCTCGTGGGGGCGCAGCGCCAGGCCCTTGCGGGACGTCACCTCGGAGTCGGCGAACCGCCTTAGGTCTCGCAGCACCGTGCCGAGGTTGTAGTAGGCCGAGATGGCCTCCGGCTTGAGCTGGATGGCCTTCCCGTAAGCTTCGACGGCCTCGTTCAGTTTCCCGAGCGCGCGCAGGGTGTTGCCGAGATTGCTGTACGTCTCGGCGAGGCCTGGCGCGAGCCGGATCGCCTCCCGATAGCACGCCTCCGCTCGCTGGTATTCGGCGCGGTCGTAATGGGCGATGCCGAGGTTGTTCCACGCCTGCGCGTGGTCCGGTTGCAGCTCGATGGCGCGGCGCCCTGCCGCGACGGCCTCATCCAGGCGGCCGCTCTGCCGGCACATTTCCCCGAGGTTTGCGAAGTAATGCGATTGTGTCGCGTCAGCCGCGATCGCGCGTCTCAGCAGATCGATGGCGGCCGCGGCATTGCCGGCGTCATGCGCGATGATGCCAAGCAGATGCAGCGCCGCCGCATGGTTCGGCGCGTCCTGCAACACTCTTCGGCAGAGATCCTCCGCGGCCAGAAGCTGACCCGTTTCCCGGTATTGTTCCGCCTTGGCCAGCGCTTGCGCCGTTGCGGTCGATCGGTCTTCGGACATGATCGCGCTGGACTCACTCATCGCTGCGCTGGAGCCGGCCGAGATCTCCGGCCGCGGTCGGACGGCGAAGTCTACGCAACTCCGCCCGCCGGGTCAGCCCCGCCCGGAGTCACGAGCCTGCGTCTTGATCTGGGACCTCCCGAACGGCTGAATTCGGGACCAACCCGCCCGATACTTAAGGGCACTATCGCCCACATTGAGTAGGCCGAGGTTTGAGGCCTCAGAGGACTGAGCCCATGCGGTTGTTGGATCGAATGCCTAACCGTGTCGAGAAGGGTCGCGGCGGACGGTGTGGTACGAAGATCTCTCGGATCCCGACACGATGAGCACGATCGCCACCTGGCTCTCCGCGGAGAGCGGCGTGTCGCCACTGCCGGCGGCACCCGACTACGCGCTCCCCATCAAGGGCGACAGCCGCGAGGCGGACGCGATCATGAAGGCCTATCTCGACTATATCGGGGTGGTGCCGCCCTGAGCCGGCGGGTCAGGGCGGCGCGGCGGTTGCCTCGCGCTCGAGGGGCAGCTCTCTGATGAGCGGCTCCAGCAGGCCCTGGTAGGCACGCCACCGGCCAACCGAGCTCTTGAAGATCGGCCGGCGGACTTGGCTGGCGCTCGCCGTCCGGACGGGGCGCTTGGTCTCGTGAAAGGCGAGGCAAGCGTCGTCCCATTCCAGCCCGCAATAGTCGACGATGCGGCGCGCCAAAGGATCGAAGTCCTCCACGAGCTCCTCGTAGGGCACTTCCAGCATGGCGTCCGCGGGCAGCACCCGCCGCCAATGCGCCATCAGCTCGTCGTATCTGCGGTAATAGCGGCCGAGCTCGCCCAGCTCGTAGCTGTAGTTCTGTGCGCCCGAGAAGAGTTTCGAGAAGCAGGAGACGCAGGTGTCGATCGGATCGCGGCGGGTGTGGATGATGCGCGCATGCGGCAGCGCCAGGTGAATGAGGCCGACATAGAAGAAGTTCGAGGGCATCTTGTTGGTGATCCGCTCGGCCGTCGTCGAATAGGCGCCGAGCCGCTTCACGTACTGGGCGCCGAACTGGCGCAGCTGCTCCGGCCCGAACGCCGTCACATAATCGGGATAGGGCGCCTCGTGGATGCCGTCGGTCCGAACGCTCTGCACGACGATGTCGAGGTCTTTGATCTCGCCGGCGCCGAACACCTTGCGGTGGCTCGCCAGGACCTGTTCGACCAGCGTGGTGCCCGACCGCGGCATGCCGAGAATGAATATGGGCAGGCGGGATGGATCGCCGTGGCCGGTCTGCTTCGCGATGAGCTCGGGGGTGAAGACCGCGCGGATTCGATCGAAGAACTGCGCCGTCGCGCCCTCGTTGTAGTCGACCGTGCGGCGCTTCAACGCGTTGCCCTGCAGGAGATGACGGAAGGAATCCTCGTGCCGCCCGAGGTCGCCATAGGCCTTGCCGAGCGCGAAATGGAGCTGCATCTGCTCCTCTTCCGACAGCGCTGCGAGGTCGGCCGCGAGAGCCTCGAGCGTCAGCAGATGCGGATCTCCCGGCGCGAACTTCTTGGCGTCCGCCAGGTTGAGCAGCACGCCGGTCGCTTTGGGATCGATGGCGAGCGCCTTGAAATAGGCGTCTCTCGCCTCGTCGAACCGGCCAAGCTCTTTGAGGGTATTTCCCATGTTGTTGTAGGCATCGCTCAAGTCCGGCTTGAGCGCGAGGGCCTTCTCGAAGCTTGCGAGCGCGGCCTCCGACTGGCCTTGCTCGAACAGGATCTGCCCCATGATGTTGAGCGCGTCGGGATCGTCCGGCTTGAGGCTCAGCGCCCGCTCGCAGGCGGCCCGCGCCTCGTCGAACATGTCTTTCTCGAGGTAGGCGCTGGCGAAGTAGGTGAAGGTGCTGTGGTTGCGGGGATCCACGGCGATCGATTGCTGGAGCAGCGACAGGGCCTCATCGGGCCGATCGAGATCCATCAGCGTGAGCGCCAGATTGTTCAGGATCGACGGATCCCGCGGCTTGAGCGCCATCGCCTTCCGATAGGGTTCCTCGGCGTCCTTCGGCTTCTTCTGGTCGCGGATCGCCGTGCCCAGATTGTTGTAAGCATCGGAATAGCCTGGCTTCAGCTGGAGCGCCCGGTGATAGGCCGCGATCGCCTCGGGATATTTCTTCTGGGCGCGGAAAGCGTTCCCCAGATTGTTGTGAGCCTCCGCGAAGCCGGGATCGACCGCCAGCGCGCGCCGGTAATAGACGATGGCCTCGTCCCACTCGCCGCGGTCGTAATAGGCGATGCCGAGGTTGTTGAGCGCTTGCGTGAAATTCGGCTGCAACGCCACGGCGCGCGAGCCCGCCGCCACCGCCTCCTCCGCGCGCCCCGCGAGCCGCAGCATCTCGCCGAGATTCGAATGGTAGAGCGGCACGGACGCGTTCGCCGCGATCGCGCGCGTGACGACGTCGATCGCCGCGGCTGGTTGGCCCCCTTGGTGCAGCGTGATGCCGAGCAGGTGCAGCGCCTCGGCGTTGCGCGGCTGGGCTCGCAAGATCTGCTGGCAGAGATGCTGCGCGACGTCCAACCGGCCGGCGGCGCGGTGCTGCTCGGCGAGCGCCAGAACCTGCGGGATCGGCATCACCTGCTGCTTGCTGGTACTGCCCGGCGGCGATTGCGAGCCGACGTCCGCGCTCATCGGCGCGCTCGCCTCTTGCGGCTCGCTCGCGCGGTCACGGGGTGCCGCCGCGCGCCGGCGTGAGTCGGCCGCGGTCGCTCCGCGCCGCCGCCAGCTCCTGAGCCACTTGCGTCATGACCGGCTCCCAGGCAGAGCGCGCGGGCTGCCGGAACAGTCGAAGCGTCGGGTACCAGGGATTGTCCTCGCGATCCCTGAGCCAGCGCCAGTCGGGCACCCACGGGAGCAGGACCCAGGTCGGCTTGGCGAGCGCGCCCGCGAGGTGCACGACCGACGTGTCGACGGCGATCACGAGGTCGAGCTGCTCGACCGCAGCCGCGGTCTCGGCGTAGTCCGTGAGCAGGGCGGACAAGTCCGCGACCTTGCGGCCCGGCCCGTCGGCGAGGCGCTGGGCGGCATCGCCGACCTGCAGGCTGAAGAACCGCACGCCCTCGACGCCGAGCAGCGGAGCCCAGGTGGCCAGCGGGATCGAGCGGTTGAGGTCGTTGACGTGCAGCTTGCTTCCGGCCCAGACGATCCCGACCTTGAGCTCGCCCGGCGCAGCCTCGATCCGGGAGGCCCAGCGCCGCAGGGCTTCCTCGGGAGCGCGCAGATAGGGCACCGCGGCCGGGATCGTCTCCAGGCGCGTTTCCATCCGATGCGGCAGGCTGAGGAGCGCGCAGTGACAATCGTACGCGGGCAGGCCGCCCTTCGTGTCGCTCGAAACCTGGACCCACGGCATGCTCTCTGCCATCAGCATCTTGAGCGGCGGAGGGACCCTCAGGAGGACGGTGGCGCCGCGCTCGCGCAGGAGCGGCAAGTAGCGGCAGAACTGCAGAGCGTCGCCGAAGCCCTGCTCCGAGAAGACCAGGATCCGGCGGCCGGCCAGGCTCTCGCCGCCCCAGACGGCGCCGGGCAGGGTCGGGGTCGTGAGTTCCGTCGACCGCCATCGCCACTCGTATTCGTACCAGCCTTCCGCGAAATCGCCATTGAGCAGGTACAGCAACCCGACGCCCGAATGGGCATTGGCGTGCATGGGCTGCATGGCGATCGCCTTGCGATACCCGGCGATCGCATCGTCGTACCGTCCGATCAAATGCAGGGCCGAGGCCTGATTCGCGACCGCATCGACATAATTCGGCTTCAGTCGCAAGGCGCGGTCGAAGGATGCGATGGACTCCTCGAGGTTGTGCAGCGCGCGATAGGCATTGCCGAGGTTGTTGTGGGCCTCGGCGAAGCCGGGGTCCCGCGCCAGGGCGCGCCGATAGCAATCGGCGGCCTCCTCGTATTCCCGGCGGTCGTAATGCGCGATGCCGAGGTTGTTGAGGCCGTGCGCATAGCCGGGATGCAGCTCCACGGCTCGGCGTCCCGCCGCCACCGCCTCGTCGAAGCGACCCGAAAGCCGCAACATCTCGCCGAGGTTGGAGAAGTAGAGCGGCGCGCCCGGATTCGCCGCCACCGCCCGTTGCAGCATCTCGATCGCCGCCGCCGCATCGCCGGCTTGGTGCAGCACGATCCCGAGCAAATGCAGCGCGTCGGCATTCCGTGGCTGCGCCGCCACGACCTGCTGGCAGAGATCCTTCGCTTGCGCGAGCTGGCCCTGCTGGCGCAGTTGCTCGGCCCGTTCCAGCACTTGGGGGACGGTCGTCAAATGGCGCTGCGGCTTCTGCTCCGTCCCGGGTCCCGCGCCCACGCTCATGCCGGCACCTGGCTCCTGAAGATCGGCGGCAGCCGGGTCCCGCTCGGCGCCGGCCTCGAGAGAGCGTCTCGACCGGCGGCCTGCACGGTGGCGAGCTCCTGTGCGACCCGCGCGATGGTTCCGGTCCAGTCGCCGCGCGACGGCTGTCGGAACAGGCGGAGGCTCGGGTACCAGGGCGTGTCCTCGCGATCCAAGAGCCAGCGCCAATCCGGAACCCAGGGCAGCATCACCCAGGCCGGCTTGGCGAGCGCTCCGGCCAGGTGCGCGGCCGAGGAATCGATGGTGACGACGAGGTCGCAGCTCTCGATGATCGCGGCGGTGTCGCCGAAGTCGTCGAGCTCCGTCGAGAGATCGAGCGCGCCGAGCCCGCCGGCAAAATCCGCCCGGTCGGCCGCGGGAATCTCTTTCTGCAGGGAGACCAGCGCCACGCCGGGAATGCGGGCCAGCGGCTGCAACTGCGCCCAGCGCAGCGTCCGCGCGCGGTCATTGGGATGCGACGGACGGCCCGCCCAGGCGATGCCCACCTTGAACGCGCTGTCGCCGACCGCCGCCCGGATCCGCGTCGACCATCGAGCCACCTTTTCCGGATCCGCCCTCAGATAGGGCGTCGAGGCCGGGATCGTGTCGAGCTCGGTGCCGAACACGTGGGGCAGGCTGGAGAGCGGGCAGAAGGCGCTGAACCCCGGGATGTCCTCCCAGCGCACGAAAGAGCTGTGGATACCCGGCAGCTGCGAGATCAGCGGCAGCAGCTCCTGACAACATCCCAGCACGACCTCGCCGACCCGCTGCCCGACCCAGGGGATGTAGCGGGCGAACTGGATGGTGTCGCCATAGCCCTGATCGCCGATCAGAAGGATGCGTCCGCGCGGCAGCCGCATGCCGTTCCATTGCGGCGCGTTGATCTTGGGCAGGGCGTCGCGGGTATGCTCGAGCCGGAAGCGCCACTCGTATTCGAGCCAGCCGGCCTTGAGCTCTCCATTGCGCAAGAGCAGATGACCGAGCTCGAGCCGTGCCGGCGCAAAGTTGGGATCGAGCGCCAGCGCGTGAAGCAGGCAGGTCGTCGCTTCCTCGAACTCGCGGGACTCCACCTGCACCATCGCCAGATTGAACGCGGAACGCGCGCTGTGGCCGGGCCGCCGCATGGCCTCGCGGCCGGCCTTGCGGGCATCGTCGGGCCGACCGTGTAAGCGGTAGAGCTGGCAGAGGAAGCCGAAAATCTCCGGCGAGGCAGCCGGGGTCCCGGCCGCGCGCTCGAGGATCACGATGGCCCGTGCGGGCTCGTTCCGCTGCACGGCGATGGTGGCCAGCGTATGCAGGACCTCGCTGTGATCCGGTGCCGCTTGAAGGGCCTGTCGGCACAGCGCGTCCGCCTGTTCGAGCTGTCCCGCCGACACCAGTTGCCGCGCGCGCTCGAGCGCCTCCGGTATCCCGGCCGGATGAGCCAAGTCGGAGACGGGTTGAGCCATGCTGCTCCCACCAACCATCGTCAAAACCCAACGGCGCCAGTCTTGCGCCAAACGCCCGACCGTTGCCGCGGCGCTAACCTAGGGCGAATGACGGAGCCCGGACAAGGTTTCTCGCCACAGGGTAATTACCCTGTTTGGTCAACTGCTGGCGATGACGGGGCTGTCCCGCCTGCCGGCTCGGTCGGCGATCCCATGCCGTCGCGTCAGGCGCTCAGCGCTGCTCGAGCTTGCGCAGGTCGCCCGCGTACTCATAGCGCCCGATGTGGTTCAGCAGCACCTTCATGTGAGCAAAGATCTTGCCGCCGAGCCGCGACCAGCGCCGGCAGAACGTCCAGTCCTCGCTGAGGTAGTGGCCGCGCTCGTCGATCTCGCAATCGAACAGCGCGTACATGTGCGGCTCGTATTGCTTGCCGAGGTCCGTGTCGTCGACGTACTTGGTCTCGGGGTAGGCCGCGATCATGCGCTCGATGGCGTTTCGCTTCATCAGGAGGAAGCCGGTTCCGATCGTGTCGACCTCATGCAGGTCGCCGGGTGCCTGCCCGCTCGGCCGTGCATTCACCACGTAGGTGATCGGCAGCTTCTTCAGCGGATAGAGCCCGCCGATGACGTCCTTGTCCGCCGCCAGCATGCTCAGAATGCCCTCCGGCTCGAAGCGAATGTCCGCGTCGATGAACATGAAATGCGTGGCATGCGCATTGTGCAGCATCTTGGACATCAGGTTGTTCCGGGCGCGGGTCACCAGACTGTCGTTGGGCATGGTGTCGATCGCCCATTTGAGCCCGACCCGCTCCGCCACGAGGACGAAACGTACGAAGCTGGTGAAGAAAGGCTCCGTCAATTGCCCGCCGTAGCAGGGCAGGCCGAAGTGAACGAAGCACTTTGTGAAATCGAAGGTCATGATGGTCGGCTCTCGAAGGACTCACCGCTCCGGAGAACGCCGCGGTGCCGCGCGCGCGACCATAGCACGAGCGCGGACGGTATCCGATCGGGCACTCGAGCCTCGGATGAGCTGGTCCTGGCGGGGCGGTCGGGCGATTGTCCCCGGGATTGGGGCCGACTATAGTCCGGCCCGCAACGAAGTTTCGTGGCGCGGGGTGCGACTTCATCGATCCCATTCAGACTTGACCTGCAGGGTGCGGGCGCATTCTGCGCCGCGGCGCAATCCAGAGCTGCGGACAGTTCAGCCGCCGTCGGTATTCGCGCAAGCCACGACGCCTTGCTGCGCGAAGTCGAGGCGAGCCGGGCACGCATCCTCCGCGCCCTGCCGGCTCGGCCAATGATGGGGCCGGGTCGGCCGCGCTCGACCTCGCCGGCGTTCCCCGCCCTCGGACCTCGCCGGGACGACAGCGACGGCACGGTCGCGTTCGAGCGGCGACTGACGTTGGACAGCGATCTCTACCTCAGGGATCACGTGTTCGGCGTCATCCGGTCGCCGCAGGCGCGAGACCTGTCCGCGCTACCCGTTATGCCCATGGTCATGACATTGGAGACCTTGGCGGAAGCCGGTCTGGCGGCGAGCCGAGAGGGCCGCGCCGTCGTGGCGGCGGTCGAGCGGTTGCGGCTCCATCGCTGGCTGACGCTCGATCGCGGCCACCTCGACCTGCGCGTCGTGGCGCGACCCCAACCGGGCCCCGAGTCCGCGCTTCAGCGGGTCGATGTCGAGTTGTTCGAGCTCGACGAAGCGGCTCCGGCGGGACGTTGGTCAGCGGCGGAGGCGACCGTCGTGCTGGCGGCTGGTCTTCCGCCGCCTCCTCTAGGACGCCGGCTCGGCGGCGAGTCGATCGAGCCTCGCTGGTCGCCGGAGCGCTATGTCAAGGAACTCATATTCCAGGGTCCGTCGCTGCGCTGTTTCCATCGCCTCCTGCGCATGACCACCGAGGGCATTGAGGCGGAGGTGGTGGTGCCGCCGCGCGATCGATTGTTTCGCGGCGATCCCGCGCCGATGCTTGCCACCGCCGCCAGCCTTATGGACGGCGCCGGTCAAACGGTGGCCCGCTGGGTCGCGGAGTATTGGCGCGGATGGGACGGACTCTATCCGTTTTCCGCCGACGGCTACGAGCAGTTCGGCCCGCTGCCGGCGCCCGGAGAGCGCTTGCGCTGCGTCGCGACGGTGACGGACGAGGGGCACGTCGCGGTCGCGGACGTCGACTTTCAACGCCCCGGCGGCGCCGTTCTCTTTCGCTATCGCGGCTTCAGACAGCGCCGGTTCGCGATGACGGCGGAGCTCGCGGCCTGCATCCGTACCCACGACGCCGACTATGCGTTCGCGCGGCCGTTTGACGCCGGCGTCGGGCTCCTCGGCTGCGTCTTCGACGGCGGCCATCACGATGTCGTGCGGCCGGAGCGCGCGATCTTCCTTCAGACCATAGCGCACACCGTGCTCACCGCCAGGGAACGGGAGGCTTGGCGGGCGATCCCGCAGGCGAGCCCCCGTCGTGCCCGCTGGTTGATGGGCCGCGTCGCCGCCAAGGAGGCCATCCGCGCCTGGGCGGGCGAGCGCCATGGCTTGTCGTTGAGTCCGGTCGAGATCGAGATCGAGTCCGACGAGCGCGGCAAGCCGATGGCCCGTTTCATCGGCGGCGCGCTCTCGATTCCGGCACTCGAGATCTCGATCAGTCATGCCGACACGCTCGCGGTCGCGGTCGTCGCGGAGGATGTCTCGGTGGGCGTCGACATCGAGGAAGAGCGCGACGGCACTCCTCGGACGGTGCCGGAGATCGCCTTCGCCGACGGCGAGCTCGTGGAGGCTACGCGTGCGGGCGTGCCGCCGATCGCGCTCTGGTGCGCCAAGGAGGCGGCGGCGAAGGCTCTGGGCGTGGGGCTCCTGGGCGAGCCGCGGCGCTGGCGCGTGCAGGACCTCGCCTCCGACGGGCGGACCGCTGTCGTGTCGATCGACGGCCTGTGCCTGCCGGTGACCCTGCACCGCAGGGAACGCGCCCTCATCGCAGTCGCCCATGCTTCGCGCGAAGTCGCCGCCGAGGCTCGAGAAAGCCTTCGGGTCGCGGGTCAGGGGGAGGCCAAGCCGGCTCTCTGACGTGCGCGCGCTCTCGATCCGTTCCGGGGCTTGCTCGACGCTCGCGTCCCCGCGATCATGGGGGTGGAACTCGCCAATCGGAGGAATCGCCCATGGGCAATCTCGCCGCGCTTAGGGTCAAGCCGGTCCGCGCCGCCGTATCGCCGGCGGAGTGGGAGGCACGGGTCGATCTCGCCGCGTGCTTCCGGCTGGTCGATCTCTACGGCATGTCCGACATGATCTACACGCACGCGACCGCTCGCGTGCCCGGCGAGTCCGAGCATTTTCTCATCAATCCTCATGGCATGCTCTTCCGCGAGATCACGGCCTCGAGCCTGCTGAAGGTTCATCTCGACGGCCGCGTGATGCTCAAGCCCGACCTGGATTACGGACTGCAGCAGGCCGGCTACGTCATCCACAGCGCGATCTACCGGGCGCGCGCCGATGTGATGTCGGTGATCCACACTCATACGACCGCGGGGATGGCGGTCTCGTCCCTCAAATGCGGTCTCTTGCCGCTCACACAGACCGCCATGCGGTTCTACGCGCGGCTCGCCTATCACGATTTCAGCGGCCCCGAGCGCGATCCCGGAGAGCGCGAGAAACTCGCATCCGACTTGGGCCAGCAGGACGTGATGATCCTGCGCAACCATGGCCTGCTCTCCGTGGGCCCCAGCATCCCCGAAGCCTTCAATCGGATGTACGGGCTCGAGCGGTCGTGCCAGGCGCAAATGGCGGCGATGGCCTGCAATACCGAGCTCAACGCGCTGCCGGCGGACGTGGTCGAGCGCGCGACCTATATGTATAGCGCCGCCGTGGTGCGGCCCTACGGCATCCTGGAGTGGCCGGCACTCCTGCGTCAGCTCGACGACCGCGACGATTCCTATCGAAACTAGGCGTCATGCGCAGGCGCAGACATGCGGCGCCAAGAGCCGACGCGCGTGTGAGCCTAAGAGCTGCGCTCGGGCAAGGGCGATTCGCCGGGCCTCCGAGGCGGAGGCACGGGCCGTGCCTGGGGCCGCTGAGCTGAGGACCCAGCGGCCGCACCGTCCGGCCAGGTGCGGACTCCTAGTCGCGGCGGGGGCGGCGCAGCGTGAAGGTTTCGAACGGGGCCAGCCGGCCGTCCGGCCCCACCACGTCGTAATAGGTGACCTTGATCGTGGTGATGCCGCCGCGATGCGGCCCGGGATCGACGGCGAATGCCGCGAAGCCGTAGGAATGCGCAGCGTTTCGCACCGCCGACCAGGGCGCCTGCTCCGTCACGTAGACCGGCGGCCGCTTGCCTGTCGCCGGGTCGACTTCGCCGACGGAGGTGATCACCCGACACTGCGGCGGGTCGAAGAACAGCTGATTCGACGGTACGGACGTCCCACCGCCCCCGATAACCATGTGCACAGTTCCCTTGCTGGTGTCGATCACGTCGGTGGCGGTCGCCGCGGCGACCGGCGTCAAGGTGGGGTTCGATTCCCGGCCGCGGATCGGGTGCGAGCGCTCGTAGTGGTGCTCGTGCCCGCACACGACGAGGTCGACGCCGTATCTGTCGAACAACGGCACCCATTCCTCGCGGATCCCAAGGTCCGCGCCATTGAACTTGTCGGCCGTCGAGATCGCGACCTGATGCATGCACACCACGACCCAGTCGACATCGTGATCCCTGCGCGCGGCGGCCAATTCCTTTTCTAGCCAGGCTTTCTGAGCGCCTGACGAATAGCCCCGGACGTAGGTGTTGCCGCCGTCCTGGTAAATGACGTCGTCATTGGCAATGCTGATCACGCGCACCGCGCCGGCGGTGAAGGCATACCAAAGCCCACGCGTCACATCCGTCTGGCCAGCCTGCGGCGGCAGCGAGAAGTAGGTCTGATAGGCCTGATACCCGATCGGCCCGTTGCCCAGCTCGTTCTCGTGGTTGCCAGCCGCGGGCATCCAGGGACGGTTGCGGGCGCTGCGGCTGTTGTTCGCCCAGAAATCCCACCAGGTGCGGACGCGGTCGTCGGCGATATTGGCGTAGCAGAGATCGCCGTTGAGCAGGTGGAACAAGGGCTGCAGCCGCTCCACGCCGAGCGTGGTATCGCTCGCCGCCGGCGAACCGAGATTGTCGTTCACATAGGGGGGATTCGGGATCGTCACGCCCGCGGGCGGCACATACTTCTTGCCCAGGGTCGGCGTGCCCTGATCGCCGAAGCTGGTGAACGTGAAGGGAGCGCGACCCCGCGGGGAGGTGCGGAACGTAGCGAATTCCGGCTCGGCGCCGTCGTGCAGCGCGCCGTACAGATAGGCCGAGTCGGCTCGCAGCCGGCCGAGCTTCGCATGATAGGCGTAGACGACCTGGCCGGACTTTGCATCGGTGTAGCTGGTCCCCTTGGCCTCGACCGTTTTCTCGAGCTTGCCGTCGAGACTCCCGAGCATGACCCGGGGATTGCGAGCGGGTTGCAGCGTGTGCCAGGACACCACCATCTCCGACGATGCATCCGCGCCGAACTGCAGATGCAGTCCGGCGACCGGAGGCGTCGCCACCGGATCGGGCGGTCGGCGCGAGGAGGCTGCGGCCTCGGCGTCTCCGGCGTCTCCGATTCCAATGAGGGACGTCGCCACCACGGCCCCGCCGCCGATGCCTGCGGCCGCGAGCAGCTTGCGACGACTGAGTTCGAGATTGAATCCGGTGTCCTCTGTGGTCATGGCGGCGAGGTTGCTCCCCTGTTGTGGTCGCGGGAGCCTATCGCAACTCGATGACAGTTCGGCACACCACCCGATCAGGCGCGCCCCCAAAGCTCCTTCGAGGCGAGGCGGGCACCCTCGACCAGGGCCTCGAGCTTCGCCCAGGCGATCTTGGCGTGGCCGACCCGGGGCCCCAGGCCGCAGTCGGTGCCGGCCATGATCCTCTCGCGCCCGACCAGCTTGGCATAGCGAACCAGACGCTCCGCCACCAGCTCTGGATGCTCGATGAAGTCGGTGCAGTGCCCGACGACGCCGGGGATCAGCACCGCGCCCTCGGGCAGGGCCACCTCCTCGAACACCCGCCACTCGTGCTCATGGCGCGGGTTGGACGCCTCGATCGAATAACTGCCGGCCCGCACCTTGAAGATGACGTCGACGATGTCGCGGAGCGGAATGTCGCTCTGATGCGGTCCGTGAAAGCTGCCCCAGCAGACATGCAGCCGGATCTTCTCGCGCGGTATGCCGCGGAGCGCATGATTGAGCGCGTCGACCCGCAATTCCGCGTAGCGCCGATACTCGGCGACGCTCATCTCCGGATACATCTGCCAGCCGTCGGGCAGGTCGGGGTCGTCGATCTGCAGGAGGAATCCGGCCTCCACGATCGCCTGGTACTCCTCGCGCATGGCCTCGGCGATGCCCTGCAGGAACGCCTCGTCGCTCGGGTAGTACTCGTTGCGGAGCCAGTGCTCGATGGTGCCGGGCGTGTTGGCGGGCAGGAACGCCTCGGCGACCGCGACGCCCGCGAGCGCCGCCTTGAAGGTCGCGAGCTCCTCCTTGAGCGCCTCGTGCCCAACGTATTTGAGCGGCGCCACGCAATAGACTTGAGAGCGGCTCGGGCCCGAGCCCGCGAAGCCGCCGAAGCCGCGGCCGCCCGCCGCGAAGTACTCCGGGAATTTCTGCAGATCCCGGCCGGCGATGCTGAGCGGCGGCGGCCCCTTGCCCGACTCGGACGGGCGCGACTCGAATCCCGCGAGCCGCTCGCGGACGTAATTCGTGAAATTGGTCTTGCCGAGCTCGCCATCGTTGACGCTGTCGAGTCCGCAGGCGACTTGCCGGCGTATGACATCGTGCACGCCGGTGCGTAGCTCGCTCGCGAGCCGCTGCTTGTCGTAGGGCTTGCCGTCGGCCCGGGCAAAGACCAAAGCGCGCAACGCCTCCGAGCGCGGCAAGCTGCCGGCATGCGTGGTGAGGATTCGGCCGGCGCTCCCCGTCATCCGCGTCTCCTTGACCTGTGCCTCCGCCCGTTTGCGGGCGCCGCCGCTTATTGGCATGGGCGCGAGTGCGCTTCAAGGCCGCGACTGCCGCGTCGGGTGGGATCAGTTCCACGGTCCGGCCCATCACGCGGGCCGGTAAGCGGGCGCACCGGCGAGGCGCTTTCTTGGCACTGTCGGTCCGGCCATGGCAGGATGACGACACGTGGCGGCAACTCAGAGGCCGCCGAATAATCGCCGGCGCTCGCGGACGCCGGCGGCATCGGGGAGGCATCATGGCTCAATCGAGCACGATCGACGTCTCGCGGCTCATCGACGAGCGCAAGATGAACGCGTTCAACGCGCAGCTCGTCATCCTGTCGTTCTTCGTCGCGCTGCTCGACGGCTACGACATCATCGCGGCTGCGGTTGCTCTGCCCAGCCTGAAGAGTGCATGGAACATCACGGACATGCGGCCGGTCGGCTGGATGCTGAGCGCGAGCCTGGTCGGGATTCTGTTCGGTGCGCCCTTCTTCGGCTACATCGGAGACCGCTTCGGCCGCAAGAAGGCCATCATCGGCTCATGCCTCGTTTTCGGCATCTTCACGCTCGCCGCGACGAGGGCGGGCGCGATCAGCGATCTTCTCGTTCTGCGCTTTCTGGCGGGCATCGGTATCGGCGGCATCTTTCCCAACATCATCGCGCTCAACGCCGAGTTCGCGCCGAAGCGCGTGCGCGCCACCATGATCATCCTGATGTTCACCGGCGTCAC
>Ga0209415_10002613_pt1 | contig 33737 bp, 25 predicted proteins | sample PeaSoiSIISIP2007_FD_187696 | JGI IMG/M metagenome (GOLD analysis project Ga0209415, IMG submission 187696) | Peat soil microbial communities from Weissenstadt, Germany - SII-SIP-2007 (SPAdes) (version 2) | ecosystem: Environmental > Terrestrial > Soil > Wetlands > Peat | place: Germany... | reverse complement strand
CCGATGGCGATCCGCTCGAAGTCACACGGCTCTACCTCAGCGGTTTCGAAAAACAGATCGCTGGCGGCGTGCTGGATTTGCGATCCCCATCTCTTTCCCGGTGGGGGAAAGCCATCATTTTTTCCTCGCTGCGGCTGAAGAATAGGGCTGGCACCGCCACCACAGCCTATCTTACCGGCGACGACATGACTATGGAATTCGATCTGGACCCTCCTTTCCCCGTGCTCGACCCCATTCTGTCCATTGGCATCGACGACACCATGGGACGACGCATCTTTTCGATCAGCAGCCAGTACTCGCAATTCAAACTCGCAGCGCTGGACCGGCCCGCCACTGTGGTCTGCACGATTCCTGACCTCTGTCTTTTGCCCGGAAGATATTCAATGTCGCTGTGTGTGGGCACGACCTACGAATGGTCGCTCGATGGCCTGCCCAGCGTTGCCTCCTTCGATGTACACGAATCGGACTACTTCGGCACCGGTCGTCTGCCTACGCAGGACTTGGGCGCTGTGTTGGTGAGGTCGCAATGGCAGGTGGCCCCTGAGGTGGATCGGGCATGACCCTGACCGGCGTTATCTTGCGCAAGAAGCCACCAGAAGCGGCCGCTGACCGCCTTGAATCCACCGTCAGCACACACGGCGGCAACCGGAAGTTAAGGGGGCAACTTTGCGGTTCTGCGCAAGCAGTATGCTGATTTGAAGGCTCTGTATGCCCATCGTGTTTCACGGCAGTGGTCGGCGCGGATCGATGCATAGCGAGGCAGAGGCGTCATGAATCAGGGGCCCAATACCATCACACCAATTGTTTCTGTGCTCATGCCCACCTGGAACGGCGAGCGCTTCCTGCGTCCGGCCATCGAGAGCATTCTCAACCAGACATTCCGCGATTTTGAGCTCATCATCATCGACGACGGCTCGATCGACAGCACGCCCCGAATCCTGGCTGAGTTCAAAGACAAAGACGACCGTCTTATTGTCCTGACCAACGAGCAGAACCTTGGGATTGCTGGGGCCACCAACCGCGGCCTCGCTGCCGCCCGCGGAGAATACGTCGCTTTGCAAGACCATGATGACATCTCCCTGCTGCACCGGTTCCAGACCCAGGTGGATTTTCTCAAGTCCCATCCGGAGATTGCACTGGTGGGATCCGCAGCTGACCTGATTGACGAGAATGGCGTTGCCTACGAGGATTACGTCGAACCGGAAGACGACATCGACCTGAAATGGGAGACGCTATTCCGTTGTCCCATCAGCCATACCAGCGTGATGGCCCGTCGCCGCGTTTTCGACGGCGGCGGGTACTCGACGGAAACAATGCTAAAGGTCGCTTCGGACTACGATCTGCTTTCCCGTATCGCGATGCGGTACCAGGTCGCCAACCTCAGTGAACGTCTGGTTCAGTGGCGAAGACATCCAGGCGCCACTTCCGTGACGCACGAGCAACAGCAGATGGACGCTTGCGAATTAATCTCGCTGCGTAACATCCGCATGTTGATTCCGAAGAATGACCGAGCAAAGCTTGAACCGAGCCAATATCTTCTGGAGGGAAGCCGGGCGTTTCTGTGCACGCCCGGAAGTCGTTTACCATCGGCGCCTCCCGAGCAGGTCATCGCGGGATTTCGATTCCTGGGTGATCTCCTCGAGACCTTTCACCGGACCTACGCTCTTCCTCGCTCGACCACGGGTCGGCTATGCCGACGGTTGAACTGGATGTGGGGCAAGCACGCCGTCGCATTGGCTGCTCGCTCTACTTGGGATTTGCGCTCCCGCATGCGCATGTCACTGCTTGGAATCCGCTGCCTTTGGCACGTCGCCCGGGCGGGAGCGGTGAGTGGCACAGCAGAGGCGTCGTGAATCGCGGGCCCAACGCCATCACGCCAGTTGTTTCTGTGCTCATGCCCACGTACAACGGCGAACGCTTTCTGCGCGAGGCCATCGAAAGCGTCCTCAACCAGACCTTTTCGGATCTCGAACTCATCCTGGTAGACGACGGTTCCAGGGACAGCACGCCACGCATCCTGGCCGAGTTCAAGGACAGAGACGCCCGCCTCATCGTCCTGACCAACGAGCGTAACCTGGGGATTGCCGGAGCCACCAACCGCGCCCTGGCCGCCGCCCGCGGCCAGTACGTCGCCCTTCAGGACCACGACGATATTTCTCTCCCTCGCCGTTTTCGGACCCAGGTGGATTTTCTCGAATCCCACGCGGAGGTTGCTCTGGTGGGATCAGCCGCCACATTGATTAATGACGACGGCGTGTCCTACGCCGACTTTCCGTTACCGTGCGAGGAAATTGACATCAAATGGCGATTGCTGTTTGTAGGCGATGCCTTCCATTACTCGAGCATTATGGTCAGGCGCAGCGCCATGCAGGAGATTGGCGGCTATGGTGAGGACCCGGCGTTCCGATACTCCGAAGCGTACGATCCCGTTTCGCGTTTGGCAATGCGCTACCAGGTGGCGAATCTGCCGGATAAGCTGCTTCTGTGGCGGAGGCACTCGGACGCGACTTCGATTCGGCACAACCCGGACCAAGTACGTTCGGGCGAGGTGATCTCCTTCCGCAACATCTGCCTGTTGGACGACCTGCGACTCCGCGTGCAGACCGATTCTTCATCGCGCAACGGTGCGGAGACTGATCCCCGTTACTGCCAGTACCTCGGATTCAAGGCTTTCATTTCTACACCCGCTGGCCAGTTTCCCAGCGTGCCTGGCAGCCAGGTGGTGTCGGGTCTGAACTTTTTCTGCGGGATACAGGAGGCCTTCTACCGAGTGCACAAGTTTCCCAGGTTTGTCGTGGCCAGACATCGCAAAGCACTGAATTGGACTTGGGGAAAGCACGCCGTCGCATTAGCCGTACGGGCACCCTGGGACTGGCGCTCGCGAATTCGCAGCGTTATGCTGGGCCTTCGCTGCATTCGACACGCTGCCTGGGCGGCGCTTGTGACAAGCGCGGCAAAGGTAACCGATCGGGGCAATGCGCGCCCGACTCTGACGGTGCCAACGGTTAGGGCTTTCAAGGACACATCGGAGCAGCCAACCTGGACAAAAGACCAATCAAAAGTGCGATAAAAACCTCGCCCCTGGTTAGACGAGCCACGCGCAGCCTCATGATCCCAGCTGTCAGAGGATACCTCAGGTATGCTCCTATGGCCCTCGGAAAGAAAGCCTGCTGGAGTCTTGTGCTGAGGCACTTCCTCGGACTGGAACCGCCGAAATGGGACTTTACCGTCAGAACAGCTTTCGGCAGCAAGATTTCTACCAATACCCGGGACATAATCGGCAAATACATTTACTACTTCGGAATTTGGGAACCAAACCTGACTCGATGGATCGAGCGGCGCCTCGCGCCCGGCGACGGGTTCATCGATGTGGGCGCGAACATTGGCTACTTCGCGCTGCTGGCTTCTAAGGTCGTGGGCAATTCCGGCAAGGTCGTCGCGGTCGAAGCCCTCCCCGCCATATTTGCGGCACTCGAGAATAATCTCAAAATGAACGACGCCGGCAACGTCCGAACTGTGAACTGTGCGGCGTGGGACGCAGAAGAGGAGATCACGATCTACACCCAGCCCGAGGATCTGCCGGGCCAAACAACCGTAATGCCCGAATGGGCCCGTAAATGGCATTTGGAAAAGGAGTCTCGGATACCGGCTGCTCCTTTGTCAGCGATTGTCAAGCCGGAAGAGTTCAGAGCAGCACGGTTGATCAAGATCGACGTGGAGGGAGCGGAGTGGCACGTGCTTCGTGGCATGGAGGCGCTCATGGCTTCCTGCCGCGATGATCTGGAGGTTATGATCGAAGTCAGTTCCAAAATGCTAGAGGCAGAGGGCAGGACGCCTCAAGACGTGCTGGACTTCTTCGCCGGCTACGGGTTTTTCGCCTACCTCATCGAGAACGATTATTCAGCGAAGTCTTATCTGGTCAGGGATCACGCCCGACGGCCACATCGGATACGGGAAATTCCGACAGCTTCCGAGCAGAGCGATATCATCTTCTCCAGGATCGATTCCAACTCACTTTGAACAATGACGAAACCAGTCGTTACCGCACTAATTGACACGTATAACCACGAGAGATGCATCGAACAAGCCGTAGCGAGTGTTTTGGAGCAGGACATTCCGGTTGGTGACATGCAGGTCATCGTGGTCGATGACGGCTCGACCGATCGCACCCCGGACATCGTTCGTCAGTTCGAGCCGCGAGTTCGCCTGATCCGAAAACCAAATGGAGGACAGGCATCGGCCTTCAACGTGGGCATTCCCGAGGCAGCCGGCGACATCGTGGCATTTCTCGATGGCGATGATTGGTGGGCACAAGGAAAAGTCAAAGCGGTGCTTGAGGCCTTCGAGAAGAATCCCGGAATAGCGGCCGTTGGGCACGGTTACTTCGAGGTCCATGGCGATTCCCCGCCGGCTGATATGCTTGTGCCCCAGAAGACCCGCCTGCTTGACCTTTCTAGCCCGGAGGCGGCGCGCATTGCGAATCTTGGCAGCATGCTCCTGGGCACAAGCCGCCTCGCAATTCGCCGAGCCGTACTAGAACGAGTCCTGCCAATTCCGAATCAGCTCATATTCGCCGCCGATACCCCGATTTTTGTGCCCGCCCTCGCCCTTGGCGGCGCCCTCATCCTTGATCAGCCTCTCTGCTATTACAGACTGCACTCACCGGAAGCATCCCGTCCCGGTGCCTCGCTGCGCGAGGCTCACCACAACTACGTGCGCATACGCGACTATGAACTCAACCTGTTTCTGGTGGACTTCTTGTCCCGGCGGCTTCAAGAACTTGGGGTTAAGCCGCAGATCATCTCCGCTTTCCTCGAAGCTGACAAGCTAAAGCTGGACCGCTTCCAATTGCAGCGGGACGGGGGTGGGCGATTGAAGGTGCTCAGCACTGAGATGCGGGCCCTTCGGTCCGAATATCGAAACACGACCGCGGGCTACAGACTATTCAAGGGCCTGATCGGAGCGCTCGCGCTCGCGCTTCCTCCGCAGCGCTTTTACGATCTCCGCGACTGGTATTCGCACCGGACGGGTATGCATCGACTGCGCGGCATCTTCGGACAGGCAGAACCGGTCGTTCCGCAATCGCTCTTTCAGCGCAGGCCCGTCACGCCCGGGGAGAAGTAAACCCCTGTTGGGCATTCGTCACATCGCTGCACAACGGGAGGAGCGTACCACCCGAGATGCTCCCACGTCGAAGGGAGGGGTAGGTTACGAAAAAGTAACCTGCTGGTTGACAGGGATCTCCCCTAGCGCTCGACCAGCATCGGCGGTCGATGGATTTCCTAAGCGGACGCGGCTAATCTAATCCCTTGCGCATCTGCCTCATCGGAGCGGCGAACGCCTCGAACAATCCGCGCTTGCTGCGCGAGGCCGATCTGCTGTCCCAACAACACGACGTGCGGGTGGTCTGTCAGGGATCAAGCCGGACAGCGGCCGAGGCTGACGAGCGCTTGTTGGCCCGCCGGGCTTGGCGTCTGAACCGGGTAGACCACGCCCGTGCCGATTGGCTTGCTTCTGATGCGGGCCGCCCGGCGTGGGTCCGGTCTCTGTTCGTCCGCGGACGGCGCCGCCTGGCGGAAGAAGCGTTTCATGCCATCAAGACGGCGAAGCTGGCGGAATACAGTGTCTGCACAAGCTTGCCGGAACTGCGGCGGCTCGCGTCTGCGGAGCAGGCGGATTGGTTTGTCGCGCACGCGCAACCTGTCTTGCCAGCGGCTGTGGCTGCCGCCAAACGATGGCATGCGAAGCTGGGATTCGACTGCGAGGATCTGCTTACAGAAACCGGCGACAAGTTCTGCGAGGCCAACCGGCGGATCGAGAGCAAATACTTCGGGCAGTGTGACTACATCACGGCAACTTCGAACGCAATGGCCGAGCATCTCGCCAATACCTACAAAATTCCGCCGCCGGTCGTGCTGTATAACGTGTTCCCCTTGTCGTTGACCGAGGGAATTCTTCCTCCCGCTAAGCGCGAGCCCCATCCCAAGCTGCGTCTGCATTGGGTCAGCCAGACAATCGGCCCGGATCGAGGCTTGCAGGATGCGTTCGAAGCCTGCGCAGGATTTGCCGATCAGGTAGAAATTCACTTGCGCGGGCAAGTATCGGAGGCGCATAGAGCGATCTTGCTCGGCGAAGCTCAGCGCTGCGGAGCGGCCCCATGCCTGCACTTTCATCCGCGCATTGACCCTGACGAACTGATCGCGTCGATGGCGGAGTATGACGCGGGGCTGGCGCTGGAGCGTCCGCAAAACCGCAATTACGACCTTACGGTGACTAACAAGCTTTTCAGCTATATGCTGGCGGGTCTAGCCTTGGTCGCGACCGACACTCAGGGGCAGCGCGAAGTGATGGAGCAGGCACCTGGCGCGGGATTTGTGTATCCTGCGGGAGATGCCATGAGCTTGCGCGCCATATTGGAAAGCTGGATCAAAGATCCCGAACAACTGCGTCAAACGCAACAAGCCGCATGGGACGCAGCTAGAGCCAGGTTCTGTTGGGATCTCGAGCAAAGAAAATTTCTCTATCTGTTGGAACACAATTGATGTGTAATGATCGCGGCTGCACCAGCAGGCGATGCGCAATCGCTTAAGGATGGAAGACAACAAGTTGTGCTGAAGGGGCTGTGAACCAAGATGACGCTTTGGTCTGACTTCCTAACCAATGACAAGAGAATTATTTGGAAGTGGAAGCACTACTTCCCCGTGTACGAGCGTCACTTTCGGGATTTTGTATATAAGCCGGTCACCTTCATTGAAATCGGCTGTGGGCAGGGTGGATCTCTGCAAATGTGGAAGCGGTATTTTGGCCCCCACGCCCGAATCATCGGCATCGACATTAATCCGGAATGCAAGGCATTTGAAGAAGATCAGGTCGAGGTGCGGATCGGGGATCAGCAGGACCCGCAATTTCTCCAGACTCTGGTCAACGAGTTCGGCGCGCCCGACATCGTTTTGGATGACGGCAGTCATGTCATGAGTCACATCACTGCCAGTTTCCAGTTTCTCTATCCCCGAATGGCCAAGAACGGCGTCTACATGGTGGAGGACTTGCACACTGCTTATTGGGACGAGTTTGAAGGGGGCCTGCGCAAGCCGTCGACTTTCATCGAATTGTGCAAGAACCTCATCGATGAGCTGAACGCTGACCACACTCGTGAGGCTTTGCCGCCAACCGAGTTCACCAAGACCACGTTGTCGATGCACTTCTATGACAGCGTTGCAGTGTTTGAGCGCGGGACCAACACGAAGAAATGGGCGCCGCAGGTCGGCATAGCACCGGAGCCGGAGCCCGCCTCCTTTCTCGACAGGTTAGGAGCACGCATCAGAGGCAAACCGGAGTCAGGCAGCTGAAGCGGGTCCTTATCATCGGAGCAGATTTTGCACCCAGCAGCTATCCTCCGGCGTTGCGTATCCGCTATTTTGCCCAGCACTTGAAGGAATTTGGCTGGGAAACGATCATTCTGACCACCGATTCACGCTATTACGAAACTGCGATCGATGAAGAAAACCAGAAGCTGCTTCCGGCGGATCTGGAAGTGATTCGCACGCCGGCGATCCCCGCGGCGCTCACGCGAAAAGTTGGGTTTGGCGACCTGGGGTTGCGCAGCCTGTGGCACCACTGGCGAGCAATCAATCGCATTTGCCGTGAACGGCAAGTGGACTTAGTTTTTGTCCCAATTCCGCCCTACCCAAGCATCGTGCTGGGTCGTCTTGCCCATGGCAGGTTCGGCATTCCTTACGTGATTGATTACATCGATCCATACGTCACGGAATACTACTGGAAACTGCCTCGCTCGCAGCGGCCGCCCAAGCACGCGCTAGCATATTACACGGCACGGGTTGTAGAGCCGTTTGCGTTGAAGCGAGTCGCAGCAGTCGTCGGAGTCGACACCTCCTATACGGCGGATTTGTTTGCCCGGTACCCATGGTTGAAGGTAGAGGCGGCAAGTATTCCCTATGGCGGTGAGGCCTCCGATTTTGAATATGTCCGCCATCATCCACGGACAAACCCGGTTTTTGATCCGCGGGACGGATTGCTGCATATGAGCTACGTTGGGCGAGGTGGTCCCGATATGCGGCCCTCGCTTCGGGCCGTGTTTCAGGGAGTTTTGGCAGGCCTGGAGAGGTGGCCGGATCTGTTTCGCCGCCTGCGCGTACATTTTGTTGGCACAACGTATGCGCATGAGGCTCAGGTCCAATATCAGGTGCTTCCTTTAGCGAGGGAGATGAGTCTGGACCAGTATGTGGACGAGCACCCGCCACGTGTGTCCTATCTTACTGCGATGCAGATAATGCTCGACTCGCATGTTCTGCTAGCGGTGGGTTCAGAGTCTCCGCACTATACAGCTTCGAAGATCTTTCCTTGCATACTGGCGGCTCGGCCCCTGCTCGCCGTGTTCCATGAAAACAGCAGCGTCGTAACAATCCTAAAAGAGACGAAGGCGGGCGAGGCGGTGCAATTCGGAGAGAGCCGGCCCGTTCTCGCGACGATAGACGACATTGCCCAACATTTGCGGAACCTTTTGGCATTGCCGCCGGGCTCGTGTCCGGCCACCCGCTGGGAAGTGTTCGAACGATACACGGCGCGGGCGATGACGGCGCGGCTGGCGGAGGTGTTTGCCAGGGCGGTCGAGGCTCGGCAGTAACGCCGAATTGGCGTGGCAGCCCCGGATGCCTTAAGATGCAAACCGGCGGAGAGCTCGGTAAGTCTTCGAGGCGCGCTGCGCAAAGCCATGCCATGTCAATGCCCATCGTGTTCGGACCATTACAGCAGTTTGGGTCGAGTTAACAATTGCCAGGTTTACCGGTGCGATGGGTGTGGATTGCCCTTTACGGATCCGCAATCCTCTGTTTCCTATCGAAACGAGGAATGGTATGAATGGCTTCAGTCAAAACCTGAAGTTGGGCACTGGAAGTTGAAGCTTTCGGAGGGCGCGTATCGGAATCAGTTAGAGGTTCTATCTTCCATGTCATCTGGCCGAAGACTCGTAGATGTGGGAGCCGGCGAAGGGGTTTTTGGAAAAATTGCGTCGGATCAAGGTTGAAACGTGATTTGCTCGGACCTCAATCCTAAAGCGAAGAAGTTCGGAACGGAAATTTATGGGCTTCAGTATCGGGATCTGGAAGATGTAGCTCCGGCGAGTGTGGATGTAGTTCGCCTCTCACACGTATTGGAGCATATTCGGGAACCCCGCTCACTCTTGGCGTGCGTCCGCAGAGCCTTAAAGCCAGGCGGAGTCTCCGTTGTGCTCGTCCCAAACTATGAGCCGCTGAGCTGCCTCGTGAGAAATCTCCTCCTGAGGTGCTGGCCCGGTCAGCATGATTTCCGCGGTGAGGTTTATTCCCCTCAACACGTACTAGGGTTCAACCTCCATTCACTGGAGCGGACATTCACTGTGGCTGGGTTTCGCCCGGTGAAGGTTCAGTCCGTTAGCCGGGGAAACCGAACTTACTATCGGTGGAAAGCGGACGGTGTTCCCGCTCTTACATCGCGGCACATTGCGTACGAACTGCTCAACAACCTCGGCAATCTCTTCGGTCGCGGTAGCTGGGTCGTAGGCTATTTCCAGGCATAGCTCATGGGTACCGTCCGACTTGGCATTGTTGCAACCCACCCAATTCAATACCACACGCAATGGTATCGCGCACTGGCTGCGCACCCGGATCTGGACATCCATGTTTACTACTGCCATCAAGCCACACCCGCCGAGCAAGCGAGCGCTGGTTTCGGCGTGGAATTCGATTGGGATGTACCACTGCTTACCGGCTATCCCTATACGTTCTTGAAGAATGTGGCCAAGACACCCGGGCAGGGACGATTTGCCGGCTTGGATACCCCTGAGATCCAAGGGATCATTCAGTCAGGCAAATATGATGCAGTGATGGTCAATGGCTGGAATTACAAGAGTGCATGGCAGGCAATATGGGCGTGCTGGAGATCAAACGTCAAGGTCCTGGTGCGAAGCGACTCTCACCTACACACTCGGCGTAGCTTAGTGACCAGAATGGCCAAATTGCTAGGTTACCCGCGGTTTATCCGTCGCTTCGATGCCTGCCTCGCCGTGGGGAAGTGGTCCCGCGAGTACTTTCTCCGCTACGGTGCTCGACCAGAGCGCATTTTTATTGTGCCCCACACGATTGACACTGCGGCGTTTGAGAGGGAAGCGGGGCGTCTGCGGCCGCTTCGCTCTGAATTGCGCAAGAACTGGGGATTGGACCCGGATGCCATCGTATTTGCCTTTGTGGGGAAGTTTATCGCCAAGAAACGCCCCATGGATTTTGTGCGCGCGCTCGATCAGGCGGCGCGGCGCAATTCGGCAATTCAGGGGCTCATGGTTGGAGATGGCCCGCTGCGGGCCGCCGGTGAGAGCTTTGTCCAAGCACACGGCACTCCGGTGCGGTTTGCAGGCTTTTTGAATCAGTCGCAAATCGCAACCGCATACATAGCTTGTGACGCGTTGGTGTTGCCGTCTGATGGAGACGAGACTTGGGGGTTGGTAGTGAACGAGGCTATGGCTTGCGGACGTCCATGCATCGTCAGCGACAGGGTCGGCTGCGGTCCGAACCTCGTGGTTCCGGGACAAACTGGAGCCATTTTTCCCTTGGGCGATGTTGAGGCCTTGGGTAATTCAATGATAGAGGCCGGGCAAGACTCCGCTCAATTGGCCGCGATGAGCGCGGAAGCGAATAGCAAGATAAAGAATTATTCCGTACCCGTTGCCGTGGATGGAATCGTTCAATGCCTTGCGACAGTGTTGAATTCACAAGCACGTCATGCGGACGCAAAAGAGGTTTAAAGCCTTCTGCACATCGACATTCTTCACTGATAAATTTCTTTCATTCCATTCATTTCACAGAAGCCCATACGTCTGACAAGTTCACTTGAACATCGACTGAACCGCCGCCTGTCTCGCCCCGCAACACTTTACCGATGATCGTCCCCACACGCGGCGCAGACGTGCAGACTACCTGAGAATTTGTTCTAGGAGAGACTTGGACCGATTGTCCTACCATACAATTCCCATCCGCGGTCATGATGATCCAGCCGGAAGTCATCACATAAGCATTTCGGCCAGACGTTCCGGGAGAGTTCGCCACGACTCCGATCACGATGTTCTGGCCTGCATCGGTGGTTGTCGTTCCAGTGGTGGTTGCGGTTCCTGTCCATTTTACTGGAGCGCCTATCGGAATTGCGCCAGCCGAAATGGTCCGTAACCCTGCGCTCGGGCCATTCTCGATAGAGCCTGGCAGGAATATGCCATTCAGGATGCCTGTCCCAGATAAATCTCCAGTCGCGGTCCCGTTCCAAGCTAACCCGCTAGGTCCGAACCACGTAAAGCCCGCCCATGAGTTACCTGTGGAACAAACCTTCTTTCCACCGCAGCCAGTCCATGTACTAGCGCAACTGGCTCCTGGGTACCACTGGTTCGGTTGGGTCGATGTAATCGCATTGCCGCCAACGTCCACGGCACACTCGTGGTTTACCGGAATCTGGTTGGCGGAGATCTCAATCGACGCGCCTGGCGGGGTGTCAATCTTGAGAAACTGATTGTTGGTGCCGTACTGCGTTTCGGACCAGTTTCGTGCGATCCGTTCCTGTCCCGCGGGGCTCCAGCCCACGAAGATGTCATCAATAGTGTGGGAGTCCCCGCCGAAGGTGTTCTCCTCAATGATTGCCCCGCCGCTATTCTGGTAGATGCCGTAGCCGCAAGCAGTAAAGTTGTCGTGGCGGATAACATTCTGAAGCGCGTTCTGCGAGTGGTTAGTCAATCCTTGGGCGTAGCCGATGGTGCCGGACCCGGTGCCTGTTCCACGGCAGGCAAAAGAGCTATCAACGACCCGAACATCCGCCACGTCTCCTCGACTCACGGGGGAGACAGAAAGTCCTACCCAATTCGGGTTGGGTGCGCCAGAACCGGGATAATTCCCATCAAACTCGTCTCCTTGGAAGATCACATCGTAAGTATTGACCAAGACGGGTGAAGTCTCATCGACGATCACGCCCTTGGCTGCTACTCCAGCGCCGTCGAACGCAAGGTTCTCCACGAGCACTCCTTGCACGTTCTCCATGTTTAAGATCGTTCCGCCCGCAGGTCCGATCCATTTCAGGTGCGGGCAGGACGCGGGCAAGCCGCAGCGAACCTGGCCCTCAATTGTGAACGATTGCTGGTTCGTAATATTCCATGTGGACTTCAAAGCCGCTACACATCCGGGACTAAATGTCAGATCGCTTCCGGTCAGTTTGAGTGAATTTAGGTAAGGCGCGTTGTCCGTGGTTCCATCACAAGCAATTCCCTGAGCTTCCGCCCAATCCTGCAGCCAGCACAAGAACAGCAACAAGACAAACCCAGACTTGATAATTCGTTTCAACATAAAATGCTTTTGGCCCTTTCGACGCAAAGCGGTCCGGACAGAAGAAGAACTCGATCCGGGGCGTAGGACAGTCAAGGGTGGCAGTCCGCATTCCAACGCGTTAAAGTGGCGTGCTCATCGGTAAGCGATAGTCTGTACGCTGTGCCAGCAGCGCAGTGCTGCGACAATTGTCCCCGCCAAAATAAGTAAGACGGTTCATCTGGGTCGGAGTGGTCCAGTGCCTCGTCGAGAATCGCGGTCAAGCGATCGCTCACCGCCCAGCGAACGGCCCAGGGCCGCAGTCCGGTCAAGACGAGTTGTCTCGGGCGGGAGAGACGATACCGCCCGTAGTCACCAGCAGGCTTCGTAGGGCCCCCATCGTGGATAATGACGAAGCTCCCGTCCGGCGCCGGCGAAAGAGCGTCGCGGATGAGTACGAGCCAAACCCGAGCCCTCTCGCCAGTTGCCCGCATCTCCCGCAGCATACTTCGCAAGCCAACCCCGAGAGTCGATATCCAGATCACCAAGAAGGTTGTAATCACAAACCTTCGCCACGGCACGTCACGCGCGCGATCGAACCATGCATCTGAGGCAAGGGCCACGAGTATGGCGAACCATATGAGGCCCGCGTTGGAGTACGCCTCACCGACGTGTGCGAGCAGCGCTGTTGGGAACCATGACAGGACGAGCGCTCCCGAAACCACCACAAGCTGCAAGCGGTTCCGACCTCCCCTACGCCAGTGCCAAGTGAGTCCACAAGCAAGAAAGATGAGTACGGCAAGCGCCAGCAGGCCGTATGCCCCCAACCCTACCAGGTGCTGCACCGGCGCCGTGCGTAGCACGTCGAGCCAGAAAAGCAGTGGGACAGGACTCAGTAAGCTCCCGGTAAGTACCGCGGCGCTCGCCGGAAAATGCACGGGCGAGATCTGAAATGCGCCCCCAAATTGCCGAGGAGTGCCGGCCAGGGCCCGGGCAGTGCTAAAAGCAAGTCCAAGCAGGAATATGGCGGCGAGGATCATGAGACCAGTCTGCCGGAACCCGCGCGAACGGTCCCTGGCGAGCGCCACCATCACCAGCCACCCGAGAATGGCAAGGCCAGACAAAGCCCGCTCGTTGAAGAGCAATGCAGTGAGCAACAGGCCTAGCCAACACGCGATTTCCTTGCCGCGGACAGGCTGCATGTTTGTCAGCAGCGGCAAGCGCCGCAGCGCGAGTAAAGCCACCACCCAAACCAGCAGGTCGGCCACGCGTTGCGCTTCGCAACAGTTCGAGTACAAAGACACTGCCAACACTGGGTGGAGGCCAAACACAAGGAGACCAACCAATGCCCCTACGCGCCTGATCTGCAGGCAGCGCGCCAGCAAGAGAAAAATGATCAGAGAAGCGATGTAGGTCAGGATGATCAGGGTACGCATAAACGTGTCACTTTCCCATCCCACCAGGGCATAGTTGACCATTTCCGTAAGGTTCCAAAGCGGCGACCAGTGCTGGAAGAGAGGATGAAACAGTAATCCGAATGGCCATCCTGCCGCCAGGGTCTCGTGTGCCTTGTACACAAACCACCAGTCATCAAAAAAGCGATAGAGCCCGAACGAGTGATAGAAAGTAACCAACACGAGTACCAGGATCGCCATCCAGCATGGCCACATTCCACCAAGCTCAGTTCCAGAATCGTAAAGGGGACTCTTAGTTTTCATGAGCCTTGCGCAGCCTCTCTGTCGGAACCGACGCTCGCAGACCGCAACATTGGCATCGGCGCTGCGGCTCGAACCTCGCACGAACACATCCGAAGATCAGACGTTACCTCTCCGTAGCCACCGCTGGCGGCGAAACTCGCTGCGCGCGTTCTCCGGTCGCAGTCAAGCGCAAGACGGGCGCTAGAAAGACGATAGCGGTGAGAACTTGTTGGGCTAGCCCTGAAACGTACTCTGCCATTTGTGATTCCAACACCAGCAAACCCGGCAACAGCGCTATTCCAATGCTATTCAGCAGCAGGCCAGATCCTGGTCGGAAGAACATCTTCTGGAGAACCCCCAAGAAAAAGCCCAAGCAAAACATCACAAAAACCGGGCCGACCCAGCCGAAGCTGATGTAACTCTCAGTCAGTGCGCCAACCGCCATTGACACGGTCTGAAGCTGCGCAGGTGAATTCAGGTGATAAGCCACCTGGTACCACTGGTTGGCATCGTTAAAGCCGTGTTTCTCCGGCCAAAGCACGCGCGGAATCCAAGTGATGAGCAAGTACGAGTACAAACGGCCATATTGATACGGAACCTGCTGTGGTGTCATCTCAACTACATTGCCCGTCTGCTCTAACAAAGAGACCCGATACAAGGTGGAACTGGCCAGCTCTCGGACGCCGTTCCCGCTCGGGTCAGTGATCGCGTTTGCCCATTGCTGCGCCGAAGCGTTGAGCCAGTACCCGATACGCTCCCCATAGTCGCTATAAGTGGAGGCAGGACCACGTTCCCAGTACCGCAGCCGGAATTTTTCCTTTCCAGGCTGCAGAAACAGTACAAGGGGAAGAATCAGCGCGATTGCCACCACCGGAAATCTGCGCCTTTCCAGTACATACGTCGCGATACAAATAACCCCAAATCCAACAATGGTTCCCATCCACCCAGAGGATAGACCGAGCGTCAGCGCCACGAGAACATACCCTATCAACAAGACCTTGTCGAGGTCTCCGGCCCTTCCTCGCAAATAGGAGCGCAACAGAATGGTGAACGTGACTGAGGGAACGATGTTCTCAATGATGATTAGAATCTGGCGGACTGCATCTGTTAGATCCGGAACCCCAACGAGGACCTTCATTAGGGTGCTCGCCACCAAAAGGATTCGGAGATAATGCCAACGCCCAGGACTCTGAGGAACATTCAGAGGGATGGTCGGCGTCCAATGCCAGTTTGTGGCCAGTTTCATGCCAGCCCACAACGTCACCATGCCGGTGATCACCAAGTACAGTGATTTCGTCAGTGCGGCCTCCGATAAGGGGTGGAATCCGGTCACAAGGCCGATACCGTGGCCGCCCCAAAAAAGGGGCACCGCATAGCCTAACCAATGCATTGCGGCAATCATTGCGAACAAGGGAAGTTCTTGCCTGCTTCCTCGATACCATTGCTGGTAAGCAGCCCAAGGGATCCAACACAAGACGAAGGCAGCAATTAGTTGTGGCAGGAATGGCTGGTATGCACTGGTGGCCCATAAAGCCCCCGTGATCAATGCGGGAACGCCTGCATAGAAGAACAGCGGCCATCTTGGCTTTGAGCTAGAGCTGCGGCGCATTTGCATAAAGCACGGGTGGGTCCAGCATTGCCGCGAGGCATTGGATCGCCCCGTTGACGGCAACCGACCTAGAATAATTCTCTGACCTCTTTCGCGGTCACTGAAAAATGGACCTCGCTCAATACCGCAGCTATTTCCGAGCTGGGCCTGAGTTCTGCGGTACAAGCTCAGTTGTCAATGCAAATGCAATCGCGAAAAGGGGACCGACGACATCAAAAAGGGGTCGGGCAACATTGCCGGCCGAAACGACGGACCGGCCCGCAGCAGGACCTGCGTCATTCCAGGCTGAGAGTGCGATGGTCACAACGGCGGCTGCCAGGGCGCCACGATACCACTCTTTTGGGATGTACTTTGCGGCGAAGAACACGAAAGGTATCCAGATGATCGTCAACCACAAATTCCACTCAGTTCCCGCGCGCAGCAGGTTATGAATGAAGCCCCCCTCAGCGCTGCGCTCCAGCGCCACTATATCCCAAGGTAAGACCATGACGTGGTCAATACTTGAGCGAACAACCAATACTGTGATCAGACCTACAACCGCCATAGCCACCACTGCCAGCACTTTCTTAACCCGCTCCGCAGACGATTCCGACAGAACCCAGGTTCCTGCAAATACGAACCCCATGGGTATGAATGTTTCCTTAGTGAGCCCAGCAACGAATCCGATGGCCGGTAAAAGTATCCATTTGCGAGACAGGAGTGCCCATGTTAGCAGCACAAACAAGAACGCATCCGCCGAATCGACCAGGCCACTCAACTGGTAGTTTGCTACTGAGAAATTCAACAAATATGCAAACGCGGCAATCACACTGACGGGCCAACTGTTCGAAAGCATATACGCGAGCACACTTACAAAGAGAGCGGCGGCCGTGCAGAACATCGAATTAACAATTAGTAACGCAAATGAAATGGGGTTCCAGCTACCGAGCCGTCCACGCGCGACCCGATAAATGGGCTTCGCGAGGTAGGGCACCAGGATCCTGTACTTGAAGTGGCCAATGGCCGCATCTGGTCCCTGCTCTGCAAGTTCGTAATACTGCACACTATCCGACAAACCTGGGACCAGCCTGGGGTCGTAACGACCCAGGGTGGGATATCCAAGACCAAAGCAAATTGCGAACAAAAGGAAGACCCATGCTGAAAGAGCGACCAACCTTCTTGACTCACGCGGGTTCGGCACCTGTGTCATTGTTAGATGATCGGCATCAAGCGGTAATCGTTGCACTCTGGCCGTCAACGCGAGTCGGCGAAGACGCAACGCCCTGCTGCTAGCACCGCTAGGCTTCCCGCAAACCCCATCTTCTCACCCCTTGCGCGGTGAATCAGCTACAGAAGTGAGCGGCGACAGGGCTTGCCGAAAACGTTCCATAAAATGTTCTTGCAAGAAAACTGCTTGTACTCGTGCCCGCGCCGCCCGACCTAACTTCGCGGCGTACTGAGGATCTGCAAGGACCGGAATGGCGGCTTTGGCAATACTCTCAGGATCCATATCCTTTGCGAGCACCGCTCCGGTGCCATTGGGAAACAGCTCTTCAGTCACAGTACCGGCCAACCCCAGGAAAGGCACGCCAAAACTTGCAGCCTCCACTCCTGCGAGTCCGAATCCCTCACCTTTAGACGGGAAAAAAAGCAGCCTGCAGGAGCGATACATCTGATCGCGTTGTGCATCACTCAACCGGCCGCAGAACTCGATTCCCTCCAGACGCTCATCTTTTACTCTTTGCCGTAGGCGTTCCGCGTCATTTCCCTTGCCGACAATCTTGAGTTCGGCACCGGGGACGGCGGCGCGGATAATCGGCCAGGCGCTGATTACAGCATCGTGGCCTTTGTACCGTTCTATTTCTAATATACGTCCCACCATGAGTCCGACTGCAGGCGCCGCGCTCACATCCACTGGCTGGGCTTGATCGGGCACGCCGAGCCATGTCACCTCGACCCTAGGCAACCATGGGTTAAATCTGCGCGCTTCGCTTTCGGTGGTCGCTGAATTGGTGAGCAGAAGATTGGCTCTGACAAGCGCGTCGCGGCGCCGCCCCGATAGTTGTTCCCACACCTCCACGCCGTGCAAGAAGACAACACACGGGCTTGCTCGTAACGTAGGGATGAGCTTATGCAGAACGGCAAGATGCACGTGGTCATAGATCACCAAGTCAGGCCGCTTCAGCCCGCCCCATCCTGCCCGCCACGCGACCGTGGAGATACGCAACGAACGGGGCCAGAAGGCAGGATGTTCCCAAAGGAGGAGTTCATGATCCCTCTCCAGAGCGGAGACGATCATTTGATCAACAACACCGATGCCTCCGTATGCGGTCCCCAGCCCAGACGTGACTAGCGCAACTCTAGGGCCCAAACAATCACCGTTAACCACTGAATACTAATATCACCTCGCTCCCGACAAACGGAAAGATTTTGTAAGATAGCGGGGGCCTTGATCGTAACACTCCCTGATCATGAAAGTTTTGCATGTAGTTCCGTCGTTCCACCCCGCTTACGTGTATGGCGGGCCGATTGGCTCCACATACGAGCTGTGTCGAAACCTGGCGACGCTCGGCTGTGAAGTTCGAGTGCTGACCACCGATGCGAATGGTTTGGGCCAGATTCTGGAAGTGGAGAAGGACAGGGATGTGCTATTTGACGAAGGATTCAGCGTCCGCTATTGCCGGCGTCGTTTACGGCACTCTGTTTCCCCGACGCTCCTGCGCTTGCTCCGACCGTACGTGTCTTGGGCCGACGTCGTACACCTCTTCTACGTTTACAGTTTCCCAACGTTTCCAACTCTCCTGCATTGCCATTGGTTGAATAAGCCGCTGGTCTGGTCACCACTTGGTGCGCTGCAGCGATGGGGAGGCTCTTCGCGGCGGGGATCGAAGGCGGTGTGGGATTTCTTGTGGTACCAAGGGCTGGACTTGTCTCGCCTGGCGGTACAGGTCACGTCCGAACGCGAGCAGGGTGAGACGTTGGCCAGATTTCCCAAGTTACGGACGCGCGTAATTCCCAATGGAGTCGACACTCCGGAACATCTCGATCGGACCGACCAAAATAAAGACCTGCGTCTGCTCTTCATTGGGCGCCTCGACCCTATAAAAGGAATTGAGGCTCTATTGCAAGCTTGCAGCCTGCTTTCGGCCGATCCCGCGTTTGCCTGGGATCTCATCATCGCAGGGTGGGGAGCGCCGGCGTACGTTGCTCAAGTTAAAAAACTGATCACCGTTCTCGGTTTGGATCAGCGAGTGCACCTGATCGGAGGAGTCCTGCGCGAAGCCAAAAAGAAGCTGTTTGAAGATTCAGATTTAGCTCTTGTTCCCTCGCACGTTGAAAGTTTCGGCATTGTTGTCGCTGAAGCTCTCGCCCACGGAGTCCCAGTGATCGCTAGCAAAGGCACCCCGTGGAGCGGTCTCGAGCAGCAGCAGTGCGGCCTGTGGGTGAACAACGATCCGGAGACGCTGGCCAATGCAATTCGCACGATTAGCGGCATGCCGTTGCGGGAGATGGGACTGCGCGGACGAGAATGGATGCAGCGCGAGTTTTCTTGGCGATCCGTTGCCGGCCAGATGCTGGATCTGTACCGTGAATCCGTGCGCACGACCGCGGGCTGATGAGGGTACGAAGTCAAAATCGGCTTTTTGATGCTCCGCCCGAATTTGCCATTCCTATCGTGTGATGATTTAAGCCCAGCTTGTCCTGTGGTAGGCGACTTTCCGAGAGACGCCGTTTCGATCCCGCTTCAAAAGTAGAATTTCAGCGCGAATTGCACGAAGCGAGGATCACGCGCCCCTTGCGCGAAGCCAAATTGTGGAGTTCCGAATTCAACCGGCTGCGGTTCTTCTGAGACCAGGCCTACCGGTTCGAATACTGGATTCACATGGTTCCAAATATTGAAGAATTCCACACGAAACTCAAAGCGCATCTGCTCACGAACCGGGAACATCTTGAAAATCGACAAATCCCAATTTTGCAGTCCCGGACCCTTAACGGTGTTTCGTCCTGCGTCTCCGAAGGTGAACGGGACGGTGTTGTCAACGAAAGCGCACGTGTTAAACAGCGTCCCAGGAACACACGGCTTTCCATTCGGATTCCCAACCACATTGGGACGTACTTGATAAACTCCCACGCCCCCTCCGCCGTCGCTGGTGGAGACATTGGTGAGGGTATCGGTAATGGTGAACCAGTTTCCGGTCTGGGCGGTGACAATGCCAGCCACTTGCCAGTTTGCGATGATCTGGTTGAGCCAGCCAGTCGCACCTCCGCCGAAGGTTTTGCCGTTGCCAAAGGGAAGCTGGTAAATGTAGCTGAGCACGAAGCGATGCCGTACATCGAAATCGGAATTGCCATATTCGAGGTAAGGATATCTCTGGTCGCGGAAGTCGCCATTATTGAGCGATCCGACATTCGCGCTCGAAGCGTCATCCAGAGCGTGCGCGTACGTGTAGGAGGCTTGAAACTGCAGGCCGTGGGAAAAGGTCTTTTCCCAACGCACTTGTAACGAAGTGTAGTTCGAGTAGCCGTCGGAGCGTAGCTGGTTGATGACGGTGTCGAACACTGGGTTGCAGTTCGGCGGAAACACGGAGTTATCGCAGACCTTGGCCGGCCGGCGTGGAGCGGTCGGACAATTGCCCGGAGTGTTTGGGGGAGTGGTGCAAAACACAGGATCCGGCACCGCTTGGTTGCCGTTGTAGTAGTTGTAGAGGTCCGCGCCATGCGACCCGGCATAGGAGGCTTCCAGCACACTCTGCGCCGGCAATTGATACTGAAACCCGAAATGCCATTGCTGTGTGTATGGCGTCCGCAGGTCCGGACGAACGGCGAAAAGCAGCGGCGTGTTGGGATCGCTCAGGGCACTCGCCGGGAAGCCTTGGGACAGCACGCTTAGTCCGGAGATGGCACAATCGTTTGGGCCCAGAGCCGGATTCGCCGACGACAAAAAACAAGGAACCGCGTACGACTGAGTTACAAAGAACGGTGGATTGAATCCAGGGCTGGGATTCGAATAGGGCCCATTTTCATCTCCGCCATAGAAAATCCCATATCCCGCCCGCATCACCAGTTTATGAGTGAATTGGTAAGCCATGCCGAGGCGGGGAGCGAAATTGGTCAAGTCCGGGGCAATCAATCCGCTTGACCCATTTCTTTGAATCGGAATATTGGCTGCTAAGAGCGGCGTGAGCTGCGCAGTTTGGCCGGCGGGAACAATAAGGGAAGGAGTGGCAAAGTCAAAGTTCGCCTGTTCCCCGTTCCTGGCCTTCACCGTGGTGAATAAGTCGTAGCGCAGTCCCAGATTCAGCGTTAGTCGTGGCGTTGCCCGGATGTCGTCCTGCGCGTAGAAGCCGTAGACCGGACGGTGATAATCAACCGTGTGCACGCTAGTGATCTCGCCAGAATCAGGAACACCCAACAGAAAAGTGGCGTAAGCCTCGCCACCCGTGGTGGGCGAAGCGGGATTGTCGGTAAAATCGCTCCCGAAGCTCAACGTCCCGCGTGGCGCCGCTGGCTCCAGCAGTGTGAACTCTTCGCGGCGGATTTCCCAACCGAACTTCACGGAATGGCGTCCATGGACCCACGTCAGGTTGTCGGTGAGAATGTAGCTGTTCTGCTTTTCAACCGCGGGAAGGTAGCTCGCGCTGCCCAGGGTTGCTGTGCCGTCATTGATGCTGATCTGCGGCAAGCCGCCCAGATCTGCCGAAAACGGCACCCCGGGAAATCCGAGTTGTGCCGAGACGTTGGTATCGTAATTCAACTGAAAGCGGTGGGTGTTGATGCGGTTGTAGCCCAAGCGGAATTCGTTGATGAGCCTTGGCGAAAAGATATGGGTTTCGCTCAAGGCCACGCTGCGAAACGAGTCGTCCTCATATCCGTCCGAAAAGGCGCCGCCATCAAGCGCGTTCTGGAAGGGTGACGGTGTAAAACTCGGCTGATCTTCGTAGCTGAACGTGCCGAAGACGCTGTCTTTGTCGGAAATCTTATGATCGACGCGAATGTCGACGTTATTCCGGTTGTATGTCTTCTTCGGCTCGGAGAGAAAGTTGGACCCGTTGATATTCACATTTGGCGCAGGGAAGAGCGCAGAGATGCGGGCGGCCAACGAGTCGATCAGGCCGGTCGAGAAGATGTTGGTCGGATTTCCCGACGCGTCCACTCCAATTGGCATTCCGCAGTACCCGCTCGGGTTCAAATTGGACGCTTGAGCGAGACGCGAATTGAAAATCTCTCCGTAATAGGTTGGGTGGTGGTTACAATCCAACGCCGTCGTGCCCGAGAGGACTTTTCCATTGATATCCACCTGCGGTGCCACAGTGGTGGTGAGAAAAGAAGAGAGATCCCCGCCGATCTCAGCCGGCGTCGGGATGGAGGACAGTTGTGGCAGTGATTGAGCTACGCGAAAGCCCTCGTAGTCCACGAAGAAAAAGGTGCGATCTCTAATAATGGGACCGCCGAGTGTAGCGCCAAACTGATTCTGATGATAGGGTTGCCGGCCGAAGGTATCGAATGCGTTCCTCGCATCCAGAACATCGTTGCGGAAGAATTCGTATAAATCGCCGTGGAAGCGGTTTGTTCCCGATTTAATGACCGCGTTCAGGATGGCGCCGTTGCCGCGGCCAAATTCGGCGCTGTATGCGTTGGTCTGGACTTTGAATTCTTCGATGGCGTCTACCGAAGGCTGAATGACGTAGGCTTGGCCGGTGAGAACATCGCCCAGATTGGAATTGTTGTCAACCCCATCGAGCAGGAAATTGTTTTGCAGTGAGCGAGCGCCGTTTGAGCTGAAGCCGTAACTGGTCTCGACGCGTGACCCGGGTTCGCTGGGTGCGATGCCCGCGCCGAGTAGCGCAAGCTGCGCGTAGTTCCGGCCGTTCAGCGGAAGCGTCTCGGCCTGGCGGCTGTCCACCAGTTGGCCGAGGTCGGAGGTCTCGGTCTCAAGCAGCGGAGCCTGGGTGGCGACAGTCACGGTCTCATGGATGCTGCCTACTGCGAGCATCATATCCACGGCCGGTTTTTCATCCACGTTCACGACAATGGGGCCAGCCACGGCCTTCTTGAACCCCGCTTTTTCTGCGCTCACCTGGTATCGGCCGATCTTGAGAGGACTGGCGACGTATTCGCCGAGCTGATTTGACTTAGTCGTGAAGGTATTGCCACGGTCAAGGTCGGTGACGGTGACTTGTGCACCTACGACCACTGCGCCGGAGGCGTCCCGCACTGTACCGGCAATGCCGCCGGTGTCCTTCTGCGCCTGCAGCGGGATTACCAATGAAAGCAATGCTACAAACATCAGGGCGGCATGCAAGAGACGCCAACGACGACCCATCGAAACGCTCCTTCTGGATCTCCCGAGTCCCACGCAAGTTGTCCGGACCCAGAGCCGGCCGCGCGAAAAAATCCTGTTACCTTCGATTTGCTACTTTTACTTTCGATTTCTTTTGCTGTCAAGGAAAAAACCTGCGACACTGGGGCGGAAAGGAGGCCTTGATTCCTGTGCGAGCCGCCAGGTCTACTTTGTTCGACAACAACAACAGGTGCGGCAGAACCATGAGCCATCCGTGGACTGAATCAAGGGAATCACTCAAAGCCCGCCGCGTCCGGCCATGCCTTTGGTTGCTTCTGCTTGCGTGTTTCTCCTGCGACGCGAGAAAAAACACGACCCAACTCACTCAGGTATCACCGCGAGCTACCCAGACCCGCGTTACTGCTGGCGCAGATCAGATTCTTCTAGATACTCGGTCCGCCGAATTCGCTGTCAATCCACAAGGCTACGTCGCCGCCAGTCTGTTTTCGGGTACCCCAAAGCCATTTCTGGACGATGCGGGCGGAGAAAATGGGATTGATCTCGTCGCCTCTGGCCAACATGTAGGAGACATCGTGTTCGATCTCGCGCAGGCGCGGATTTCAGACGCCGAGGGAAAGCTCGGAGCGCGCGGGCAAAGAGTCGAGATCGAGGGCAAAAGTGAAAGCACAGGACTGGAAGTCTCTCTCGCAGTTGAGGTCTATGACGACTTCCCGGAACTGGCACTGGTTTCTTCCCGGGTTCGCAATACCAGCAGTCGTGACATCCCGCTTGATGTGCTCGACATCAACCGGCACCGGTTGAATGCTTCACTCGTCGATGGGGACGCTAAGCCTTATCAGATGTGGTCGTTCAGCGGAGCAAGCATTCAATGGGGTAGAGACGACATTTTCGAGATTCCAAGGAAATTCTCGCAACAGAATCAGATGGGTTCGCTGGTCGAGGTCAAAGGCGATCTTGGCCGGGTAGGCGGCGGCATTCCCGTCGTCGCATTCTGGACACGGACCGTGGGTGAAGCGATTGGCCATATGGAAACGCTTCCACTCGTGCTTTCAATTCCCGTCGAAACGCAGCCCGACGGGCATATCCAGGCGTCCATTCATCTGACTCCGAACACACTGCTAAAACCAGGCGAGGTTTACTCAACGCCGCGCACATTCATCGCAATCTATTCGGGCGATTTTTACGAGCCGCTGAGAATATACTCGGACGCGATCGATCGCGAGGGCCTGGGCAAGCCCGCCAACAATGACGAAGATTATGCTGTGATTTGGTGCGGTTGGGGCTACCTGGCCGACGTCACCCCGGCACAGATGCTGGGCACGATTCCGAAGCTCAAGGAACTTGGGATTCACTGGGCCACGCTGGATAATCGCTGGTTCAATAATTACGGGGACTGGCAACCACGAAGCGACACCTTTCCTGGCGATTCCATGCGCGATATGGTTCAGCAGTTTCATTCGCAAGGCATCAAAGTTCAATTGTGGTGGCTGCCCCTCGCTGTAGAAGATGGCGGCGGACGCTATGAATCGCACAGCTATGGCATTTCCGAGATCGTCAAGCAGCATCCGGACTGGCTCGTGCTCGACAAGAATGGCAAGCCGGCACGAATGGTCAGGAACCTGGCTACGCTCTGCCCCGCTGTGCCCGAAGTGCGGGCTTACTATAAACAGCTAACCGAGCGATTCATTCACGACTGGGATTTCGACGGGCACAAACTCGACAACAGCTACAGCGTGCCTGCTTGCTACAACCCCAAGCATCACCACCAATCACCGTTGGATTCTGTTTATGCCGTGGGTGAGATTTACAAAACCATCTTCGAGACTACGCGTGCGCTGAAGCCGGAGAGCGGTACCCAAAGCTGTCCGTGCGGAACGCCTCCGAGCCTGGCTTGGCTCCGCTATATCGACCAGGCTGTTACTGCCGATCCCGTGGGCGCGGTGCAGGTCCGCCGGCGCATCAAAATGTACAAGGCGCTGCTTGGGCCGCATGCGGCCGTCTATGGCGACCACGTCGAACTCACCCGCATCGTGAATCCTGACAAAAACGAACGCGATCTCGGCGATGATTTCGCGTCCACGCTAGGAACAGGCGGAGTTCTGGGAACCAAGTTTGCCTGGCCAGACTACGGCCCCAAGCTCCAGGATGTTTACCTTACTCCGCAAAAAGGAGCCCACTGGAAGAAGTGGATTTCGCTTTACAACGACAAAATGCTCTCTCGCGGGAAATTCGAGAACCTCTATGTGTATGGATACGACGTGCCCGAAGGCTATGCCATTGAAAAAGACAGCGTCATGTATTACGCGTTCTTTGCACCCGAATCCCATGCACACTCGCATCCGCTGGCGTGGTCAGGCGACATTGAACTGCGCGGACTTGCGCCGGGGAACTACCGTGTAGTGGATTATGTGAACAACAAGGATCTCGGAACAGTGAGTGCGCCCGCCGCCAAGATTAAGGCAAGTTTTACGGAGCACCTACTGCTGGAAGTGACCAGAGAACGGTAGTTCACTCTAATCCCCTGGACTTTCTCCGCGCCGCTCGCGGAAAAACTGAGCCACACTCGCGGGATCCCGGAAAGCCTCCGTCCCACCTTCCTTCGTAGTCGAAAAAGCCCCGACCGCATTCGCATACCTAAGGCATGCTTCCTGACCTGCACCTTGAAGAAAACGATGAATGTACCCAGCATCAAAACTGTCCCCTGCTCCGACAGTATCAATCACGTCCACCGCAAGACCAGGGCAGCGCCATTCAGTCGACTCCTCCCGCGCGATGACGCCGCGCGCACCGAGCTTGACAACCACCATGCGAGCAATCTGAGAGAGCTTGGCAAGGGCAGAGTTCAGATCGTCGGTCCGGGCGATTTGTTTCGCCTCCCGTTCGTTGACGAAGAGGATGTCGATAAATCGCACCACGTCGGCCAAATCGTCGTCCCACTTATCTTGCGGATCGTCATTGGTATCCAACGAAGTGGTGAGGTTCTTCGATTTCGCCGCACGAAACACCTCCGCAATCTGTGGACGCAGCCTACGATGCAAGAAGAAAGATGAGAGGTGGACGTGCCGTGCCGAAAAGATGTAGTCGAAATCAAGGTCTTCGTAACTCAATTCAAACATTGTGCCCGGATACGTGAGAATGAATCGGGAGGCTGGTTGAGCCAGAATGACTGTCACTCCCGTGGGAGTATCGGAGCTCGTCTTCACGCGAGATACGTCAACGCCGCCCTCGATGAGCCGGTCAAGGCAGAATTTGCCTAAAGGATCAGTGCCGACCTTTGAAATCATTCCGACCTTGGTACTTAGCGCTGACAGATTGTGAGCGAAGATTGCGGACGAACTCCCCAAAGTCAGACGAAATCCGTCTGCCAGGATTTCCCTCTCCGGTTCCACTGGCTGTGGCAGACCGTAAAGAATGAGATCGGGGTTGATCTCGCCGATCACGCACACATCAGGGCTCACGATTCGGGCCTCCATTGTCTGCCCCTTCCAGCGTCACGACACGAGTCAAATGCCGTGGCCGGTCGGGGTCGAACCCCTTCTTCGTGCCCATGTAGAATCCCAGCAGTTGGCCCGGAATTACCGCGGCCGCTGGCCAGGCTGCCTCCGGAAGGTCGAGTCCAAGATCCACCAGAACATCGGCGCACCGGAGGATTGCAGAATTTACCTTATTGGTCACGGCCAAGGTTGTCCCGCCCAATTCCTTGATCTCCTCCAGAACCGCCGTTTCTTCGCGGAAACCGCTCTCGCTCAGAAAGAACGTCACCAGAGTTTCGGGGCTCACAATCGCCTTCGGCCCGTGCCGGAATTCGAGCGTGTGAAAGCTCTGGGCGTAGGAGCACGACATTTCCTTTACCTTGAGCATCGACTCCTGCGCCACGCCGAAGAATGGCCCCTGGCCGAGAAAAACGTAATCCGCGAATGCTTTTGATTGCGCCAGTGCCCGAATCGTCGAGTGCACATCGTCCATGCGTTTTTCAACTCGTTCCGGCAATGCACGCAGCGCATCGCGAATGTCAGCGCGGCAGCCGCGTGCTGCCGCAAAAGCTTGCAATGCCAGCAGCATGGACGTGAAAGAACGGGTCATTACGGTGCTTTCTTCATCCGCCGGCCTGAGCTTGATCAGGTGGCTACAGATTGCTTCTATCGGAGTATTTTCTCCGCACGTGATGGCGAGCGTTTTGACAGAAATTCTTCGTTCGAAGTAGACAGCAACTTCCAGCACTTCTGAAGTTTGCCCGGAGCGCGAGATGAGGACTGGCTGGCAAGCCCGCGGCAGCAGTTTGGGGAAAAGCAAAATGTCAGACGCCGGCATCGCTCGCGCATTCTCTCCCGTCAGGCTGGACCAGGTCGCCGCCGCGATCTGCGCCAGATAGAAACTGGACCCGCATCCGACGAAAACCCACTCGGTCTCTCTGGGCAGCATTTCATCGAGTGCGTCCAATTCTCCGCTCTGGTCCAGAACGGCAAGGCATCGTCGCCAGGTGTCCGCCTGAGAAATAATTTCGGCAATTGTGTGGACGCCAGCTTGCGAGTTCGAGCGAGTCTTCGAGCCAGTCAACGAAACCTCCGCATTTACCAATCAAACCGCTACTACCTTGACGCCGGCCTCACGCAGGCGGCGCAGGTCTCTTGAAGAAATCCTGTTATCCGTGATCACTTCACGCACCACTGACGTGCCAGCGATTCGGGCAAGGCTGCGTCGTCCGAACTTGCTCGAATCGCACACCACCACCGTCCTTTTCGCACTCTCCATCATCACGCGGTTCACTTTGGCTTCCAGCAGGTTGGGCGTCGTCAAGCCGCGCGTGACATCGAACCCATCCACGGCCAGGAAAAGCAGATCGGCCGTTACTTGCCGCAGTGTCTCTTCGGCGAGCGGCCCCACCAGCGAAAATGAGTTCTTGCGCAACACGCCGCCAGTTAATACGACCTCCACATGGGTTCCGGCGAGCTCGGCCGCAATGTTGACGGCGTTGGTAATGACGGTGAGGCGCGCCATGTGCTTGACGGCGCGGGCCACTGCCGTAGTGGTCGTTCCAGAATCCAGGATGATTGCTTGGCCCGGCTGCACCAGTTTAGCCGCGGCGGCAGCAATCCGAAGCTTCTCCTTGCGGTACAGCCGTTCTTTTTCGTGAAGCGTAGGATCCCGCAAAGCGGCGGTTGCGACCGGCAAGGCTCCTCCGTGAGCCCGCTGAATGCTTCCCGCCCGGTGCAGATGCTCCAAATCCTTGCGAATGGTTATCAGCGACGTAGAAAAACGCCGGGCGAGGTCCGTAACCAGGACGCGACCATCTTGCTCCACAAGCTCGACAATCTTGCGCCTGCGCTCCTCACTCAACATGTCGGACGTTCACACCTGGCTGGTTTCGATTTGTTTCCTTTAGTTATTATTACTTCAGGTCGTGCTGTGGTAGCTTGCCATAAATGGGGAAATGGAACAAGCTTTTGTGATCAGGCCCGCGATTATCTGCATCAGTGCGAATCCGGCGCTCGACCGGCGCCTTCGAGTTCCCTCGGTTGCCCTGGGCCAGGTCAATCGCGCCCGGAGTGTTCAGGTCTTGGCCGGAGGAAAAGCCGCACATGTGGCCATGGCCGCACGCGCGCTGGGCGCAAAGACTATTTGGATCGGGTTTCTGGGTGGAGCAGCCGGTGCTCAGGTCGCGGAAGACCTGCATCAACTCCACATTGACGTCGTGCCGGTGCGAATAGCTGCCGCCACCCGAGTAAATCTGGAAATGATCGAGGACTCGGGACGAATTACTGAGGTCCTGGAGCCGGGCCGCGCGCCGGAGAAGGCGGAACGCGAGGAGATGCTTCGGGTGCTCAGCGACGCTCTTCGGGAAAATTGGAAAGGCGCAGTAGTAGTCATTTCTGGCAGCCTGCCGCCGGGCATGCCAACGGATTTCTATCCATCCCTCATCGCATCGGCGCACGGCGCCGGCTCTAAGGTGCTGCTGGACACCAGCGGCGACGCATTGTCTGCCGGTCTCCAGGCGCGGCCGGACTTTGTAAAACTAAATCGCACGGAGGTAGAAGCGCTGCTGGGAAAGAGCGTTGCCGATTCCCAATCCGCCCTCGATGCTGCCCGAGAGATCATCCATCGCGGGGCACGAAGCGTGGCAATCACCCTCGGCGCTGAGGGGCTTGTCTGGCTCGAGAGCAAAGACGGACGGGCATGGACAGCGCGGACACCTCGTCTGAATGCGGTTTCCACGGTTGGCTGCGGTGATACCACGATGGCGGGCTTCGCTTGTGCCTGGGCACTAGAATTGACGGGGGAAAAAGCCCTGCGCTTCGCCGCAGCTTCTGGGGCTGCAAACTGCCTGGCCCAACTGACAGGCAGAATTGCAGCGAGAGACGTCGAATCCCTGGCGGAACAGATCGAGATCGAACGCTGCTTCTCTCGTCCTGCCTAGTTGTCAGGCCGCGAGGGGAGAGGGAAAAGCGTGAATGCCTTCATCACTGGGTTGCTGTTGGTTCCAACAGAGACCGATCTTGCCGTTCCCGCAAGGGTGAGACTTGCGCCCGAGGGTTGGGTGCCAGGTAGAAGCAAATTTGCCGTATCAGGCCGGAGGGCGCTAAGTAGCCTTGTGGTCAGTGGGGCAGGTGCTCTCACCCACGATCCTGGTGGAAATAATTAGTGGATTCGGCCCGCAAAGTCCTTGCCCGCAGCCCATTTCAGGCATATACTTCGCCGGGCGGAGGAGCTTGCAAACGAACGGTTCCTTCTAAGTCATATTTCTAAATCGAGGCAATGTTATATGCGAAGAAACGAATTGCGATTTGCTGTAAGTAGAGGGTTGAAGGCGGTTCTGATTTCTCTGGCGCTGGTGAGCGCAGCATGGGCAACCACGGAAACTGCCATCTATGCCTTTCAAGGCGGCAGCAACGACGGTTACTATCCTGAATCGGCCTTGGTGACCGATAAGGCCGGCAATCTCTATGGGACAACGCTCACGGGTGGCGGCTATCCCAATTGCAGCCCTTTTGGTGAATCTTGTGGAGTGGTTTTCCAACTGACGCCCCAGTCCGGCGGTGGCTGGAAAGAAACGGTCCTCTATAAGTTCACCGGCGGGTCCGATGGGGGCTTTGTTTATAACAGCCTTGTCATCGACGGACATGGCAATCTCTATGGTACTACCTATCTTGGTGGTACTCCGACCGGAGGTTGTCCGGGTGGCACTTGTGGTACGGTGTTTCAACTCAGCCCGCCTAAGACAAAAAGCGGCGCCTGGAAGGAAACCGTTCTTTACAGCTTCTGTAGTCAGTCTGGCTGCACGGACGGAGCCTATCCCGTAGATCGGCTGGTAATGGACAATCAGGGTAATCTCTATGGCACCACCAATGTCGGGGGCCTGGCAGGAGGTTGCAATACCAGTGGGTTCGGCGGCTATGGGTGTGGCGTTGTGTTTAAGCTAAGCCACGCCAAGAACGGATGGAAAGAGAGCCTGCTATACACCTTCAATGGGAGTTCAGATGGCGGCTTTCCCTACGCTGGGGTAATTCTCGACAAAGCCGGAAATGTATATGGCTCTACATATGCCTATGGCGCTAGTGGGAACGGCAGTGTCTACAAACTCACATATTCGGCGAAGAACAAGAAGTGGACGCAAGATACGCTCTATTCCTTCACCGGAGGCAACGATGGCTGTTGCCCTTCGACTCCCCTGATGTTGGATGCGTCAGGCAATCTGTATGGGACGACCCCCGGAGGTGGAGCTTATTATTACGGCACCGTGTTCGAACTCAAGCACGCCAAGGCCGGGTGGAATGAGAAAACGCTTTATACCTTCACCGGTGGCACCGACGGAGGGACTCCCGCAGCTTCTCTCGTGCCGAAGGGGAGCAGTTTGTACGGCACAACCTATGCCGGCGGCACGGGAACGGGATGTGGCTTTGCCGGCACCTCGCCCTGCGGTACGGTCTTCAAACTCACTCTGAGCAAGGGCAAGTGGACGGAAACGGTGGTATATCCCTTCCCGAGCGGCAGCAATGGCGCCCTGCCCGACAACGCCGTCATGTTCGACAAGAACGGTAACCTGTTTGGGACCACTTTAGCCGGCGGCGATTATGGCGTCTATGGTGTTGCATACGAGATCACCCCTTAGCTGAGGCATGCCGGTCCGCGCGGGCACAGTTGCAGCCGGCGCGGCCGGCTTCCTTGTTACGTCGCACCGCTGCCCAAAAGGTACAATGGCTATCCCGCTAAATTAAATCCATCCGACGTGTGAGAGTCCTTGTCTGACGCCCGGTTCAGGCATATACTCCGGTACCGTGGAGGGAATCGTTAATGAGCTTATCTTCCTCCGCAAGATAAAACAATTGGATCGAGGAAATCCTACATGCATAAAAGCAACTTACCGCTCGTGCTTGCAAGAGCGCTGGCGGTTCTCCTGATCTTCGGTACCGCCGCTTGGGCGGCCAGCAAGGAAACCATTCTGTACAATTTCGCCGGAGGAAGCGGTGACGGCGAGTACCCCATTGGCGGCCTGGTCTCCGACAGGGCCGGAAACCTTTACGGCACCACTGGGGCGGGCGGCAGCTATGGAAACTGCAGTCCATTTGGCGAAACCTGCGGGGTCGTCTTCGAGCTGACCCCGGCTTCAGGCGGCCATTGGAAAGAAAGTGTGCTTTACACGTTTACCGGGGGTGTGGATGGCGGTCTTCCTGAATCGTCGCTTACCATCGACGCTAGTGGCAACCTCTACGGTACCGCAACGATTGGTGGGACTTACGGTGTTGGGAATGTCTTCATGTTGACACCAGGCTCCGGCGGTTGGACGCAAAGCGTCCTGTACAGTTTTGCCGGCGGCAGCGATGGCGCCTACCCAAAGTCGGCGGCTCCCCTCCTTCTGAAGAATGGAAATCTCTACGGCACAACTTACGCCGGCGGAGGGAACAATTGCTTGAATGCGCCTTCGGGATGCGGTGTTGTCTTCCAGTTGGTGCCGGGCAATGGAAGTTGGACAGAGAACGTGCTTTGGAGATTCACGAATGGAGCAGACGGCGCTTTTCCGTATTCCAGTATCGTGGCTGACAACACAGGTAGTCTGTATGGCACAACAACACAGGGTGGTTATCTTCAAGGCAATTGCCAACCTTATGGCTGCGGGAACGTTTTCCAGCTGCAAAACAGCTCCAATGGCTGGACACTGAATACACTCTACAGCTTTACAGGCGGCACTGATGGCGGCCAGCCTTGGAGCACTCCCACGCTTGATTCCGCTGGAAATCTTTATGCGACCGCTTCCACCTTTGGCAGTTACTACTACGGAACCATCTTTGAGCTTAAACCGGCGACCAACGGTTGGAAGTTCAGGGTGCTCCATACGTTTATGGGCCCTCCGGATGCGGGAGTTTCTGAGGCTGGGTTGCTGCAAAGAGGAACCACGTTCTACGGAACAAGCTACGGGGGCGGCACCGGATCCGGGTGCTTCTTTGGATCTCCATGTGGAACTGTATTCAAACTCGTCCACGTCAAGAAAAGCTGGAAGGAATCCGTGCTCTATAGCTTCACGAACAACGGCACCGACGGGATCGAACCCGAAGCGGCCCTTATCTCTGACAAGAAAGGAAATCTACACGGGACCGGCTACGCCGGTGGTAAGTATGGGTATGGGACAGTGTTCAAGATCAAGCCATAACTGTTCGAGCTGTGGCTTGGTCATGCGGGACCGGCTTACCATCTTTCGAGCTGCCAGGGTCTCCTGAGAGACGAGTGCAGGGTATTCCTACCTTGACCTGACCTTATGTTTCAGGATCGTGCTGTGTTGCCGTGACCCGCTGTGGTTGTGGTTCTCCAGCAAAATCGGTATATATCCGATATTTACATTCCCGCTCTGGGGAACCTGATGCACCTGACCATATACCGTCCGGTATTGGGTGTACTGTTTTGGATCGGCAGTGTAGTTCACGTATTTACATACATTGTTGCTGCACCCATGTTTATATTGGTTGTCCATGTACCACACCAGTTCCGCCTGATAATCATTCGATCCGGTTATGCCGCAGGTCCAAACCCCTTCGGTCGCCTGCTTTATGTCCGGAACCGGCCCGGTGCAGCCTGTGAGTGTGTTTCCCTTCAACCAGTTGTATGCGGTCCCTCCGCTTCCGCCCCCGGCCTCGTAAGCGAACCCCGCTTTAAGCAGCGTTCCTGGATCGTGGTTGCCGACCACGTCGAAGGCTCCGACCACCATAGCAACCGGGTTGCTCCCCACATTGGTGGGGATCGCGGACGTGAAGCTGTTCAGGCACCTGCTCTTCTTGTGACAGTGCAGGATCGTGGTCACGGTGCCGTCGCCCTTGTTGGCGGTGGCTATGTCGTGATACCCGTCGCCGAGAAAATCCTCCGCCACAATCGAGACCGGTTGTTTCCCTACAGCGTAGGGCGAGCCCAGCGCAGCCGTGAAGCCGCCGGCACTGCCATTGTTGAATAAAACAGTCACTGTGCCGTCGCTCTCGTTGGCCACCGCTAAATCGGGATAGCCGTCTTTGTTGAAATCTGCCACCGCGACCGCGGAGGGACCGTTCCCGACGGTCAAGGGCGAATAAGACGCCCGCGTGAAGCCGCCACCGCTGCCATTGTTTAACAGCACGCTCACCGTGCCATCGCTGGCGTTGGTGACTGCGAGGTCGAGAAACTTGTCCTTATTGAAATCGCCTACCGCGACTGAAGACGGACCATGACCGACGGCGTAGGGCGAACCCTTATCCGCCGTGAAGCCGCCGCTGCCATTATTCAACCATACGCTCACCGTGCCATCGCCCGCGTTAGTCACCGCAATGTCCGGGTAGCCATCGTTATTGAAATCCGCCACCACT
>Ga0209415_10002611_pt1 | contig 33772 bp, 27 predicted proteins | sample PeaSoiSIISIP2007_FD_187696 | JGI IMG/M metagenome (GOLD analysis project Ga0209415, IMG submission 187696) | Peat soil microbial communities from Weissenstadt, Germany - SII-SIP-2007 (SPAdes) (version 2) | ecosystem: Environmental > Terrestrial > Soil > Wetlands > Peat | place: Germany... | reverse complement strand
CGCTGGCGCAGCGCCGCGCCGATGCAGTACACTCAATGCAGCAACTCCCGGTATTTTCAGGAAATTCATAGCCATGGCCCGAGTGACCGTCGAAGACTGTCTACAAAACGTCGATAACCTGTTCCAGCTGGTACTGCTGGCCAGTCAGCGCGCGCGCAGGCTGGCGAATGGCGCCGAACCCACGGTGCCAATCGAGAACGACAAGGCGACGGTGCTCGCGCTGCGCGAAATCGCGGCTGGCAATATCACGCCGGAGATGCTGCGTGAGCCCGAGCCACGGCCGGAAGCGCTGGTACCCGATGCCGACAACGAGGCCACCTTCCGCGCGCCGCAGTTCGGTCTCATCGATCGCGAGCTCTAAGGACCCGACGAGACTCGAGGCTCTCTCTACGAGGCGGCTGTGGACTATGCGTCGTCGCTCTTGGGGTTGCTGCCCGGCGCGAAGCGCACCACTCCGGGCGTCAAGGAGCTGTTAGCCAAGGTCGCGACCTACCTGCCGTCCGAGCAGGTCGAGCGCGTGCGTACAGCGGCCGAGTTTGGCGCCGCCGCCCATCAGGGTCAGACGCGCGTCTCGGGCGAACCCTATATCACCCATCCGGTGGCGGCGGCAGTGATCCTCGCCGACCTGCACCTCGATGCCGACACGATCGTCGGTGCCATCCTGCACGATGTCATCGAAGATACGCCGATCGCGAAGTCGGACATCGCGCAGCGCTTCGGCAACGACGTCGCTGAGATCGTCGACGGAGTCACCAAGCTCGACCAGATACGCTTCAAGAATCGCGAGGAAGCTCAGGCGGAGAACTTCCGCAAGATGCTGCTGGCGATGGTGCGCGATCTGCGCGTGATTCTGGTCAAGCTCGCCGACCGTACGCACAATCTGCGCACGATCGAGGCGCTGGCGCCGGCCAAGCGCCGCCAGATCGCTCGCGAGACGCTCGACATCTACGCCCCGGTCGCCGAGCGGCTCGGTCTGTACGCGATGAAGCTCGAGCTCGAGGACCTGGGCTTCCGTACGCTCTATCCTCAGCGCTACCGTGTCATCGAGCGCGCGCTCAAGCGCGCGCGCGGCAATCAGAAAGAATTCCTGGGGAAGATACGCACCCAACTCGAGACCGCACTCAAAAAGTCCGGCCTGCCGGGACATGTCCAGGCGCGCGAGAAACACCTCTACAGCATCTATCGCAAGATGCTGCGCAAGCGCATGACGCTGGCGGAGATCGTGGATGTCTATGGTCTGCGCATCATCGTCGACTCGGTCGACAACTGCTATCGCGCGCTCGGCATCGTGCACAGCGTTTACAAGCCGATGCCGGGCCGCTTTAAGGACTACGTCGCCATCCCGCGCGCCAACGGCTATCAGTCGCTGCACACGACCCTGTTCGGGCCCAACGGCGTGCCGATCGAGGTGCAGATCCGCACCGAAGACATGAACCACATCGCCGAGTCCGGCATTGCGGCGCACTGGAAGTACAAGCACGACGAGAGCGAGGGCTCGGCGCAGCAGGAGCGCGCGCGCAAGTGGCTGTCGAATCTGGTCGAGATGGAGGTCGGCGGCAACTCCGAAGAATTCATCGAAAGCGTCAAAGTCGATCTGTTCCCGGACAAGGTGTACGTGTTCACGCCACGCGGCGAGATCCTGCGCCTGCCGCGCGGCGCCACGGTGGTCGATTTCGCCTACGCAGTGCATACCGACATCGGCAACCGCTGTGTCGCCGCCAAGATCGACCGGCGACTCACGCCGCTGCGCGCGGTGCTGCGCAACGGACAGACCGTGCAGATCATCACGGCCAAGGGCGCCACCCCCAATCCCTCATGGGTCAATTTTGTGGTGACCGCCAAGGCACGCTCGGCGGTGCGGCATTATCTGAAGAGCCTACATCGCAGCGAAGCGGTCGAGCTCGGGCGACGCCTGCTGGCTCAGGCACTCGCGGAATTCGACATGGGGCTCGATGCGGTGGCAGCGCAGTCGCTGGCCACGGCGCTCAGCGAGTTCGGGCTCAAGGACGCCGACGAGCTCTACGAAAAAGTCGGTCTGGGCGAGCGCCTGGCGCCGCTCGTGGCGCGGCGGCTACTTCCGAGCGAGCGCTCCGACGCCGCCAACAGCGCCGGCTCGCCGCTCGCGGTGGCCGGCACCGAGGGTCTGCTGGTGAGCTACGCGCATTGCTGCTACCCGATCCCCAACGATCCGATCTTCGCTTTTCTGAGCACTGGCCGCGGCATCGTGGTCCACCGCGAGACCTGCGCCAATGTCGAGGATTACCGCAAGCAGCCGGACAAATGGCTGCCGGTGACCTGGTCGCATAAGCCCGGCCGGCTGTTCCTGGCGGAAATCCGCATCGACATCGTCAACCGCATGGGCATGCTGGCGGCGTTGTCGGCCGCAATCGCCGGCACCCGCACCAACGTCAACCACGTGTCGATCGACCAACGCGATTCCGAGACGCAAACCATCATCTTCATCGTCGAAGTCGCGGACCGCGCCCAGCTGGCGCGCATCATGCGCGTCGTGCGTCGCATGCCGGATGTGCTGCGCGTGGTGCGGGCGATCGCCACCAAGGGCCACAGCCACCGGCACGAACACCGCGGCGACTCCGCCGATACACAGACCAGCGAGTGAACTTCAATGAAGCGACAGATCATTCAGACCACGGATGCTCCCAAGGCCATCGGCACCTATTCGCAGGCGGTACGCGTCGGCGATACGGTGTACGTCTCCGGCCAGATCCCGCTCGATCCGGCCAGCGGCCAGCTCGTCAGCGGGGATATCGAGCTTGAGATCCGGCGCGTGTTCGAGAATCTCAAAGCGATTGCGCAGGCCGCCGGCGGCTCGCTCGCCAACGTCGTCAAGCTCAGCGTGTTCCTGACCGATCTCACGCACTTTCCCAAGGTCAACGAGATCATGGCCACGTATTTCAACGAGCCGTATCCCGCGCGTGCCGCCATCGGTGTTGCCGCTTTACCGCGCGGCGCACGGGTTGAGATGGAGTGCGTCCTGAGCCTCGCTTGACGCGCGCGGCAGCACGGCCGCAGGCGGGCGCGCCGGCCGAGCCGCGCGAGCAGCGCGCTGCCGCGAGCGGCTCGAGGCTGCGCGCCCGGCTCGCTCGGCTGGGCGTCGAGCAGCCCGCAGACATGCTGTTCGTGCTGCCGCTGCGCTACGAGGATCGCACGCGCGTCGAGCCGATCGGGGCATTGCAGGAGGGCATGCCCGCGGTTATCGAGGGCGAAGTGCTGCTGGCGGAGATCGTCTATCGCCGGCGCCGCCAGCTGCTGGTGCGCCTCGCCGACGGCTCCGGTTCGCTGACGCTGCGTTTTTTTTATTTCTCCCAGGCCCAGCGCGAGGCCCTGAGACGCGGCGCACGGCTGCGCTGCCACGGTGAGTTGCGGCGCGGGCCATTCGGCCTCGAGCTCGTGCACCCGGAATACCGCCACATCGGCAACTTGAGCGAGCCGCTGGCGCAGACTCTGACGCCCATCTATCCGGCCACTGAAGGCCTGACGCAGGGCCGGCTGCGCATGCTGGTGGACCGGGCGCTGCGCGCGCTCGATCTCGAAGGCGTGACCGAGCTGCTGCCCGAGTCGCTGCTCGAACGGCTGCGCCTGCCGTCGCTGCGCGAGGCGCTCGAATTCATACACCGCCCGCCGGTCGGCACGGCGCTGGCCGAACTCGCCTCGGGCCGACATCCCTCGCAACGGCGGCTGGCCTTTGAGGAACTGCTGGCGCACCAGCTCTCGCTGCTGGAACTGCGCCGCCGCTCACGGCGCGATGCCGCGCGGCCCTTGCGCGACGATCCCGGCCTCGAGGCGCGGCTGCTGCAGTCGCTGCCCTTTCGGCTCACCGCGGCCCAGCAGCGTGTAGTGCGTGAAGTCGATACCGATCTGGTAAGCGCGCAGCCCATGGCGCGGCTGGTACAAGGCGATGTCGGCTGCGGCAAAACCGTGATCGCCGCGGCCGCCGCCGCGCGCGCGATCGGCAGCGGTGCACAGGCGGCGTTCATGGTGCCCACCGAGCTGCTCGCCGAGCAGCATGCGCGCGCGCTCTCAGGCTGGTTCGAGCCGTTGGGTGTGGCGGTGAGCCTGCTGACCGGATCGCAGAGCACGCGCACGCGGCGCGCAGCGCTGCGCTCTGCGGCCAACGGCGAGGCGCGGCTGTGCGTCGGCACCCACGCGCTGTTCCAGCAGGAGGTGCAGTTCCAGAATCTGGCGCTGGCCATCATCGATGAGCAGCATCGCTTCGGGGTGCAGCAGCGCCTGCAACTCACCGCCAAGGCGGGCAAGGGCCGCGCGCGCATGCCGCACCAGTTGATCATGAGCGCGACGCCGATTCCGCGCACGCTGGCGATGACGGTGTACGCGGACCTCGACGTCTCGATCGTCGATGAGTTGCCGCCGGGGCGCGCGGGCATTCGAACCGTGGTGCTGCCCGAGCAGAAGCGCTCGCGGATCGTCGAGCGCATCGATGCGGCCTGCCGCGCCGGACGGCAGACCTATTGGGTGTGCCCGCTGATTTCCGAGTCGGAGGAGCTCAATGCGCAGGCGGCGCAGGAGACGGCGCAGGCGCTGCGCGAAGCTCTGCCCGCGCGGCGCGTGGAGCTGCTGCACGGCCGCATGAGCGCGCGCCAGAAGGATCAGGTCATGCAGCGCTTCGCCGCCGGCGAGATCGAACTGCTGGTCGCAACGACCGTCATAGAAGTCGGAGTCGACGTGCCCAACGCCAGTCTGATGGTGATCGAGAATGCCGAACGCATGGGACTGGCTCAGTTGCACCAACTGCGCGGACGTGTCGGCCGCGGCGTGCACCCGAGCAACTGCGTGTTGTTGTATCGCGCCCCGCTCTCTGCGATGGCGCGCGCGCGCCTGGCGACGATTCGCGACAGCAACGACGGCTTCCGCATCGCGCGCCGCGACCTCGAGCTGCGCGGCCCGGGCGAGTGGCTGGGCCGGCGCCAGACGGGACTCGCGCAGCTGCGCATCGCCGACCTGGCGCGCGACGCCGATCTGTTGACGGACGTGCGCGCCGCGGCGCGGGTAATGCTCGAGACGGAGCCTGAGCGAGTCGCCGCGCTGCGCCAGCGCTGGATCGGCGAGCGGGAGCAATATGGACGCGTCGGCTGAACTGCCGCTGGGCAGCTCCGAGCCACCGCGCCGCGCGCCGCGTTGGTTGCGGCGCCTGCTGGCGTTTGCGCAGCTCATGCGTCTGGACCGCCCGATCGGCATCTGGCTGCTGCTGTGGCCGGCGCTCTGGGCGCTGTGGGTCGCGGGCGCCGGACACCCGCCACGGCGCTTGCTGATGATTTTCCTCGCCGGCACCGTCGTCATGCGCAGCGCCGGCTGCATCGTCAACGATCTGGCCGATCGCAATATCGATCCGCATGTGCAGCGCACCCGCGCGCGACCGCTGGCCGCGCGCGTGCTTTCGCCCTACGAGGCGTTGACATTGTTCGGCGCATTGCTGGCCGTGGCATTGCTGCTGGCGCTGCAGCTCAATGCCGTGAGTCTCAAGCTGGCATTCATCGGCGCGGCGCTGACCGTGTCCTACCCGCTGCTCAAGCGCTTCTTTCCTCTGCCGCAGCTCTACCTGGGACTGTGCTTCGGCTGGGCGGTACCTATGGCATTTGCAGCCTCGCTCGGATTCGTGCCGCGTGAAGGCTGGCTCATGCTGGTAGCGACGGCTCTCTGGGCCGGTGTGTACGACACCGAGTACGCGATGGTGGACCGCGACGATGACATCCGCGTCGGCGTGCAGTCGAGCGCGATCCTGTTCGGCGATATGGATCGGCTCATGATAGGCGCCATGCAGGCCATGATGCTGCTCGCCCTGGTGCTGATCGGTCGCAGCTTGCAGTTCGATTTCGCCTACTACGGCGGCCTTGCAGTGGGCGCGGCACTGTTCGGCTGGCAGCAGTGGTTGATCCGTGAGCGCGAACGTGCCGCCTGTTTCGCCGCGTTTCAGAACAACAGCTACTTCGGCATCGCGGTGTTCGCCGGCATCCTGATCGAGTACGCGACCGCGCACTGAGAGCGCCGAGCAGCGCCTGAGCCGAGCAGCGTCGGAGGACATCTTGTGAGCGAGGACACTGTGCAGTTGCGGGCGCGCACGGATCTGCTCGAGCGCCTGCAATATTTCGCGCTCGACCCGCAGCGCGTGCTCGACCTCGGGGCCGGCCGCGGCGAGGCCGCTACGCAATTGCAGCGCCGCTTCCCGCGCGCGCAAGTGCTCGCGATCGATATCGACGCGCCCACCCTGCGCGCCATGCCCCGGCCGCCATGGTCCTGGCGCACGCCCTGGCGCGCGCCTTGGCGGCACGGCGGCCTCGCGCGCGTTTGCGCCGACGCCCGCGCGCTGCCCCTGCCCGCAGGCAGCGTCGAGCTCATCTACAGCAATCTGATGCTGCCCTGGTGCGATGAGCAGCAAGCGGTATTCGCAGAGCTCGCGCGCGCGCTCAAGCCCGGCGGGGTGCTGATATTCTCGACCTTTGGGCCCGACACCTTAAGCGAGCTGCGCGCGGCCTGGTCCGCCGTCGACACGCACGAGCCTGTCAGCGAGTTCGCAGACATTCAGCAGATCGGCAATGCACTGCTGCGGGCCGGCTTCGATCAACCCGTCACCGACCGCGAACACTATCGATTCCACTATCCGGATGCGCAGAGCCTCATGGGCGAGCTCAGGCAACTCGACTCCGGCAGGGCATCGCGCACGCGCTCGCGCCTGCGTGGTCTCACGGGTCGAGCGCGCCTGCAGCGCATGCTCAGCGCCTATGAACAGGTACGCACGCCGCATGGCCTTCCGGCGACCTTCGAGGTCATCTTCGGCACGGCTTTCGGCCGGGAGCCGGCGGGCATTGCGCCGCTCGCGCCTGCTGCGCGCGGTGAATTCGCGGTCTCCGTGAGCAGCCTGCGCAGGCCGCGTCGCTGATACGACGCATAGGACCCGCGCAGTGTCAGCTCATGGCGCCAGTACCACTAGAATTGGCGATTATCACCGCTGATGCCGCCAGAATCGGCGATTTTCTACGCATGGCCAGGCCTCGGATTTCGAGCCCATCGGTGCTATAAAATTGCGCCATTCATGCGCCGAAAAAGGCCATAAGTTGTGCGATCGCCCTCGATCATGTGCCGTACTTGCGGGCTGCGTTGAGTCAAAGAGCTGTCGGCGCTACCTCAGGGGGCCATATGCCGAGCTCTGCGGGCCGCCACCACGAGTTCATGCGCATCGCGCCGACTGGCGCGCACCGGTGCCGGGCGAGGCTGTGCCGCGCGCGATGAAGCCGCTGGACCTCTGTAGACTCGACGACGATGGACAGGTCGATCGCATCGGCAGATATCCGACTTTTGCTCTTCGATGTCGGCGGAGTACTCGTGGAGCTCGGTGGCGTAGAGGTCATCCTGGCGTGGCTGGGTAATCGATTAACCGCGGACGAGCTCTGGCACCGCTGGCTGCAATCGGTGGCGGTGCGTCGGTTCGAGAGCGGGCAGATCGATGCGCCCGAGTTTGCCGCCGGCGTGATTGCCGAGTTTGGGCTCGCCGTCGAGCCGAAGCGGTTTCTGGAATCCTTCATCGGCTGGCCTACCGGACTGTATCCGGGCACGCTCGAGCTGTTATCGCGCATACCGCGCCGCTATCGGCGCGCGCTGCTGTCGAACAGCAATCCTCTGCACTGGCCGCGCGTGCTCGATGAGATGGGACTGCGTCCGGTCTTCGACGATCATTTCGTGTCGCATCTGACCGGGCACATCAAACCGGACCACGCCGCGTTTGCGCATGTGCTGCAATCTCTGGGCTGCAGACCCGCAGAGGTACTGTTCTTCGACGACAACGCGCTCAACATCGACGCCGCCCGGCACATGGGCCTGCATGCCGTGCGGGTGCGCGGCCTCTCGGAAGCGCGACAGGCGCTGATCGATCTGAAAATCATCGATGCCGACGCTTAAGCCCCCACCGCCCGACCCGCGCGTGCTGTTCGCTGGACGAGCGGGCGAAGACGGCACGGCGGCGGCACGGACCTTGGCCCGCGCCCTGGGTAGAGCATGAGCCGGACCCAGGCGCAGTCGATTCACCGCGCCAGCTGGCGCGACTATCTCGAGTTGACCAAGCCCCGGGTCGTGTCGCTGATCGTGCTGACCGCGATTGTCGGCACACTGCTCGCAACTCCGGGACTGCCGCCGCTGGACGCGCTGGTGTTCGGTAATCTGGGCATCGCCTTGGCGGCCGCATCGGCCGCGGCCGTCAACCACGTGCTCGATCGGCAAATCGATGCGCGCATGGCGCGCACCCGCAGGCGTCCGCTGCCGAGCGGTCATCTGTCGCACACTCAGGCGCTCGGATTCGCTCTGGCGCTGGCGGTAGCGTCCATGGCGCTGCTGGTCGCGTTCGTGAATCTGCTCACGGCCGTGCTGACCTTCAACGCACTGATTGTCTACGCCGTGGTCTACACGGTCTGGCTCAAGCGCACGACTCCGCAGAACATCGTGATCGGTGGGGCTGCGGGTGCCGCGCCACCGGTGCTCGGATGGGTGGCAGTGACCGACCACGTCAGCGTCCAGGCGTTGCTGCTGTTTCTGATCATCTTCGCCTGGACGCCACCGCACTTCTGGGCGCTCGCGATTGCGCGCCGCCACGACTACGCCCGCGCCGAAATTCCGATGCTGCCGGTCACGCACGGAGTGGAATTCACGCGCCGGCACGTGCTGCTCTACACCGTGATCCTGTGCGTGGTCACGCTGCTGCCGTTCATGATCGGCATGAGCGGCCTGATCTACCTCGCCGCGGCGCTCGCGCTCAACGCGCGCTTTCTGTGGCTGGCCATCGCGCTCAAGTTCGGTCGCCGCGACGAGCTGCCCATGCGCATGTTCCGCTTCTCGATCCTCTATTTGATGTGGCTGTTCCTGGCGCTGCTGGCCGATCACTACCTGCCGACGACTCAGGGTTAGCGCCGCCCTACGACAGCCGCAGTGCGGCCGCTCCGGCCGCGATCAGCGCCGTCGCGGCCAGACGCCGCGCGCTGATGCGCTCCTTGAGCACGAGCGCCGAAATCACCGTGGCGAATACGATCGAGGTTTCACGCAGTGCCGCCACCAGCGCCACCGGCGCCACCGTCATGGCCCAGAGCGCGAGTCCATAAGAGCTCATCATGCCGGCCGCGGCGGCCACGCCGGCGGGCAGCCGGCCGCGCAGGTAACCCAGATATTCAGGCCTCCGGTGCAGCAGCGTCCACAGCAGCGTCACGCTGCCCGTCAGCAGGTAGATCCAGAGCGTATAAGCCACGGGCGCGTGCGAGCGCCTGACGCCGAAGCCGTCGAGCAGCGTATAGCTCGCAATTGCGAAGGCATTGGCGAATGCCAGCGCAGTCGTGGAGCGATGCTGCTGCGCAGCCGCGCCGCCGTGTGTCGCCAGTCCCAGCACGCCGCAGCAGATCAATCCGATCCCCAGCCATTCACCCGAGGATAAAGTCTCCCCGATCAGCGATGCGCTGACGCTGGCGACAATCAGCGGCGCCGTGCCGCGCATGATCGGATAGGCATGACTCATGTCGCCGCTGCGGTAGGCGGCCGCCAGCAAGACGAAATAGGTTATTTCCGCGCAGCTCGAGCCGAGCAGGAATGGCCAGCTGGCACGCGACGGGGCGGTCAGGAACGGCAGCGCCAGAGCGGCCATGACCGCCGCAGCGCTCGTGAGCATGACGGTCGTGAGACGCTTGTCGCCGCTATTCTTGAGCAGCGCATTCCAGAGCGCATGCAGCAAGGCGGCGAACAGCACGATCCCGATCGTATAGCCGGGCATGGATCTAAGCTGTCATGTCGGCACGCATGCTGGGCTTATTATTGCGTAACCATCGCGGCAGCAGTCTGCTGAAAGGAGCCCGCCCATGCTGATCGATCGCGTCTGGGCAGCCAATGAGGGCCGCAACTTCCACTATCTGATCGCCTGCGGCGAGACCGGCGAGGCGCTGGCCATCGATCCGCTGAACTGGCAGGCCTGTCTGCGCCGCGCGCAGGAGCTCAACTGGACCATACGGCAGATCTTCAACACCCATGAGCACGGCGACCACACGGGCGGCAATGCCGCGCTGGTGCGCCAGACCGGCGCGAGCGTGCTGGCGCACGCCGATGCCGCCGCTCGCATCGGCGGTGTGACTCACGGCATGCGCGGTGGCGACATCGTGCGCGTAGGCCGCTCGGTGCAATTGCGCTGCCTGGACACGCCGGGCCACACGCGCGCGCATCTATGCCTGTACGCCGCCGGGGCGGAGCAAACCGGCGCTGACGGCGCGCCGCCGGCGCTATTCTCGGGTGACACGCTGTTCAATGCCGGTGTCGGCAACTGCATCCACGGCGGCGATCCGGAGTTGCTGTACCGGACTTTTGCCGACTGCCTGTCGCTTCTGCCCGCGGCAACGCGCGTGTTCCCGGGCCATGAATACCTGCTGCGCAATCTCAGTTTCACGCTCAACCGCGAACCCTCGAACCGGCAGGCACGGGAGCTGGCGCAACGCGTCACCGGGCTTGCGGCCACGCAGATGCCGGTGCTGAACCTCGGCGAAGAAAGGCAGGTCAATGTGTTTTTCCGACTAGAGCAGCCTGAAATCATCGCCGGACTCAAGCGCGCGCGGCCCGCCATGTTGGCCGAGGCGACGCCGCGCGCGGTGTTTCTGGCATTGCGGGATCTGCGCAATCGCTGGTGAGCTTACCTCGGGCTGCCTCTCAAGCCTTAGGGTAGAATCCGCCGCCCTCATGGATCTCTCGCCCATCCTCAATTCGCTCAATGAAGCGCAGCGCTTGGCCGTAACCGCGCCCGTGGGCCCGGTATTGGTGCTGGCCGGCGCCGGCAGTGGCAAGACGCGCGTCCTGACGCACCGCATCGCCTGGCTCATTCAGACCGAGGGGATCTCCCCGCACGGCGTGCTCGCGGTGACCTTCACCAACAAGGCAGCCGCGCAGATGCGCGGCCGGATCGAGCAGCTGCTCGGCGTGCCCGGCGGTGCGCTGTGGCTCGGCACCTTTCATGGCATCGCGCACCGTTTGCTGCGGGCACACTGGCGTGAGGCCGCTCTGGTGCAGAGCTTTCAAATACTGGACGCCGAGGATCAGCTGCGGCTCATCAAGAAGCTGCTCAAAGCGCAGGATCTGGACGAGAACCGCTGGATACCGCGCGAAGTGCAGTACTTCATCAACAAGCACAAGGATGAAGGCCGACGCCCGGCGCAGCTCAAGGCGGCCGCGGATGCAACGCAAGCGCAGATGATCAAGCTCTACGCGCAATACGAGCAGACCTGTGAGCGCTCCGGAGTCATCGATTTCGCCGAGCTGCTGCTGCGCGCCTACGAGCTCTGGCGTGACTGCCCTGAGCTGCTGAACCACTACCGCGCGCGTTTCCGCCACGTACTGGTCGATGAGTTCCAGGACACCAACGCCATTCAGTATGCCTGGATCCGGCTGTTGGTCGGTTCGCAAGGCGCGCCTTTCGTGGTCGGCGATGACGACCAGTCGATCTATCGCTGGCGCGGCGCGCGGGTCGAAAATCTGCACAAGTTTCGCGAGGATTTCCCGCACGCCAAACTCTACCGTCTGGAGCAGAATTACCGCTCGAGCGCCTCGATACTCGAAGCCGCCAATGCGCTGATCGCCCATAACACCGGCCGCCTGGGCAAGATCCTCTGGACCAGCGGCGCGAGCGGCGAGCCGGTGCGGCTGTACGCCGCGTTCAACGAGCGCGATGAAGCCGACTTCGTGGTGACGCGAATTCTCGAATGGGCGCAGCGCGGCGGCCTGCGGCGCGACGTCGCCATCCTGTATCGCTCCAATGCCCAGTCGCGCAGCTTCGAGGAGGCCCTGATCAGCGCGCGGGTTCCCTACCGCGTGTATGGCGGCCTGCGTTTTTTCGAGCGGGCGGAAATCAAGGATGCGCTGGCGTATCTGCGACTCATCGGCAACCGCGACGACGATGCCTCGTTCGAGCGCGTCGTCAATCTGCCGCCGCGCGGTATCGGCGCGCGTACGCTCGATGCGCTGCGCGAGCTCGCGCGCGGCGCGGGCAGCTCACTGTGGCGCGCAGCCGTGAGCGCGCCCGAAGGCTCGGTCGGCCGGGCGGCGAATGCGCTACGCGGCTTCCAGCAGCTGATCGAGCGGCTGGGCGCGGAACTGGCGAATCTGCCGCTGCACGAGCAGGTCGATCACGTGATCCAGTGCAGCGGATTGATCGAGCACTACCAGAAGGACAAGGCCGACCGCGGCGAGACCCGGGTCGACAATCTGCTCGAGCTCGTCAGCGCCGCGCGCGGCTTCGAGCCAGAAGGCAATGAGCCGCCCTTGCAGAGCTTTCTGGCGCATGCGGTGCTCGAGTCCGGTGAAGGCCAGGGGACGCAGGCCGATGACTGCGTGCAGATGATGACGCTGCACACGGCCAAGGGTCTGGAGTTTCCGCTGGTTTTCTTGAGCGGCATGGAGGACGGATTGTTTCCGCATCAGCGCTCGATCAACGAACTCGAGGGCCTCGAGGAGGAGCGCCGGCTGTGCTATGTCGGCATGACGCGCGCGATGCGGCAGCTGTATTTCACCTATGCCGAGCAGCGGCGGCTGCACGGCATGGACAGCCGCAACGCGCCATCGCGCTTCATTCAGGAGCTGCCACCCGCGCTGATCGAAGAGGTCCGGCCACGCATCCGGTTGTCGCAAGCATCGGCGGCGAGGTTTGCCGAGGAGCGGGCCGCGAACGGCGGCGAGAGCAACGGCCGCGGCTCGCACGGCCGGGGCGCCTATGAGCGCGCAGCGTCGTCGTGGCACGTGCCGCTGGTGGAAGTCCTCAGCGGCGGCATGCGACTCGGCACCCGGGTGCGGCATGGCAAGTTCGGCGAAGGCACGGTGCTCAACATCGAAGGCCAGGGCCCGCATGCACGCGTGCAGGTCAACTTCGAGCAGCAGGGATCGAAATGGCTCATGCTGCAATACGCCCACCTTGAAGTGATGTAGCGCGCAGGGAGCGCAGGGAGCAGATGAAAATCCTGATTCTGGGAGCCGGTCAGGTCGGACGCACGGCCGCCTACCATCTCGCGCGCGAGCCGGACAACGAAGTCACGATTGTCGACACCAACGAGGACGTCCTGCGCGATCTGCAGGATCGGCTCGATGTGCGCGCCGTGGCCGGCAACGGCGCGTATCCGACCGTGCTCGAAACCGCCGGCATCGCCGACACCGATATCCTGGTCGCGCTCACCAACAGCGACGAGGTCAACATCGTCGCCTGCGAAATCGCGCACACTCTGTACCGCACGCCCACCAAGATCGCACGCATCCGCGCGCCGGAATACACCGCGCGCGAGCAGTTGTTCACCGAGGGCGCACTCGCCGTCGATGTCTGGATCAGTCCCGAACAGCTGGTCACCGAGTACATCGCCAAGCTGCTGTCCTACCCGGGCGCACTGCAAGTGGTCGACTTCGCCGACGGACGCGTGCAGCTGGTCGGCTTGCGCGCGCGACGCGATGGCCTGCTGGTGGGGCGCGAGCTGCGAACACTGCGCGAGCATCTGCCCGACACCGAAGCGCGCGTGGCGGCGATCTATCGCAACGAGCGGCTGGTGCCCGCGGCCGGTGATACGGTCATCGAAGAGGACGATGAGATTTTCTTCGTCGCCGCGTCCGACGATCTGCGGCGCGTGATGGCAGAGCTGCGCCGCAGCGAGGACCCGGTGCGGCGCTTGGTGATCGCCGGCGGCGGCAATATCGGTCTGCGCCTGGCGCTCAAGCTCGAAAAGAGCAATCAAGTGAAATTGATCGAGCGCGACCCGCGGCGTGCGCGCCGCATTTCCGAGATCCTGGAAAACACCATCGTGCTCAATGGCGATGCCGCCGACGAGGAGCTGCTGGTCGAGGAGAATATCGACAGCGCCGATGTGTTCGCGGCGCTCACCAACTCCGAAGAGGCCAACGTGCTGTCGGCCATGCTCGCTAAACGGCTGGGTGCGCGCCGTGTCATGGCGCTCATCAACCGGCCCTCGTACGGCCAACTCATGGAGAATCACAGCATCGACATCGTGATCTCGCCGCAGACGATCACGATCGGCACGCTGCTGGCACACGTCAGGCGCGGCGATGTGGTGCGGGTACACTCGCTGCGGCGCGGCGCCGCCGAAGCCATCGAGGCGGTGGTGCACGGCACGCAAAACCGTTCGCGCGTGATCGGGCGAACGCTTGAGCAGATCGAGCTGCCGCAGGGCGCGAGCATCGTCGCCATCGTGCGCGGCGAGCGCGTGATCATGGCGCATCACGACACCACGATCGAAGCGGAGGACCATGTGATCATCTTCCTGTCCGACCGCCGGCACATCGAGGCGGTCTCGCGCTTCTTCCAGAGCGACAACTAGGCACGCCACCATGCGCTCGCTGCTCGGCGTACTGAACATCTTCGGCTCGCTGCTCAGCTGGTTCGCGCTTTATTTCCTGCTGCCGGTGCTGACCGCATTGCTGTACGGCGAGTTCGCGCCGCTGCGCGGCTTCCTGATCGGTGCGGCCGTGAGCGTCGCGGGCGGTGTGTTGCTGCGCCTCGCCACGCGCCGCTACCGCTACGACCTCAAGCCGCGCGATGCCTATCTGCTGGTCACGGTCAGCTGGCTCGCGATCGCGCTGGTCGCGACCATACCGCTGCTGCTGGATATGCCCGGCATGAGCTTCACGCGCGCCTATTTCGAGTCCATGTCGGGGCTGTCGACCACGGGCGCGACGCAGCTGCAGGGCCTCGATGGGCTGCCGCATTCGATCAACATGTGGCGCCACGCCTTGAGCTGGCTTGGGGGCATGGGAATCATCGTGCTGGCGGTCGCCATCCTGCCGTTGCTCGGCGTCGGCGGCATGCAGTTGTACCGCGCCGGCGCGCCGGGCACGGTCAAGGACGCCAAGCTGGCGCCGCGCATCACTGAAGCCGCGAAAGCCCTGGGTGCGGTCTACGCCGGCCTGACCGCCGCCTGCGCCCTGGCGCTCTGGGCCGCCGGCATGTCGCTGTTCGACGCCATCTGCCACGCCTTCTCGACCCTGGCACTCGGCGGCTTTTCCACCCATGACGCCAACATCGCCTACTTCCACTCACCGATGATCGAATTCGTGCTCATGCTCTTCATGCTGATCGCGGCCATGAACTTCGCCACCCATTTCATCGCCCTGCGCCGGGGTGATTTCAGGCTCTATCGCCGCGACCCGGAAGCGCGCTGGGTGCTGCTGCTGATCCTGAGCAACTGCGTGGTCATCGCTAGCTTCATCGACATCAAGCACGTCTATGGCGATTTCTTCATCTCCATGCGCTACGCCGCCTTCAACGTGATCTCGACGGCCACCGACAGCGGCTTCGTCAGCACCGACTATGGCAGCTGGCCGGTGTTCGCACCGTTGTGGATGCTGTTCGTGGGCTGCCTGTGCGCCAGCAGCGGCTCGACCGGCGGGGGCATCAAGATGTTCCGCTCACTGATCCTGATCAAGCAGTCGCTGCGGGAGATGTTCACGCTGGTGCACCCGCAGGCGGTCACGCCGCTCAAGATCGCCGGTCAGGCGGTACCGAACGGCGTGGTGTATTCGGTGCTGGCGTTCATCTTTCTGTACTTCATGACCATCGTCGCACTGACCTTCGCGCTGCTGATCTCGGGATTGGACTTCATGACGGCGTTCTCGGCCATAGTCGCCTGCGTCAACAATGCCGGTCCGGGCTTGAACCTGGTCGGGCCGGCGCACAACTACAGCACGCTGAACGACTTCCAGAGCTGGATCTGCATCGCCGGCATGTTTCTCGGACGCGTCGAGATCATCACCTTCGCCGTGCTGTTGACGCCGACCTTCTGGCGCAAGTAACGGCAGCCGCGCGGGATTCAACTGTGGATATAGCGTTCGAGCTGCTCGATGGTCTGCTGCTGCTCTTCGAGCACCGCGCGCACCAGATCGCCGATCGAGAGCACGCCGATGACGTGCTCGTGTTCGACCACGGGCAGATGCCGCACGCGCTTCTCGGTCATGAGCTGCATGCACTCGTGCACCGTCTGATTGGGCTGGACCGTCATGACCGGCGTGCTCATGATCTTGCGCACCGGTATCTCGCTCGAAGAGAAGCCGAGCAGAATCACTTTGCGTGCGTAGTCGCGCTCTGAGACCACGCCGACCAATCGCTCGCCGTGCATGACCAGCAGGGCGCCCACGGAATGATCGGCCATGAGTCGGATGGCATCGAGCACCGGCGCCTCCGGCTCGACGCTGTAGATGCCCCCGCCCTTGTGCTTCAACAGCTGCGATGCCGTTTGCATGAAGACCTACTCCTTGCCTGTCCTTCGATGTTAACCCCGCGCGGCGTCGATGCAACGCTCTGCGGCGCGGCTTTTGTGCCGCCGCAGATGCACCAGCAGGATGGATACTGCCGCCGGCGTGACGCCCGGTACACGCGCGGCCTGCCCGATAGTGGCTGGACGGATTCGCTGCAGCGTCTGCCGAACCTCGCTCGACAGTCCGCCGAGGGCTGAGTAGTCCAGATCAGCGGGCAACGCTGCATCCTCGTGCGCGCGGGCGCGCTCGATCTCATCCTGCGCCCGCTCGATATAGCCTGCGTAACGCGCGCGCACCTCGAGGTCACGCTGCACCTGCGCCCCGAGTCGATCATCGAGCGGCCGGCCGTCGGCACCCAGGGGCTGCGTCTCGCCGATGAGCTCGAGCAGCGCCGCATAGCTGACCTCCGGCCGCCGCAGCAGCTCGAAGGCCCCCAGGTCGCGTGCCGGCGGCGTGCCGCCGAGCACCCGCTGCGCCCATTCCCCCGGGATCTGCCCAGCCCGGAATCGATGCTGCTCGAGTCGCGCCAGCTCGGCGTCGATCGCCGCGCGCTTGTCTTCAAACAGCCGCCAGCGCTCCTCATCGATGAGTCCGAGCCTGCGGCCGACGGGGGTCAGGCGGGCGTCGGCGTTGTCCTCGCGCAGCAACAGGCGATGCTCGGCGCGGCTCGTGAACATGCGGTAGGGCTCGGCGGTGCCGCGCGTCACCAGGTCATCGACCAGCACTCCGAGATAGGCTTCCGAGCGCTGCGGGATCCAGGGGGCCGCGAGGCCCTGTGAGAGCGCCGCGCTGATGCCGGCCAGCAGTCCCTGCGCGGCGGCTTCCTCGTAGCCGGTGGTACCGTTGATCTGTCCAGCGAAGAACAGTCCCTCGACGGTCTTGGTCTCGAGCGAGGCCTTGAGGTCGCGCGGATCGAAAAAGTCGTACTCGATGGCATAGCCGGGCCGCGTCAGATGCGCCTGCTCGAAGCCGCGGATGCTGCGCACGAACTCCCATTGCACGTCGAACGGCAGACTGGTCGAGATGCCGTTTGGATAGACTTCCGGCGTGTCGAGTCCCTCGGGCTCGATGAAGATCTGATGCGAGCTCTTGTCCGCGAACCGATGCACCTTGTCCTCGACCGAGGGGCAGTAGCGCGGACCGACGCCTTCGATGCGGCCCGTGAACATCGGCGAGCGGTCGAAGCTCGAGCGGATGATCTGGTGCGTGCGCGGGTTCGTGGCGGTGATGTGACAGGGCAACTGCCGCGGGTGCTCGCAAGCGCGGCCCAGAAACGAGAACACCGGCAGCGGCTGGTCGCTGTGCTGCACGGTGAGCGCCGAATAGTCGATCGTGCGGCCGTCGATGCGCGGCGGCGTACCGGTCTTGAGGCGCGCCGTATGCGGCGCAATTTCGCGCAGCTGCGCCGCGAGTGCGACCGAAGGGGCGTCCCCGGCACGCCCCGCCGCGTACTGCTCGAGCCCCACATGGATGCGCCCGGCCAGAAAAGTGCCCACGGTGAGCACCACGGCCGGGGCCTCGAACACGATGCCGCTGACCGTCGTGACCCCATGGACCCTTCCTGAGCGCAGGTTCAGACCGGCAGCCTCCTGCTGAAAGATCGCCAGATGCGGCTGATGTTCGAGCAGGCGGCGGATCGCCTGCTTGTAGAGTTGCCGATCGGCCTGCGCGCGCGTCGCACGCACGGCCGGCCCCTTGCTGGCATTGAGGGTGCGAAACTGAATGCCGGCCTGATCGGCCGCACGCGCCATGGCACCGCCCAGGGCATCGATCTCGCGCACCAGATGACCCTTGCCGATGCCGCCGATGGCGGGGTTGCAACTCATGGCGCCGAGTGTCTCGATGTTCTGCGTGAGCAGCAGCGTCTCGCGCCCCATGCGCGCAGCGGCCAGCGCCGCCTCGGTGCCGGCATGACCGCCGCCGACCACGATGACATCGAAAACCTTGGAGAATCGCATGGCGCGAGTCTGCAAGCCGCTTGGCGCACAAGCAAATTTCGAGGGTTCTGATCGCATCATAGTATCAATTATCGCCACCTTCTCGCTATTTTATGGCTTTATTGTGTCTACAGAGCGTCAATCGACCCTGCACTGCACTACTTGCCGATGCAGAACGCGGCAAAAATTCGGCCGAGCAGCTCATCGGAGTCTTCGAGGCCGAGTATCTCGCCCAACGCCCGCTGCGCGCATCTGAGCTCCTCGGCCACAAGCTCCGGCCCAGCGTGCTCGCCGAGCTGACGCCGAGCCGCCTCCAGGTGCTCGGCGCAACGCGCCAGCGCCTCGAGATGGCGGGTGCGCGCCGACAGGATGCCGGCGTCGGTCGGCGCGAATCCCATGCGGGTCTTGAGATGCGCGCGCAGCGCATCCAGACCCGCACCGCTACGCGCACACAATTCGAGCGCCTCGGTGCCCACGGGCGGCTGGCGCGAGACGGACGCGCACAGATCGATCTTGTTGAACACGAGCGTCACCGGTACGGCGACCGGCAGCCGGTGACGCTCGGCAAGATAGACCTGCGCGCTCGGGTCGGCCGCGGCATCGACGACGAACAGAATGCGGTCGGCCCGGGCCATGGCCGCCTCGGCGCGACGGATGCCCTCGGCTTCAATGGCATCGCCGGGCAGGGCGCGCAGCCCCGCGGTATCGAGCACGTGCAGCGGCATGCCGTCGAGCTGTATGCGCTCGCGCAGCACATCGCGCGTGGTGCCCGGCAGCGGCGTGACGATCGCCGCCTCATGCCCGGCCAGACGGTTCAGCAAGGTCGATTTGCCGACATTGGGTGCACCGGCGATCACGATCGTCATACCCTCGGTCAGCAGCCTCCCCTGAGCGCTGCTGCACCGCAGCAGTGCGAGCGCTCGGCCCGCTGCTTCGAGTCGCTCGCGCAGGGCCTCATTGGGCAGCGCCTCAATCTCCTCCTCGGCGAAGTCGATGCCGGCCTCGACCTGCACCCGCAGCGCGCCGAGCATCGCACCGAGCGCGCTGACCTGATCGGAGAATTCGCCCTGCAGCGAGCGCAGCGCCGCCTGCGCCGCCACCTCGGAGGCCGCGTCGATCAGATCGGCGACTGCCTCGGCCTGCGCCAGATCGAGCTTGCCGTTGAGGTAGGCGCGCTGCGTGAACTCTCCGGGCTGCGCGCGCCGCGCACCGAGCGTGAGCGCCCGGCCGATCAGCGCCTCGACGATGAGCGCGCCGCCATGGCAGTGCAGCTCAAGCACGTGCTCACCGGTATAGGATCGCGGCGCCGGAAAGTACAGCGCGATGCCCCGATCGATCGCGCCGTGGGCGTCGGTGCGGAAAGGCGCGTGGGTTGCGAACCGCGGTACCGGCAGGGCGCCGAGCAATGCCGTGGCGATCGCGGGCACTTGAGGTCCCGACAGCCGCACGATCGCGATACCGCCACGGCCCGGCGGCGTCGCGGCCGCGACGATGGTGTCGGGATCGCGCACGCCGCGCCGCAGGCTGGGCTCGGCGCCGCTCAGCGCTGCGCGCGGCTCGAACGCTCGACGATGCGGCGGTTGATGTTCCACTGTTGCAGGATCGACAGCACCGTATTGGTGACCCAATAGAGCACCAGACCGGCGGGGAAGAAAGCGAAGGTGGCCGACATGGCAAGCGGCATGAACATGAACACCTTCTGCTGCATCGGATCGCCGACCTGCGGATTGAGCTTGTACTGCACGAACATCGCCACGGCCATGAGCGCCGGCAGCACGAACAACGGATCGCGGGACGACAGATCGTTGATCCAGAAAATGAACGGCGCCTGACGAATCTCGACGCTGTCGCGCAGCACCCAGTAAAAGGCCAGAAACACCGGAATCTGAATCAACATGGGCAGACAACCGGCCAGCGGATTGACCTTCTCGCGCTGGTAGAGCTCCATCATGCTGCGGTTGAGCTTTTCGCGGTCGTCCTTGTACGTCTCGCGCAGACTGTTCAGCCGCGGAGCGAGCGCCTTCATCTTGGCCATCGATCGCCCGCTCGCTTCCGACAGCGGATAGAACAGCAGCTTGAGCAGCAGCGTCACGATGATGATCGTGAAGCCCCAGTTGCCGACCAGCCGGTGCACGCGGTCGAGCAGCCAGAACAGCGGCGTGGCGAGCACACTGAGCTTGCCGTAGTCGGTGACGAGACTGAGCTTCGGTCCCACCTGATCGAGCTGCGCCTGCAGCTTCGGGCCGACCCAGAGACTCGCCTGCGCCGTGGCGTCCGCGCCCGGCGCCACGGTCTGGCTCGGACCGGTGGCCGACAGCAGGAATTCATTGCCCTGCGTCTTGAGCGCGAATCGATAGGGCACGTCGCTCGGCGGCACGATGGCGGCCAGGAAATGCTGCTGGAGCGCGGCGATCCAGCCGGCGGTGACGCTTTGATCGAGCGTCGCACCCTTGGTGATGTCGAGCTTTTCGAATTTCTTGCCGTCCGAGATCGCGGGGCCCTTGAAGGCGTAGCTGTCGACCCGGAAGTACGAGCGCTCGATCGGGGTGTTGTAGCGCAGGATCTGCTCGTAGGGAGCGAAGCTCCAGGGCGCGGCGGCATCGTTATGGACCAGATAGTCGAGCCCGATCTCATAGCGGCCGCGATGGAAGGTCAGCGTCTTGGTAACGCTCACGCCGTGACCGTCGCTCCAGTGCAGCGGCAGCCGCAGCTGCTCCTGTCCCGGCATGAGCCGCAGCTCCTGCGCATCGCTCGTGAACGCCGCCTGATGCGTCGGCGCCGCCTCACCACTGCTGCCTGCGAGCCCGCTCTGCAGCACGAATAGCGAGTCGGGGTTGTCCCGATTGAGCAGGCGAACGGCAATATCGGGCGTGTTCTTGGCCTGCGGGTACGCCGGCAGGTCGAGGCGTTCGAGTTCCCCGCCTGCGAGGCTGACCTGCACGTCGAGCACGTCGGTGCGCACATGCACTGCTGCGGCGCTCGCTCCCGAGGCGGCGCTTTCAGCCAGGCTCTGCGCCGCGGGTGCCGCTGCAGCGGCCGGCGCGGACGTGCCGCCGGATGCGCTCGAGGCAGTGGTGGGCGCCGCGGTGCTCGGCGCCGCCGTACTCGGCGCCGTCGCGCTGGGCACGCTCGCCGTCGGGGCACTGCTGTCGAGCGTGGCCGCAGGCGGCCCCTGGCCGTGCAGAGCGCTGCTCGCGGGCAGACTCGGATAGTCATGCATCCAGGCCTGATAATTCACGAACAGAGCCATGCCCAGCATGACCCAGAGGAACACTCGCAGGTTAGCGGTCATGGGGCACCGGATCGTAGCCGCCGGCATGCCAGGGGTGGCAGCGCGCCAGGCGGCGCAGTGCCAGCCAAGAGCCGCGCAGCGCACCGTACTGACCGACCGCCTCCAACGCGTACTGCGAGCAGGAGGGATAGAAGCGGCACCGCGGCCCGAGCAGCGGGCTCAACGTCAGCTGATAAGCGCGGATCAGGCCTCGGAGGAGCGTACTCATGCGTTCGATTCGACCAGCTTTTGCCAGATTTGCTCCAGGCTCGCACGCAGTCGTGCCGGTTCGGCAGCGCGCGCCGCGGAGCGTACGCCGATGATGATATCCATTGGCGGCAACATCGACTGGTTCAGCCGAAAGCTCTCGCGGATCACACGGCGCATGCGATTGCGCTCGACCGCGCCGCCCAGGGTGCGCACGGCCACCGACATGCCCAGTCGCGCCGCGTTGAATTCATTGCGCTGTGTATTGACCGTAAAGTACTCGTTGCCTGATCGGCGGCCGCCCGCGTAGACCCGTTTAAAGTCGCCCGGCTTACGCAGCCGTCGCGCGGGCGGAAAGCTCAAGGACGGCGCGGACGCGCCAGGCGCGCGCGCGGGCATGAACACGCCGCTCTTATGGGCTCAGACGCTTGCGGCCTTTCGCGCGCCTGCGAGCCAGCACCGCGCGCCCATTCTTAGTGGCCATGCGGGCCCGAAATCCATGCGTGCGTGCGCGGCGCACTTTGCTCGGCTGGTAGGTACGTTTCATGATTTCAAGGCTCTGAAAACTGAACGAAAAATGGGCCGGCAGGGTACGCAGCGGCGCACGGCGTGTCAATACAACCGCTTCCGGGGCATCACGTGCTCGGTATAGACTCTCGGCCCTTTTCCCCGGAGCTCGTGTTTTGGATGCGTCGTTGTGGTCGCGCTGCGTGACTGCACTCGAGAGTGAGCTGCCTGAACAGCAATTCAATACTTGGGTGCGGCCGCTGCAATCGGTGGAAGCCGAAGGTGCATTGCGGCTGCTTGCGCCCAATCGCTTCGTGGTCGATTGGGTGCGCAGCCATCTGATCACCCGGATCGGCGCCCTACTGCGCGAGCGCGGCATCGCTGAGCCAGCGGCCATCACGGTCGAAGTCGGATCGCGACCGCCCCTCGAGGAGCTTGCGAGCGCTGGCCCACGCGTACTCAAAAGCGGCGCGCAAGCGGTGGGCGTGCCGCTCAATAATAATTTCACGTTCGACAGCTTCGTCGAAGGCAAAAGCAACCACTTTGCCAAGGCGGCGGCGCTGCAGGTCGCGCTCAATCCGGGCCGCGCCTACAACCCGCTGTTCATCTACGGCGGCGTCGGCCTCGGCAAAACGCACCTCATGCACGCCATCGGCCACCTCATCACCGAACGCGATCAGGAAGCGCGAGTGGCCTACGTACACTCGGAGCGCTTCGTGAGCGACATGGTGCGAGCGCTGCAGCACAATCGGATCAACGACTTCAAGACCTCCTACCGCTCGCTGCACGCGCTGCTGATCGACGATATCCAATTCTTCGCCGGCAAGGAGCACTCGCAGGAGGAGTTCTTCCACACCTTCAACGCTCTACTCGAGGGCCAGCACCAGGTCATCCTGACCTGTGATCGCTACCCGCGAGAGGTGGAAGGCCTCGAGGAGCGGCTCAAGTCGCGCTTCGGTTGGGGACTGACCGTGGCCATCGAGCCGCCAGAGCTCGAGACCAGTGTCGCGATCCTGATCGGCAAGGCGCAGGCGGTCGGCATTGCGTTGCCCGAGGAAGTGGCGTTTTTCATCGCCAAGCGCATCCGCTCGAACGTGCGCGAGCTCGAGGGCGCATTGCGGCGCGTCATCGCCAACTCACATTTTACCGGCCATCCGATCACGCTCGAATTCGCCAAGGAGGCGCTCAAGGATCTGCTGTCGCTGCAGGCGCGGCTGATTACGGTGGAAAATATCCAGAAAACCGTGGCGGACTACTACAAGCTGCGCGTGGCGGATCTGCTCTCCAAGCGGCGCAGCCGCTCGGTGGCACGTCCGCGGCAGGTGGCCATGGCACTGGCCAAGGAACTCACGAGTCACAGCCTGCCGGAGATCGGCGACGCCTTTGGCGGGCGCGATCACACCACGGTGATGCATGCCTGCAAACGCATCAAGCAATTGCGCGACCTCGAGCAGCGCATCCAGGAAGACTATTCGAACCTGTTGAGAACCCTGACGGGCTGATGTGAATTTTCTGTGTAGAAGTAATGGGGATAAGGTTACCCACACTTCATGCACAGTCTGCCGATATGGTTGTCCGCGCTCACGTGGCTCAGCAAATGCCGTGAATGAGCGCTTAAATCCCGCGGCAGCTGCGTTGTGCGCACTATTCACCCGCTTAATAGCTATCATTGACCCATCTTAAGAAAGAACAGCAAGAGACAGAGGACCTGCAGCCACTATGAAAGTCTCCGCGACACGCGAACATCTGCTCGAGGCCTTGCAGAGTGTGATCGGCGTGGTGGAACGACGGCAGACCATGCCGATTCTTTCGAACGTTTTACTCAGCGCACGCGATAACCGCCTGCGCATCACGGGAACCGATCTCGAGGTCGAACTCGTGGCCAGCGCCGAGGTCAGCGTGCAGCAACCGGGAGACATCACCGTACCGGGCCGCAAACTGCTCGACATCGTGCGCACTCTGCCCGAGAAGAGCCACATCAGCGCGACGCGCGAAGGCGAACGCGTGGTACTGCGCGGTGGCCGCAGTCGCTTCACGCTCTCGAGCTTGCCGGCGGCGGAGTTTCCGGTCATCGATGAGATCAATGCCCAGCAGAGCGTCTCGATCCGCGCCCAAGACTGTCGAATGCTGATCGACAAGACCCATTTTGCGATGGCGCAGCAGGACGTTCGTTACTACCTGAATGGCACATTGCTCGAAACCAATGGCCAGGTGCTGCGCGCCGTGGCGACCGACGGTCATCGTCTGTCCTGGTGCGAAGTGCCGATCGAGGGGGCGGCCCGTGAGTTGCTGCAGATCATCCTGCCGCGCAAGGGCGTGCTCGAATTGCAGCGGCTGCTCGATGGCGAGGGTGAAATCGAAGTCGCGATCGGGACGAATCACATTCGTGTCCAGATCGGCGAAGTTCGCTTCACTTCGAAGCTAATTGACGGCAAATTCCCAGAATATGGTCGAGTGATCCCGGCCGATCCGCCGCGCATCATGCTCGCCGGGCGCGATGCCCTGCGTGCAGCACTCCAGCGCACAGCCATTCTGTCCAATGAAAAGTATCGCGGCGTACGACTGACCTTTGCCCCGGGTCTATTGACGCTACAAGCACACAATCCTGAGCAGGAAGAGGCCGAAGATCAGCTCGAAGTGAATTTCAGCGGCGATGAGCTCGAAATCGGCTTCAATGTGAGCTATCTGCTCGATGCCTTGGCGGCCGTGGATACCGAGTCCGTCGAGGTAGGGCTTATCGACGCCAACAGCAGCTGTCTGATCCGGGCGCCCGGCAGTACGAACATCAAGTACGTCGTGATGCCGATGCGGCTCTGAGCCGTCTACGTATGAGTCTGGCCGAGCTGCGCCTGGAGGACCTGCGCTGTCTCGAGCGCGCCCAGTTGGAGCTGGACCCCCGTTTGAACCTGATCAGTGGCGATAATGGGTCGGGTAAGACCTCACTTCTCGAAGCGATTTACCTGCTGGGCCGCGGGCGATCTTTCCGCACGCGACATACCGAGCAACTGATCCGGCACTCGGCGCCCAGACTGTGGGTGCACGGCCGTACCCTGCCCGAGCCGGCGCACACGGTCGGCATCAAATGCGATCGCGATCTAGGCATGCAGATCCGGATCGACCGCGCACCGGTGAGCTCGCGCGCCGAGCTGTCGGAAGTTTTTCCAGTGCAGATCATCGACCCGGGAATCCATCGGCTGGTCGAGAATGGGCCTTCCCAGAGACGGCGCTGGTTGGATTGGGCCGTGTTCCACGTGGAACCTGGCTTCGTGCGGCAATGGCAGAGTTATACGCAGGCGCTGAAACAGCGCAATGCAGCGTTGCAGAGCGGCGCGGATCCCACACTGTGGGAGCCTGAGCTGATTCGCTGTGGCGAGGCTCTGACCTTAGCGAGGTCACGACTCATGAGCGAGTTGCAGCCTCATTGGGCGGGTGCGCGCGACAGCCTCGGGGCAGTCGGCGCCTCGATGAGCTTCTTCCAAGGATGGAGCCGCGAGTTCACATTGGCGGAATCCCTCGAACGGCATCGACTGCACGATCAGGAGCGCGGCTTGACCTCGATGGGACCGCACCGCTTCGAGGTGCTGCTAAGACTGGATGGCCGGGCAGTGCGGGAAGTTCTCTCGCGAGGCCAGCAGAAGTTGCTCGGGGTCGCCATGGCTGTGGCGATGACTCGCTATATTGCGCAGGCGGCGCGCCGCACGCCGACCCTATTGCTCGACGACCCCGCGGCCGAGCTCGATACCGCCCGAACCGAGGCGCTGCTCGGGGTGGTTCGAGGTCTGGGAGCGCAGCTCGTGGTCACGGCGCTACGGCCCGAACAGACGCCGCTCGGCATTCCCAACGCGGTGTTTCACGTGGAACAGGGAAAGGTCAAACGGCTATAATATCGAACTGATTCCACAGGCCGTAACATGACCACCGAAGACGTCTACGATTCCAGTAAAATCAAGGTCTTAAGGGGTCTTGATGCAGTGCGGAAAAGACCCGGAATGTACATCGGCGATACCGATGACGGCAGCGGCCTGCACCACATGGTGTTCGAGGTCGTCGACAACTCGGTCGATGAGTCGCTGGCGGGCTTTTGCGACCGTGTGGTCGTGACGGTGCATGCCGATGAATCGGTCACGGTCTACGACAACGGCCGCGGCATCCCCGTGGACATGCATACCGAGGAGGGCCGGTCGGCGGCCGAAGTCATCATGACGGTGCTGCACGCCGGCGGCAAATTCGACGACACCTCGTACAAGGTCTCGGGCGGCCTGCATGGGGTGGGTGTTTCGGTGGTCAACGCCCTGTCAGAATCCCTGCTGCTGACGATCTGCCGCGATGGCCATGTTCACCGCCAGGAATACCACCTCGGCGAGCCCGCGGCGCCGCTGGCGGTGGTGGGCACCACCAGCGAGCGGGGCACGACCATCCGCTTCAAACCCTCGGCGCAGATCTTTACTCACATCCAGTTCAATTACGAGACGCTGGCCAAGCGGCTGCGCGAGCTGTCGTTCCTGAACTCCGGCGTGCGCATCGAACTCATCGACGAACGCGAGAACCGCTCGGACGTATTCCAGCACGAAGGCGGCCTCAAGGCCTTCGTGGCGCATCTGAATCGCTCCCGCACACCGGTGCATGAGCGTGTGTTCTGGTTTCGCACGCAGGAGGGCGTGGTCACGGTCGAAGTGGCGCTGCAGTGGAATGACTCCTACCAGGAGAGCATGTACTGCTACACCAACAACATCCCGCAGAAGGACGGCGGCACGCACCTGTCGGGATTTCGCGCCGCGCTGACGCGCACGCTCAACGACTACATCGAGCGCGAATCGAGCGCCAAGAAGGAAAAGATCGCCACCACCGGCGATGACGCCCGCGAGGGCCTCACGGCCATTCTTTCGATCAAGCTGCCGGATCCGAAGTTTTCCTCGCAGACCAAGGACAAATTGGTCTCCTCGGAGATCAAGGGCATCGTCGAGACGGCCGTGGCACAGAAGCTCGGCGAGTTCCTGCTCGAGCATCCGCACGAAGCGCGCGCGATCGTCGGCAAGATCATCGAGGCGGCGCGCGCGCGCGAAGCGGCGCGCAAGGCGCGCGAGATGACACGGCGCAAGAGCGCGCTCGACATCGCTGGCCTGCCCGGCAAGCTCGCGGACTGTCAGGAGAAGGATCCGGCGTTATCGGAAATTTTCATCGTCGAGGGCGACTCGGCTGGCGGCTCGGCCAAGCAGGGGCGCGACCGGCGCACGCAGGCGATCCTGCCGCTCAAGGGCAAGATCCTCAATGTCGAAAAGGCGCGCTTCGACAAGATGCTGTCCTCGGCCGAGGTCGGCACGCTGATCACGGCGCTGGGCTGCGGCATCGGCCGCGAGGACTTCGACATCGACAAGCTGCGCTACCATCGCGTGATCATCATGACCGACGCGGATGTCGATGGCTCGCACATCCGCACGCTGCTGCTGACGTTCTTCTATCGGCAGATTCCAATGCTGATCGAGCGCGGCCACATCTATATTGCGCAGCCGCCGCTCTACAAGGTCAAGCGCGGCAAGCAGGAGACTTACGTCAAGGACGACAACGAGCTCAACGCCATGCTGCTCAACGGCGCGCTGGAAAATGCCGCGCTCTATGTCAATGCCCAAACGCCGCCGCTGGCCGGCTCGGCGCTCGAAATGCTGGCGCGCCACTACATGGAAGTGCAGGCCATCATGCGCCGCTGGACCCGCCGCTACGACGAGCGGCTGCTCGAGCAATTGATCTACCTGCCGCCCGTCAAGCCAAGCGACCTGGATCAAGCCGAGTTCATGCACGGCTGGATGCGATCGCTCGAGACGCAGCTCAATGCGCGCGACGACGGTCGCCATAGTTTCAAGGTCGAGCTGCGCTCGAGCGCCGACGGCCACGCACCGCGGATCGTCGTGCGCAAGACCGAGCACGGGCTCACGAGCGAGAAGCTGCTGCACCGGGAATTCTTCGCATCGGCCGAGTATCAGCGCATCGCCGAGCTCTCGCGCACGCTCGCGGGCCTGATCGGCGAGGGCGCCTATATCACTCGCGGCAACGAACGTGAAGACATCGGCTCCTTCAAACAGGCCATGGGCTGGCTGTTCGATCAGGTGCGCAAGGGTCAGTCGATCCAGCGCTACAAGGGTCTTGGCGAGATGAATCCCGAGCAGCTTTGGGAGACGACCATCAATCCACAGACGCGCCGACTCTTGCAGGTACGCATCGAGGACGCGGTGGCGTCGGATGAGATCTTCACCACGCTCATGGGCGATCAGGTCGAGCCGCGGCGCGAATTCATCGAAAAGAACGCGCTGGCGGTCGCGAACCTGGATATCTAGCCCGTCGTGTGAATCGACACCGGCGGGAGCTGACCCTCGCCGGCGTCCTGTGCCGCGAGGCCGCCGATCGCTGCCCAATCGAGCTCATGGCCGCCCTGCGCGGCCAGCCGCACGAAGCGATCGCGTAGCAGGCTCGCCAACGGCATCGGCACGTTGAGACTTTCCGCTGCCGACAGCGTCAGGCGGATGTCCTTAGCCCCAAGCGGTGCGGCGAATGCCGCCGGCTCAAACTTGCCTGTGGCGATGAGCTCGCCATAGATGCGGTAGGAGGGCGCCGGAAACATCGTGGAGGCCAGCAGGTCGACATAGGCGAGCCGATCGACGCCCGCCTTGCCGACCAGCGCAATCGCCTCACCGAGTGCCTCGATCAGCGCGGCGATCAGAAAGTTGCCGCTGAGCTTGACTAGATTCGCCTGCGAGGGCTCAGCGCCGATGGGCCAGGTCTTCTGCCCCATGGCGTCGAATAGCGGCTTGCAGCTTGCGATCGTGCGCGCGTCGCCCGCGGGCACGATGAACAGCTTCGCCGCCGCCGCCATATCCGGTCGGCCGAACACCGGCGCGGCGACAAAGCGCTGCCCGTTCGCGGCGTGTGCGCTGCCTAAGCGCTTGCAGAGCGCGACACTGATGGTGCTCATCGACACGTGGATGGCCTGGGGCGCGAGCGTCGCGAGCAGCCCATCATGGCCGAACACGACCTCGCTGACGGCATTGTCATCGGCGAGCATCGTGATGACGACCTCACCGCGACAGGCATCGGCTACGCGCGTGGCCTCGCGCGCGCCGCGCTCGATGAGCGCACGGCGCTTGTCGGCGCTACGGTTGTAAACCGTGACCTCGTGGCCGGCTTGGACCAGATTGGCTGCCATGGCGGCGCCCATGTGGCCCAGTCCGATGAATCCAACTTTCATGTCGCCCCCAGCGCAGCCACGCGCGCGCCCGGTGATCCGCACGCACATACTGCAGCGGCGCCGCCACGCTGTACATCAGTGCAATCCGACGCGCGCGCGCACGGACCGCTCATGCCCCCGCGGCCGACGGCGGCGCCTGCGTTACGCTGGCGGCATCACATCGCTCAGGTCACTTCAGCGGCGGGAGTTGGCCTCGATCCAGGCCTGCGCCTCGGCGTTGATGTCACGCGGATTGCGGCCCGCCGCGACGATCGGCGGGCCGATGATGACCCGAATGGTTCCCGGCTTCTTGAGCAGTCCGCGCCGCGGCCAGTAGTACCCGGCATCGTGCGCGATCGGCACCACGAGCCGCTCGGCTTCGCAGGCCAGCAGTGCACCGCTAATGCCGTACTTGCGAGTCTCGCCGGGTGGCATGCGCGTGCCTTCGGGGAACACCACCACCCATTTGCCCTCGGCCAGGCGCGCCTTGCCCTGGTCGAGCACGCCGCGCACGACCCCGGGGCCGCCACCGCGATCGATGGCGATGGCGTGCAGCAGGCGAATGCCCCAGCCGACGAACGGAATCCATGTGAGCTCGCGCTTGAGCACCCAGACGTGCGGGGGCAGCAGCAGGGTCTGGGCGACGGTTTCCCAGCTCGAGGAATGCTTGATGAGTGCCACGTGGTTGCCGGCCGGTAAGCGTTCGCGTCCTTCGACGCGGTAATCGAGCCCGCAGGTCCAGCGCAGCACCGCGAGTATCACGCGTGCCCAGACGCGCGCCAGCTCGAAGCGTGCGCGAAAGGGCCGCAGGGGCGATGCACACACGAAAAAAATGCCGTAGCAGAAGGTCCAGAGCAGAAAGAAGGCCGTGAAGCACACCGACCCCAGAAACTGCAGCGGTCCAAGCGGTCGCGGCGTGCTCAAGCGCGGGCCTGCGCCCATCAGCCCGGCAGCCGCGACAGATCGGCAATGCCGCCGAACAGCGCACGCAGTTGCGAGAGCAAGGCCAGACGATTGCCTCGCAGCGCGGGATCCGGATCATTGACCAGCACGCGATCGAAGAACTGATCCACCGCGCCGCTCGAGCCCGCGAGCAGATCCAGGGCCTCGGCGTAGCGGCGTGCAGCGATGGCCGCCTCGAGCTGCGCGCGGATCGACTCGAGCACGCGATGCAGCTCACGCTCTGCGGCCTCGCGCAGCAATTCGGGCGCTATCGCCGGCGCCGCGACCTCGGCTGATTTTCGCAGAATGTTGGCGATGCGCTTGTTCGCGGCCGCGAGACTCGCGCCTTCCGGCCGCGCGACGAACTGCACCAACGCCCGCAGCCGCGCATCGAAATCCAGCAGCGAGCGCGGCCGGGTGGCAAGTACGGCGTCGAACATCTCGGTGCTCATGCCGTTGCTGTCGCGGCTCTCGAGGTACTGCGCACGCAGACGTTCGAGCACGAACTCGTAGATCTCGGTTGCGAGACTCGCGGCGCGTGAGCTCATATCCGGCAGCGGCTGCAGAGCGATGGCGCGATCGAGCAGGGCCGGCAGGTCCAGATCCAGCCGGTGCTCGAGCACGATACGCAGCAGCCCGATGGCGGCGCGGCGCAGACCGTATGGATCGCGGGTGCCGCTGGGTTTCTGGCCGATGGCGAAGATGCCGGCCAGCACATCGATCTTGTCGGCCAGTGCCACGGCGTCGCCGATCGGGCTCGCGGGCAGCGCATCGCCCGCGCCGCGCGGCAGATAATGCTCGCGGATGGCCTCGGCAACGGCTGCAGGCTCGCCGTCGGCCAGTGCGTAGTAGCGGCCCATGAGGCCTTGCAGCTCGGGGAACTCCCTGACCATGGCGGTCGACAGATCGCATTTGCACAGCAGTGCGGCGCGGACGCTGGCCCCGGGGTCGGCACCCACGGCCGCGGCGATCGTCTCGGCGAGCACCGCGATGCGCTGCGTGCGGTCGGCCTGCGATCCGAGCTGTGCCTCGAAAGTCATCTGGCGCAGGCCGGCGAGCCGCGCGCTGAGCGGCTGCCTGCGGTCCTGCGCCCAGAAGAACTCGGCATCCGCAAGCCGCGGCCGCACCACGCGCTCGTTGCCCGAGCGGATCACCTCCGGCTCGGGACTATCGATGTTGCTGACGGTGATGAACCATGGCAGCAACTCGCCGCCCGCGCGCTCGAGCGCGAAGTAGCGCTGATGGTCCTGCAGCGTCGAGATGAGCACCTCACGCGGCAGCGCCAGGAAGCGTGTATCGAATTGTCCCGCGATGGCCACCGGCCACTCCACCAGTGCGGTGACTTCATCGAGCAGCGCGTCGGGCACGATTGCACGGCCCTGCAGGCTCTGCGCCAACGACTCGACCTGCGCGCGCAGATGCTGCCGCCGCTGGTCGAACACGGCCAGCACCTTGCCGCGTTGCTGCAGCGTTGCGGCATAGCTCGCGCCCGAGCGGATGTGCAGCGCAGCCGGGGCCATGAAGCGGTGGCCGCGGCTCGTGCGGCCGGCCATGATGCCGAACATTTCGGCCGGCACGAGCTCGGATCCGAGCAGCAGCAGCAGCCAGTGCACCGGGCGCACGAACTGTGCATCGAGCTCTCCCCAGCGCATGCGTCGCGGAATCGGCAACGCATTGAGCGCCGCCTGCACCAGCCCTGGCAGCAGGCTCGCCGTGGCCGCGCCGCGCCTGACTCCGCTGTAATGCAGGTACTCATTGCCGTTGGCGTCGCGCTCGGTGCTCAAGGATTCCCATGGCACTGCGCAGCTGCTGGCAAACGCGAGCGCCGCGCGCGTCGGTGCGCCCGCGGCGTCGAAGCTCACAGTACAAGGCGGGCCGCGGCGCGTGATCTGCTGATCGGGTTGGTGCAGGCTCAGGCGGCGCACGAGCAGCGCGAGGCGCCGTGGCGTCGCGAACGACTGTACGGCAGAGAACTTCAGATTCAGATCGCGCAGTCGCGTGCTTAAGGCTTCAGCGAAGGCCTGTTCGAGCGTAGGCAAATCCTTCGGGGGCAGCTCCTCGGTGCCGAGCTCGACCAGCAAATCGCGCCGGGCGTCGCTACGCCGGGCGTCGCTACGCCGGCCGTCACGCGCTGGCGTGCTCATGGTGCCGCTGCCCGCCGCAGCATCGGAAAGCCGAGCGCCTCACGGCTGGCGTAATAGCTCTGCGCGACCGCGCGCGCGAGCGTGCGCACGCGCAGGATGAAGCGCGCCCGCTCGGTCACCGAGATGGCGCCGCGCGCATCGAGCAGATTGAAGGTGTGCGAGGCCTTGAGCACCTGCTCGTAGGCCGGGAGCGCAAGCGGCACGGCCAGCAGCGCGTTGCAGGCGCTCTCGTGCTCATCGAAGCGCCGCAGCAGCACGAGGGTGTCGGCGTACTCGAAGTTGTACTTCGACTGCTCGACTTCATTCTGATGAAATACATCGCCGTAGCTCACGCGCCCGAGCGGCCCATCGGTCCAGAGGATGTCGAAGATGCTCTCGACGCCCTGCAGGTACATGGCCAGCCGCTCGAGACCGTAGGTGATCTCGCCGGTCACGGGCCGGCAGTCCAGACCGCCGACCTGCTGAAAATAGGTGAACTGCGTGATCTCCATGCCATTGAGCCAGACCTCCCAGCCCAGCCCCCAGGCGCCGAGCGTCGGGGACTCCCAGTTGTCCTCGACGAATCGCACGTCATGGATGCGCGGATCGAAGCCGAGCGCGCGCAGACTGTCCAGGTACAGCTCCTGCAGCTCGAGCGGCGAGGGCTTGATGACCACTTGTAGCTGGTAGTAGTGCTGCAGCCGGAAGGGATTGGCGCCGTAGCGGCCATCGGTCGGGCGACGCGAGGGCTGCACGTAAGCCGCACTCCAGGGCTCCGGGCCGATCGAGCGCAGAAAGGTCGCGGAATGAAATGTCCCTGCACCGACCTCCATATCGTACGGCTGCAGGATCACGCAGCCGCGGGCGGCCCAATATTGCTGCAGCGCGAACAGAAGATCCTGGAAAGTCTTCGGCTTGGCGCCGATCTTCGGGCTTTTCATGCGCGTCGAGGCCTAAGAAGGACGCGCGAGTATAAGCGAGGACCCGTCCGACGCCCTCGACCGGAGCGGCCGTTCGGGAGCGCACAGCGCGCTGCCACGGGGCGGGGCTATGTCATATGCACTACAATAGGGCACGGCCGCAGCGGCGTGGGCAGCGAGATTTCCCAAGCGCTCGGCTTTTCGAGCTATTTGAAATCGCACCGGCTTGGCACGCTGGCTGCATCTTTATGAGGCTCGGTCCATAACAAGCAAATCACGACAGGAGGCGATATGAGTGCACGCGATGTAGTGCAGCTGATCAAGGACAAGGAGGTGCGGTGGGCGGACCTTCGGTTCAC
>Ga0209415_10002610_pt1 | contig 33780 bp, 29 predicted proteins | sample PeaSoiSIISIP2007_FD_187696 | JGI IMG/M metagenome (GOLD analysis project Ga0209415, IMG submission 187696) | Peat soil microbial communities from Weissenstadt, Germany - SII-SIP-2007 (SPAdes) (version 2) | ecosystem: Environmental > Terrestrial > Soil > Wetlands > Peat | place: Germany... | reverse complement strand
ATCAAAGCATTTCCCGGAAAAGTGGACACCGGTTTTCCGAAAGGAAATGCGACAAGCATCGAATCTGGAGCGCTTTCCGCTCACGGCCCATGCGATCGCATGGCCAGCCTTGTCGGAAGGCGCTCCAGCCGAAGATTGGCACAGTGGCTGATGTGGCTGGCGCTCGCCGCGATCCTCTTCGTGCTCTATCTGCCGCTGGTTCCGCCGTTCCTGTTCTCGATCGGCGCCGGAGGCGCGTCCGCCGCCGGCGAGCCGCTGACGCTGCGCTGGTATGCGAGCCTGCCCGACAACCCGGTTCTCGTCGGCGCGCTCGGCACCACGCTGATCGTTGCTCTGATCACCGCGGTCGCGGCGCCGGCGCTCGGGCTGCTGGCCGCGATGGCGGTGCGCGAGCTGCGCATGGCGCGGGTCATCCTGCTCCTGGTCCTGCTGCCGCTGTTCGTCCCCGGCGTCAGCATGGGGCTGGCCACCGCGCTGTTCTTTCGCCAGTTCGACCTGCCACCGTCGCTGTGGAGCATCTGCGTGGTGCACGTCCTGTGGGCGCTGCCGTTCGCCACCCTGATCATCCTCACCGTCATGGCGACCTTCGATCCGGTGTACCTGGAGGCCGCCTACATGACCGGAGCCGGCCGCTGGCGCGCCTTCCGTGACGTCGAGTTCCCGCTGACCCGCGCCGGCATCCTCGGCGCCGCGACCTTCTCGATGATCCTCTCGTTCAACGAGACGGTGCGCACGTCGCTGGTGCAGGGGCCGCTCAATACCGTACAGACCTATATCTGGTCGACCTTCCTCCAGGTCGGACTGTCGCCGTCGCTGTACGCGCTGATGAGCCTGCTCATCCTGGTGACCGTGCTGCTGCTCGTGGTGTCGCTGGCGGTCGGGCGGCGCGCCGCGCAATGAGTCTCACGTTTCGATATTTGTCGCATTTCGTTTCGGAAAACCGGTGTCCACTCTTCCGGGAAATGCCCTATTGCTCCAGCACGACGATATCCGCCGGGTCGCAGCCGACGATCACGTCGGCCTCGCCGTCGGCGAGTTCGCGGCGGGTCGAGGTTGCCAGCACGACCTGGCCGTCGGCGAGGCGCAGCACGTGATCGACGTTGGCCCCGCGATAGATGATGTCCTCCACCCGCGCCGCAAAGCGCGTCGTGCACGCCAGGGCGCGAGCGCCGAGATGCAGGTTCTCGCAGCGAACCGCGATCGCGACCCGAGCGCCGGACGCAACGGAGGTCGTCGGCGGCACCGCCATCTCGGCTCCGCCGACGGCCAGCACGAGCCGCCCGTTGGTCATGCGGCACGCGGCGTCGAGCACGTTGCAGCCGCGGAAGAACGACGCGACGAAGCGGCTGCGCGGCCGGCGGAACACGACGTCCGGCGCATCGTACTGCGCGCACATGCCGCGATTGAGCACCGCGATCGCATCGCTCATGGTCAGCGCTTCCTCCTGGTCGTGCGTCACATAGAGGAACGTGGTGTCGGTCTTGCGCTGGATGCGCTTGAGCTCGGTCTGCATCTCGCGGCGGATCTTCTCGTCGAGCGCGGACAGCGGCTCGTCGAGCAGCAGCATCCGCGGCTGCGGCGCGAGTGCGCGGGCGAGCGCCACGCGCTGCTGCTCGCCGCCGCTCAGCCGGGTGATGTTGCGGTCCTCGAACCCGGGCAGCCCGACCAGGTCGAGCATCTCGGCCACGCGCCGCGCGCGCGCCTGCCGTGGCACGTTGCGCACCGTGAGCCCATAGGCGACGTTCTGCGCCACCGTCATGTGGGGAAACACCGCGTAGCTCTGGAACACCATGCCGAGATTGCGCCGCCATGGCGCCAAGCCGGCGACGTCGCGGCCCTCGATCAGGACGCGACCCGCATCGGGTCGCTCCAGTCCGGCCACCATGCGCAGCAGCGTCGATTTGCCGGACCCGCTCGGTCCGAGCAGCGTGACGAACGCGCCGCGCGCCACCGTGAGCGACAGCGTGTCGGCGATGACGGTGTCGCCGAAGCGTTTGGAGACGGCGTCGAGCGCGAGGATCGCAGCGGGTTCGGCGGTCACGCTCTGCCGATCTCCGCGAGCGTCGCGGCGATCGCGATCGACACCGCACGGGTCTGCGTCGACAGCTCCATCGAGGCGAGGTCGGATCGCTGATGCAGCTCGAGGCGCCGCTCGCGCCGGGTCTCGGCGAGGATCAGGGCGACCTGCTCGGGCATGTAGGGCACGTGGATGAACCCGCCGACCGCCGCTGGCGACCGCCGCTCGATGATGCGCATCAGGCTGTAGAGCGTCACGTTGCACAGAAACGTGCCGGCGGTGCCGGAGAGCCGGGCCGGAATGCCGGCGGCAAGCAGCGCCTGCTCGATGGCGCGCAGCGGCAGGCTCGCGAGCAGCCCGGTCGCGCCGTTGGCCTCGATCGCCTCGTCGATGAGAATCGCCCCCTCGTTGTCGGCGATCTCGAAGTCCGCCAGATTGAGGCCGAAGCGCTCGAGCCGGATCATCGGCTCGCCCGGCCACAGGCCGAGGCTGATCACCACCACCGGGTGCTGCTCCTCCACGAGCGCCGCCAGCCGGTCGGCGAGCCCGCGATAGGACACCGGCAGCGTCCGTCCGACCACCCGATGGCCCGCGATGGTCTGGCCCTCCAGGGCCTTGGCGATCTCCGCCGCGGGGTTGCGGCCGCGCCCCCCATAGGGCTCGAATCCGGTGACGAGGACCACTTTTTCGCAGGTCATGCGCGAATCATATCCCCGACCGTCATGCCCGCGAAAGAGCGGGCGACGACATCTCCGATTCTCCACAGGTGGTCATGAGGCTGTCGCCTGGCGAGATGGCTGCAGAATCCAGTTGTAGTCTGATATATCTCGCCGCGACAATAAGGCTATAGACTGGCTGAACGAGCAGTATGCGAAAACGCTGCACAAGCGGATGTTAGGCGACGTCTGGAAATGGGCCTGCGGGTATCGACGGACCGCGCGCAACATCGGAATCGAGGCGCATAGGATTCCTGTCGAAATGCCCGTCGTGCTGGGCGATGTGCGCTACTGGGCGGACCACGGCCAACCCGTAAAGGTTGCATCCGCGGTCGAACCGGTGTCGACTGCGTCCACCGGCGACGGATGCTGCCGGCACCGGTGGCCGCGCCGCCAGAACGGGATCTCATGGCCCGCGCGATACCGACGTTCCGGCTGTTCGTTGTCCTCGCCCGAAGGCGCCGTCAATGCCGGGGCACCGCCGATCGATCGACTTCGAGCTTCGCGCCCGGCCACCCTTCGGAGCCGGCGGACCGCCGACGCGCTTGACAGCTCACTATGGACGACCATATTGCCGTCATGGCCAAGCCGTCGAACCGGGACAAAATCCTGACCGCGGGCCTGCGGGTCGTGCATGAGCGCGGGTTCGGCGGCGCCAGCGTGCGCGACATCGTCCAGGCGGCGGGTGTGCCGCAGGGCTCGTTCACCAATCACTTCATCTCCAAGGAGGCCTTTGGTCTGGAGATCCTCGATCTCTATTTCGCCAACGGCCGCAAGGTGATGCGGGAAACTCTTGGGAACGATTCGCTGCCGCCGCTGGCGCGGCTGCGGGCCTACATCGATGCCAACAAGGACCGCCTCAATCGCGACGAGATGCGCAACGGCTGCCTGTTCGGCAATTTCACCGCCGAGGCGGGCGATCACAGCGAGGCCATCCGACGGCGACTGGCAGAGATATTCGCCGAGGTGGAGGGCGCGATCGCCTATTGCCTGCGGGCGGCGGTGACGGCCGGCGAGGTGTCGGCGGACGTCGACTGCGACGAGGTGGCGGGCTTCGTAGTCTCGTCGCTGCAGGGCGCCATCCTGCTGTCGAAGGCTTGTCGCAGCCCGGCGCCGGTCGAGCGCTTCGAGCATGTCCTGTTCTCCATGGTGCTGCGCTGAGCCTGTCGTGCCGGAACTTTTCGAGACATCGCACGTGGCGCTGTCGGGGCTTCAGGACCGACGGGGCAGAGCAGGGCGCCACGGCTGCCACGGATTTTTTGCCGATCACCCGGAATGACGAATGCGTGAGGCCGGTGTTTTTGCATTTGACTTGCCAATATGTACGTCCATATTGGAGCGCAGAGGCGCATCGACTTGATCGGCGCCGTCGTTTGGGAGAGCTCACATGAACAATGACCAGGTTGTGCTGATCACCGGCGCCCTGACCGGCATCGGCCGCGCCACCGCGCTGGCGTTCGCCCGCGAGGGCGCCCGCATCATCGTCTCCGGCCGCCGCGACGAGGCCGGCCGGGCGCTCGCCGCCGAGTTGCGCGATCTCGGCGCGGAGGCGGAGTTCGTCCGCGTCGACGTGCGCCGCGACGACGAGGTGGGCGCGCTGGTCGAGCAGACCGTGGCGCGGTTCGGGCGCCTGGACGTGGCGGTGAACAATGCCGGCACCGAGGGCAAGCCCGGCCCGGTGACCGAGCAGTCGGCGGAAAGCTACGCCGCCACCTTCGATACCAACGTGTTGGGCACGCTTCTGAGCATGAAGCATGAGCTGCGCGCGATGCGGCCGGAGGGCCGCGGCAGCATCATCAACCTGTCGTCCACGCTGGGCGAGAAGGCGGCGCCCGGCGCCTCGGTGTACGCGGCCAGCAAGCACGCGGTTGAAGGCCTGACCAAGGCGGCGGCGCTCGAAGGGGCCGAGTTCGGCGTCCGCGTCAACGCGGTGGCGCCCGGGCCGGTCGAGACCGCGATGCTCGACCGGTTCACCGGCAGCGCCGACCGCAAGGCGGGCCTGATCGCCGGCGTGCCGCTGCGGCGGGCGGGCCGGCCCGACGAGATCGCCGAGGCCATCGTTTTTCTCGCATCCGACAAGGCGTCGTTCGTCACCGGGCAGATCCTCGGCGTCGACGGCGGCAAGCTTGCCTGACGAGCCACGTAGGAGCCGAGACCATGACAGCCAAGCCGATCAAGCAACCCGGTCCCGATCATCCGATCACCATCGAGCCGAACCCGGCGCGGGTCGTCGTCTCCATCGCGGGCCGTGTCATCGCCGACACCCGCGAGGCCCTGCGGCTGCGCGAAGCGTCGTATCCGGCGGTGCTCTACATCCCGCGCAGGGATGTCGACATGTCGCTGCTGCAACGCACCGACCATGCCACCTACTGCCCCTACAAGGGCGACTGCGCCTACTACAGCATCCCGCTCGGCGGGCCGCGCGCCGCCAACGCGGTGTGGACCTACGAGGCCCCGTTCGCTCCCGTAGCGCCGATCAAGGACCACCTCGCGTTCTATCCCGATCGCGTCGACGCGGGGGAGGAACGCCCCGTCTGATGGCGGGACGTTGAGCTTGCTGAGCAAGTTCGGTGGAGCTGACGCACGTTCTCTCCGCCGTCATGCCGGGCCTTTGTGCCGGGCATCCACGTCTTACGAGCAACAAGTAAAGGCTCGGATGGCGGGACACGCCCGGCCATGACGAGCCGGGTGGTGGGGAGCGCGACCATCCCAGCCCTCTCCCCATTTGGGGCCATTTGGGGAGAGGGTTGGGGTAAGGGGGTTGGGGCGGTGACGCTATGCGCGGCGCCTGCCACGTGGTAGCCTTGCGAAACATTCACCGCATCGACGCAGGAGGGTTCCATGCCATCGGCGCTTGGTTCCTCGTTGGCCGTGGCAGTGGCGGCCGCGGGCTCGCTCGCGCTCGGCCAGCCCGCCGCCGCTCAAACGGCCGACCAGCGGCTCGGCAGCGTCCATTTCGAAACGTCGTGCACGCCCGCCGCGCAGTCGGCATTCGACAAGGCGATGCTTTATCAGCATTCGTTCTGGTACCGGGCGTCGCAGGCCGCGTTCCAGCAAGCCCTCGACGCCGATCCGGAGTGCGGGATCGCCTATTGGGGGATCGCGCTGAGCCTGCTGTGGAACCCGCACGCGCCGCCGCCGGCGAAGAACCTTGCCGACGGTGCGGCCGTGCTCGCCAGGGCCAAGACGACTGGCGCGAAGACGCAGCGCGAGCGCGACTATCTGGCGGCGATTGCGGCGATGTATGCCGACTACGACACGGTCGACCACCGCACGCGGGTGCAGAACTACCTCGAGGCGATGGCCAAGCTGGCGGCGCGCTATCCCGACGACGACGAGGCGCAGATCCACTATGCGCTGGCGCTCAACGTCGGCGCGTCGCCGTCCGACAAGACCTACGCAAACCAGCTCAAGGGCGCGGCGATCCTGGAACAGATATGGAGCAGACAGCCCCAGCATCCCGGCATCGCGCACTACCTGATCCATCTCTACGATACGCCGGCGCTCGCCGAGAAGGGCCTCGAGGCGGCGCGGCGCTACGCGAAAGTGGCACCCGACGCGGCGCATGCGCAGCACATGCCCTCGCACATCTTCACCCGGGTCGGCTACTGGAAGGATTCGATCGCCTCGAACATCGAATCGGCGCGCGTCGCCCGCGCCGACAAGGAGCTGCACGACCAGCTCCACGCCATGGACTACCTGGTCTATGCGTATCTGCAGCTCGGGCAGGACGACAAGGCGCGCGCCGTCATCGCCGAGATGCGGACGGTGTCCGGCTTCAACGAGGGATTCCTCGGCGGGCCGTTCGCGCTCGCCGCCTCGCCGGCGCGCTACGCGGTGGAGCGGCACGACTGGAAAGCGGCCGCCAATCTCGAGGTGCGGGCAGGCCCGCTCGCCCACGTGCAGGCGGTGACCCACTTCGCGCGGGCGCTTGGCGCACTGCGCTCGGGCGATCCGGACGCCGCGCAGTCCGACATCGCGCGGCTCGCGACATTGCGCGACCAGCTGCGCGAGAAGAGGGACGCCTACTGGGCCGAGCAGGTCGACATCCAGTTGCAGGTCGCGACCGCCTGGGCGCTCGATGCGGCGGGCGGCTACGACGATGCGCTCGAGGCCATGGCGGCGGCGGCCGACGCCGAGGACCGGACCGAGAAGCACCCGGTCACGCCGGGCCCGCTCGTGCCGGCGCGCGAGCTGTACGGCGCCATGCTGCTCGCGCACGACCAGCCGAAGGAGGCGCTCTCGGCCTTCGAGGCGGTGCTCAAGAAGGAGCCGAACCGGCTGGGCGCCACGCTGGGCGCGGCGCAGGCCGCCGCGCGGGCAGGCGACGCCGCCACGGCGCGGACGTTCTACGGCAAGGTCGTCGAGCTCACTGCGGAGGCCGACGCCGGCCGCGCGGAATTCAACGAGGCGCGGGCTTTCCTGGCGAACGGGCAGTAGGGCGGCTGCAACGATCCCGCTCCCGACCGCTCGCGCGGCCCGCGTGGACGCAGAGAGGCGTCCGATGTCGGACGACAACGCGTTCGCCGCATGGAGGGCTTCATGCGTTTGATCGTTCTCCTGGTCGTCCTCGGGGCATTCGTCGCACCTGCACGGGCGCAGTCGCGTGAGATCACCGGGCAGGCGGGCTTTCTCGGCGAGTGGGAGCTCACCGCGACCGTGACCGCGCGGGCTGCCAATGGCAGCAAGGAGCTCGTCGGGCCGCTCAGCCTGAAGCATGTCGGCGTGTGCACTCAGGATGGCCCGGAGGAGAAAACCGGTGAGCTGCGGCTGCGCATCTCCGACTCGTCGGCCCGCGTCAAGGCGATATTGCTGATCGAGGGCACCGAGTGCACCTATGACGGACATCTCGAAACCTCCTATGACGGCGTCATGAGCTGCCCCGATCGGCGCGGCATCCCGCTCAGGCTGCGGATCAAATAGCGGAATTACGGTGACAGTGAATTACGGTGACAGTGCACTTAATTAAATTAGAATTACGGAATTACGGTGACAGTGCACTTAATTAAATTACGAATTACGGAATTACGGTGACAGTAAATTACGGTGACAGTGCACCTATTTGATATGTACGCCCCGCAAAAGTCATCTTCTCGCACCGGCGCGCACTGATCGAAGGCGGACGGGAATAATTAAGTGCACTGTCACCGTAATTTGTCACCGTAATTGCAACACGCCGCGAATAATTAAGTGCACTGTCACCGTAATTGAAGGCGGACGGGAATAATTAAGTGCACTGTCACCGTAATTGTAATTACGCGGAATTACGCGCCGACACGATGATTGACCGTCTGGTCCGCCGTCCTGCAGGATCGCCTCGGTGCGGTTCAGCGTGGCGAGGGACATCATGGCATTCGAGCGGCGAACCCTGATCGAGGGCGGGCGCTATTTCGAATCGCCGCGCTGGCGTGATGGCCGGCTGTGGTTCGTCGACGTGCTCGAGCGGTCGGTGTTCAGCATCGATCTCGCGGGCGATCGCCGGCTGGTCTGCAACGTCGAGGACGATCTTCCGTGCGGCCTCGGGTTCCTTCCCGGCGGCGATCTGCTGATCGTGGCGATGCGCCGCCAGTTGCTGCTCAAATATGCCGGCGGCCGGCTCACCACCTGGGCCGACCTGTCGGGGGTCGCGACCGGCACGCTCGACGACATGATCGTGGACGGAGCCGGCCGCGCCTATGTGGGCGATCTCGGCTTCCGGCTGCCGCCGCCGCCGGACCGCGGCGCCGCCGGGCGGCTCATCCTGGTGACGCCGGAGGGGACGGCGCGGGTGGTGGCCGACGGCCTCGCGTTTCCCAACGGGATCGCGGTGTCGCAGGACAACAGCCGCCTGGTGGTCGCCGAAATGGACGGCAATTGCCTCGCCGAATATGCCGTCGGCACCGACGGCTCGCTGGCGTTTCGCGGCCGCTTCGGCCGTTTCGCGATGCCCGACGGGATCTGCCTCGATCGCGACGGTGCGGTGTGGGTCGGCCTCTACGACGACAACGCCTTCGTGCGCGTCGAGCGCTCGGGGCGCATTCTCGAGCGGCTGGACACGGCCGGCTGGCGCGGGGTTGCCTGCGCGCTCGGCGGCGAGGACCGCCGCACGCTGTTCTGCCTCGGCGTGCAGCGGAGCCACGACGACCCCAAGGCGGAGCGCTCGCGGGCCCGCCTCGACGCCGTCACGGTGGACGTCCCGGGCGCCGGCTTTCCGTGAGGCATCGCGCGCAGGCCGCGTCGATCTCGTTGATCCTCGCGACGATGCGCTTCGTCCGGGCATGCCTCGCGCTCGTGATCGCCGCGGCCCTCCTCGTCGTTGCGATGGCGTGCCGGTCGCCCGAGCTCTCCGCGCTTCGCCCCTGGATCTTGCCGGGCCTGATCGTCGTGCCGACCGGCCTCGTCGCCATCACGCTCGCGCGCTGGCGCGCCCGTCGCGCCGCCGGACCCGGGACGCCGGTCGCGCGGCCGGCGGCCAGGCTTGCCGGCATCCTGTCGGTGATGCTCGCGACCTCTGCCCTGGTGGTCGCGGTCACTGTCGAGGCCCAATTCCAATGGAGCCGGCTGGGCGTCCTTGCGGCCGATCCGGTCGAGCTCGAGCGGCTCGGCCGGCACGTGATCGTCGGATATCGCGACGCCGCCGAGCTGCGTGCCCTGATCGAGCGCCGCGCCATCGCCGGCGTATTCATCACCGCCCGCAACGTCGAGGGAAAATCGATCGCCGAGGTCAAGGATCGGATCCGCGCGATGCAGGACATCCGCGCCCGCCAGCAGCTGCCGCCGTTGTGGATCGCCACCGACCAGGAAGGCGGCGCCGTGTCGCGGCTGTCGCCGCCGCTCGAACGACTGCCGCCGCTGTCGGAGATCATCGCCGCGCATGCGGACCCGGCCGAGCGGCGCGCCGCGGCTCGGCGCTATGCGAGCGTCCAGGCGGAGGCACTTGCCGATCTCGGCGTCAACCTGAATTTCGCTCCGGTCATCGACGTCAATCACCACATCGTCAAACCCGATGACCGCTATACGCGGATCTACCAGCGGGCGATCTCCACCGACCCGGGCATCATCGCCGACGTTGCCGACGAATATTGCGCCACGCTGCGGCGTCACCGGGTGCTCTGCACGCTGAAGCATTTTCCCGGGCTCGGCCGCGTGGCCGGCGACACCCACTCCGCCGGCGCCGATCTCGATGCCTCGATCGACGAGCTCGCGCGAACCGACTGGGTTCCGTTTCGCGCCCTGATGAACGACGATGCGGTCACCATGGTGGGCCACGCCAGGCTCGTCGCGGTGGATCGCGAGCGGCCGGCCTCGCTCTCGCCGTCGGTGATCGGCGGGTTGTTGCGCGACGGATGGAGCTATGAGGGCGTGCTGATCACCGACGACGTCACGATGGCGGCGGCTTACGACAGCCGCGAGGGAGCGCCGGACGGCAGCGTGACCGCCATCAGCGCCGGCATGGACCTGATCCTGGTGAGCTATGATCCGGACCAGCTCTATCCGGTCATGCGGGCGCTGCTGAAAGCCGCGCGGGACGGGCGGTTGCCTCCGGACATTCTCGACCGGAGCGATCGCCGCTTGAGCCGGATGGCCGGAAGGGCGATCAGCCGGGGCGAAACCTCGATGCCAAATCCGCATGGCGGATGCACTGCCGAGTGGACATTGCCCCGCAACGAGTCGAAAGCCGATGGTTGCTGATCGAACCGCGGACGGTCCGATGCCCGGGGCCGACTCCGGGCGCGACGCCTTCATGGCCCGCGTGAGCGAGGCATTCTCCCTGCTCGAGACTCCGCCCGATGCTCCCGTCGATCGAACAGCCCACCTCGCTCGCATCGACAGCCTCCTCGACCGCGCCGAGCAGATACCCATCGCCGCCAAGGAAGCCGCGCGGAATTATGTCCTGGAACTGCGCGCCAATGCGCACCTGCGTTTGGCCGGCGACACCATCGACGAGCAGGTTCGCACGGTGGGGATTCTCCGGTCGGCATGGCGCGCCAACCGGGAGGCGGAGGACCCTCTGGCGACCGCGGCGCTCGGCTTCAACTATGCCAATCGGGCCATCAAGGCGGATCTGGCGGGTGCCCGCGGTATCTCTCTCGACGACGTCCACGATGCGCTGACGACGTCGCACCAGCTCTATCGGCAGGCGGGGCTCGAGGCCCAGGCCGGCGATGCCGCCTTCCTGCTGGCGCAGACAAAGGTCCTGCGGATTCAACACGGATTGTTTCCCGCCGCGGCGGCGCCCGCGGAATTCGACGAAGCCTGGCGCCTGGCGAGCGCCGCCATCGCGGCAACGGACCCCTATGCCAACGGCGCGAAATGGGCGGAGCGGCAGGAGAAGGCCGCCGACATCCTGCTCGCGCGGCCCGATCGCGGCACGAGCTCATTCGTCGACGAGGCGGTCGGCCTGCTGTTGCGAGCCCATCGGCGCTACGTCGAGCTGGGCGACCGCGAGGCGGTCCGGCGCTGCATCGGGATGCTCCTGCTGCCACGTGATGGCACGGCGTTGCTGGCGACGCCCCGCTTCGCCTGGGCCATGGACTACGTCCTGCGCACGCTGCAGTGGTGCGAAACCGGGGTCATGCCCGAACGACCGGACCCGGCCAAACGGACGGGCTCCGGGGAGGCCACGGCGGGGCGCCAACCGGTTCCCCGCAACCTTGCCGACGCAGCCGGCGGGCGACCGGACGGAGCGAGTCCGGACCCGGATGTCGGGGACGCGATGCGCATCGCCGGGGATCCGGGCGAGCGTCGTCGGTTGCTGTCCGCAATGATGGCGACGCTCGCGGATTACAGCGCCGAACGGATCGAAAGACGCTGGGCGCCCTACGCCGAGATGCTGAGCGAGATGGAGGTCATGCGACGGGCCGGGATACCCGAGCGCGATCCGACGCGATGGGAGGCGTCGCAGGCCAGGCTGCAGGCGGCCCGCGAGTTCATCGAGACGACGATTGCGCAGGAGCGAGCGGACGATTCGGGTGCGCTCGCCAAACGTGTGCTCGCCGAGCACCTCGAGAAGGGCACGCCGTTCGTGCTCCTGCTGCGAGCGTTTTCCCTCGAGGTCCGCGAGGTGAAGGACGTGGACCTGGCGCGGTCGGGCGGGCTCGACGGGCTCGCGGCGGTGCTGCATCCGGACGATGGCTTCCCGGGTTACGTCGTGGAGCAGGTTCGCGGCCCATGGTCGGGGCGCGTGCTCGACACGCTCGCCGCCATCATACCGTCCCGCCACCCGGCGCTGATGATCGCCAACAAGGCCGACGACTGGGCGCCGGAGCAGATCGCCAAATTCTACGTCGGCAACATCGAATGGAGACAGCTGGCCTTTCCGCTGATCGCGGAGGCGGCCGCGATCGTGCTGCTGTTGCCGCTGAGCGTGAAACGCATTGCCGGTGGCGTGCTGGAGGAGATCGATGCCATCGGGTCGCTTGGTGCGTCGGGCAGGACGATCGCCGTCGTCGAGGCGGATGAGGCGGAGGGCACATTGTCGCCGGGCGAATTCGACGCGGTTGTCGCGCAGTGCGGCGAGCGGGGATTGCGACGGGTTGTGAGAGCCGAGGACGTGATCGCGGCGCCGGACGCCTTCATGACCGAACTGGCCGACGTGATGTCGACGGCCTCGGGACCAGGCGGCGCATGATGGTCCGCCTCTGACGGGCTCCCGGCCAAATACGGTGACAGCAATTACGGTGACAGTGCACTTAATTGCAATTACGGTGACAGTGCACTTAATTGTTATTGCACGCCTCTCAAAGGCACTTTCTCGCGCTGGCGCGGGCTATTACGGTGACGTGCACTTAATTGTATTACGGTGACAGTGCACTTAATTTGGCAATTACGGTGACCGTGCACTTAATTGTTATTGCACGCCTCTCAAAGACACTTTCTCGCGCTGAATTACGGTGACAGTGCACTTAATTGTTTATTGCACGCCTCTCAAAGACACTTTCTCGCGCTGGCGCGAGCTGATCGAGCGCGTGCAAACAATTAAGTGCACTGTCACCGTAACTGCCGTAACTGCAAACAATTAAGTGCACTGTCACCGTAACTTCTGAACAATTAAGTGCACTGTCACCGTAACTTCCGCCACCGTAACTTCCGCACTCGGCGTCCGCGAGAGCTTGATCCAGATCAAGGCTGAGGCCGCAGGATGTGGTTCGGTGCCGGCGGTCCGGTGCTGCCGCGACCGAGGTCTGCCACCGTGGCCGGATGAATCCGCATTCCGAGGGTCGCATGAAAACCATCCTGGCCGCGGACGAGATGGCGCCGGCGCTGCCGAACGGGAACGCCGCACCATGATCGGGCCCGATCGCCCGGTCGCGCGCATCGAAGGCCTGACGCAGCGCTACGGCAAGGCGGTCGCCCTCGACGCGGTCACGATCGAGCTTCCGGCCGGCTGCATGGTCGGGTTGATCGGACCGGACGGCGTGGGAAAGTCGTCGCTGCTGAGCATCATCGCCGGCGCGCGGCAGGTGCAATCGGGCAACGTCCGCGTCCTCGATGGCGACATCCGGGATCCGGCGCATCGGGCCGCGATCTGCCCGCGCATCGCCTACATGCCGCAAGGGTTGGGCAAGAACCTCTACGCCGATCTCAGCGTCCGCGAGAACATCGCGTTCTTCGGCCGCCTGTTCGGCCAGTCGCGCGGCGAACGGGACGCGCGCATCTCCGACCTGCTGCGGGCGACCGGGCTCGCGCCGTTTGCCGACCGGCCGGCGAAGAAGCTGTCGGGCGGCATGCGGCAGAAGCTCGGGCTGTGCTGCGCCCTCATCCACGATCCCGATCTCCTGATCCTCGACGAGCCGACCACCGGCGTCGACCCGCTCTCCCGCCGCCAGTTCTGGGAGCTGATCGACCGCATGCGCGGGCGCCGCCGCGGCATGAGCGTGGTGGTGGCGACCGCCTACATGGAGGAAGCCGAGCGGTTCGACTGGCTGGTGGCGATGAACGCCGGGAAGGTGCTCGCAACCGGGTCCCCGGCCGAGCTCAAGGCCGCGACCGGCGCCGCGACGGTGGAGGAGGCGTTCATCGCGCTGCTTCCCGAGCAGCAGCGTGACGGTCACCACGGGCTGCAGATCCCGCCGCTGCGCGTCATCGACGGCGAGCCCGTCATCACCGCCCGCGATCTCACCTGCCGGTTCGGCGATTTCACCGCGGTGGACCGGGTGAGCTTCACCATCGAGCGCGGCGAGATCTTCGGCTTCCTCGGCTCCAACGGCTGCGGCAAGACCACGACCATGAAGATGCTGACCGGCCTGCTGGCGCCGAGCGAAGGCGAGGCGCTGCTGTTCGGGCAGCCGCTCGATGCCCGCGACATGCGCTCGCGCTACCGCGTCGGCTACATGTCGCAGTCGTTCTCGCTCTATGCCGAGCTCACGGTCCGGCAGAACCTCGATCTGCATGCGCACCTGTTCCACCTGCCGGCGCAGAAGGCGAAGGCGCGCATCGCCGAGCTGGTCGGACGGTTGGGTCTCGCCGCGCATCTCGATCAGCGCGCCCAGGATCTGCCGCTGGGGATCCGCCAGCGACTGTCGCTGGCGGTCGCCATCGTCCACGCGCCGGAAATCCTCATCCTCGACGAGCCGACCTCCGGGGTCGATCCGCTGGCGCGGGACCGCTTCTGGGAAGCGCTGATCGATCTGTCGCGCAATCAGGGCGTCACCATCTTCGTCTCCACCCACTTCATGAACGAGGCCGCGCGCTGCGACCGGATATCGCTCATGGACCAGGGCCGCGTGCTCGCAACCGGCGCGCCGCGCGAGCTCATCGCGGCCCGTGGCGCCGCGACGCTCGAGGAGGCCTTCATCAGCTGTCTCGAGGAGGCGACCGGAGCCCGCGCTCCGGCGGCCGACGGTCTCGTCCGGTCGGACGAAACCGGCGATCCGCCGCGCCCGCCGGCGCGTTCCCGGTTCAGCCCGCAGCGTCTCATCGCCTATACGATCCGCGAGACCCTGGAGCTCCTGCGCGATCCGATCCGGCTCGGGTTCAGCCTGTTCGGCACGACGCTGCTGATGCTGGTGTTCGGATTCGGCGTTTCGACGGACGTCAACAACCTGTCCTTCGCGGTGCTCGATCGCGATCAGAGTCCGGAGAGCCGGGCCTATCTTGAGGAGCTCAGGGGCTCGAGCTATTTCGTCGAAAGGGCGCCGCTCGCCGGCTATGCTGACCTCGACAATCGTCTCAAGAGCGGGGACATCAAGGCTGCCGTGGAGATCCCGCCCGGCTTCGGCCGCGACATCAAGCGCGGACGTCCCGCCTGGGTCGGCGCCTGGGTCGACGGCGCCATGCCGTTCCGGGCGGAGACCATCCGCGGCTACCTGATGGGCATGCATCAGCTGTACCTGACGGATCCGGCGGTGAAGACCACGGTGCCGGCCGCGCGCCCGCCGGCCCATATCGAGCTCAGGTTCAAGTACAATCAGGATTTCGACAGCATCTACGCGATGGTGCCGGCGAACATGTCCCTGATGCTCGCCCTGTTTCCCGCGATCCTGATGGCCCTCGCCATCGTCCGGGAAAAGGAGCTCGGCTCGATCACCAACCTGTACGTGACGCCGGTCACCCGGCTGGAGTTTCTGATCGGCAAGCAGCTTCCCTATATCGCGGTGGCGATGGCCAATTTCTCGCTGATGTTCATGATGGCGTTGTTCGTCTTTCAGGTTCCGCTCAAGGGAAGCTTCCCGACGCTGCTTCTCGGCGTGCTGATCTATGTCACCACGATGACCGCCTACGGCATGGTGATCTCGGCGTTCACCCGCACGCAGATCGCCGCGCTGTTCGGCACCTCCATCCTGACCGTCCTGCCGGCGACGCAGTTCGCCGGCATGATGGTCCCGGTGTCGTCGCTGGCCGGGACCGCGCAGATCATCGGCCGCGCCTTCCCGATGACCTATTTCGTGCCGGTCAGCGTCGGCACCTTCACCAAGGGGCTGGGCTTTGCCGACCTCGGCACCAACCTGGCGGCGCTCGCGGTGTTCGTCCCGGTCCTGACGCTGCTCAACGTCCTGCTGCTGCGCAAGCAGGAGCGGTAGGGTCTGGCCAAATGCGCAAGGCGGCGAACATCTATTGGCTCGGCATCAAGGAATTGCGCTGCTTCCTGCAGGACTACGTCCTGCTGGCGCTGGTGATCTATGCGTTCTCCCTCGCCGTCACCCTGCAGGCGCGCAGCAATTCGCAGGAGCTGCACAATGCCTCGATCGCCATCGTCGACGAGGATCACTCCGAGCTGTCGCGCCGCATCGCCCGTGCGTTCCAGCCGCCGCTGTTCCAGCCGCCGCAGCAGATCGCCGAGCGCGACATCGTCCCGCTGATGAACAAGGGACGATACACCTTCGTGGTCGACATCCCTCCGCACTTCGAGCGCGACGTCCTGGGCCGGCGCCAGCCCGGACTGCAGATCGACGTCGACGCCACCGCGATGGTGCAGGCGGGACTCGGGTCCGGCTATGCGCAGCAGATCATCGCCACCGAGATCACTGACTTCCTCTCCCATGCGGAAGGCGTGCCGCTGTCGACGGTCAATCTCGACGTGCGGATCGCGTTCAACCCCAACGTCACGACCGCGTGGTTCACCAGCGTGATGGGAATCATCAACAGCATCACCATGCTCGCCATCATTCTCGCCGGCGCCGCGATCGTCCGCGAGCGCGAGCACGGGACCATGGACCATCTGCTGGTCATGCCGCTGACCCCGTTCGAGATCGCGATGTCCAAGGTGTGGGCCAACGGCCTGGTGATCACGGTGGCGACCGGGCTTTCGCTCTATGTGGTGGTGCGCACGTTCCTCGGGATTCCGATCGCCGGCTCGATCCCGCTGTTCATGGTCGGCGTGGTGATCTACCTGTTCTTCGCGACCGCGATCGGCATCTTTCTCGGCACCGTGGCGCGCTCCATGCCGCAGCTCGGGCTGCTCTACATGCTGGTCTTTCTGCCCATGAACATGCTCTCCGGCAGCAATACACCGCTCGAGAGCATGCCGCCGTGGCTGGCGACGGCGATGCAGGCGTCGCCGTCCACGCACTTCGTGTCGTTCGCCCAGTCGATCCTCTACCGCGGCGCCGGCCTCGACGTGGTGTGGCCGCAGTTCCTCGCCGTCGCGCTGATCGGCGGCCTGTTCTTCGGCGTCGCCGTCCTGCGCTTCCGGTCGGTCGCCGGCCAGGCGATGTAGGGCGCGCTCGCCGCGTCCACGATCGGTAGGGTCGACCGCTGCGATCGCGCTCATGCGACGCAATTTCTCCAGCCTGCCGCAGCGCCTGCACCGCGCGATGCACATGGGCGGCGTTGCCGCTGATCTTCGTCGCCCGGGTGGTCGGCAACACGGTCGCAGTCCGCGGCGGCGAAGTGGCATCGCCTTCCTCATTGGGTGGGGCGCCTCGACCGTCAACGCGCTGTGGGGCCGGGGCTTCGACCTGCAGCCGGTGCGCGGCGTGGTGATGTCCTTTGCCGGCGTGCTGATCGCCGCCGGCCTGTTCGGCAGCATCCGGTTGAACTTTTTGGCGCCGTCATCGCCGACCGTCGTGGCCGCGACGGTGACGATCGATCGTGCCGTGCACGACAGGGCGATCGGCCCGCCGTTCGTCCGCGGGAGGACTCCGAATTCGGGGCACGGCAGCAAACAGACTCGCAGATGGCCGCGAAATGAGCTGAGTGACCCAACCCGATTGGAACATGCCGCCGGCCGCTCTCACGGAATCCGTGACGCCAGCTCACGGAGAACGGCGATCCAGTTGACGCCGCCATAGCGGGTCCCGAACCGGACGAGCACCGCTTCGCGGTCCGGCGCGACGTAGATGTACTGGCCGAGATTGCCCATGGCGAAGAAGCGTCCCGGCGCCCTGGTGTCGATCCACCACATGTATCCATAGTCGAGAGACCGCGCCCATTCCTCGCCCGCCGGGCTGGTCGCCGGACCGGCGACCTCCGGGTCATGGCGTATCGAGCCGTCGACCCAGGCGGCGGGCACCAGCTGGCGGCCCTCCCACGCGCCGTGGAGCAGGTACAGGCGGCCGAGCTTGGCGAAGTCGATGGCCCGTCCGTTGAGCCCGCTTTCCATCTTCTCGAAGCCGTCGTGGCGGCTGTCCAGGCTCCACGAGCCGGGCGCCTCCATCCCCAGCGGCCGCCAGAGTTTCTCGGACAGATAGTCCGAGACCGTGCGGCCGGTCGCGCGCTCCAGGATCAAACCGAGGAGGAGGGGGTGGAAGTTGTTGTACTGCCAGCGGCCGCCCGGCGCGACCTCGGCCTGGACGCCGAGCGCGAGGGCGCGCAGATCGGGATCGTAGTAGGTGCGCGCGTCGTCGCCGAAGGGGCTTCCGCCCGCGCCGGTGCCGTTGTAGCGCAGCCCCGACGTCATGGTCAGCAAGTGCCGGATCCGGATCCGGTCGAGACCGGGCCGGCCGGACAGCTCAGGAAGATAGCGGGTGATCGGATCATCCAAACTTCCGATCCGCCCCTCGCCGATGGCGATGCCGATCAGCGCCGAGGCGAACGACTTGGCCACCGAGAACGAGGTCTGCGTGGACGTCCGGTCGGCGCCATTGAAGGTGCCCTCGAACAGCAGCCGGTCGTCTTTGAGGACGAGAAACGCCGTCGTGCCGGTGGAGGCAAGGAAGCCGTCGAGCGGTGTCGTGGTCTCACGCCCATCCTGCTGGTAGGTGACGGCGTTTAGGTACGGCAGCCGCGCATCGGGGGCGGGACCGAAATGGTAGGTCGCCGGCCCGTTGGGGATCGGCCGCGCCGGGAACTTGGTCGCGAAATCGTCGAAGCGCGCGTCCCGCCAGGCGATGATGCGGGACCAGTACGAGCGTTCGGTGGTCAACCCGGCGACGGCGACGACGGCCGCCCCGGCGAGCAGCAGCACGAGGGCGCCGGCACCCAGGCGCCGCGCCCAGACGATGCGTCCGCTCCGCCGGCGCCCGCGGATGCCGGCGTCACTCCGCCCGTTCGGATCAGTGGTCAATGGGCCCGCAGGGCTTTCGCCGCTATCGCTCATGGCCTGGCCTCTCGCGACGCAATGGCCCGCATGACCCGCCGCATCAGAAGGAACGGCTTCATCTTCGACTCCGTCTGATCGATGGTTCCCGCCATGTAGAGATCGCGATCCTGCGCGTAGTAGAGAAACGAGCCGGTCGATCCCGAGTGGCCCCACAGGGGCGGGAGTCCCGCCAGGGTCCCGACCGGCCACGGCAGGCTGAAGAGCATCGTCCCGTATCCATAGCGGAGGGGAAACTCGAGCCTGTGCCACTGATGCATCGACGCCAGGATGTCCCGACCGACGATGCGCCCGCCGTTGAGGGCCTGCAGAAAGGCGATCATGTCGCGCGCCGTCGAGACCAGTCCGCCCTCGGCCCAGTATGCGGCATTGGAGCGCGACCGCGTGATGTTCAGGTCGTCGTGAAAGACGTCCGCCGGCACATCCGGTCCGCCGGGTCGGGGATGCCCGTTCAGCCAGGTGTGCGCGAGGTCCAGCGGGCGGAACAGGAATTCCTCGTACACGGCATCGAGCGGATTGCCGGTGACCGCTTCGATGACCTTTCCCAGCAGCTGGAAATTGGTGTCCGAATAGGAGGTGCCGGTCCCCGGCGGGAAACGCGGGCTCATGTGGTCCCGCGCCTGGGCGATCGTCTGGTCGACGGTCCACGACCTCTCCGGGTGGTCGCGCAGCCATTCGGCCAGGCTTCTTCCGTCCCTGGCCTTCTCGGTATAGTAGTCGGCGATCCCGGAGCGGTGGGAGAGCAATTGCGCAATGGTGATCCCGCCGGAGCCATCCCGTCCGTCGTGCACGTTGATGCCGCGAATGAGCTGTTCGGGAAGAAACTTCGCCATTGGATCGTCCACCGAGAGCGCGCCCCGTTCGTGCAGGAGCATGATCACGGTCGCGGTGTACAGCTTGGTGACGCTGGCGATGTGGATGGGGGTGTCGGCGGTCATCGGCACCTCGCCCTGCTGCCTGGCGCTTCCGGCCGCGCCCGACCAGGCCAACGAGCCGTCGCCCCTGGCCACCGCCAGCACGCAATTCCGGATCGAGGGATTGTTTCCGACCAGATCCGAGACGACTGCCTGCAAGTCCTGATCGAGGTCGCGTGCCGTCGGGCCCGCACATCGGGCGACAAACAATGCCACTGCACCGGTCAGTGCAACCAGCGTGAGCGCCAGTCCGACACGGTTCAGCTGCATTCGGCCACCTGTGGTCGGCCCATGAGGTGAAATTCACCAATTCATCGCGAAGCCGGAGCCGCTCGACGACGATCATAGTGGCGTCGCCACGTCGAGCCGACCGTATTTGCCTTCTCCAGCACTGTCGCGTCCAAACCCAGCGCGCCCATGCTGGCGGCGCAGGCGAGGCCCGCCGGACCGGCGCCGACAATGATCGCATCCGATGTTTTCATCGTGCTCCCTTTGCGGACCCAAGGGGAGGATAGCCTCGGGTTCGCCATCGGGGAGGCACGAGGCGAAGGTCCGCAGGACGCGTGGCCGGCGGGCGCCCATTTGCGCCGAGACGGCAGTCGCTCGATCCGGAGCGCGCTTCCGAGCGCCGCCGCATTGGCTCCGGAGTCCTCCCGGGCCCGCCGCTCGGCTCGTCCCGGCGGGAGCGAAACGTGGCTGTTTGTGACGTTGCTCACACCCGATGTTTCCTGCGTGGGCTACACGGACCGCATCGCTTCACCGCCGGCCGGAGAGGAGTTTGCATGCCCACCTGGAAGACAGTTTTCGTCGCCGCCGTCTCGAGCGCTGCACTGATGGGAACGATCGTCCATCACGTCGGGCGCGGCGGCGACAAGGTGCTGGCGTCTCACGCAATGGACGCGCGCCAACCGACCTCGTCCGTCACCAATCCCATCACGCCGTCAGACATCGACCGTATCGCCGCGAGGCCCGACGGCGAGCACGGCTGGGGACCCGTCCGCACCGTCGACTGGTGATCGATCCGGCAGGGCCCTGGCGAGAATGATGGCGAGCGCCGCGGCGCCCGGCTCCGGCGTGCGCGCCATGGCGCCGAGAAGGTCGAGCCAGACCTCCTCTCCGGCGTGATCGAGCACGTGGCGCACCGCCCTGGCGGCGAAGGCGCCGGCGGTCGTTCCCTCGGCCTGTGCGCCGGCACGCACGCGCGCCAGCACGGGCGAGTGGCCGAGCGCGAGCAGCGCGGCTTCCGTCTCGGCGGGTTCTGTCAGACGGCGCAGGATGTCACCGAGCATCGCGGCCTCCGATGTTTGTCGCATGTCCGGTCGGCTTTTTCCGGGACATGCTCTATTGCAGCAGCGGCGAGGTGGCGGCTGCGAGCTCGAAGCCGGCGATGCGCGCCTGTCCGGCCACCAGCGCGACATACTGGGCGACCGCGCGGCGCCACGTCCGCTCCTCCAGGTAGCGGGCGATGCGGTCGCGGACCGCCGCGAACGGCAGCGCCTCGCCGTCGATCCTGCGATCGAGCCGCAGCACATGGACGCCGTAGCGCGTGCGCACCGGCGTGGGACAGATCTGTCCGGGCTGCATCGCCACCAGGAAGGTTTCGAATTCCGGTGTGGTGTCGCCGCGCACCACCTGGCCGAGCCGCCCGCCGTCCGTCGCGGAGGGACAGTCGGAGAGGCTGCGCGCCAAACTGTCAAAACTGTCCGGGCGCTCGCCGAGCTTCGCCAGCACGGCCTCGGCCCGGGCCACGGCGGTCGCGTAGGCGGCCGCATCGTCGCGCCGCGCCTTGAACAGGATGTGCGCGGGCTCGAACACATCCGGGCTGCGGAAGCGCGTCGGATTGTTTTCATAGTAGCGGCGGCAGACCGCTTCGTCGGCCGTCGGGGTGCGGACCTCGCGCTCCAGCAGAAGCCGGATCAGCGCTTCCTCGTCGGTCTCGCGCGCCCCATCCTGCACGCGGGGCTCGGCCTCGAGATCGAGCGCCGCGGCGCGCTGCAGCAGCAATTCGCGGATCACCAGCGCCCGGGTCGCCTGCTCCCAGGCCGCCTCGGGGGTCGGCGCCGCGTGGTTCTGCGCCTCCCGGGCGACCGCCGCAGCCGGAATGGCGACGTCGTTGACGGTGACGGTCTGCATCGCTCACTCCGCGCCGATCGGCTTCGCCGGTCCACCCGCCAGGTCGGCCACGGCGAGCGATTGATCGCGCAGCCGGTGTGCCGGCGGCTGCCTGGTGCGCACCACCTGGAAGCCGGTGCGGCCGAGATACCAGACCGGCGCGCTCCACACGTGCACCAGGCGGGTGAACGGGAACACCAGGAAGAGGGTCATGCCGAGGAACAGGTGGAGCTCGAACAGCGGGTTGGCGTCGAGGATGAGCACCGCCGCCGAGGGATGCAGCGTCGCGATGCCCTGCGCCCAGTCCATGAACCTGACCATCTCGGCGCCGTCCAGATGTCCGGCGGAGACCGCGATGGTGAGCAGGCCGAGCGTGAGCTGCAGATAGAGCAGCAGCAGGATGGCGATGTCGCCGGCGCTCGAGGTCCGGCGGATGCGTGGGTCGAGCAGGCGGCGATGCACCAGCATCGTGGTCCCGGCGAAGCAGGCGATCCCGGCGATCCCGCCGACGCTCATCGCCAGCAGCTGCTTGAAGGTGTGGCTGATGCCGAGCGCGTCGAACAGCGCCACCGGCGTCAGCAGCCCGACCACGTGGCCGACGAAGATGACGAGGATGCCGACGTGGAAGAGGTTGGACCCCCAGATCAGCTGCCGTCGGCGCAGCAGCTGGCTCGAGCCGGTGCGCCAGGTGTATTGCGACGCATCGAAGCGCAGCAGGCTGCCGAGCAGGAACACGGTGAAGCACAGATACGGATACCAGCCGTAGATGACGCCGTTGAGATAGATGTGCATGGGTCCGTCTCCTCAAGGAGCCGTGGCGTCGCGGCCGGCGGCGCGAAGCCGCGTCCGCAGCCGGTCGGTTCCGCAGCCGTCGATCTGCTCCCCCGGCCCGAAGTGGACCGCCGCTTCCTCCCAGGCGGCGTCCAGCGCGGCGAGATCGTCGGGGTCGTCGTGCGCGATGTCGGGCTCCGCCGTGGCGGTCGCGTTCGCCAGCGTGGCGAGCGCCTGGAACACCGCCGCGTAGCTGCTGTGGCGCGCCACCAGCCGGTCCGCCAGGGTGCGAAGAATGCCCGCCGGCTCGGCGAGCAGTGCGCGCGCCGCGTCGTCGGGCGTTAGCGAGACGAACTCCAGGAACAGCGGCAGGAAGTCCGGCAGCTCGCCGGCGGCCGGCTCGAGGCCATGGCCGCGGTAGAGCTCGACCAGATCCGCCATGGCCTGGCCGCGATCGCGGCTCTCCCCGTGCACGTGCTCGAACAGATGCAGGGACAGCGTGCGGCTGCGATCGAACAGGCCGACATAGCGCTCCTGCAGGTCGTAGATGTCGTTTCCTGCGAGGTCCGCCAGCAGCTCGTCGATGGCGGCGCGCTGCGCGGCGGAGAGCAGCCCCTCCGTGGCCAGCGCCGCCGCGATCTCGGGCGTCGCCGCCTGCAGCGCCTCGGTCGGATAGGAGATCAGGGCGGCGAGCGCCCGGTAGGTGCGGGCCATCACGACACCTCCATCGGAGTCTTCGGCTTCCGGGCGTCGAACAGGCTGAAGCCGGTGCGGCCGGAGCAGCCCTCGCCGAACGAGAAGCCGCAGGAGCCGCGCAGCTCGAAGGCGTCCTCGCCGGTCTCGCGGTGCGCGGTCGGGATGACGAAGCGGTCCTCGTAGTTGGCGATGGCCATCAGCTGGTACATGTCCTCGATGTCGCGGCCCGACAGCCCGACGCGCTCGGCGATGGCATCGACGATCACGCCGCCCACGGTCTTGGCCCGCATGTAGGCGCGCATCGCCAGCATCCGCTCGAGCGCCGCGGTGATCGGCTCGGTGCGCCCGGCGGTCAGCAGGTTGGCCAGATAGGCGACCGGGATGCGCAGCGATGTCACGTCCGGCATGCCGCCGACCACGCCGAGATCGCCCTTGGCGGCCGCGGCCTGGATCGGCGACAGCGGCGGGACGTACCAGACCATCGGCAGGGTGCGGTATTCGGGATGCAGCGGGAAGGCGACCTTCCAGTCCATCGCCATCTTCCACACCGGCGAGCGCCGGGCGGCCTCCAGCCAGGCCTCGGAGATGCCGTCGAGCCGGGCCTGCGCCTGCACCCGCGGATCGAACGGGTCGAGGAAGACCTTCAGCTGCGCATCGTACAGATCGCCTTGGTCGGCCACGGACGCGGCCTCCTGGATGCGATCGGCGTCGTACAGGATCACGCCGAGGTAGCGGATGCGGCCGACGCAGGTCTCCGAGCACACGGTCGGCTGGCCGGCCTCGATGCGCGGATAGCAGAAGGTGCACTTCTCGGATTTGCCCGAGGACCAGTTGTAATAGATCTTCTTGTACGGACAGCCCGACACGCACATCCGCCAGCCGCGGCACTTGTCCTGATCGATCAGGACGATGCCGTCCTCCTCGCGCTTGTAGATGGCGCCGGACGGGCAGACGGCGGCGCAGGCCGGATTGAGGCAGTGCTCGCACAGCCGCGGCAGGTACATCATGAAGGTGTTCTCGAAGGCGCCGTAGATGTCCTTCTGCACGCCCTCGAAGTTGCTGTCCTGCGAGCGGCCGGCGAACTCGCCGCCGAGGATCTCCTCCCAGTTCGGGCCCCATTCGATCTTTTCCATGCGCTCGCCGCTGATCAGCGAGCGCGGACGCGCCGTGGGCATCACCTTGCCCTCGGGCGCCGTCTGCAGGTGGCCGTAGTCGAAGGTGAACGGCTCGTAGTAGTCGTCGATCTCCGGCAGGTCGGGATTGGCGAAGATGTTGGACAGGATGCGCCACTTGCCGCCGATGCGCGGCTCGATGGCGCCGTCGCGGCGGCGGGTCCAGCCGCCGTTCCATCGCTTCTGGTTTTCCCAGTCCTTCGGATAGCCGATGCCGGGCTTGGTCTCCACGTTGTTGAACCAGGCGTATTCCATGCCTTCGCGGCTGGTCCACACGTTCTTGCAGGTGACCGAGCAGGTGTGGCAGCCGATGCACTTGTCGAGGTTCAGCACCATCGCGATCTGCGCACGGATCTTCATCGCACCGCCTCCGCCTGCCGGGTGGCCGGCGATCCGTCCAGCCAGTCGACCTTGCTCATGCGCCGGATGACGATGAACTCGTCGCGGTTGCTGCCGACCGTGCCGTAGTAGTTGAAGCCCCAGCTCTGCTGGGCGTAGCCGCCGATCATGTGGGTCGGCTTGAGCACCGCGCGGGTCACCGAGTTGTGGATGCCGCCGCGCTGGCCGGTGATCTCGCTTCCCGGCATGTTCACGATCTTCTCCTGGGCGTGATACATCATCACCATGCCGGGATTGACCCGCTGCGAGACCACGGCGCGGGCGACCAGCGCGCCGTTGGTGTTGTAGGCCTCGACCCAGTCGTTGTCGGCGATGCCGACCTGCCCGGCGTCGGTCTCGCTGATCCAGATGCACGGCCCGCCGCGGCTCAATGTCAGCATCAGCAGATTGTCGGTGTAGGTGCTGTGAATGCCCCATTTCTGGTGCGGCGTGATGAAGTTCAGCACGATCTCGGGGTTGCCGTTGGGGTGCCGGCCCCTGACCTGCGCCGTCCCCCTGGTGTCGACCGGTGGCCGCCAGGTCACCAGGGCCTCGCCGAACGCCCGCATCCACAGATGGTCCTGGTAGAGCTGCTGGCGCCCGGTCAGGGTGCGCCAGGGGATCAGCTCGTGAACGTTGGTGTATCCGGCGTTGTAGCAGACCTTGTCGCTCTCGATGCCCGACCAGGTCGGCGACGAGATGATCTTGCGCGGCTGGGCGACGACGTCGCGGAAGCGGATCTTCTCGTCCTCCTTCGGCCGGGCGAGATGCGCATGGTCGCGGCCGGTCATCCGGCCGAGTGCGGCCCAGGCCTTCACGGCGACCTCGCCATTGGTCTCGGGCGCAAGGCTCAGGATCGCCTCGATGGCATCGATGTCGGTGTCGAGCCTGGGCCGTCCCGCGGCGGCGCCGCTGCGCACCGTGCCGTTGAGGGCGGCCAGGAACTCGACCTCGTGTGCGGTGTCCCAGCCGATTCCCTTGCCGCCGTTGCCGAGCGTCTGCAGCAGCGGGCCGATGGAGGTGAAGCGGGCATGGAGGCTCGGATAGTCGCGCTCGACCACCGCGACCGCCGGCATGGTCCTTCCGGGCACCGGCGCGGTGCCGTCGCGCATCCAGTCGGTGACGCCATAGGGCTGCGCCAGCTCGCCCGGCGTGTCGTGCAGCACCGGGGTGAGCACCACGTCGGTCTCCCGGCCCAGCACCTCGGGGCAGACCCGCGAGAACGCCTCCGCGATGCCGCGATAGATGTCCCAGTCGGTCCGTGATTCCCACGCCGGGTCCACCGCGGCGGTCAGCGGGTGGATGAACGGATGCATGTCGGACGTGTTGAGGTCGTTCTTTTCGTACCAGGTGGCCGTCGGCAGCACGATGTCCGAATAGACGCAGGTGGTGGACATGCGGAAGTCGAGCGTGACCAGCAGGTCGAGCTTGCCCTCGGGCGCCTGGTCGCGCCATCTCACATCCTTCGGCTTCTCGCGACCCTCGACCCCGAGATCCTTGCCCAGCAGCCCGTTGCTGGTGCCGAGGAGGTGCTTGAGGAAATATTCGTGTCCCTTGCCGGACGAGCCGAGCAGGTTGGAGCGCCAGACGAACATGTTGCGCGGCCAGTTCGCCGGATCGTCCGGATCGTGACAGGCGAGCGCGAGCTCGCCGGAGCGCACCGCCTTCGCCACAAAATCCTTCGGCTCGAGCCCCGCCGCCTCGGCGCGGGCCGCGACGGTGAGCGGGTTCTGCGCGAGCTGCGGCGCCGACGGCAGCCAGCCCATGCGCTCGGCGCGGACGTTGTAGTCGATCATCGATCCCGACCAGTCGCCGTCCGGCGCCGTCGGCGAGAGGATGTCCGCGACCTTCAGCGTCTCGTAGCGCCACTGGTCGGTGTGCGCGTAGAAGAACGACGTGGCGTTCATCTGGCGCGGCGGGCGGCTCCAGTCGAGCGCGAAGGCGACCGGCAGCCAGCCGGTCTGCGGCCGCAGCTTCTCCTGTCCCACATAGTGCGACCAGCCGCCGCCGGATTTTCCGACACAGCCGCACAGCACCAGGAGATTGATGATCCCCCGGTAGGTCATGTCCATGTGGTACCAGTGGTTCACCCCGGCGCCGAGGATCACCATGGAGCGGCCGCCGGTGGCTTCCGCGTTGGCGGCGAACTCGCGCGCCACATGGATGATGTGGGCGCGGGGCACGCCGGTCACCCGCTCGGCCCAGGCCGGCGTGTATGGCTCGTCGTCGTCGTAGCCGGACGCGACACCGCCGCCGCCCAGCCCGCGATCCAGCCCGTAGTTGGCGCACAGCAGGTCGAACACCGTGGCGACCAGCGTCTCGCCGTCCTTCAGCGCGAGGCGGCTGACCGGAACGCGGCGGTTGACCACATCGGGATGCCGGGTCGCGGTGAAGCCGTTGGTCGCGGCGCCGCCGAAATAAGGAAATGCCACCTCGGCGGCGGCGCCGCCGTCGATCTGGCTGAGCCGGAGCGAGGTGTCCGCGCCGTCGCTGCGCCGCTGCTCCAGGTTCCACTTGCCCTGCTCGCCCCAGCGGAAGCCGACCGACCCGAGCGGGACCACGGGGTGTCCGTCTGCGTCGAGCGCCACCGTCTTCCACGCGGCATTGTTGGTTTCGCCCAAGCCGTCCGCAAAATCGTCGGCGCGCACCAGGCGGTCGGGCAGGTAGCTGCCGTTGCGGTGCTCGAGGCGGACCAGCATCGGCAGGTCGGTGTAGCGGCGAATGTAGTCGTCGAAATACGGAACCTTTCGGCTCAGGTGGAACTCGCGCAGGATGACGTGGCCCATCGCCATCGCCAGCGCCGCGTCGGTGCCCTGCTTGGGATGCAGCCACAGATCGGCGAACTTGGTGGCCTCCGCATAGTCGGGCGAGATCACCGCGCTCTTGGTGCCCTTGTAGCGGACCTCGGTATAGAAATGGGCGTCGGGCGTGCGGGTCTGCGGCACGTTGGAGCCCCAGATCAGCAGATAGCCGGCGTTGTACCAGTCGGCGCTCTCCGGAACGTCGGTCTGCTCGCCCCACGTCATCGGGCTCGCGGGCGGCAGGTCGCAGTACCAGTCATAGAACGACAGGCAGACGCCGCCGAGCAGCGACAGGTAGCGGGCGCCCGCCGCATAGGACACCATGGACATCGCCGGGATCGGCGAGAAGCCGATCACGCGGTCGGGCCCGTAGGTCTTCACCGTGTAGGCGTTGGCGGCCGCGATGATCTCGTTGACCTCGTCCCAGGTCGCGCGGACGAGACCGCCGAGGCCGCGCCTGCCGGTGTAGCTCGCGCGCTTGTCCGGGCTTTCCACGATGGAGGCCCAGGCGGCCACCGGCGACAGGCTCGCGCGGGCCTCGCGCCACAGCTTGAGCAGGCGCCCGCGCACCATCGGGTGCTTCACCCGGTTCGCCGAATAGAGATACCAGGAATAGCTGGCGCCGCGGGCGCAGCCGCGCGGCTCGTGGTTGGGCAGGTCCGGCCGCGTGCGCGGGTAGTCGGTCTGCTGGGTCTCCCAGGTCACGATGCCGCCCTTGACGTAGATCTTCCAGGAGCACGAGCCGGTGCAGTTCACGCCATGGGTGGAGCGAACGATTTTGTCGTGTTGCCAGCGCTTGCGGTAGCTGTCCTCCCAGTCGCGCGGCTCGTCGGTCTCGATGCCGTGCCCCTGGGAGAACGTCCCGACCTGCCGTTTGAAGAAGGTCAGCCGGTCGAGGAAATGGCTCATGGCGCGTCCCTGCGGTTCGCCGGCGAACGCCCGAGTCGGGGCCGTCGCTCGGCAGCGATCCTGCGGACGAGCCGGCTTCGCGCGTTGATATAGATCAATGAGCCGCATGATTTCGTGCGGCATATCCCGTGATCTGGATCACATCCCGCACGCGATGCGCGGCGCCGAGCCCTACGGATACCCAACCCATGCCGACCAGCCTGGCATCCCGAGCACCCGCCGAGCGCGGGGCGGAAACAGCCGCCCGGGAGGCGCTGCGCGGCGTCGCCTGGCTGCGCGAGGTTCCGCGCCGGACCCTGGATGCGCTGGCCGCCGAGGCCATGCTGCACCGGCTGCCGGCCGGGAGCCTGGTGTTCGAGCAGGCGGAGACGCCGGTCTTCGCCCAGTTCCTCCTCTCCGGGAGCATCGAGCTCCTGGGCGTGCGCGGCTCGGTCGAGACGCTGGTCGAGCTGCTGCGGCCGGTCGACCTGGTCATTCCCGCCGCAGTCGTCGGCGGCCAGCCCTATCTGATGCGCGCCCGCGTCCACGAGGAGGCGCACCTCCTGCTGGTCCGCGCGGAGGTTTTTCGCCAGGCGGTGGCCTCCGATCCCGCGCTCTGCCGCGCCGTTCTCGGCTGCCTGGCGGCGCAGTTCCGCCGCCAGGTGCGGGTCGCCAAGAACCTGAAGCTGCGTTCCGCCGAGGAGAGGGTCGGCTGCTATCTGGTGGCGCTGCTGCAGCAGGACGACGGCGCCGGCACCCTCAGGCTGCCGATCGAGAAGCACCTCATCGCCTCGCAGCTCGGCATGACGCGGGAGACCTTTTCGCGCGCCCTGTCCGGAATGGCGAAGTTCGGGCTGCGCGTCGTCGGCGATGCCCTGCATGTCGAGGACGCCGACGCGGCCCGCGCCCGGTTCCCGCTCGACCCCCTGATCGACGGCCCCGAGCCCATCGTCCCGCTGCGCGAAAGGAAGATCTGACCATGGACACCGGCGTTTCCCGCGCCGCCGCCGTCAGGGTGCTGATCATCAGCACGCTGGCGTTCGCGGTGTGCTTCGCGGTGTGGCTGATGTTCGGCGTGACCGGGATTCCGATCCGCCGGGAGCTCGGGCTCAACGCCTCGGAGTTCGGCCTGCTGACGGCGACGCCGGTGCTGACCGGCGCCCTGTTCCGTCTGCCGCTGGGAATCTGGACCGACCGGTTCGGCGGCCGCATCGTGATGTTCGTCCTGCTGGTCGCCTGCGCGGTGCCGGTCTGGCTCTCGTCCTATGCGACGGCGCTCTGGCAGCTCCTGCTGCTGGGGCTGGCGCTCGGGCTGGTCGGCGCCTCCTTCGCGGTCGGCACGCCCTATGTGTCGCGGTTCTTTCCCAGGCAGCAGAAAGGTCTCGCCATGGGCATCTTCGGTGCCGGCACGACCGGTGCGGCGATCAACATGTTCGTCGCGCCGCCGCTGATCTCCAGCTACGGATGGCAGAGTGTTCCCAGGGTCTATGCCGTCACGCTGCTGGCGACCGCGGCGCTGTTCTGGCTGCTGTCGGCGCCGGATCCGGGAAAATCCGACGGCCCGGTGCCGCTGCGCCGGCAGCTCGCGGTGCTGCGCGATCCGCGGGTGTGGAAATACTGCCAGTACTACTCGATCGTGTTCGGCGGCTTCACCGCGGTGTCGGTGTGGATGCCGCAGTACTTCGTCAACGCCTACCACTTCCCGATCGGCCAGGCGGCCCTGCTGGCGGCGAGCTTCGCGCTGCCGGCCGGCGTGCTGCGCGCGCTCGGCGGCTACCTGTCGGACCGGTTCGGCGCGCACAACGTGACCTGGTGGGTGCTGTGGGTCGCCTGGGTCTGCCTGTTCCTGCTGTCCTACCCGCAGACCGACTTCGTGGTGGAGACCGTGCGCGGTCCGGCGGCGTTCCACATCGGCCTGCCGGCCTGGGGCTTCGCGCTGCTGCTGTTCGTGCTCGGCGTGTCGTTCGCCTGCGGGATGGCATCGACGTTCAAATACATCAGCGACGACTTTCCGGCCAGCATGGGCGTGGTCTCCGGCATGGTCGGGCTGGCCGGTGGCCTCGGCGGATTCCTGCTGCCGGTGCTGTTCGGCATCATGCTGGACCTGATCGGCGTCTATTCGAGCTGCTTCATGCTGCTCTACGGCATCGTCTGGGTCTCGCTCACGCTGTCCTACCTCACCGAGGTCCGCCGCACGCCGGTGATGGGCGGGCGCGCGGTCGCGCGCCCGGCGGCCACCGCGGTCGACCCGGCGGCGGACACGCGGCTGGGTGCGCTCGGGCGGGCTTGAGATGGACGACGTCGTCATCGCGCGCGCCCTGCATGTGCTCGCCGTGGTCATCTGGATCGGCGGCGTCGCGATGGCGACCACCGTCGTGCTGCCCGCCGTGCGCCGCGGCGATCTCGGCGCCGACCGGCTGCGGGCCTTCCAGGCGATCGAGCACCGCTTTGCCTGGCAGGCGCGGACGGCGGTCATCATCGCCGGCCTGACCGGGTTCTACATCTCGGCGCGCCTCGATCTGTGGGAGCGGTTCGCCTCGCCGCAGTTCTGGTGGATGCATGCCATGGTCTGCGTGTGGCTGCTGTTCACGGTGATCCTGTTCGTCGCCGAGCCGTTCATCGTGCGCCGGCACTTCGAGACGTGGGCGATCGCCGCGCCCGAGGTCGCGCTGGCGTGGCTGCAGCGCGCGCACTGGGCGCTGCTCGCGCTAAGCCTGATCACGATTTTCGGCGCCGTCGCCGGCAGCCAGGGATGGTCTGCGTTCTGAGCCGGACATCAGCCGGAGGAGCAAGCAACGATGACGACGAAACCGGGACATGCTGCTTCGCGCGCGGGCGGCCGAGTGTCATGACGATCGTCGCCGGTGACGTGGCGCACCGTCCTCCGCCGGCCTTTCTCACCCAGGGCTTCCGGCCGTTCTTTCTCGCCGCCGGCCTGTGGTCGGCCGCCGCGATGGCGCTGTGGATCGTGATGATCGTCTCGGGGACGAGCGTGCCGAGCCGGTTCGGTCCGCTCGGCTGGCATATCCACGAAATGCTGTTCGGCTTCGTCATGGCGGCGATCGCCGGCTTCCTGCTGACCGCCATTCCGAACTGGACGCGCCGGCTTCCGGTCAGCGGCCGCCCCCTGGCGCTGCTGGCCGGCTTGTGGCTGCTGGGTCGCATCGCCTGCCTGCTGTCGACGCTCGTGCCTGCATCGATCGCCATCGCGACGGACCTGTCGTTCCCGGTGGTCCTGGTCGGCGTCGTCGCCCGCGAGATCGTCGCCGGGCGGAACTGGCGCAACCTGCCGATGGTCGCGCCGGTGACGGTTCTCGGCATCGCCAATCTGCTGATGCACCTGGAGGCCGACGGCGCCGCGGTGCCGCCGGGGCTGGGGTGGCGGCTCGGGCTGGCCGCCGTGATCGTGCTGATCTCGGTGGTGGGCGGCCGGATCGTGCCGAGCTTCACCCGGAACTGGCTGGCCAGGCGCCCGGGCGCCGAACTCCCCGCCGGCCCCGGCCGCATCGACCGGGCCGCGCTCGGCATCCTGCACGCCGGACTCGCCCTCTGGGCGTTCGCCCCGGCGTTCCGCCCGGCCGGTGCGCTGCTGCTCTCCGGCGCCGCCCTCAATCTCTGGCGACTGCTGCGCTGGCGCGGTGCCGCGACCGCCGCCGAGCCGCTGCTCCTCGTCCTCCACGTCGGCTACGCCTGGCTGGTGCTCGGCGCGGCCTTGCTCGGCCTGTCGCTGCTCGGTGGCGATCCGCCGCAGACCGCCGCCGTCCACACGCTGACGGCGGGCGCGGTCGGCACCATGATCCTGGCGGTGATGACCCGCGCCACGCGCGGCCATGCCGGGCGCGATCTCACGGCGGATCGTGGCACCAGCCTGATCTATGCGCTCGTCTCGCTGGCGGCGGTCACGCGCGTGGCGGCCGTCTTCGCTGCGACCTGGACCATGCCTCTGCTCGTCCTGTCGGCATGTCTCTGGATCGCCGCGTTCGCGGGATTCGTGCTGGCATACGGCCCGATGCTGATTCTGCCGCCAAGCGCGACGCGAGAGGAATAGTGGTCTGTCCGCTGTTGTCGCACCTTTGTTCGATTGCTTAGCCGAGGCGACCATACCGTTCGCCCCAGCCGTACAGCGCCTTGAGGACCGGGCCCAAGGCCTTGCCCTTGTCCGTCAGATAATACTCCAGTCGCGGTGGATGCCTCTCGTACAGGCGGCTGGCGATCACATCGCGAGCCTCCAGCGCCTTCAGCCGCGCGGACAATGTGCTGGCGGCGATGCCGACGACGCTGGCTTCGAGCTCCTGAAACCGTTGCGGCCCCTTTCGCAAAAGGTCGCGCAGAATCAAAAGCGACCACTTCTCGCCGATCACATCCAGCGCCCTGGCAATCGGGCAATCCTGCGGGGCTCCGGTCGACATGCCGCAACATAGACCCAACGCTTGTCGATTGCAAGTGACTTCATATTGACAAGTCACTATCCAATGACTACCAAGTGGATGCAAGCTTCTCAACAGGAGACGAGCAATGAACACGCCAACATACGTCCTTACCATCGTGCTCGGCGGCAACCTCGCGATCCTGGCCGCCCTCCTCTTTGGCCTGCGCCATGCGCTCCCACGAACCGGCTGGCCCGCCGAGAAGCGGGCTGCGGTCCTGCAGAAGACGAGCTTCGTTCTGGTGACCTGGTTCGGCCTGGCGCTGGCCCTGTCGTGGCTCGAGCTCTTTCGCGGCGCGGCAGACCGCATCCCCACCATCGAGATCGGCATCCTGGTGCCAATCATCGTCGGCGCGATCGCGATGTGGAGATCCGAGACGCTGAGCCGCATCATCGACGCCGTGCCGCAGCCGTGGCTCGTGGGCGTCCAGGTCTACCGCACGCTGGGTGTGATCTTCCTGATATTGCTGGGGCTCGGAACGTTGCCCGGCGATTTCGCGCTGCCGGCGGGCCTCGGTGACGTCGCAGTGGGTGTCCTGGCTCCGTTCATCGCACTGATGTATGCGCGCGGCGCTCGAGGCAGGGAGCATCTTGTCGGTGGCTGGAACGCGCTCGGCATCCTCGATCTCGTTGTCGCGGTCGGCACCGGGTTCATGACCTCGCCGTCGCCGTTCCAGCTGTTGTCGCTCGCTTCACCCAACGAGCTGATCGGCGCGTTTCCGCTGGTGATGATCCCGGTGTTCGCGGTTCCGGTCTCGGTCCTGCTGCACCTGATGTCCTTGATCAAGCTGCGGCGCGCGAGCGTGCGAGGGACGCCTTCGCACGCGAGCCTTGCGGCCCGGGCGTTCTGATCAGGCGAAGACCGGAGCTCTCGGACTTCGAATCCATTGCCCCGCCCCGGCCGCATCGGCTCGGGGCGGCGGCCATATCC